>JAABUP010001774.1_pt1 | contig 44238 bp, 55 predicted proteins | sample 5559201 | NCBI WGS metagenome assembly JAABUP01 (sample SAMN10711887, study PRJNA513373) | rock metagenome | isolation source: Antarctica rocks | place: Antarctica
TTGCATGGCTCCCAATCCCCCACATACCCACCCCCCCTGGAAGCCCCCCACAGCGGAGCCCCACCCATGAATGCCATCCTGCACCCCAATGGCACACTGCTTCCTGCTGATGCTGCCATGCTGACCAGCCACAGCCTGATGTCTGCAAACAGTGGTTTGCTGTCTGTCAACAGTGGCATGCTCCCAGAGGGCGCAGTCTACAGGCCAAACAGCATGACTGCACCTCATCCTGGAGTGTTGTCAGCACACAGCAGCATGCTACCAAATGGCGCCGTCAGCTGTAATGACAGAGTCAGCAGCCTCATGCATGGTGATGGCATTTTGTATAGAAATGATGACACCAGCACGGCGTCCACGTCTGGCAGGATGACTCATGGGTCACATGGGCATGACCAGACACAGTCCCGGTCTTCTTCTAGTGGGCTGCCGCCTGCCACTCCAGGTGCTGTGGAGACGGTGAATGCAGATGCCATTGTGAGCTTGCTTCCCAGTGGTACTGAAATATTGTATGCTCTGGGACTGGCTGACAGGTACTGCTCTGGCGCGTCACTGCATTGTTGTGCACTCACTGCCATGCCTTGCATGACATGCATACAATTCATTTAAGTCCTGCAATTAACCCGTCCTGCAATCAATGTTCCATGAGGATGGCATGACCTGCCGACACTGCATGCTCATTCATCTCATAAACTTGTGTGAAAAGTTGGTGTCCGTCATCACAGCAGACTGTAAGGTTGCACATGAGATCGACAATCTGTGCTTTGCGCATGCACTTAATTTTGGTGGTGTAGCATGGCATAACCTGGCTGGCTAGATTTGAGTGCTAGCACCATGGGATGCATTAGTTGCTCAAATGGGCAAACCTACGCACGCTCGGAACAAGCCTGTCTGGGGAAGCAAAATGGGCCCTACCTAGCTTGTGCTAACACAGCTTTTGCTTAGTATTATTGTTCTGGACAGGCCCATGTACATCCATGTAGGCTGGTTGGTGTGAGTGATCTGTGTGACTATCCGCCAGAGGCCGCGTCTAAGACAAAGGTCTCGCATAGCTGCATCAACTCAGCCGAGATGACATCAGCAGAGGTAGTTGCCCTCAGCATTCCATCCCTACCCAATGGATACTGTGCAAAGCACCAAGCAAGCACTGTGTGTATGACGACATACCATGACGCTGTTCTGAAGGCTCTTTGCATTACAGCACTCAGATCCAAGCTGGATGATGTCTACTCGTGAGCTGTACATGTATACAAGTACGATGCATGATGCTCTGTCAAATTACTGCGTTTAGATCCATGCTGCAATGACAGTCTGTCATAAGCTGTAGGTTGTGTGCAATGTACATGGCCCATACAACCATAATGCATGATGCTCTGTCACCAGCTGCCCACCAACGCAGTGTGGAGTGGCTGAAACTTACGGTGAAACTTTCTCAAGAATGGTGAGACTTACGCTGAAACTTACTCAAGAATGGTGGAACTTCAGGTGGAAGCACGGATGCAGGAGCTGAAGGCCAGGCAGCAGTCGCCCTTCACCATTGACAAGGCCTGCCTGGCACAACAGCGGCCCGGTCTGCTGCTTACACAGGACGCCTGCCAGGCCTGTGACGTTGACAGCAGCGCTGTTGCTAAGGTATCAAATTGCTCACTGATCACTAAAGGGATGCTGGGCCCTCTCCATGCTTTCCTTTGTAGGGTTTTCCTGGGATCACTGCTCTGCTGATCATCTTCATTTCCTTGCTGTTCTGTAAGTGTGGTGTGCTGCAGGCGCCATGCCCTGTGCCTCATGTCAGCAAGTTCTTGCTCAACCAACAGCTACGCTTTGAGTGGTCAATGTGCTGTTACAGATGCTACAGATAAATATATCAAGCATCTTATGCCTGACCTGAATGTAGATCATGGCAAGCATCAGCTTGAGTGTACATACTTGCAGGCCCTCCATTTTGCTACTCTTGTGCAAAGCAGCTGTGCTGCGTGTATCACCCTGCATGCGATCCTCATGCAACAGCCAAGATTGCCTTTGGCACTGACTCGTCTGCCATGTACATGGCTGCCCAAACTCATACATGATGTAATATATACTGTGCTGACCAGACTCACACAAGGTGTAACATGTACGTCGCTGACAAAACTCATATGCAGTGTAACATGTACGCTGCTGACCAAACTCACATGCAGTGTAACATGTATGTTGCTGATCAGACTCATTCGTGGTGTAACATGTACATTGCTGACCAAAGTGAGACATGTTGTGACATGCAGGCGCTGCAGGAGGCTTCACCCCACACACAAGCCCTGGTATTGTCCCCTAGGACCCTTGCAGACGCCCTGCAGGACATCGTTAGAGTAGGCTGTGCAGCTGATGTGGAGTCAGAGGCACTGCAGCTGGTTGACAGCCTGCAAGCCCGCCTACGAAGGGTAGTGGGGCTTGTTGCCAAGGCCAAGAGGCCCAAGGTCTTGTCCTTAGAAGGGCTTGAACCACTGGTCTTGGGTATGTTGACCTCACTGGATGCAGAACCCATTGTCACATGTGCCTGTTCTTGCCCAGCTGTCTGTGCACAGTGCAAGGGTTGTTTCTGCTTGTATGCTGCTGTTGCTGTTGCTGTGTGCATGCTGGCAGTGCTATGCTATGCTGTGGACTTAGAGTGACAATTCATTGTGAGGCATGTGTGGCATGTCCAGCAAGCACTGCTCCTGCAGCAATCTTACTGCACTGTACCTTAATCGGTAATGATCTCGGCATCTTATACAGTCTGCTGCGCAGAGATGCAGCAAGCCCTAAAGATGCAGCTCAGATGTGTGGGCATGTTACAAACGGCATGCAAAACATTGAGTAAGAGTGGCGTGCGTTGCCTTTTGCAGGTGGGCAATGGTTGCCAGACATGAAGGGATTGGCAGGCGGCCGGGATGAGTGGCAGCAACCTGGGGATGCCCCTCAGCGTGTCACATGGGAGGCTGTACAGCGTTATGCCCCAGAAGTGCTCATTCTGTGTCCCTGCTCATCCAACTTGGAGCGTAGCCTGGGCGAGATTTGCAACCTGGCGGCACAACCTGGTTGGTGGGCCTTGCCTGCTGTCAAGGCTGGCCGAGTCTACATCTGTGACCACAGCTTCTTCAGTCGTCCTGGTCCAAGGTATGTCATACCACTGCATTTTTAATTTTCATGGGTCATCTGCAATTTTCCCCCTTTTTCTCTCTCTTTTTAGGTGCAAGACAGCCAAGAATACATCGAGTATTCTGCGAGGATTGAGACTTCAATAAATGCTGCAAGACTTTATGCACCGAACTGGGCCCATTCCAGTCTCGTCTACCTCTGGATGTAACCCTTGCAGCAGCAAATGACCATTGCGTCTGTCTTGATGCAGGCTTGTGCACGGCGTCGAAGTGTTGGCACGCATCTTGCACCCTGACCTGGTTAGCAAGGCAGCACCCGTTAATACTGTGATGAAGCTTGCATTGCATGGTGGGCAGAGGTGTAGACCTCATATGCTGCAGAAGTACTTCAAGCCATACCACTGATCTGCTTTTTTCAGCAGCTTCGAGTTGTATTGTCCGTTGTGACACATCTATGGAGTGTATCGGTGTGCTGGTTTGCATCTGCATCTACCAGCGTGTACATTAGAGTGCATGACGTTTGTGCTGCTAGCTTTGTTCAGTCAAGTAGCTATCAGCTGAAATTCAGAATTTTGCAAGACTAAGTGAGGAAGATGTTTTTGCTTCTTCTGCTATGGTAGGTAGCCAATAACTCCTTTTGTACACGTTCAGCATCAAGCAAGCGTCTTTATTGTTGAACTTCGGTGAATTCATGTGCTGGCCTTCAGTCATTGTGTTAAAGCTAGGTGTTGCTATTGTATCATAAGTCTTAGCATGCTCAATGAAAAGTAGAAAGATAATCCTGAGTGTACTCGCAGCATCCTGCAGATTCTCACAACAGACCACATGACTATTGTCCTGCAGTACATGACACGGAAGCTGATAATGTGCAAGCAAAAAAACCTGATCCATGTGGTCCGCACATCTGCAAGCCCTCCTTGTGAATAAACATGCTATTGTCCAAATTTTGCTACCACAGATTTTCCTCCACAATTGCCAACATCTTCTGATAGATGGCACTGTAAACAGTGCTTGTCTTATCTGAACCTTCTGATCCTGATGCAATATCTAAGGGGAATATTGGCAGCTTGTTGCTCTTGGCCACTGCCTCTATATCCGCCTTCAAAATACAGGATGTGCTTATTGATCATGCTTGCGGACTTGGCAAGGTGGCAAGAGCAAGTGCAGGCAGCTCACCATAGTTACACTCCAGGACTGCACAAGGTCGCATTTTGTTGCAATTGCAATACAGGGTGTTGGCTCCAACTCTGCCTGACATTCAGGAAGCTGGTTGAAGCCAGCCCTGTCTGTCATTGAAAACACAAGCAATGCAATAGCCGAGGACTGCTTTGCAGCTGGTAGGAGCGATGAGTCCTTCAGAGCAGCTGCAGACCCCACCTGAGGAGGTCCACTCTTTGACATCGAGTACCTGACACATGGTCAACAATGTTTTGGCTGAAAATAGTCTGCTTAAGGCTTTACCTCCCAAAACTCAAATATTGTTGGAATCTCATCCTGTTGAAGGTGCTCTGTCTGTTGGTTGGGCCATCTGAGAGCTTTCACTTGCAGACCGAGTGTCTGTTGTGGCAGGAGGGCAGGACAATCGACGAGCCGGTTGATAAGCTGCGTTTTACCACAGCTTCCCTTGCCTGAACCAAGGACAAGACTGTCTGATCACTGATGATCCCCACACTCATGAGCTTGCTTCACAGCCTTCAAAGATCAAAGCACGCGATACAGGTTCCCCCCACGGCATGCGCACCCAATCACACATCAAATTACTAGATCAGCTCGGAGCCTTACCAAGCACGCATACTTTGATCGTTTGCTGAGGTCTTTCAGGTCTGTCAAGTAATCCTACGTGACAATACGCTCCTGGCATGCCTCAGCGTGTAAGAAGCGTTCCCTTTACAACGATCTCCTCTCTTTCTCTGAGCTTGACCCGCAGTTTCTGGCTAGCACACAGCGCGCGTCTACCCATTTATGTTCGCTGCAGGTGGGATGTTCAGCATTTCAATCACCAGATGTTACAAATTGCAGAATCGACCAAATCTCATGCGTTGCTGAGTCAAAAAAAAAACTTTTCATTTAATGGGAAAACGTTTTCATTGAACTATCTACAAAGCCAAAACCATGTACAGTGTAACATAGCCAAAGCGCACTGCGTTGTCAGAGCAAGTCAGACAGAACAGCACAAACACCCTTGTCAGGGATATTGCAGAAAACATCACTAGAAGCAGGCAGTAATCTATACAATACATATGAGATGGGTGCTGCGGCATCTTGCTGGCTGTGCATGCAGCTGTCACCTGCCAGGAGGCAGGTGAGCAGCTGGTGCGCCAATGGTTGGAGGCGGCAAATGAGCAGCTGGCGCCCCAATGCCAGGGGGGATGGTGCTGGGGCCTGTGCCTGCCTGACTGGCAGGGGCAGGCAGAGCAAGAGCAGACTGCTGCCTGCCTTCCTGCTGTCACCAGCGCGCATTGGTCAGCTTGCCAATGGAAGGCCAAGCATACAATGTGCAGTTTGCCATGCATTGCAGTCCATTGGCCTACAGAAAGCCTATTGCAGACAGCTTGAATTGATGGCATGTGATTGGCATGATCAGCTCACAACAAAGGCAGAAGCAGACAAGCAAGGTAGGAGGAGGATCACTCATAGAAATGAGCACTACAGAAAAGACAGACCCTACAGCAAACAGGTGCAAAAGCATACCAGGGATGCAGCCTGAGACGACTGGGGAGCGCCTGACCCTTGAGGTGGCACATCTCCTTTCCTGAAGATCCCTAGAGTAGGATAGATCTGCTCAAAGGCCTGATAGATCTCCTCCTTGAACTTTGCACCTGTGCGCAACTATTCAGGTCAACATCACAGAGCTTGAACAGGCTCTTGAGATGCCAAAACTGCAGCCTTGTATAAACGTGCAAGTGAAGCTCATCTCAGCAAAGTATATGAACAGCTATGCAGCGCAGCGTACCTGTCAGGACCACCTTGCCAGAGACAAAGATCAGCAGGACAATCTTTGGCACCTTCATCCTGTATATGAGACCTGGGAACAGCTCTGGCTCATACTGCAGGCACAACACCACGTTCTACACATTTGCACCAAAGCAGACTGGCAAAGTGTGCGTGACTCTTGCAAGGATCCTTGGAAAAGGGCTGTTGACTGCGATGGTGCACAAACACACAGAATGAGCCAGCAAAGAAGTTCTTCTAGACCGTGCTACGACTGTTTGCTGTGCATTGACTAAGCCGCCCCCCCCTCCCGCCTAATTTGTGGACACCAGAGATATCAGTGACAACAAACAAACAGTGTCTGTAACTTTGCGCTAGCATAGACTGCTTCAGATAGAAACAACTTACACTGGAGAAAAGCCCATGAGCATAGGCCAGGCCTTCCAATCTGATTGGAAACTTGACATCGCAAGAACCAACAATGTTTTGCAACTTGAAATCCTACATGGTGTGAAACAATTCTCAGCACAGCATTTACATCACTGTGGACAAAACACCAACCTGTTGTGCCAGCAGGTCAGCACTTGCCTGGAATTTGACATCGGGGAAGTCACACTGCTTTACGATCTTGGCAAACTGCAAAACCAAACCACATTAGCTGGTTGTGTATCCCTACAGGAGCCTGTGACATGTTGATGAGTCCAAACCTTCTTGGCAGCTGTCTCGGAGTTTTTTTCGCTTTTGGCACCTGTTACAACCTGCAGTGCCAGATTCACGTCAAGAGTGTGTGATCAGCTTGTGTCCAGGATTGAGTGCTGGGACCAAAACAAGCAGCAGTTGGTGAGGCTCAGTAAGCTGACAAGAGCTAGAGCTCACCATTTTGCCAGATGCAAATACTAAAGCGGTGGTTTTGGGCTCTCTGATACGGATGATGACAGCAGCAAACCGCTGTAGCCACATGGAAATAGTCAGTGATTCTACTGAGAACTATTGTTGGCCAAAGAGAAACTTTGTCGTGCCCAGATTCACACCTTTGGGTTATACTCTGCATTTCGAGCCTTGAGTGCAATGGTTTTAAGATCCAGCTTACAGCTCAGGTTGACAGTGGCTACTATATTCTGTAGGGTGGGGATGATGCCCGAGGGATGCTTAGACCAGTCAATGGACGCATCTGATGACTGAGTGGCTGCAACCTCCTGGACACTTGGCTGAGCCTGTGCTGTTGCCAGAGCTGCGTCCATTTTGCAGGAGATGCACCCCTCGGGCACCACTAAGGCGTTTGAATTGGTTGGCTGACAGGTCCTTGACGGCAGAAGGAGTTAATTGCTGTGCAGGCAGACAGACACAACTGCTGCCAATTGTTTGAGCCCGCGTGCCTGGTAGGTAGCACGCAGGTCCAAATGAAGCAACACTCGCCCTGCCTATGCAACGCCGTTACCTGTACAACTGCGTAGAAATTATTTGTGAGCAATAAGCAGCAGGACGTGTCAGATGTCTGCTGCAACACTCGTCAGCGATGCTCAAAGTCGGTGTTCAACTGGTACCTAGCGTGAAGCAGAAACCCTAGCTCGGCTTACATCAGTGATAACAAGTCTCGTGCCATCATGTGCATAGAACATTCGGAAGACGACAGCCGGGGAAAATCACCGCGATGCAACAACTTACATCGCGTACGAATTGCGCTGAGTTGTGGTGCCGACCGGCTTTGTTGTGCCCTCCATTTTCTGCGATCGATCGGAGATCAGCATCTGGCACCTTTCGCCGGAGCAGGCCGGTGCGCACGATGGCTGTACAGTTAGGTTACGAAGCGTGGGTCAAAGGAGACCCCAAGACCAAAACGCTCGGCGACTGTAAGCAGCAGGACCGGGTTCTGGTTTTCGTAACGCTCTTTTGTTGCGAGTCAGTCTTCTTGTTCCGCGCAGGCCCGTTTTGCCACCGAGCCTTGCTCGCTTTGGAGGAAAAGCATGCCAAGTACACGCAAGACTACGTCGATTTTGCAGAGAAGCCAGAGTGGTGCGTGCCCGGCAGGCTTGCTGCACTGGTTGCACTTTTACGTTCGCCTTCCCGCACCGCACAGCGCGTTCCGTCACGGCTGCGATACCAGCACCGCACAAAGCTACTCGTGCAAATGCAGGCTGCTGAAGGTCAATCCTGAAGGTAGCGTCCCAGTCGTGAAAGATAGAGAAACCGAGGAGTGGTTTGTAGATTCAGCCAAGTTTGTGGATTACTTAGAAGATAAGCACCCTCAACCAGCTCTGGGCAAATCTACTGATGCGCCTGACGCGTGAGTCCTCTCGCTTGCTTGGCATTATGGTTCCAAAGCTCTCAGGTTCATCCAGATTGCCCTACATGCAGCGGGTCCAAAGTTTTCTCAGCATTTGTTGCGATAATAAAAAGCCCTGAGGGTGACAACAGCAAGATTGAGCCACTCAAAGAGGTATGATTCACTCACTAGAGCCCTTTTGATCCTGCTGTTCATGACTGCATACCGGGCTTGCAGTGTCCCAAGCCTGTATACAATCAAGCGTTGACATTTGTCAGCAGCTTGATCAATACAGAATTGCACTGAGAAGGCACAACGTGCAGGAGCTGAAGGTCTTGAACAGTCATCTACAAAGTCATGGCCCTTATCTGAAGGGCAAGGAGATCTCAGCAGGCGACCTTGCTTTGGCTCCAAAGTTGCATCACATGCAAGTTGCCTTGAAAGCTTTCAAGGTATAAATGGGTCAGCTGCTGCAATGCTGGGCTGTGCATAACCCTCCCAACCCTGTGCTTATGAACATATCCTGACATAATGCAGAGAAAACCCTAAGGTCAGTACTCAGTTAGGCAAATATATATATTTCACAACAGCTTGCAGAACCTGCTATGGTGTCTGCTTTGGTGTGCTGTCAATGCACAGCAGACTCATTGATAGTGTGTCATGTGCAGGGTTTTGACATTCCACAAGAACTGAAGGCTGTGCACATTTACTTAGATAATATACGGAGTAGATCCAGCTGGCAGAACACAAGATATAGTGATGATGTCTTGCTGAGTGGGTGGAAGCCCAAGCTTGGGTCAGGCTGAGAGTGCTAGCAGAGCACATTGTCTGTGTAGCACTAGATCTGTAAGTGGTTCCATGCCGACAATCTGGAATGACTTTGCCTTCAACCACATTGCTTGCAATGGTCTTCATCGACCAGACAGCAGCAGTAGCACAGCGCATCATTTCTTTGGCATTGGTACCAGCAGCTGCTCAACAAAAGCGTTGGTGACATGCGGCAGTTCATAATGTTTTTTGCTACCATGCCGTAGGTCGGATCATGGTTACTCATGTAATTAACATCGCAACACTGTCTTCGTTCTTGAATTGCACTCTGTTCCAAATGTCTCAATGGGAGTTGCTTCTACAAAAGCTGCGGTGATACAAATCTGACTTTATTGCAATCCTAATCAGCAGAGAGCAAAAGAGACGAACAGTCAGAAGTACATCCAGCTTTATTGTCAGGAAAGCAACTTGAATAGCAATGGTACAACAGAGCATATGTATGCTTACAGCAGCAGAGCAGCCAACAAATATGAAGATCTTGCGGGCGCATCATACATGCCAGATCAGTAAAGCAGATGACACCCTTTCAGGTGAGTTTCTGCATTTGGTCTCATACAACCAGCGCCATGTGACGGGCAATCCAATATTGTTGCCAACTATCAATGGGAGTTATCTGGTCCATGCATCACCTGCAGCAGAATTGCCCAGATCACTCTCAATATATAGATCCTTCCTAGCACAGCTCACAGGATATTGACATCAGCAAGACACTAGTACGGGTACACTGCATCCCGCAGTTGCATAAGCATGCACAAGCCTGCACTTCCCTTATCCACAAAGCAACTCTGGATCCATGACAGTCCTGCAGTTCATCAAGCAAGACAGCCACCTGACAATCAACCAAAAAGCCACAAGTGTTTGTTGCATTTTGTAATTTAAACGCATATGTCCAACATAAAGCCTCATATTCAATCCATCTATTCAAGATAAAGCCTCAAGTATGGCAGAATGGGTCACCTGGACAGCAGTTTCTGAAAAGAGGAAGGGCAGCCTTCTCCACCTGCCCTGTGGGAGGAGCGCTGGCTGCGCGTTCTAGTGCCCCGCCACTTCAGGATATCTGAGATTGGCAGCGACGCCTTTGCCATGGGCTCACCTGCAACAGCATAGGCACATCAACTATTTCATGTTGCCTGCAAGGCACCGGTTTGTGACGGCCCTGCAGCGTTCAGATTGTTGTTGCTGTTGCAAAGTGCAAGGCTCAGGCTGCACCCACTTCCAGCCGCAAGCCATCTGCCTAGCTTTGACCTGACCGACTCCCAAGACGAGGCAAAATCAGGTCAAGAGGGAAATTACTCCAGACAGTGTTACAAGGCAAGATAGCTGAACATCAGATGCTCACCCTTGGTAGTCTCGGCATTTGCAGGAGCTGCCTCATTCTGACTGAGTCCCCCACTGTCTGCTTCACCAGTAGATGCAACCTCTGCGTCATTGTCATCTGACTCCTGCTGCCCCAGACCTCCCTGCGCGTCATCCTGCCACTGCTGCGTAGACGAGCCCTGGCCAGAAGTGCTGCGCTGGGCATGCTGTGCATGCTGAGGAGGCTGTCTCGGCTGTATCTGGTGGCCATTGTCATCCTGGTACTCTGCCTGTGTTGACTCTGGAGCCTGCCTACCATCACTCAGCCCAGCCACCCAGTTGATGGCTGCTGTAGTCTTCTGTCTGAGTGACCTCAAGCGGTCTTCTACAGACAACCGCCGCCTCTTGCTAACGTGTGCTACCTGAGGCCCATCAGACGTCTCAGTCTGCTCAAGAAGTCGCTTCCCTTGCCGCTGCTGCTCCTGCCGCTGTTCTTGCTGCTGGTGCCTTTGATGCCTGGGCGACTGCACCTGCTGCTGCTGCTGCTGCTGCTGCTGCGGCAGCTGCTGCTGCTGCTGCTGGTGGCAAGGTGCCAGTGAATGCTGGTGCGCCTGTGGCGAAGCCATGGGTGATTTGGCTGGGACAGTTGCCACCTTGGAAGACCCCTTGGGCCTCCCTCTTGCCTTGGAGGGGGATGCAGGCGCCTTGGTGGGTTTGCGGGGGGGTGAAGAGGGTGACACAGGGGGGCTAGGCAGAACCTTCACAGGCTGTGGCAACTTGGCAGCAGCTGCAGGTGCCTGCTCAGCATGCTTTGCGGCCTTCAGCGCCGCAGCCACCTGCTTGGTGTCAGCCTTGGTGCGCTTGCCTCTGCCTGGAGAGTTCAGAGCCTTCTTGATCTGCTTGACTGCCCTTTGAGGCTTCTCCACTGCCTTCTGGTGCTTGTCTGCTGCCTTAAAAGGCTTGTCCTCTGCCCTTGGAGGCCTTTCCACTGCCTTCTGGTGCTTGTCTGCTGCCTTGAGAGGCTTGTCCTCTGCCCTTTGAGGCTTCTCTGCTGCCTTCTGGCGCTTGTCTGCTGCGTTGAGAGGCTTGTCCTCTGCCCTTTGAGGCTTCTCCGCTGCCTTCTGGTGCTTGTCTGCCGCCTTGAGAGGCTTGTCCTCTGCCCTTTGACGCTTCTTCACTGCCTTCAAAGGCTTGTCTACTGCACCCCTGTCAGTTGCCGCCTTGCCTCTGGGCTTTGCCCTGCTGTGCTTGCAGCGCAGGTTGCATGAGTCCTGATCAGAGCCTGAGCCTGAGCCGGCATCAGCATCACTGCTGGCATCTACAGGCTCGCCCCTTGCAGCCCTGTCTCTGGCCATCCGCTGCCTGACCAGCTGCCTGGTGTGGTCATCAGGTGCTTCTGACAGGAACAAGCCCATGTCTAGGCGGACAGGCTCCTGTCCAGGTGTGCAGCGGCAGAACTGAGCTACGGCTCCATGCTGGATCCAGGATGTGGTGGCAAAGTTGGTGCTCTCGGCACAGTTGAAGCCAACATTGAAGCCAGAGTGGTATGCACCTGAAGCACAGACACCTCTGGATGAGCACAAGATGAAAACGTCATTTAAGTTGTCCCTCACGAATGCCCTGTGCGTGATCACTGTGACTAAGTACCCTGAGTGTCAGCTAAGAATCAACAGGACAGTTGTCACTGGAAGTCATGACTATTTCGAAGTCAGTTTCAGGTGCTGGCAAATGCTGTCACAGGAAACATGTGCGCATCTCAGTCCAAAAGACACCTGTGTACAGCCATGTGAATGAATGAAGAGCTCACCAGGGAAGTTGATGATGAAGTCGCCTGGGTGCTGGACCACCTTCTGCACTGCAATGCCAGCTGCCTCCAGCGTGTCTGGCTTGATCAGCACTGTCTGCAACACAGTGTGGCTGCATCAGAGAATGCAAACAGGATGCAACAGTGGGTGTCTGTTCCCTTCAATGAGGCAGAGGCATAGCCTGTCGAATGTGTGTATGGTGTCTGTATCCGCACCGAGCAGGAACTAGCCAAAATGCACATACCTAGCTTAAAAGCCCTGTTCTGAAGAAAAGCTGTACAGCTGTACAACAAGCTAGCATGTATGCAGATGAAGACACATGGCTATTTGATATTCCTACTCGCTCATGACAGCATACAGAATGTGCAGTCAGGCTCTACCTTATGGCGCATGAACTCTCTGCATCTGCCATGCTGAGCATACAGCTTCTTGGCTACAAAGGCATCCATCTTCTGACGGTCTGAGGGTGGTATGCAGTACCACACCTTGGGGGCGCCGTAGTGCAGGTAGTTCACACTATGCAAATCCATGTCTTCAGTGTGCCTGTGTAAGGCATGCATGCCATCGGCATTGAACATGTACCAAGTGCTGATTGGCAGAAGTCAAGGCAATTCAAACCGCCGATGTTCTGTAACTCAATGACAACAGGGAGAACTTAACTTACCAGGCAAATGTGGCTTTCCAGCGCCCATAGTAAAGGTATGGTGTATTGACGCCCTTCAAGCTCTGCCCTGCAGGATCAGATGCCAGCCCTCTGGATAAGCATGAGTCCAGCCTTGCTAGATTCCACCCCTGCATCAGGAAGCCCTGCCTTGAGTCTGTGTAAGCATGGCAACAGCACATCATGCATGCTATAGCCATAGTACAGTCTAGAACAACAGCGTTGACCTTTGATACAGAGAATCTTTGATAGGTGCATGCATGACTACCTTGATGCCTTCATCAAATAGAGAGCCTTCGTTGTCGGCTCCATATTCAGTGTTGCCGGGAATGGTCCTCCAGTAAGCACATTCTAGCCCAGGTAAGTTGTCCAGGTACTGAGCCGGTGGCCTGAGTCGCTTCTCTGAGGGGAGTTCCGTTGCTTCTTTGAAGGAGCGCACGCTCTGCTTACGCAAGGGTGTCATTGCTGCGGTGTATACTCCTGACGCCATTGTTTCCCTCGTGATGTTCTGCTCTATGCGTGCAATCTCCCAGTCGAAGTCCTGACCAGTATAGCCTTGAGCACAAGGTGTCCAGCCCTTGGCTGCTGTGATTTTGCAGATACCATAAGGTTGGCATTCCTGCTCGATACTCGCAATGTACTTTTCAAAGGACCTCGACATATCCTTGCGGGAAGGTCGAAACACTGGACAGTCGGCCCTGTCCATCGTGTTGTGAACTTTCAGTCGCTACGACAATGGCTAGCTCGCAATTTTGAACTCGTCCAGCGCAGATGGAGCATTGCCTGCGCGTGTCATCAGGCGTAAAGTAGCGTTACGCTGCAGCACTTTGCTCGCACTTTGCTCAGTTTGCTTGCACTTTGCTGACATGGCAGTACTTTATGTTCCTGAACATGCCCTTTGACCTAACCTTGAGGAGCATCGGCAATCGCAAGCCTATTGAATACCATTAATGGTTGGAAAGCCCGATGGAGAACTGGCTGATGGCACCCATTAATGGTCACGGCAGGCGTAGCACGACTTGAGGCAACTCATCCGGCATGCAGACTGTTTCAAACCTGCCAACAAAGATCTTGCGCGAAGCTCGGCAGCCTGGCACGCAGGGACCAGCTCTTGCTTGCGCACAATTCGTTGTGCTCATTGCAAACATACGCCTCCTCTTTTTTGTTCACTGCTCGCATTTTTAAACCGCGCAGACAGTGCAACTCAAAGTAGGCTTGCTGTCCGTGTATAGGTGACAGAGCTTATGCAGCGTCAGCAGCTGTTACACCTCTCAGCAAACCTGTTCAGACATGTCTCTGTTTTTGCAATCAAGCTGTGTTGCATAATGTGCCTTACTGCCCCAGCACACTTAGGCTGCTTGCGGTGCTTTGCGCTAGCTCTGCACAGACACCTTCGAATTGGCATGCAAACCATATTTCAAAGTGTCTAGTATGCGCTCTAGCTATGTTGAAGGCTGCCCTAATGATGTAATTGTGCACACGGCAAAGATCGTGCCAACTTCATGTGACTCAGGCCAATGGCATTCAGACAGTGTATGCAAATTAAATTTAGCAGACAGACATGTTGACATCAACACATGTTCATGAACCAGCTTCATAGGCCTAGGTCTCTTCCTGTGTCTACAATAGTCTTTGAGCAATCCCCTGGTTTGGATTCAATATAGCTGTGAAGTTCTTACTCTGAAGCAAGAACTCCTGCTTGCAATTGCACGTCGGCGCTTTGTCAGGTCATCTGCTGCAGGGAGTGAAACACACATACACGCATGCGTACGTACTTGCATGCATTCAATGCGCATGCGTGTATGTATAGCTGCGTTACTACTGTAGTACGTGCTGCACTTAAGGCAGGCTTGCTGCTCAAGTGCATGTACACAATTGTGTCTAGTTCCATGAGCTGTGGCGTTGCTTTAAAGGTAGTGCTATTGTAGGTACTGGCTTTACAGGACCCAAATGGCACAGTCAGGTCGTCACAATCTCAGCAGAGGCTCTATTGTGCATATGATAAGATAGTATCAGCAAGGCTGTCACGGAACGGTAGACTCATATGCATGTGCAATAGATGCAGCAGCTGTACGCATACAACGAATAGAGTAACTCATCCTTTTGCACGCATGCTACTCAGGTAGTGGCATGGTGTTGTATGCTTTCAAGGCCACCACGTATGAGAGCACATAGTATTTGGCAGGCTGCTGCTGCTCAACACGTAAGTCTGGAGCCACTGCTGTACTCACAAGCAGCCATGTGCAGATGCATGTCATGTAATTGCGTGCTTCAGTCTGCAGCTTTTTAGCTGGTTCAAAAGTTGAAACTGTCTAGGGCCAGAAGTAGGGTATGCCGCAACTGCAGTCCTGCAGAGCTCTATGTGCAAATGGCAGTCGCGTTAGAAGCTGTCAAGTGCAAATGGCGACTCCGACAGTGTCGTGGACCACCATGAATGCAGAGAGACGTATTTGAGTTGCGGCAACACGTACAGCAGCAACACTAATGAACTACAAGTTCTCAAATCTGCTAGGTTCGCCATACCGAGGCGGAAACCTCCTGCTGGTAGAATCAGATTTGCTGTCAGCCGGAGGCAATCGGGTGCTGCAGGCGCGCGTCTTGTGTAATCCAATTGCCGGCAACTGTCACGCTCCGTTTGGGCAGGTGTTCACTCTGCTCGCCTTGCGTTGCAGACGGACTTGAACGAGTCCACTGGGTCTGCATTGCCATTCGAGAGTTTGGGACAGCTCAGAAATTTGTGCGTCAGCCCTGATGGCTTGCTCCTGCTCGCCATAGACACAGAGGGCAAGGCCCTGCTCATTAACAGGAAGCGGCAAGTGCTCCTGCATCATTTCAGCTTCAAAGGACCTGTTGCTACAGCAAAATTCAGCCCAGATGGTCAGTACATAGCATGCGCGGTCCAGCGCCTCGTGCAGGTCAGCCCTGCCCTGCTGTCATGGTTACTAGTCTATGCAATCACACTGTGGTCTTACATGTCAAAGCCTGCAACCTGACTTCAGACGATGCTTCCTTATCTCCTATGTTTGTTGCTACAATGCACTGTGGATTGCAATATGTCAGATCAGGACCACAGTCTCTGCTGATATGCTGGTCCATGCTGAATGCACAAATGCCAATGAGCCATATGTGAGAACTCAATGATGATCTTTGCTGGCTGGACAGGTGTGGCGCACTCCTGGGTTTCAAAAGAGCGTCGCCCCAATGCAGCTGCACCGCACTTATGGTCAATGCCATGCTGACGTAACAGCCTTAGACTGGTCAGAAGACTCACAGTGGATTGCTGCTGCATCCAAAGATCTGTCTGCTAGGTAATAGGGCAAAACCTGCCAGATCATGAACAACCTTATTGTGGCTGCAACAAGTATCATTGCAGCAACACTCCAGCATCTACAGGTTACATCACTTGTTTTGTTGTTCTGTAGGGTATTTTCTCTGAACCCTATTCAGGACTATATTCCTCCCACCCTTACAGGCCACCGCACAGTACCAGTTGGGGTGTTTTGGGCAGGTGTGCGTCAGCTTTGAGTTGTGACTGCATGCTTAACCCAGTTGCCTTTGTGATGCAGCCCATTAGCGTGGAAAAAATATCAGCATCGATTGCACATTGTATGTTCTCATGCATGCACAACGTGCTTGGACATGCCCATCAGGCTTCAACATGCATCACTGAGACTGTGGAAGTGTGTACCTGTTGGAACTGTTGAAGCTATTCAGGAATCACACTTTGTCCCACTTGGGACAAGCTCTCAGGCATTGTACAGCTTAATCATACAGGCGCCCGCAATTGCAGCAGTGTACAATCAAAGCATGCTTTGCTCTTCAGGCAGTACAGTGGCGTCATCAGCAGCGTTGGCTGGCGAGGAAGCTCCTGCACTGCTCACTATTGGCAGGGATGGGGCTGTGTTCTACTGGATGTACGAGGGCCTCCCCACAAGCAGAGACCCCCAGGGACAGTCACAAGGCTACCCACATGTCCCTGGAAAGCATAGGAAACGCAAGGCCCCGGATTCAGACCCTGACCAGCCTGCAGAAGCTACACCAGAAGTTGCTTCCAAAGCTGACTCAGCAGCTGCTGATGATGACAGCGACAGCAGCAGCAGCAGCCTGGATGCAAAGAAGGGTGCAGATGGAGGGTCGGATGGGAGTAGGCAGGAAAGTGACTTTGCTGAAGAGCAAGGGCAAGCAAGCATCAGTGGCAGACAGCATACAGAGCAGCAGCAGACCACATCATTTGCAGGCAAGCTTCCAACATCTGCGTCATTACCTACAACCTGTTGAGAGTCCTTGAAACCCATTCACTGATGACATTATGACACTATGCTGCCTATACACAGCAGCATGTCCAATCACTGTCTTGCTGTCCTATACACAGCAGCATGTCCAAGCACTGTCTTGCTGTCCTGGGCATACTTACAATCCAAACACCTACTTTCTACAGCTCACGCAACTGGGTGATTGTGGACTGCATAGACAACAGCACTAGGCACCATGCAAAAGGACAAGATACATGGGTCAGATCCCAATGTGGCAAGCAAAGATTGTGCAGCAGAGGCTGCAATGCCAGCAACCACAACCAGTCCCTGACTGAGTTTGTGTTGTGCAAGACTGATTTGTTGTCTGGTGAGTTCAGGAGGAAGATGGCGACTGGGGGCCAAGCACTTCTTCAACCAGCGAGGGGCAAAGGTCACAGCAGTTGACTATCATAGGGCAACTGGCATGCTTGTTGTAGGCTTCAGCAATGGCATCTTTGACCTGTTTGAGGTACGCAGAACCTACAGCTATCATTCCTCGTGTGTCATGTGGGTCCACACTCTTTAGCACTGTCAGCAATAACGCTGTGTGCAAACTTGGTCCGTACATACTGCCTTGCTATTTGCTGCTGCTGAGCGCATGCTGCAAATGCCAGTGTGTTGCAAAGCATTCAGCTTCATTGGAGTGATGGACTCTTGTCCAAAGCATAGTCATGACACACATGGGCATCTTTCTCCCATAGTTGACCCAACCTCAAACGGTTTCAAGCCCTCAATCCTGCCTTTTGCTCAGACCAATGGCCAAGTTCTGCCAAGTTCTGCCAAGTTCTGAGATCTCGCCACGCAATCACCTTCTGCTTAACAAATTTGCCAAAAAAATGTAATTCCTTTTAAAAGGCTGGAACAGAGCTTGAACAGCAGGCCTAAGCAAGTGAGCAATGCTCTGCTGCAGTTACCCAAGTTTGACAACATCCACACGCTGAGCGTCTCACGCTCAGCGATCAATGCCATCACTTTCAACAAGGCTGGAGACTGGGTAGCGCTGGGCTGTGCAGCTCTAGGTCAGCTACTGGTGTGGGAGTGGCGAAGTGAAAGCTACATCCTCAAGCAGCAGGGGCATTACTACGATATCGCCACCTCTGCATTCTCTCCTGATGGACTGAACCTTGCTACTGGTGCTGATGATTCCAAAGTGAGTATTTCTGACCAGAGCAAGCAGAATCATGCTGTATTGTACCTAGATGTGCATACTATGGTTGTGATGCCTTCAAGCATGCAGTCTGCGCCCACTAACATCACTACATAGCTGTGACTACACAGCTCAAGTCTTCAATACATGTTCCGGCGGCTGATCAGCAACTCATGTTCTGCATCACTACATAGCTGTGACTACACAGCTCAAGTCTTCAATACATGTTCCGGCGGCTGATCAGCAACTCATGTTCTGCAAAATTAAAGTAGGTGGAAGTGTCTCAAGCAAGCTTGTGTGGTGTCGCTTGTGATGTATAATTTGTGTCTTGCAAACTGTTCTGCATGATTACATCACAGGTGTTGTAGCTCTCTTGTCTGACCGCTTGCTCTATCGCATGTGCGGTCAAACGTGTATCGCACGTAGCACCAGAGGCAACATGAGCCAGTGTAGACATATCCTCAACATGTGTACACATTCACTTCCTTTGCACACATTCACTTTTTGTGCATGATGCCTGCAGGTCAAGATCTGGAACATGCAGTCAGGCTTCTGCTTTGTGACCTTCTCGGAGCACAGCGCCCCCGTGACCGCCGTAGCTTTCCTGCCCAGCGGCAGCGTGGTTGTCAGCGCCAGTCTGGATGGTACAGTGCGAGCCTTTGACTTGGTCCGCTACCGCAACTTCCGCACCATGACATCACCCCACCCTGTGCAGTTTGTGTCCCTGGCTGTGGACCCTGCCGGCGAGGTGAGACCCTTCACACATGGGCCAACCCCTTTGCAATGCAGTTCTGATCTGGACAGCATGCCCGTACGTATCACCCTGGTTGATACCTTCTTCATTAGGATGCAAACTTGCATTGTGATGCGTCACCTGTACGAAGTAACAACTCACGGTGCCTTGCTTTTGTTGCTGCTCACTTCACATGTGGCATGCTTGAATGCAACCAACCAGACGCTGTTCTGTGGTTCATGTGGATTGTGAACTTGCACAAAGTGTTTGCTGTGCAGGTGATTTGTGCTGGGTCGCTGGACACATTCCAGGTGTATGTCTGGAGCGTGCGCACAGGGCGCCTGCTTGATGTACTGGCTGGCCATGAGGGGCCCGTGGCTGGACTGGCCTTCAGCCCTACCCAGTCCCTGCTGGCTTCTGCATCCTGGGATAAGACTGTGCGCACCTGGGATGTCTTCAGGTATTCACCTTCTGCTATACCATAGTTCTACAGATTCTTTGAGTACCCATCTTCTGCTACAACACATGTCTGGGACTTTTGAGGAACTCACCCTTGCTAACGTAGTTGTTGAATTCTTTGGGTGACACGAAATGAAGCTGTGTTGTAACAACGCAAGCTGTTTCACCTACCAGCATGGTTGAAGCTTGCTTGGCGTGTAGATGAGCTGACCTTGATGTCACAGTAAAACCAATCTCAGCACTTCCCTGCCTGTGTCTCAAAGTGCCTGTTTGCAACAGTAGCTTGTGCCAACATGTGCTTCCTGTCCCCACAGCTGTGCAAGCCTGCAGCCGCAGCCTTGTATGGCTGCTTGCCTAAGCTGCCTTTGTTACTCGTCCAAGGGATCTCCACGCTGTGAACGCAGCACTATTCTGCTCTTCCTGAAGCAGTGAATGGGTTTTGTGCAGTGGCAAGGGAGGAGTGGAAACACTGCAGCACAGCAACGATGTGCTGGCCCTAGCTTACCGGCCAGATGGCAAGCTGCTGGCATCTGCTACTCTGGACGGCCAGATCTACCTGTGGGACCCTCAAGAAGCTCAGCTCCTGGTATGTGCTCTGACCACCATCACACACGCCATCATACATGCTATCAGACACCCCAGTCATGTGGAGTCGTTGTTTCCCTTGACAAACAACATTAGACATGCAGCTTGCAGCTGTCAGTGTGCAAGCATTCTGCACTATACTACTACTACAGTACGAAATGCATCACGTTCTGTCTCTGTCGGGTACTGTTCTTTCGGCAGACTCCCACTGCTGCATCCTGCCATGTATCGGCTTTCCTGTGCACTGTTGCTGCATAGATTCTGCGTGAGCATTGCTCTTGCATTGAAGGATGACGCAGCTGATCATGCAAGACCTTGTAGGTCAGCAGCAGGACTCTGGCAACCAAACCGCCTGACTCTTGTCAGTGGGAGGCCTTTTCTGGGTGTCCCAAATATGCCACGCCACTCTTTTGGGTGGAGCACTCTTTTTCTTTGTCTTTGTTACTTCTGTTTCAACCAATCAGTGCTGTGCTTGTAAGCAGGGTAGCATAGAGGGGCGGCGAGACTTGGCAGGGGGCCGCTTGTCATCAGACCGAAGGGCCCTGGGCAATTCCACTTCAGGGCAGTGCTTCACCTCGCTGGCTTTCAGCGCTGATGGAGCCTTCCTTCTGGCTGGCGGCAGCACCAAGTACGTGTGCATGTATGATGTGGAGGAGAAGGTCATGCTGCGCCGCTTCCAGGTACTCTTCACCTCTGCTTGGTTTGCATCAGGAATGTCATAGTCTGTCAGGGCTGCTTGACCTGTCTAGGTTTGCAAGTACTCTTCAGCTCTGCTTTGTTTGCATCAGAAGTGTCATAGTTTGTCAGGGCTGCTTGACCTGTCTGGGCGTGCAAGTTCCTTGTAAGGCTGCTGCAGAAATCGAATGCAGGTCTTTGCTGGCGAACTAGGTGCTAGGACTGTGCCTACAACACTAACATACATACTGTCACACAGCTGCAGCTGTTGGTTGTTTAAGGCAATTTCAGAAGGGAAAAAGAAAGCAGGGCTATGCTCCAAAGAAGCAGCAGTCTGGTCAGCTGCAAGGTGCAAGCAGTTCAGATCACCATATCACAAGGCACACCTTGAAAGTTGACCCTCAGCCAAAGGGTTCTGATGGCTGATGTGTGTTGTAGATCTCTCACAACCGGTCCATAGATGGTGTGCTGGACCTGTTGAACTCCAAGAACATGACAGAGGCTGGCCCTGTGGACCTCATAGATGATGATGCAGATGACCTGGATGATGTTCTGCCCCCACCACCAGAGGGTCAGTACCTGTGCTGTTTGACCAATGCCATCAAGGCTCATAGACTTGACAGAATCATCACAGCATCACCAGCGCTTAAAGCATTAACGTGAGTAGATTGGTCATAGCGTGACAAACGCGATGACCAGCGCGCATGCATATTCCAAGTGTGCGTTTCTAAGCACCTTGGAAATGCAACCAGCGCATCTCTGATGTGTACTCAAGTATTGGACAGGTGATGCATCAGTCACCAGCCTTGGCTGTTTTCCAATGCAGGTGGCCCTGGGACTGCCGAAAACCTGCCGGGCACAGGCAGCAAACGCAAAGCAGCCATTCGCAGCAGAGCAGTAACCTTATCTCCTACAGGACAGACATGGGCTGCAGCAACGACTGAGGGACTGCTGCTGTATTCTCTAGATCAGGGCTTGGTGTTTGACCCCACAGACCTAACAGAAGACATCACTCCTGCTGCTGCCTACAAGGCCCTTGCCAACAGGGCATTTCTGAGAGCCCTGCTGATTGCCCTGAGGCTGAAAGACCCTGAGGTGGTGCGGCAGGTTATGATGGCAATACCTCCTAGCCAGGTACTTCTTGCTGCATGCAAGCCTGCTTGGACATGAGGAGCATCCCCCACATCGCTACACAACAAAGTTTGCTCGATTGCCAAACAAACAAATTGGCCCACATCTAACATGTCAACAAGATTTTCTGGCATACTGACAGCTTTTGCATTCTTCGCTTTTGTGCATGTGGGTGTGCACCTGCACTTGCAAGTTTCCTGCCTTCTTGTCTTTCCTGGCTTTGTCCATGCATCCTGCCAAACCCACATTCCTTATCAGCCACTGCGTCATGATACTAAGGCACAAGCACTGAAAGGCTGGAATGCATCTGCAGGTGGGCAGTGTTGCAGCTGGTGTGCCATCAGCATCAGTACCACAGGTGTTACTGGCTCTCGCCTCATACCTAGCCGACTCACCTCACTTGGAGTTCCTGCTGAGTTGGCTTAGGGATATATGCATCAAGCACGGCAGATCCTTGCAGAATGAGAAGGCTGCAGTGATTATGCCGGCCATCAGGTCACTGCAGAGAGTGCTGAGCAAAACGCATGAGGACTTGTCAGCAGCCTGCGACAGTAATCAGTATACGCTGCAATATCTTTGTGCAGCTGGCAGAGATGGTCAAGCTTCATAGGGTGTGCCTTTTTCTTGCAATGTTTTGGCGGTGTCTGTTTGTGTATTTTATGTGAGACTCTATTTGAGACCACATGCATCAGAGGTGTGTATATGTGCTGCTTGGTGATGAACCAAGCAGAATGCAGTTGCAAATTCCGGCCAGAGAGCACGTTGTTTGTTCCTTGGAACGGCAGAAAAGTCGAGATGTATTCAAGCCATGCAAAGTCTATTGTTCATCAAGACCAAAGTTACCACGGAAGATAAGGTTGCCAAAGAAGAAAGCGACCCTCATGATTGCTGCGCCTGCCATTGGGAACTTGCATTTATGTTTGACTTTGTATGGGGTGCACACAAGCGGTCTTGCTGAATCTGAGGCTACTGCTGTTGTATTGGGCAAGTTTGGACCCTGTTTGGTCCAACTTTGATATGGAAGGGCCTGGCAGCAACTAGAGCATAATCAAACTTATAGTATTTTATTAACCAGCTGTTGTCTCACCTCTGGTCAACTTACACCGAAGTAGCCATGTTTTATGTTTGCGGGTTGTCGTACAGGGCACAGTGGTTCAATCCTGATAAAGAGCCACCCCCGTAACATCAGAGTGAGTGCATGTCCAGCAATGCTGGACAACAAATGTAGATGTGCCAACTGCTTGCATAGCTACCCAGTTGAGTACTCATGTTGTATAACACGTGGAGTGACTTTGTAAGGAATTGGTTCCTTGCAACAAATGATGGCCTTGCAGCCGATCAATGTGTCGAGACCTTTACCCACAGGCTCTGGACACCACTATAAGCGTCTGAAGTGCACAAGAATGCATCGGCCTAGTACATTGTTGCTTGAGAGCATACTATGTTTTTTGACTCTCCTTGTTGCAAATAAGCTGATACAAATTCCAGTCAGATACAGTATCCAGCAATGCAATGTTCTGTTAGGCAGCGCAATGCATTGAAACCACTCTCCGAAGTTACTCGAACTACATGTGGTATTTATATGCAGGGTACATTTAGCGTACAGTATAATATTGCCGCATCGTATGACTGCTTGTGTGAGAAAATGTGCATCCAATCACGTCAATCCACATATCAAATAAACTGTGGAAAATTTCGCTCATTGCTGCTGCGCCTGGACCATATAGTTGTAAGATGTATTTTGCCACACTGCACACCTATGTCCTGATGTTGACCAACACCAACGTTTCATGAAACCATCGTGCACAAAAAAAAATTAATTGAACGATGCATGCTGCCTTAAGCCTTCTGCTTTGCAATCATATCTACAGGTGAGATTGGCTTTGAAGCCTTAGCATTGATAATGGCCAGCGTCTCATCATACAGTCTTTGACATGCTGTTGGATTTTGTGCCCATGAGTTCTGTGGCTGCCTGTAGTCGATGTTGAACAAGTTTAGGCATAAGGCTACAGGAGGGGGCTGTAGCCCTAGGTATGTGGGGCCATAGTGCTTGTGAGCACCTCCATCACCTGAAACGGAAGCAAATAGTGTAAACAGCATACTATATGCCAAATCAACGCAGCATACCATTAGTGGCACAACAGCATTTACATTGTTTGCAGCCATCCAAGATTATTTGCAACATACATTTTTTGTTAAAATGCATGTTATCCTAGTAGTTGCGTGTCTGGTAATGTCAGAAGACGGTAATTTTATTAGCCTAGCCTGTCAAATTGGCACAATTAGAGCAAAATCCTCTGGCATGGGTCACAGTGCACTGTCAGCATGGGTCACAGTGCACCGTCAGCATGCTCATGTATGCATTTGTGCACAGACTGAATGACAATACAAAAAGTCCTGATGCTGTATCATGAATCAGCTTGTTGACATTTGCTGTGACAGATGCTGACAAACAGCATCTACTGTCAAAATTTGGAGTTCGAGTTTGTCAGAACCTGTCACGCCACTGTCACGGCTGCTAGCACAGTGCCATGCTGTTGTGCAGTTGGGCCATTCACCTGTAAGGGCAGGCTCTGTGGCTGCATAAAGCATGCTGTGGCAGCCACGCTCAGGAGGCTGGATCCTAGCCAGCACATTGTTCCCCAACAGGTCAAGCACGTTGGCGCTTGGCTTGCTCTTGTCCTGCTTCCTGAAGATATCTGTGCTGGAGATGCCAGGGTGGGCGGACATGCAGTCAATGGTGCTGCCTGCTGATCTCAAGCGGCGTTGCAGCTCACCGCAAAACATCATGAGAAGCAGCTTAGAGTTGGCGTAGCACATGTAGTCACTCCTCTTTGCCTGAGCTCCCCTGCACATGATCACCAGCTTCAGAAGCACAGTTCAGGCAGCCTGCCATGGACTCACAGGCTGGACCATAAAGCCTGTCACAGGCACGCACATCTTGACCAGTGCTTGTACATGACCACTGATTGCAGCAAGGTGAGACTTGTGCAAGGGTCCAGACAGCTCTTGGTGCATGTGCAAAAGTATCAGGACGCTGACTAATTGTTTGCCAGTGACAACAAGAGTGAAAGCGTACGTGAGGTCGTCCCAGTTCAACTCGCCATGAACCTCACTGACGGAGTTCTCAAAGACTATGCGTGACCTAGGCTGCTGCAGCAGCTTGTCTGCCAGCAGATGAGTGAGGTAGAAGGCACCAAAATAATTGATGCCCAGGGTCACCTGAGCAAGAAAGCACATGATTGTATCATCTTGCCGTAACATACAAATTACAGTATATCGCATTATCAATGCACATCTACATCAAAGAGCATGTTTGGAATTGTAATGCACTAAGCAACGGGCCCACTTCAAATTGATTCAGCGCTGTGTTGTATGATAGGTGAAAGCCTGAATCATGTGTTTGCACCACCTATGCATACATCGGACAGCAAACAACTTCTGACTTGTGCCCTGCATACATGCACATCTTTACTGTTTCCCAAACAGAGATTTGCAACAGGCACCTCCTGTTTTTCCTGAAACGAATTGTGTCTACAGGGCTGTGTTTCACCTCAAACCCTTCAGGGGTGCTGTCATCCGGCGGATCTATAACTCCAGCACTGTTGATGAGGCAGTGCAGAGGCTCATTGCGCCGTTGAAACTCCTCTGAGCACTCTTGCACAGACCTTTGCTGCAGCAAAATACACTGCTGACAGACTCACGAAATTCTGCGTCAACCAGATGCAGAATAGCAACAGCAGCAATGCCACTTCATGAGCATCAGCAACTACAACTCAGCAGTAGCAGCATGTCAAGTACCTGAGATTGCCCAAATCACATTCAAGCCAGTCCACTTGAGCATATGGAAACTCACGCTTGATGTCTTCGCAAGCCCTAGCAGGTGTCATTTTGTGAGAGCAACATAAGTGCACAGAACAAGAGCTTGACAAGAGAACTGCTTATCTGAGCAACATGTGCTGGATGACAGAGCATTGTATAGGCATAGCAAGCTGCATGCAAGTTGCGTTTTGACTGCTACTCTGATCTGCAGACCTTTGTTGCTTGTCCCGATTTCTGCTCGCCATATATACCCGCGCGTTCTTGGAAGCAAGCGCTTTAGCAGCTGCATAGCCAACTCCAGTGTTGGCTCCGGTCACTATATACACTTTGCCCTGCGAAGATAGTATGCATGCTGAGCTTTGAATCCTGCGTTTGACATACAGCTTCATACAGCTACCTGTTGATTTGGTATGCTGCTTGGGTTCCACCTCAGATCAATGCCCATAATGTGATCTGCCACCTGGGTCAAATATGCTGTCTACAGGTTGACAACAGCTTGCAGGCGGGAGCAGTCACGTACAACCGCACTGCGCAGCCTTGTGAAAGGCAGGTTCCGTGCTGGCTGGGAACAAAGGATGGTGCTGCTGTCAATATGTCCGACTGCTCTGCCTTCCGTCAATCAAGCAAATATGCCGAAGGTTTGTGCTCGAATTTGAGGCTGAGCTGACAAGCTGGCGTTACAGTTTACAGCGGCTCTGCGTTAAGCCTGCGAACACTTCAAGGCGTACCCCTGCAGAGTCCGATCGGTCGCGACAGCATGACAAGCTTACTCCAGTCTCAACGAGCGGTCAATCTAAACAAGATTCCAGATCAAAATGGCAAGGTCTTTGTTGTAACTGGCGGAAACATAGGGCTCGGGTACGAGGTCGCGAAAGCCTTGGCAGCGAGCAACGCACACGTCTTCATGACTGCACGCAATCCTGAAAAGCAACGAGGGTCAGGCTCCTTCCATCTTCAGCTTTGCATATGAGTCAATAAGAGCTGATTGGATGACTTGGATTGCTGCATGACCATCACGGTGGTTCTGTGTTCAATCTTTCGTAGGGCAATCCAAAGGATCAAGAGTGATCACCCTGGAGCAAAAATCGAGGGGTTGCATGTAGACTATTTGAACGGGTTTGGGTAAGTTATGCAGTGCTTGTCTTGCTGTCATCTTCTTGCTTCTACACATATGCACTTTTGTATCTAGTGCTCCCTCTGTCACCTTGACCCACAAATTTACAAAGTTAGCTCTCGCCTGTCTGTGAACAGGGATATCGAAGACTGTGCAGAACAGTTCAAGGCTCGCAACCTTCCATTGCACGGCTTGATCAACAACATTGGAACAGAAAATCCACCAGACGTCAAGTCCAAGGAAGGTTTTGATGTAAGTCTGGCTTCCTCCTCACCATCCTTCCCCTATTTACAAGTCGCTGCTCACAGTCGCAGGATGCCCTTTTGTTCATGACTCATCATATGGATTGCACCGCAGCCAACACAAGCCTCAAACTACCTTGGGCACTTCTACCTCACGCATTTATTGCTGGAGAAGCTGATGCAAACGCCCCAGTCACGAGTGGTAAACCTAACTTCTTTAGTGGAGCCAAATGGAACAATAGAATGGACAGACATTGGGTATGCATGTGATTGCAGTCTGATTCATGCCTGCAACTTGCAGATGCTGCCTCAGGCTTGCAGAATCTTTCAGCCCAGGAAATCAGCATCGCCATGTGCAAGACGTGCATGCTATACATCAGCTGGCATCCTGAAGCTTTGTCACAGTGTGTTTGCTTGTGACTGTCACCCGGGTGCTTGTGCATTCTTGTTGTGGCCGCTCTCAGCCATGGTGGCACAACAAGACTCTCAGTCAAACCTGTCTTGAGGCAGTTACTCCATACGCATTGTGCCAGTTTGAAGTTTGTGCCACCCGTATTTCCACAAACCTGTCGAGCATTGCTCTATGTCACGGCTGGCTGATGCTGCAAGCTGGAGAAGACTGATGTCAGATATACTTCTGCTTATTTGCAGGGGCAAGAAGGTGAAGCGTAGTGGCTACCAGATGTATGCTGCCTCAAAGCTGATGCTTTACATGTTTGGGGTTGAGCTGCAAAAGCGACTGCGGTCTGTTGGCAGCAGCACAGACATCTTCTCAGCGCATCCTGGCGTTGCACAAACAGATGCTTTTCGCAAATCAGACAAGTCAAAACCAATGGCTAGGTTAATGGCGTCTGGTGCTGATTTGATCGGCCAATCGGCTAGCGGAGGTGCACAGTCATTGGTGCGGTGTGCCACCGATCCAGCTTTGACTGGTCAGTATTCCTCCGCCCCTTCACATATGTTGCGGTATGATTTGCATGCCTTGCTGGCCTCTAAATATGAATTGCAACTTCCCCTATCTGCCAATCTATGTGTGGATGCATTCTCTCTGGAGGCCGATACTGCACAGAATTGCTGTAGATGCAGGGATCATACATATGTGTATACACTCGGTAAAAGTAAACCCTACTTCTGCCTTCAATACATGTGTCTGTGCGCAGGTATGGGCGGCGGAGACAGACACTGGGGCAGCTGGTATACCGGCATTCCTTTCCAACCTTTTGGCTCAACATGGCCACTGTGTTTTACCGTGAACTGGAATAATATGGGCTACAGAAGTCCCATCAACCCATTGATCCGAGACCCTGAGGCATGCACTAAGCTATATCTTGCGACACTGGATCTGGTCAATGAGTGTGCTGCTACCAAGATCGCAGCTTGTGGTGAACGTTCCGTCAGTGCAAGATCACGTTGATGTAATAATGAGCACAAGTTAGTATCAGGAAAGTGATAAATGACAGCCTGCGTCCTTTAGTCATGCAGAACGAAAGTTTGGCTGTTCGTACACCCTGTCACAGCTGCAGCACATGGCATGGGAAAGGAGGAAACCCTGTGCTAATCAAATAGCTAGCAGTGCAGTGGTTTTACCCCAAACACAGTACTTCAACACCGGCAGCTGCGAAACGGTCCTGCAGACATTGAAGGCATCTCTGCAGTGAGCATGCGTGACACAATGAAGCAAAAGCTTGCTTCAACCCCTCAGAACGACTGCAGCAATTGAACTAAATGACTGACTGTTGTATCCTGCCTCGCAAGGCATTTGCATGTGCTTGGGCGATTTGATGCCCCAAGTGGTCCCGCACGTCATCTACTTGTGCTACACCCATCAAGATGGGGGTAATTTCCAGCAGCTCCTGATCTTCCATGTCATCAATGAAAGTACCAATGGGGACTGCATTTTCTGGCTGGAAGACGTAAGAGTGTGGGGAATTGTCAACAATGATGGTGGTGGATAGGTCTCTGCCTAGACACTGCAGGTCCTTGACATAGTTCCCCTCATATGGACAGCAAGACTCCCTGGAGGGTTCAATGCCACGTGTCACTAGCTTGTGCTCACTTGAGTGCAATGTCAATGCCTCCTGTCATTTCAGTGCACACCTTGCAATGCTCACAGACAGGTACAGCAAGATCAAGTGTTGTTGTCCAATCTGCTGTGCATGCAGCACTCAAACAATGCGGCTTGACATGAGTGTGTATCTAAAAGGTTTGTTGCTGTGCAAGGTGCGTTTGCAGACCTTCTTTGGAGGCATGGTGCAGTGCTTTGGTGCTCACCTGAAGAGTCGCCACCGTACGACTTTGTCTTTGTCCAGCAGGTCCAGTAGTGGGTCTGCGTATTTGCTAAGGCTTGCAGTGAAGACCACTACTTCAAAGCGTTCTCCAACCTCAGCCATGAACCGGTCCATGAAAGGTCGCTTCAAAACGTACACCTCTACAACCTTGTCCTCGATCTCAACAGGTATGATGAAATCAGGATTGGGGACCGGCTTGAAGGAAGAGTGTACCAGTGTCTCATCCAGGTCAAGTACCAGGCACTTTTTATGCTTGTCATGTGGCGCTGCTGGCCCTATGACAGGCTCGCCTGCATACATCTACATTGATCAGCTGGCAGTGTTGCACGCGTATCATTGTCCAGGCACATTGCCAATTGCTGTCTGGGCGTACCACACGACCTGAAGCAGCACATTTGTCATGCATGTGATCCAAATGTCATGTCACGGTTGCACCACTCAAGACTGCATGGCTGTGTATGCAAGCAGCCTGAGATGCCACAGGTCAGCTCAGCATGTCTACATGCCATGACATAAGCACCTGATACTCTAGGCGGGGGAAGCGCTGCTCTCGGCGGTCGTATGACAACTGCCTCGGCTTCACTGCTTCTGAAGTACTGGTCATTTTGAGGTGGGGCAAGGCAACAAAGCAAGGACCGCAATTTGGTCCTCCAGGTAATGCGACCAACCACGCCATCTTGCTCGGCTGCCTTCGGGTATGGGGCTGTACGGTTGGCAGCAGGGAGCTGATCTCTCCTGGTCACTTGGGTGATCACATCCTCAACCTGTCGAGCATATCAAGCTTCAGCTGGCTTATGTTGATTAGCTACATTGAGTTGGTGTCTAGGTAGTTGAGTTAGCTGCAACTTGTGTTAGGCTAATTGAATTGCTTTATGAACATACTGGGATATGATGGCTGGAGGGTGCTTGGCCTGCAAGGTCTTGTGCAGCATCGTCTTTTTCTCTTCCTTTGGTTACGTTCGTAAGCTGCAGAAATCGACTCTTATGTCCCTCAGACCCTGCTTGTCTCACCATAGCGGGAGACAGAGGCAGTTGCCCATGCAGGCTGTGGTCCCTGCTTATTTAATACTGTCTCGCGTCTTTATCCCTGTCGGCCCAAAGCTTGCCTTGCTGACCTATTGCACGTGATTGCGTTTGCTTCTTGCACAACTTGCGGATGCACTTGAGCCGCGTTTCGCCACGAGCCTAATAACCATAATTCCTAGTCATCCCGATAAGTTTGGGCCACTGTGATGGCTCCTGCTCTACAAACAATTCGCGATCTAGGTATCGTCTTGTGTAGGAAATGAGGCAAACCAAAGAACCCGCAGGGGCGCTTGTTTGGGGCGTCGCGACTGATCAGGGCGTCTGACTCTGCCTGATGGCTCAGCGCTTTGCCTATCATCTTAATGCCTTCCTCACGTCCTCACCGGTTGAGTTGTTGCAGGAATTTTTGAAGTGTCTGTTGCCAAACACAGAACGTCTCGCACATCTTCCCTCACTGGCACGTATTCGTACACATATGCTTGCTTAAAAGTGTCACACTGATCAGTGAACCTAGGCCATAGGGCATCATCTGCAGCTTGCATACATGTTGACGTCCCTAATGCACCGTACATCAGCGCAGTCGGGATGGAGCTTCAGCAAGCTTGCCTTCTCGTGCTCGAGCCACGGCTTCTTGGTGGAACCAACTTGGTCCAGAGCGATCTTGACAGGCAAGAACACAGCGGCACAACGCTTGAGCACGTACAGAAGTCCTGTCTTGCCCACTTCATTGTTGATTTGCACCGTACAGGTCCAGGTGCACAGCTGTCATCGCTGGCCACTTGGCACCAAGAGCAGAGCTTGCAGGAGCCGCAGGCAGTCATGAACAAGCACAAGCAGCAAACTGACCGCAATGTCAGTTGGCTGTTGACAGCTGGAGCTGCTGCAGCTGGCGTTGCTGCAGCAGGAGTTGGCCTTGAAGCACACTGCGAATCAAGCAGCTATGCAGTTGAGCAAATGACCGATTCCAGGTGGTCAAAGTTGCTAAAGCGCATAGACCCCAGGCAACTGCTTCATGCACAGGAACAAAATGCCTTCCTGGAGGAGATGCAGGCTGACCCAAAAGTGAGCTATTGCTACATGAGCCTAGCTTTGGAACCACACTGTGATCAGAGACATTTGAAACGCTCGATGCATCGTCTGGCATTCTTCAGCCTTTCTTTGCACCTGCAGGTAGCAGTAGTGCTAGCCTTGGCACTCCCATTTCTGTCTCTCTCTTTTGGCTATGTTCCTGCTAAGCATGAGCTGGACGTGGCTGCTCAGCTGGTGCAAGCAAATGCAGATGAGCTTGATGGCTGGGAGATAGGCAGTCTTGTGTGGGCTGCTGCCCGATTAGGCTACAGACCAGCTGATCACGTCATGGAAACACTGCTGCAGCAGGTGCCGACTGTTTTCATCTTCGTTATGCAACTGTTGAATTGCTAGCCTTCATCTTGCGCTGGTTTGTAGCATATGGTGGTAATGCAATCAGCATCATGGCTATTGTCCAAATCAAATAAGCTGTCAGGCTCACATGACCTCTGGGGTTCAATGATTGTATGCAGCTTACATTCCACACTGAGGTCACTTTTGTGCTTCAACTATAGATGTAGAAGTTACCTAACTCACTGCACTAGAAAGGGTGCAGAGACCATGTTTTGCAAGTGTATCAGTATTGGACATTATTCTACCAAGAATGTTCTGCTAGTTCAGCAGTACTGTCTTGGCATGCAGATCAAGCACATACTTGCCCAGCCTTTGAGCTCTAGACCAGCGCTTGGTGCTCAGGAGGCTTCCATGCTGGTGTGGGCTCTGGCTGTGCTGCACGAGCTCACCCCAAGCATCTGGACTGCTTTGCTTGACGCCATTGCTGCTGCACCAAGCGAAAGCCTGGATGAGGTACACTGGCTGAATCACTTGTGTCGCATTACCCAAGAGTATACCATGCAATCCACCTTTCTAGATGCAGTGTCAGCTTGCAAAGGAAAGGATCATTGCAGCTCTGAACGTTTGTGCCATGAAAGGAAAGATGCAACCATGCATGCCTTGTTGTTCTCACCCCACCCTGTCTCATGCTGCAGGTGACGCTGGTGCATCTTTATCAAGCTGGCATGTTTGCTGATCTAGACCAAATCAATGCTGCTCCCCGCATCGAGGCCTCAGGTGCTGGTGATAAGTCTCAAGGCAGTGAGTCTTGGACAGGCATCAAGGTCAGTGCTGCAGAAGCGCCTCTGAAGGAGGAAGTTCAACACAAGCTGCAGCAGTTGCCGCCAGGAATCTTTGACAAATGCCAACAGGTGATTGCCTAGCTGTGAGCTGTGTGGCAGCTTCAGCAGTGTGATTCTGGCCTTGCAATGCCACTGCTGTAATATTGCACCGCTATGGCATTGGTGATGCAGGTTTTTTCTTTCCTGATGTCAGTTGTGATCCTGGACATGGGCATCACAACTTGTCAGCTCAACATGCACAACTTGTCAACCCAAATTGCACATGTCACCCCCTACAAAGTGCACATGTCACCCCCTACAAAGTGCACATGTCACACCCTATAAAGTGCACATGTCACCCCCTACAAAATGCACATGTCACCCCCTACAAAGTGCACATGTCACACCCTACAAAGTGCACATGTCACCCCCTACAAAGTGCACATGTCATTCACAAAGTGCACATGTCACCCCCTACAAAGTGCATGTGTCAACCCCTACAAAGTTCTACATGTCATGTTTTTGACAACACTTGGGCAGAACATTGAAATGCCTGTTGTGATGAAGTGCAAGGGCCTGCTGCATACCTCACACTGCAGCCCGCAGTGCCACATGTCAAGATAGTGAAGCCTGTGCATCCTCGGTAATACCATCCATTGCGAGTGGATGAGACTTGTTCATCTTGCAGGTATACTCAGAGACTGCGCAACAGGCAGGCTTTGACGGGCCTTACCTGATTGAGCTGACCATCATGCTGCTGCTCAGCAAGGTGTACCCCTGCTTGGGGAGCAGGCCAGCCTACCGCCGCTACTTCCATGACCTCAGAGGCTCAGATCTGGCACGGGCGAGGCAGCTGACAGAAGATCCCTATATGCTCATTAAATTCAAGGTCTGTGCTCGTTGCTCGAGCTACTGCTAACCAAGTTGTTGGTCTTTTGGCATGCTTAGCCGTAAGTGTGAGGTATGTACATGTGCTACTTGCAGACATTATCTTGTGGTGCAACCCAGGGTTGTGTGCTGTTGCTTGTTAGTTTGTTGCTGGATGTGGGGTTGTACGCAGACATATCTGAATGTGGCTGTGTTACACACTACACTGCAGCCTCACCCTTTCACGGCTGCACAACACACGAAGGACCTAGCCACCTCCATACAAGCAAGAGATGGTACGCTGCTGCTTGCAGAGTGAGATTGCCAACAGGAGGGCACAGCAAAACAACTTTGTGCGTCAATTGGGCGACATCAGCCGCACCCTGAAGAGCATGGGCTTGTACCATCAAGTCCAGGTGAGCCACCTACAACAACGCTGCTGTCTTGCCTACATATTGAGAGAACGTCGATGCTTATGCAACTGCAATCGCGCTTATTCTCCTCTGCTTGCCATTTCGGCAGCATAGAACGCCTGAAGGCAATATGCCTTGACAATGCCCATGATATGCCTATCTTGTCCTGGTGACTACCCCTGCGGTGGTCTGGCTGGTTGGGTCGATTACAAGCACACTAAACCAGTTAACATAAGCCTTCAAGGTGATAAGTGGTATTACAGGGCCCAGTAGAGGATGGCTTGGTGCATGTAGATATTGCATTGCCGGACTACAAGCTAGCGCTGTTCCTTGAGGATGCACACAAGCAACAAGGGAAGGAGGTCAATAGCAGTAGTGGGCAGGCTGATGGCACTACCCTCAATGGATGCGCCTTCGGCTGGCTACTTCTCGTTAGCAAAGTCAATGCAATCTTGTCAATGCTGCACCCAGTGACGCTACCCCTGTGCCTGATGTCGGTGCACATAAAGGGATTGCTGACCAGATTACGCAACCCCGTCTGGCACGAATCAGCCTCTGTCAACAACATGTTGTTGTTATGCTGATGGTTTGATAACGTGTGACCTGGTAATGCAGATATGTGGCAAATGAGACTCCAGGAACCAAGCAAGCCAAGTTGCAGCTGCTTGAGCAGCTGGGCTGGAAATGCTACTCTGTCACATGGAGCGAAAGGTGAGATCGTGCATGCTATGTCAATCTGTCACTTGCCAGTGAGCATTGCTTGCAACTGTCTGCACAGCATCAGCCATGGCTCTGTTGCTGCAGGAACTAGCTCAGCTCAAAAGCTTGTGCTGAATTGCAGGGGAAGGTCTGAGGAAGAGAAGCAGAAACTGTTGATGCAGCTGATAACAAAGGCTGGCCAGATGCACACAATGCAGGGCCGCATGAACAGCATGGTTCATGGGACACTACGAACTGTCGGGGATGAGAAGTCGCGATTTCAAAATGCCTCTGTGGGCTACCACCTGAAGCGAGATAAACAATAGCTTTGCCTACTCTGCTGATATAGGTATACCCACTGACACAACCTCGAGTTTTCAGCTCTACGTGCGTTGTGCTTGCGCTCGTGGCCGGCCGTCTGGACTGTCTGTTTAAGCCTCAACCTCACAGTCAGCAACAGACGCTACGATGGGTTTTCAGCAGCTTTTGACGCTGACGGTTCTACTTGACTGTAAACATAGCCTCCGAGATGCATTTCAGTGCATTACGCAGTCTAACACAGCCTTGCATGACTGCATACTGTATCTGCCACAATACCTATGATTCAGGCATCTCACCGGGCTCTGCAAAGCAGTGCATCCTTGGGGACGTGTATCTGAGATCCAATCTATCAAGGAAACAATAGCTTTGACCATCTGCTTTTGACTTAGTCAATGTGGTGGGACCATATTTCATCTGAACATCATGCATGAGAGTCTGTTTGTTGCCAGCATAGCATGAACGTGAAGGGGACTGCGTCAGGTCATGGCATTGGACTGCCATACAAAACCAGACAACAGCCACCAAGGCCCTGCAGCCCTGTTTAAAAGCCCTGGAATCTGTCTGCTCCCCATTTGCATACTTTGCTACCCGATAACCCATGACTTTGCACGACTTACACGCAACCACGAGTTTGGGAGTCACAATGCATGCCTGATCATTTCAAAACATTGATGCTGTGCTGTGAGAGGTTTTGTGCATAGCCAACGTCAGTGACAAGCATGTCTATAATTCCTGTTGCAAACCTTGTTTGAACTGCTATGTCCGCAAATCTTTGAAGTGGCGTGACTACTGCAAGTTGCTTGAACGTGAAAGCTACAACAGCAGCTCCTACCTGCCACATGTCTTGGCTAGGGAGGTAAATGGCAGTTTATCAGACCACCCTTATGACTGGGGCAGTTTACCCCACTGCATTAGATTCAATTCAGGAAGGACCCATGGCAGTTTGCTTGGCATTTGTATGGTGCTTCTTCTGAAAAGCATCAATCAAGAAGGCATACTCCAGCGCAGAATTTTCCAGCAGGTCTGCCTCGTGCGCATAATGTCCTGTGTCAGAGGTACTAAGCAGCAATATTGGAGATGGCCCAATCTGATGCTGCCGTAATTTTGCCACCCATTTGGCTGGACCCCACACAGGCACACGGGGATCAGTCACAGAGCAAGTTGCCAGCACTGGTGGATACTCTGCCGTTTTTATGTTCTGGTAGGGACAAAGCTCTCTCATCTGCAGCGTCAAGAATGGTAGCTAAATAGAGCGTTCACTCTGGTGAGACAAGCACATTGTCAAAGCGGTGCAGCGATTATTGGTCTTTGAAAGCTGAAATGTTGCCTCGCTGCAGTGATCACAGCTTGGATTCTCTCAGAAGCAACTGAAAAATGCACATGTAAGAGGCTCTATGACAGTGAGCACTGCATGTGAGAAACTGCCCTTGTGGACACCTACAATAGCAGCTCCTACCTGCCACATGTCTGGGCTAGGGAGGTAAATGGCAGGCAGGTGTTGCAGAGGCTGTGATGCTACTTTCGCTTGTTCCTTACCTGCTGAAGTACGGCAGGCTCAGCAGGGTCTCCCCACTCGCCATACTCATGCACTGTCAGGGGCAGCTCAGGTTGAGTCATCGATGTCAGGAAGTCCACAAAAGGCACTCGCAGTATTGCTGCCAACAGATCATGAGGTCGCCTGAACAGTGTCCGCCACAAGTCATCAGTATTGAACGGCATCTATGAACCAGATGTGCTGCTCTGGTGGGCGTATATGCAGCAGCATCAGCAAAAATGCATCATAGCTGTATATGGCAAAGCAGTGTGCTTCCAAAATTGCCAGTTTGCCGTGAACAGCAACTGTAAACGGTGGCTGATTGGATGCAAGTGATCACAGTGTCAGCGGCACAGTGTCATTGGCTGTCATCCTGAGGTTTCTACGCGATGATTTGACAATGAAGGTAACACGAATTTCGTTTGTGCCACAGAGGCAGGTGGCAGCAGCATGCCTGTTGAGCAGGGCACCAACAAGCAGCCCCCCAGCACTTGCAGCTTGTACCCCTACCAGGCCTTTCCTGCTGTACCCTACAACACAGCATACACATAACTGGCTCGACATGAAACAAGGGAGCTGCCACTACACCACAATTTGGGTCGATCTTGAAACTTTGCAGTAACATCAATTCAATGGGGAGCATTGAGCAAGACATGTGAGATCATGCTGACAGGTGAGCGCATGAAAGAGCACAGCTGCTATTCAAGAAGCAGCATGGCACATTGCACTATGCGTCTGCTGTGGCATTGAATCTGGGTATACCTTGTTGCAGCAGGTAGTCCAAGCAAGCCTCCAAGTCCACCAGGGAGTTCATTTTGTGTAATGACCGTCCTGCAGCATGCCACCTGCAGTTACCAATAGCATTTTGAGGTCACATGCGGTCCACAGCTATAGCAAACGATCAAATCCTTCCTTTGCGAGGCTTGTGCGCCGGTCAATGCAAAGCTACAAACATAGACTGCAAAAAATTGTAGCAGAATACCCTTTGGCTTGCTGTGCACCAATCTTGGTTTACTACCTGCGTGACACTCCTCGTTTGAACAACAGCAACAACCATGCGCTGTCAGATAGTTGATGCATGCTCTCTGTCGCTCGACCACCATGTGAGTGGTATGAGACATGAAATCAATGAGGCATATCGTTTTTTATCATGTTGCACCTTCTGCCCAGCTCCCCACCCCCCCTGACATGGGCCAAAGCAATGACCCACCCCCTGTCTACCAACACCAACCTCTCAGGCTCAAAACCAGTCTCAAGGGGGATGCCATACGCCCCATAAACTGTCAACAGAGCTGGATGACTGCCATTCAGAGGCATGCCTTTCTTGTGCAGCACTGTCAATGGTACCTGTGACCAGCATCAACTCTGAACACCAACCAAAGCATGCATTTTGAGGCACCCCAACGTGCTTGCTTAGCTGCAGGTCTGGGAGTGCATGTACTGACACCCTCTGTTCAAGATGTCCATGCATGTTGCAAGGACGAGCACAGAACTGTGCGCCTGATCCGTACACTGACAGGATAAGCACAGCTACAGCAGGCTCCAGCGTATGTGAATTGCTGCTGAGGGAAGACAGGCACTAGCTCTACTAATGTGCCAGACTGATGGCCATGCAAACACGCTTCAGCTTTCACAGTCATCACCTGTGTACCATCAGCAGCTGTTGCATGCTGTACTTGGCAGACATACTGTTCTGGGTCATGTCTGTGCACTTGTTCTGCCCCCAGCAGCTGCAGCTGTGTCCAAATGATAGTCATACACATGCTGGGGGTGCACGGGGGACGCCACATGGAGCCTCACAGTGCGTGTGTGATAGTCTGGGTTGGCACCGGGCTGGATGGACAATGCCCAGGATGGAAAGCTCAAAGTGGCAAGCTGAGGCTGAGCTGGCTGTGGATGCTCTGCAACTATTGCACCCGGCTGCTGCTGCTGCTGCTGCCGCTGCTGCTGTGACACAGCTTGCTGATTCTCCTCATGCTGCAGCTTCTGCTGCTGCTGCTGCTGCCGCTTCTCTTGTTCAAGCTCATGCTGCTGACGCTGTGATGTAGGCAACGCATTGCATACTTCCACAACGACATGGGCAGTCTGCTGCTGCTTACTCGTCAAAGCAGCTGGGCTGTCTTGAAATACGCCAGCTGCTTGTTGCTCTGAGTCTGCAGCTTTGCTTGCCTGAGCCAGCAGGTTGAGCACAGACACAGCAGGACGACCTTGTTGGCGCTCATACAGCACTGCATGTGAAGCATAAACCTCCAGGTCCTCAACAGCAGTGCCGGGCCGCTCTGGCACCAGAGGTTTCCAGTGTGCTGAGCAAGGTGTATGCAGAGGTGCCGTCATGAGCTGATAGTTTGCTGCTCCATTGGCATTGGTCAGAATGTAGAGCTGCCCTTGGGAGTGAGCAACGAAATACTCTAAGCCAGCAGTACGAGGCTGGACTAGCCTCAAAGGCTGATCAGGATCAACACAGCTGAGCAGATGCACCTGCAGAAAGACACGAGAGAGGAGCTTTAATGCAAGGCAATGCAAAGCTGGGCTTATGTCACAGGCACCAGGGAATTACAGCATCTGCTAAACAGCAGCTGCATTGTACAGAGCGCTGCCTAATATAAATACAATATGGACCAGGAACCAGACATCAAACAGCTGCACATTGCTGGAGATGTACTGCGTCAGATCGCGCACAGCTAAGTTGCCTTACTGCATAGCATAGGGACAGCTGGTATATTTCGCTCAGCTATTTTGCATGTTGCATAGTGTGAGTCTCTTAGAGAGCATGGCAAAAGCAAGGAGACAGTCACATCAGTTGACGGTTTCTGCCCGGATCACCTGAGAAGCAGTTTTGGAATTGGAGTTGATTGTCACATAGGCACTATCTGTCATGGCCAAAGCCAGGAAGCAGTCTTCGTTATCCTCTTCCAGCAGACAAACGTCTTTCTCTTGTTGCTCGCCCAGTCTGTGTTTCATTACCTGCAGTGGAACAGATGGCTTGCGTAGTGTCAGACAGCTGTCAATCTTGCAGTGGTCTGTCACAAAGCAAAATGGCAAGCGCAGCTGCCCTCCTGCATGATGTCAGTACACACTGTGGTCTGCCTTATGTTCACGGCATGAGTCGCAGGATTCATGACATGAGCACAGATGAATGTGCATATTGCTTATGGAAACACAAGACAGGACAATGTGGATACAGCTGGAAGCCTGGGGATGTAGAAATGTGTTGGTGGTATGCGTAGCAGTGAGCGCAAGCAAATAGCAAAAGGCAAACATGTACAGTAGCAGGTCTGTACCCTGAATGGCCTGCCCTGAGCATCTGGCTGTGTGTACACCACAGCACTGCTGCCTGCCCACTCAATGCTCATCACATCTGCCAGCGTGCCAAGTTCATTGACTGGTCCTGCATAGCCACCAGGCAGCTACGACCTGAAACTTAGCCAGGCAAGAGTGAGTGCTGATGTCAAGCATCGGCACCGTCTTTTTGATTGTGTAATGGCGTTGCATTGCTGTTGCTTTGCCCAAGTTTTGTGTGGTGTGGCCTGCACTGACTCCTGTGCTTGTTGACCACATTCGTTCGTGACTTAGGGTTATGTGACACAGAGTGCATTCTGTTGCTTGTGCAGGGGTTATGGATGTACAAATGCAGAGCAGACGCACCTTCAATTGACTGCAAGCGTGCTTCAAAAGCTTCACTGCCATCCTTGTCCACTGTATATGCCATTGTTTGCTGATCAGCAGATAGCTTGACTTGGATACGCTGACAAAGGCGCTCTTTGCTTGTATGTGATTGACATCAAGAATAACCTGTTCTTGACCCTGAAGGTCTGTGCGGAGGTATGTTGGCAGTGGCCTTGCTTTACTTTGTTCAGTGCGATAGGTGAACTTGCCCCATCTCTCTGGGAATGTTGCCTGTCAAGTACTGAGATGTTATTCAGCTTGTCAACAGTTTGACTGTAAGCAGCGTCCAGCCTTTGGAGTATACCAGCTGACTTTGCTCCTTAGTTTCCAGCTCTTTGCGCAGACATGCCAGCAGTTTCTTCGACTGCTGAAAATGTTGCTTGGCATAGTGTTTTTCTTGATCCAGATGCTTGTCGAATGCTTTACCTCTACACTCCATCCAACTGCAAGTGAAAGGTCAGTCTGAACTCAGAGTGACTAAACAATACATATGCCAACAGACATCTTTATACGCCCTGACGTTGGCACCTGTAATCATCCTTCCAAGTGTGCCCATATGCTCCTCGGTGTGTTGGCTGTCGTCTGACAAGGGGTATATTGATCTGTCTGATAGACCAAAGAGACAACAGGCCGAAGCCCCTGCAAGCTCCTTCTTGCCAGGAGGCAGAGAGCAATTGTTGTTTGAAAGTGTTCAGACTAGCTGCCGGGATTGACGTCGTCAGCATTTCGTTAATCTGCTAGACTGGCAGTGCCAGACATGGCTAAGCTACCAGCGTATGCATTGATCTACTTCGGTTGCAAATCAGTGCTTTGAGTGCAATTGCTGAGAGTCGGCTCACCCTGCAGCTGTACACATGTGGAGCCTGAGACCAGCAACTTTGCAATCAGGTACCAACAACAGCGCCGCTGCGTGCTGCCACAGTCGTGCTCAGACAAGCAGCCACATGATACGTCCAGTAGTAAAGGTGGAGGCGGGCGACCTGTACCGCTCCACAAGACTGATTAGACAGATGCAAGTGCATTGCTGACACTTTATGACTGCACCTGGAGTTTCTGCGGGTATCATTCAGCGATTGCATCTGCAACTGACCTCTGAGTGTGATTTGACCGGCTATGTCGAAAGCAAGAGATAAGACAGCAATTACAGCAGATGCCACAGAGCATTCTGCCGGATTATCTACCACTCAGTTCGTGATGCTTGCTGAGTAAGCGTCAGTCTTGTAGAGTCCACAATATCGCATGCAATGAGCTTCACTGTGAATTGACTGCTGCAGTGCTCAGAGGCAGAAGAATGCTCTTGCAGAACAGCAAGTGCGATTTCGTGAGCTTTTGGAGGAAAACAGGCAGCTCCAGGACCAACATGACATCAGTTTGAGAGACAATTTTGAAGTCACCGAATTTTTGAGGCGTGAAATTGTTGCAAAGGATGAAAAGATTTCATCGCTGCAGGGGAAGATGGACGAGGTTGGTTTATTGACTTTTTGCATCTGCCTTGGACGCCAGCATTGTGCAGTGTGCACATTGATGCAGAGCACAGGTACTGAGCTTGTCATTATTTGACAGGTCAAGGCTGCAGCAGCATCCCAAGTGGCAGCTGCCAAGCAAGCATCTGCGGAAGCCAAAGCCCGCGCTGCAATAGACGCTGAGAGGCGTGTCGAAGAGTCCAAGACAGAATTGGCGCAAGTGAAGGAGCAACTAGCAGCTGTGCTGGACTACAAGCAGAGAAAAGAAGTGCTTGAGGAAGAGGTGGCAAAGCTGACTGCTGAGCTGTCCAAGCTGAGGACTGACACAGCAGAGCAGGTACTGACCCTCAATGGTCCCACACATCAAGCACGATGCTTCTCACAGGCGCAGCTGGCTCTGATGAATTTCAGGAGGTGCAGCATAACAAACATCCAAGGTGCATCTTGTTTTGATGTGAGGGCACATTCTGGGTCGCCACACATGCAGTCATTGTCTGCCATACACTCAGCTTGCAGATGGGCCAATGCAGCTTCAGTGAATCAGCAGGAAACAGTGGTGCAGCAACAGTAACGTGTTGGACATAATCTTGCAGCCTATAGCACATCAGCTCTAGCACCATTCAGCACAGTGACTGCTGGCACAGCAGGGTTTTGAGTGTGCGCAGAGTTATTGACATTGGACACTATGCTCTCAAGCCATAATCTGCAGTAGGCACAGGCCACACATGTGATGCTTTTCGGGTTGAATCAATAGCCACGAACTGCAGAGCCATTGCAGCCCCTGGTCTCAGCACATGAGCTGCATAAGATGGTGTCAGCCAGGCAGAATTGATACAGTGCAATGTGCAGAGCTCTTGGGGAACCCTTCCAAGTTGCGCCAGACGCATAACAGCTGTTTGCATCAGGCTCAGCAAGCAGCAATGCATTGCTTTGCTGCAGCCAGTGCAGAGGACACAGCACCAAGTGACTGCTGGCTGTGGGATGCAAAATCAGCTGATCCCGCCAATGCAGCACATTGAAGACCCTACAAATCATTTGTACAAGCAAGCAGCTGTTGACTGTGCTGGCAGACATAACAGAACCTGCCTGTGCAAAAACAAAGGATGTACGTTCATCCAAAACATCGCCTGTACAGAAACAAAGGATGTATGTACGTACATCCAAAATCTCTCTTACACATGTCAGAAGCATCTGGATCTGAGTCAGCCACTGGCACAAACTGTGGTTACAAGCGACTGATCCTATAGACAGCTTGCCCTAGTTTGATAAGAATCTGGTGCAGGTATCAGCAGCAGAGCATGAGCAGCAGCTCATGAAGTCGATTTGAAGGCTGCCCAAAGCCCACCATCTGCCAGACGCAATGCATACTGTCGACTTTTATCTGAACATAGGGGTGCCTGGTGTCCAATGCAGAGCAGCAACTTGCTGGATATCAAACAGAGGATGCTCAGAATGATCTGAGCTTACATCACCTATTGTGCAAAATGTCAATTGCAATGCAGATGTCAGAGGCAGGTCAGTGGCTTCCGGTCATGGCTTAGAATGTGCCCAATATGTCATATCCAATGCCAGATGCCCAGCACAGGAGCAATCATGTATCTGACCTCTGACTGCAAAATTCAGAGGCAGAGCAGCAGTTTGAGAACACGAGCCAGAGGCAGAATGGCAGTTTTGTGGACTCAAGTCAGAGGATGACCAAAAACAGGACACCTCTGTGATGTCTTGCATTGCATTTTTGGCCTGGACTCCCTCTGGTGGCAGACTTCAGAGGCTGAGCAACAGAGTGTCTGCATGAGCAGGGTACAGCCCCACTTCTGTACCAAATGGCATACGATATGGTCAATGCCTTCACTCAGATGTGAGTGCAGATGTCAGAGGCAGAGCAGCAGTTTGTGAACACAAGTCAGAGGGTGCGCAAGGAGTTTGAGGCCAAGCTGGAGGAGGTGCGGCGTGCTGGTGAAGAAGACGTGCACCTCAGAATGGATGCTGGCAGCAAGCGCATCATGCAACAGAACCGTAGCCTTCAAGAAGAGCTGCGCATTCATATTGAGGTACTATCATTGGGCACGCTTCTGGGATTCTGTGCAAGCTGCGGTATAAGGTGGACCGCATGTGGACCAGGACAAACGAATGTGGCCCCAGCAAGTCATGCACAGCATGCATGCTTTGACATGGTGCTTAAGCATGCATGCTGCACTGCAACAACACTGCCTGAAAGTTGCCATGGCCCTGTTGCAGATCATATGTATGCCTCTGTTGACGTTGTCTGTGCGGGTCTAAGCTGCAGCAATTTACAGCACCTGCCTGTAGATGATCAACAGCCTATTGATGCATGGCAGAGCAACATATTGCAATTCTTCTGAAGCTCTACATTCCTTGCATGCTTGATCAGCAACATGCCGCATGACTGCAGGCGTCATCAGACTTGGACGCAGAAGTGAAGAAGCTGAGTTCAGAGCGGCAGAGGCTGGCTAGCGAGGTGCAGATGAAGCGGGAGATGGAGCAGCAGTACGCCAAACGCTGCACTCTGCAGGTGCACGTCAGACTCCAACGCTGTTTTCAAACTTTGCACGCACCGCCCACAGATGCTTTTCTTCCATTTTTCCTAAGAGCTAGCCCTGTGTTGAAGCTGAGCCGGTAGTAAAAGTGGTTACACACTGTCTGAATCTCCCTTTCTCCTCCCC
>JAABUP010001775.1_pt1 | contig 44237 bp, 34 predicted proteins | sample 5559201 | NCBI WGS metagenome assembly JAABUP01 (sample SAMN10711887, study PRJNA513373) | rock metagenome | isolation source: Antarctica rocks | place: Antarctica
CCGGCGTCGGCCAGCGCCTCGCAGAAGGTGGCTGTCACGCCGGGGTGTGACCGCATACCCGCGCCGATGAGCGACACCTTGCCGACGTGGTCGTTGTAGACGATGGCACCGAAGCCGATCTCCTGCTTCTTTCCATCCAACGCCGCAACCGCTCTGGGACCATCCTCCTTGGGAAGGGTGAAGGTGATGTCGGTTCGGCCCTCGGCAGCACGAGAAATGTTCTGCACCACCATGTCGACGTCGATCTCGGCGTCAGCGATCGTCCGGAAGATCCGGGCCGCGACTCCCGGGTGGTCGGGCACCTCTGCCACCGTCACCTTGGCCTCGCCGCGCTCGTGGGCGACTCCGGTGATCAATGCCTGTTCCACTGTCAGATCCTCCATGCTGCCGGTGACCATGGTGCCCGCGTTGTCCGAGTACGACGACCGCACGTGCACCGGAACGTGATAGCGCCGGGCGTATTCGACGCAGCGAAGCATGAGCACCTTTGCCCCGGCGGCTGCCATCTCGAGCATTTCCTCGTAGGTGATGCTCTCCAGCTTCGCCGCGTTCGGAACGATTCGCGGATCGGCGCTGAAAACTCCGTCGACGTCCGTGTAGATCTCGCAGACATCCGCTTTCAAGGCGGCTGCCAGTGCGACTGCGGTGGTATCGGAGCCGCCGCGGCCCAGAGTGGTGATGTCCTTGGTGTCCTGGGAGACGCCCTGGAAGCCGGCCACGAGCGCGATCGCCCCGGCGTCCAGGGCCGCGCGGATACGGCCGGGCGTCACGTCGATGATGCGGGCCCTGCCGTGCGTCGAATCGGTGATCACGCCGGCCTGGGAGCCGGTGAACGATCTCGCCTCGGCGCCGAGCGAATGAATGGCCATTGCCACCAACGCGTTGGAGATCCGCTCGCCCGAGGTCAGCAGCATGTCGAGTTCGCGGGCCGGGGGAACGGGCGCGACTTGTTGGGCGAGGTCCATCAGCTCGTCGGTGGTGTCGCCCATTGCCGACACCACGACGACGACGTCATTGCCGGCCTTCCGCGTGGCGACGATTCGCTCCGCGACGCGCTTGATGCGCTCGGCTGTAGCCACCGAGGAACCGCCGTACTTCTGGACGACCAGACTCACTTCTGTTGCCTCTACCCTTCGTGAGCGCACCGCTGCAAAATGCCGCGCGAGGCGGTCACATTCGGCTTTCAGACTACTCGGGCTCACGACCCGTTTCCGCCGATCGGGCGCGGTTCGCCGACGAAACGGAGCGCTCTGTCCTGGCAGGCGAAGTCCTTTTCGGCGGTGGCTTCGAAATCGCAAAGATTCTCCGCGACAGCGGGTTCCGAGCACAGAAAACTCCGTGCGCCGGAACCCGGGCCGGATCGCCGGAGGTCACGCCAGCGGCACCGGCTTCGTACCGAGCCCGATGACCGACCCGATCAGTTTCCTGCCGTGAGTAGCACTGACTGCGCACTGCACGTACGGCGCGCCGGCCGGGTCGGCAACAGCTTCGACCTCCAGCGCCCCGCCGGCGGTCGGATCTTTCACCGCCAGAATGGTTGCGGCCAGGCGGCGGCATCCGGCCAGCACCAGGGCTGGATCGTCCCGTGACACCAGCGCCTGGGAGGTGTCCAAGGGCCCGGCGGCGAATCCGAAGGCCAACTGCTGGATGAGATGAGCCGAGGTGCAGGGGGTCGGAGTTCCGCGTTGCTCGATCTGCTTCGACCAGCAGACGCCGAACGCGCTCGGCAGCGTTCTGCTGTTCCAGCTCGACCGCAGCGGCAACGGCGCGCGGTAGGACTGTCCGACAGCTGCCAGCACGCACGCCGTCCAGGTCCGTCCCGCCGCTCTGTCGTGGGCGTCGGGGCCGACGGTCACCGCGTTCACGGACAGGCTCGTCGTCCATTGCACACCTAGCAGGACGGTGCGGCGGCTGGTGCCCAGATAGCTCTCCGCCTGCCCCTGGCAATCGGGATTTGCCCTGGTGTACTCGTCCAGTGTGGTGACCACCGGGGTCGGGCTGGTCGACCTGACCGAGATGACCTCGCCGATCACCGATCCGGAGCACGTCGGCAACACCGTGGCCACCGGAAGATTCCGGTCCTGGCCGTTGGATGCTCCGATCGCGGCGACACACTGGCCGACGGTCGGCGGCGCCGCTATCACCTCTGCGACCGGAGTTCCGGTGGTCCGCCGGCCCAGGATGCTCGGCGTGATACCGACCGCCAGCAGCGCCACGATGAACAACAGCATTCCCCCGACGCGGCGATTCATTTTCTCCACGATAGCCGCGCCCGCTGCGGGCAGCGCGTTACCGTTGTATAGATCGTTACCGTTGTATAGAACTGTGCAGGACGAATCCTGTCCCATGCGAACCCCGGTCACGCACAGGATGGTGACGCACCGGATGGTCCAGCGGTCGGAAGGGAGCTTCATGCCAGGCCCGAACAATCCTTCTGCGCCGGTCGAACAATTCGTTTCGTCCGACGGAGTTCGGATCAATGTCGCCACCGCACCGCCGAACGCGACCGGCGGCGATGTGGGTTCCGGGCGATCGGTATTGCTGCTGCACGGCTTTCCCGATTCCTGGCAGCTCTGGCACCGGCAGATGAAAACACTGACGGACAAAGGGTTCCGGGTGATAGCACCGGACCTCCGCGGCCACGGACGGTCCGATCGGCCCACGCAGGTGTCGGCGTACCGGATAGGCCCCCTGCTGGCCGACATCACCGCCGTACTGGAGCACTTCGGGATCAGGAGCACGGCTGTGGTCGGTCACGACTGGGGTGCGGCGCTGGCGTGGAACCTTGCCATGCGCCGGCCGGATGTCGTGGATCGGCTTGCCGTGCTGTCGGTCGGACATCCCGGCGCCGCCATGTCGGCCGGAATCCGGCAGCGGCAACTGTCCTGGTACATGCTCTGGTTCCTGCACGCCGGAGTGGCCGAGTCGATCCTGCCGGCGCAGAGCTGGCTGGCGTTCCGGCGGTGGGCCTGGGACGGCGCCGCAGTGGGCACCGACCCCCAGATGGACCGCCAGATCGACGACCTCTCGCGACCCGGAGCTCTCGAATCGGCGCTCAACCTCTACCGCGCGAACATCACGCCGGAGTCGTACTTCCGGACGAGGGTGCCGCCGATGCCCAGGGTCGACTGCCCGGTTCTGGGCGTGTGGTCCGCGGGCGACCAGTTCCTGTCCGAGGAGCAGATGACAGGATCGGCCGCCTTCGTCGACGGGCCGTGGACCTACGCCAAAGTACAAGGCGCACACTGGATTCCCGCACAGGCACCGGATGAGCTCAACGCTGTGCTGGTCGACTTCCTGGCGTGATCGCCCGTCCTCCGATGCGGTCGGCAGAGGGGAGGGGGTAGGGTCCAGCCCGTGGTGCGCAACGCAGACTCCCCGAGCCTGCTCCTTAGCCGCCGCGACGGAGCCTGATTTCCAGACTGGCTCCTCCGTCGCGGGATTTCGTGCTGCTGGTCGACTCCTCCCCCGAATTGCCGAGAAGGCTTCGGGCTCTGCGGAACAAGGACCCCCTTCATGAGCACTCCCCCCGTTTCCCGTCTGAACACTCCGGCCGGCGATATTCCCGCCGGGCAGTCGCCGTACAACCGCCAACGCGGCAGCCAGATGCCATTCGCCCGCTACACCTCATTCCCGCCCATCGATCTGCCCGATCGCAGCTGGCCGGGCACCGTGATCGACAAGGCGCCGCTGTGGTGCGCCGTTGATCTGCGTGACGGGAACCAGGCGTTGATCGACCCGATGACCCCGGCTCGCAAGCGGCGGATGTTCGACCTGTTGGTGGCGATGGGCTACAAGGAGATCGAGGTCGGCTTTCCGGCCGCATCCCAGACGGACTTCGACTTCGTGCGTGAGATCATCGAGCAGGAAGCCATTCCTGACGACGTTCGGATCCAGGTGCTGACCCAGGCCAGGCCAGAACTGATCGCCCGCACCTACGAGGCGCTGGAGGGCACGGCATCGGCCGTGGTGCATCTGTACAACTCGACGTCCACCCTGCAGCGCCGGGTCGTCTTCGGTTCCGATCGTGCGGGTATTCTCCGGATCGCCACGGACGGCGCGGAAGAAATCGCCCGATGGGCGGACAAGTACCCCGACACCGACTGGCGTTTCGAGTATTCACCGGAGTCCTACACCGGCACCGAGTTGGAATATGCCGTCGAGGTCTGCAATTCCGTGTCCGCCATCTGGCAACCAACACCCGACCGGCCGATGATCGTCAATCTGCCGGCCACCGTCGAGATGGCAACACCCAACGTGTATGCGGACTCCATCGAGTGGATGCATCGCAATCTGGACCGTCGCTCGGCCATCGTGCTGAGTCTGCATCCGCACAACGATCGCGGAACAGCAGTCGCAGCAGCGGAACTGGGTTACATGGCCGGGGCAGATCGTATCGAGGGGTGCCTGTTCGGCAACGGGGAGCGCACCGGCAACGTCTGCCTGGTGACGCTGGGGCTGAACCTGTTCAGCCAGGGTATTGATCCGCAGATCGATTTTTCCGATATCGACGAAGTTCGTCGCACCGTCGAATACTGCAATCAATTGGCAGTACCGGAACGGTATCCCTACGGCGGTGACCTGGTCTACACGGCATTCTCGGGATCTCACCAGGACGCCATCAAGAAAGGTTTCGATCACCTGAACCGGGACGCCGTGGCGGCAGGTATTCCGGTCGAGCAATTCACCTGGCAGGTGCCGTACCTCCCGATTGATCCGAAAGACGTCGGGCGGTCGTACGAGGCAGTGATCCGGGTCAATTCCCAGTCCGGCAAGGGCGGCGTCGCCTACATCATGAAGACCGAGCACGGCCTGGACCTGCCGCGCCGTCTGCAGATCGAGTTCTCCCGAGTGGTGCAGGGATACACCGAATCCGAGGGTGGCGAGGTGGACGCCAAGGCGATGTGGCGATACTTCGCCCAGGAGTATCTCGAGACGACCCAGCCGCTGCAATTCATCCGGGCCGGCATCGAGTCGCCGGAGGACGCATCGGAGGGGATCGACGCCCTGGCCGCCCGAATCGTCGTGAACGGGCAGGAGTCCGTTCGCCGAGGTCAGGGCAACGGCCCGGTCGCGGCGTTCTGCAACATTCTCGCTGAGGCGGGCTACGACGTCCGGGTGCTCGACTACGTCGAACACGCGCTCTCCTCCGGCGGGGACGCCCGCGCCGCCGCCTATCTGGAATGCGCCATCGACGGGCAGGTGATGTGGGGTGTTGGCATCGATTCCTCCATCACCCGAGCATCTCTCAAGGCCATCGTCTCCGCGGTGAACCGCGCCGCCGCCAACGCTGTCGACGACGACTGACGCGTCGCGACCGGCACCGCCTTGCGGCGCGTTCGCGGCGTGCGCGCGTTCGCGGCGTCGCCGGGAAACCGGGCGGCGTTCTCGTCCAGAGGAACGACATGACTCGGTTCGATACCCAGGAACGACGGCGACGGCTGCAGACCCGGCAGCTGTTGACGCCGGAAACCAGGTCCGGTGACATGGCAGCTGTTGCCGATGCCATGGTCGCACTGCACGCCACCGACCCGGCGACCGTCTACCTGTCCGCGTGGGCACGGATGTCGAGCGGTTCGCAGACCGATCTGGCCGATGCGTTGTACGTCCACCGGCGGCTGATCCGAATGATGGGCATGCGCCGCACCGTGTTCGTGGTGAGCGCCGCCCTCGCTCCGGTGGTCCAGGCGTCGTCCGCGCCGGCCGTCGCTGCCACCCAACGACGACGGTTGGTGACCCAGCTGAAGCAGGCAGCCGTGGCCGAGGACGTCGAACGCTGGCTCTCCGAGGTGTCCGCCGGCACGCTTGCCGCCCTCGAACGGCGAGGTTCTGCGTACGCGGTGGACCTCGTGGAGGATGAGCCTCGCCTCAATACGGTGCTCAACCTGTTGCCCGACAAGGCTTACGCCGTTCCGCAGAAGGTGACGAGCAGGATTCTGACCATTCTCGCCCTGGAGGGAAAAATCATCCGTGGCCGACCGCTCGGCGGCTGGCGCGGCACTCGCAACCAGTGGTGGCCCACCCGGGCCTGGATACCGGGCGGACTGGGCGCGCTCGACGAGGACACGGCACGCCAGGATCTGCTCCGACACTGGCTTCGGACATTCGGCCCGGCACCGATCGCCGATATCGCATGGTGGACGGGATGGACGTCACGACAGACGCGCGCAGCGCTGAAATTCCTCGACACCGTTGAGGTGGACCTCGACGGCGGTTCCGGACTGGTGCTGGCCGACGACCTCGACAGCACGCCGGAACCGGAGCCGGCCGCAGCGCTCCTGCCGGCACTGGATCCGACCCCGATGGGTTGGTTCCACCGCGGCTGGTTTCTCGGCGAACACCGAGCGGCGCTGTTCGACCGGACCGGAAACATCGGCCCGACCGTCTTCTGGCAGGGCCGGGTGGTCGGCGGTTGGGCGCAGCGCCCGGACGGCGTCATACGCGCGCGCCTGCTCGAGGACATCGGAACAGCCGGCGCCGCGGCGGTCGACGCGCGAGTTGCCGAACTCACGACATGGCTGGGCCCGCTCCGCGTCATCCCGAGCTTTCGCACTCCGTTAGAACGAGAGTTGGCAGTGGCTGACCGAGCCACCGGTAAGTGGGACGCCGCACCGACCCGCCGACCATTCCCGAAAAAGTTACACCGCCGGACCGGCCGGCGAATTGTCAGGCACTGACCCGCGCACGGGCGGCGCGAAGATTCGGTCCTTCCCGGAGCCGCTCCGGAACCGCCAGCGCGGCCACCCGCAGTGCTCGAAGGGTGCCCGTCGCGGCTAGATCGGTCACCGTCAGGCCCGGCAACCGGTACATCCGACGTGCCCACGCCGGTAACAGCGCGACCGAAAGGGCAGCCAGCCCGCCCCACGCGGGACGAGCCGGAGTCAACAGCCGGACCCATCCCGGCATGGGTGGCGCCAGCACCACCCGGGCGCCGCGCCGAGCGCCCGGCGTCATTCGCAGGGCCGGCCGAACGTCGACGAAGTACTGCGCGAGGTCGGCCCTGGTCGCCGGCACAGCCGAAGCCGGCAGACCGACCAGTTCCGCAGATCGCACCTGCTCGACCAGATAACTGTCGGCGTCGTCATCGGTCAGTGGCAGACCACCGCGACGAGCGGCCGAAAGGAGGGAATCTACCTCGCAGCAGTGCACCCACAACAGAAGATCCGGCCGGTCCAGTCGAAATTCAAGACCGGTGGCAGGGTCGGTGCCACGTAACTTGCGGTGGATGCCTCGAACCCGAGCGGATGCTCGCAGCGCCTCGGCCTGGCTGCCGTAGGTGACGGTGGTCAGGTACTCCGAAGTCCGGGTCAGCCGCCCCCACAGGTCGGCCTCGAAACCGCCGTTCTGCTCGACCGCTGCCATGGCCAACGGGTGCAGGGCCTGCAACAGCAGGGCCCGGAGCCCGCCGACGGCGAACGTCGGATCGGCGTGGAGGCGCCGGGTCACACTGTGAGCGTCGAAAAGCCCGGCAGATTGAGAATCCATATCCGACGGTACGTCCGGGCCGGGCACCAGTTCCCGCTGCAGCTATTCATTTCGAAAAGGTTCACGTTGTCAGGTTCTAGAAGCCGTTCTCCCCCTGTTCACCGCGGGACACCACCGGTCCGCCGACTACCCAACGCGACTACCATGGCTCGATATGAATCCCGTCGCGGCGCTGCGGCGCATCGCCTTCCTGCTGGAGCGGGGGCAATCACCGACCTATCGCGTCAAGGCGTTTCGCACGGCGGCCGGCACCCTGGCGACGCTGCCCGACGCAGAGTTGGAGAGGCGGCTGGCGACCGGCACGTTGACCCAACTTGCCGGCATCGGCCCGAAGACCGCCGCAGTCGCGGAACAGGCTGCGAGAGGCGAAGTACCCGACTATCTGGTCGATCTCGAGCAGACTGTTCGACCGCTCGCCGACGGCGGGGGCGAACTCCGGGCAGCACTGCGCGGAGATCTGCACACCCACAGCAACTGGAGCGACGGCGGCAGCCCGATCGAGGAGATGGCCATCACCGCTGCGGAGATCGGTCACGAGTACGTGGTGCTGACCGATCATTCGCCGCGACTGACCGTCGCGAACGGCCTGAGCCCTGAGCGGCTGGAGAAACAGCTACTTGTGGTCGACACGATCAATCGGGCTCTGCCGGCATTCACCCTGCTCTCCGGCATCGAGTGCGACATCAACGAGGACGGCACCCTGGATCAGACGGACGAATTGCTCGGTCGGGTGGACCTCGTCGTCGCATCGGTGCATTCCAAACTTCGAGCCGGTTCGGCGGAGATGACCGCGAGGATGCTTGCGGCGGTGGAGAATCCATACACCGACGTGCTGGGACATTGCACCGGACGAATGGTCGCGGCCGGGCCGACGCGGGGGCGTCCGAGCAGCCGACCGGAGAGCACGTTCGATGCCGCGAGGATCTTCGCCGCTTGTGCCGCGAACGGGGTGGCGGTCGAGATCAACTCGAGGCCGGAACGGCTCGATCCGCCGCGGCGGCTGATCACGCAGGCGCTGGAGGCAGGCTGCCTGTTCAGCATCGACACCGATGCGCACGCGCCGGGGCAGCTGGACTGGCAATTGCTCGGCTGCGCCAGGGCCGCCGAGTGCGGCGTGCCGGCGGACCGGATCGTCAACGCCTGGCCGCTGGAGCGGCTGCTCGAATGGGCCGGCAGGAAGTGACCCGTACTGCCGGCTGATCACCGTCACCGGTGGTTGGTCAGCGCCGGCACGAGGTCACTGATGACGCTCGAGCCCGCGATCGCCTGCGCCTGCTGTTCCTGAGCCTGCTGATCCTGGGCCTGCTGTTCTTCGGCGAGCAGCACCGTGGCGATCGATCGGCGCAGGGACGACAACACCAGCAACGCCACCAGCAACGCGCCGATCGCACATCCTGACGTCACCCAGTAGGCATCGGAAGCGCCCCTGGCGTCGATCAGCAGGCCGGCCAGCGGCGTGGCCATCGCGATGCCCACGGCCATACCTGAACCGGTCCACGCCATGGTTTCGGTCAACCGATGGGCCGGCACGATCCGCTCGATGAGGCTCATCCCGGAGATCAGCGCCGGCGAACAGGCGACCCCGGCCAGCAGGAGACCGGCACCGACCAGGACCAGGTTCGGCAGGAACGGCAGCGGCAGGCTGACCAGGGCCAGCACCGCGATGGAGACGCCGAACTGTCGCAGCAAGGACGCCTTGATCTTCGCCACCCCGAAGATCAGACCGGCGACCAGCGATCCCACTGCGTACAGGGCCAGCAGCAGGCCGGCCGCACCCGCATGTCCGGCTTCCTTCGCGAACGCGACGGTCGTCACCTCGAAAGCGCCGAAGATGCCGCCCATCAGTGCGAAGACTGCTGCGATGCCCGCGACTCCGGGAAGCAGAATGGCCGGCTTTCCCGAACGCTGCCTCGACCGGCCGGAAGGCTGCGGTTCGGTCGAGGTCTGGAGCAGGAGCAGGACGGTGCCGACCAGCAGGAGGCTGGTGGCCAGGATCAGCGCGGCGCTGGGAAACACCTGCAGCGCAACGACGGTGGCGAGCGGCGGTCCGAGAATGAAGACCGCCTCGTCGATGAGGGACTCCCAGGCGAAGGCCACTCGCAACTGTGGATCGCCGGTCAGCATCGCCGACCACCGCGTCCGCACCAACGGTCCGAGCATCGGCTGGGAAGCTCCGGCGACGAAGGCCAGCATGAAGATCGGCCATGTCATCTCCGTGAAAACGGCGAACACGATCATCAGCGCGACGGCGGGCACGTGCACGGCCAATTGCGCCGGCACCACCCGACGCTGGCCGCGGATGTCGATCAACCGGGACAACTGCGGGCTGATTGCGGCGGCGGAGAGCGCGTAGATGGACGAGACCGTTCCGGCCACTGCGAACGAGCCACGCTCGGCGGAGAGCAACATGACGGCCCCGAGTCCCGCCATCGACATCTGCATCCGCGCCAACATCCCGGCCGCCGAGAAACGCGCGGCGCCAGGACGCCGGAGAACCTGCAGATACGGGCCGAACACGTGACGTTCACTCCCTCGCCGCCGAAGCGGTTCTTCGTTGTTGACGATGCCCTGGGCGGAGCCGACGATCGTAGTTCGAACACCAGAGCCGGCCGAAGGTTGCCCCTGCCTATGGCGGAGCCCACGATACCGTCCGGCCGGTACAGTCTATCTGTGGCCACCGAAACACGCGAGCGGATTTTGTTGGCTCTGCGCGGCATTCTTGCGGGCAGCGGCACAGCCTCGGTGACCCTGGAGGCAGTCGCCGCGGAAGCCGGCGTCTCGAAGGGGGGCTTGCTCTATCACTTTCCTTCGAAGTCCGCCCTGTACCTGGGGTTGCTGAAATCCGTTCGTGACTCGGTCATCTCGGAGATGTCCGAGGCGACGGTGCGGTCGGGGGCGGCACGCGGGTTTCTCGAGTATTCGGAGCCGACCGAAGACGACGAGGCCGGCTTCTTCACGTCGCTGATCGCGGCCGTGCGGACCGGCCAGAACGGCGACGCCGACGACAAGGGCAACCATGTTGCCGAGTCTGCAGCCCTGTTGGCCGACATCTTCCGAGCCTGGGAGGAGCCGATGCGAGCAGCGGTGAGCGATCCCGTTCAGGCGGAGAACATCCGACTGGTCGGCTTCGGGCTCTACTTCGCGGCGTTGACCGGGCTTCCTCCCGTCGAGCCCACCGTGTTGGCCGCACTGTTCGATCGCTTGCTCGCCGATCAAGCCACGTCGGATGGCCGGAAAGCCTGAGTCCTGCCGAGCAGGGCCAGCATGTCTGCCAGTTGTCCCCCGCCAGGAGCCTGGACCGGCGGCCCGAACGCCGCGCCGGAACGCAGCCGCCCATCGCCCGACGGCACCCGGTCAGCCACCGCGGCCGCCACGGCGAGTACCCCTGGCTCCGCGTCGAAAGGCTTTCCGAGCGCCATCGCCACGTCCCAACCGTGCACCACGGAATCCAACAGGTGCGCCAGCACCGCCGTCCGTGCGGGCAACGGGGCGGTCGGCAGAATCTCGGGCATCCACATGGTGCCGCTCAGCCCTCCTTCGGCCAACGCGACGACCAGACTTCCCGCCGAATTGGCAATGGCAGCCGAGGGATCGAGACGAAGCGCTCGTGGGCGCCACTGTTCCAGGTCCGCGCCGTCGCCCCCAGCAGCCGCCATCAGGCCCAGGTTCTGGCCGTACATGTGCTCCAGAAGCGCACGGAGATCCCATTCCGAGCAGGGCGTGGCCCTGGATAGATCGGCAGGGCCCAATCCGCGCAGTGCCTCGCCGACCAGGGATTGCGCGGCAGCATGCAGGCGGAGCAATTCGTCGCTTGAGGGGGTTCCGTCGTCGAGGCTCATCCGATGATCGTCTACTACCGTAGATCATCTGTCAACGGTTACTACTACGCCGACCGCGATGCGGAACAATGGGCCCATGCACGACATCCCGATCACCGGCGACATGATCCGTCTCGGCCAGCTGCTGAAACTGGCGGGCGCGGTCGACAACGGCGCGGACGTGCGCCCCATCCTCGAGGACGGCCTGGTGACCGTCAATGACGAGATCGAACATCGCCGCGGCAGGCAACTACACCGAGGCGACGTGGTCACTCTCGACGGAATCGCAGTTCGGGTCGCTTGAGCCGTCAGTTCTACCGAGTGATGCTTGCGCCAGGAGGACGGCGATATCGGTACCGGATGACACAGCCGTCCGTTCGGATCACCCGCCGGCCGCAATCGTCGGAACAGCCTGGACGGCGTCGTACAGGTGGCAGGCGACGGACACGGCCGAGGGACCGGACGTTCTGACGATCGGCAGCAGTACCGGCCGATGCGCCTCGTTGAATTCGAGTCGCACACCGCCGGGTGCCACCGCCATTCCGACCAGGCCCTTGAAGAACGGCTCGTCCGGATTTTCGGTCTGAATGGTCTTCAGGGTCTCGACGGCGTCCGACGGCTTCGGCGTTCGGAGCAACGCAACGCCGTCGGTCGTGATGATCGAATCCACCGCGGGAAAAAGGGCGGACTCCCGGTCGTAGACGTCGATGCCGACAGTGGTCCAACGCTCTTCCAGCACGACGCGCAAATCCCTTGCCTCCCAGCCGCAGACCTCGAATGCCTTGGGGCATCGGGGATGGAATGGGCAGCCCTGCGGAGGCCGGGCGGCATCGGGAATCTCACCGCGCGGTAGTTCGGCAGGAGGGCCGCCGACGTGCGAGACGTCCGGAATGGCCTTGAGCAGGGCTTGGGTATAGGGATGCCTCGGGTTGGCGAAGATCTCATCTGCCGGTCCGATCTCCACGATCTTTCCCAGGTACATGATGGCGACCCGGTCGCAGAAGAACCTGGCGCTGGCCAGATCGTGCGTGATGTAGATGAAGGAGATGCCCAGCTCGCTGCGCAACCCGTCCATCAGCGACAGGATCTTCGCCCGAACGCTCATGTCCAACATCGAAATCGGCTCGTCGGCGATCAGCACCTCCGGTCCCAGTGCGATGGCTCGGGCGATCACCGCCCGCTGCTTCTGACCGCCGGAAAGTTCGGCCGGATACTTCGGCGCGAATCGTTCCACCGGCGCCAGTCCCACCCGCTCCAACGCATCCACCACCTGCGCATGCCGGTCGCTCTCCGGTACCCCATGGATCCGGAGGGCGTCGGAGATCGCCTGTTCCACGGTCATCGACGGGTTGAGTGCGGCGTGCGGATCCTGGAAGATCATCTGCAATTTCCGTCGCAGTGGGCGCATCGCCGATTCGGACAACCCACTGATTTCTTTGCCGCGGTAGGTGATGGTCCCGCCCGTCACCGGAGCGAGCCCGAGTACGGAACGTCCGAGCGTCGACTTTCCGGACCCGGACTCGCCGACCAGCCCGACGACCTCGCCCGGCATCACGTCCAGGCTGACCCCGTCGAGCGCCTTCACCGAACCCGCCGATCGACCGACCAATCGGCCCAACGCCGACCCGCGGAGCGCGAAATGCACGGACAGATCTGTCAGTGACAGGATCGGGGTGAGGGAAGCTGCCTCGGACGCCGAAATCAGATCACGCTTCATCGGCTACCAACACCTTCTCGCGAACCAGCGGGGCGCGTTCGGCCGCCGACAACAGATTCAATTGCTGGAGATGGCATTCGACCTCGCGCCCGTTCGGAAGATCGGTGGTGGCGGGAAACACGTCCGCGCAGACCGCCATCGCCTGCGGACAGCGCGGATGGAAACGGCAGCCGGTCGGCGGATTGCCGAGATCCGGTGGCGCGCCCGGAATCGTTCGTAATTCCGTCGTGGTCAGCGAAATGGTGGAGCTCAGCAGCTCCCTGGTGTAAGGGTGTTGCGGGTCGGCGAACACTGCGGCGACCGTGCCCTGCTCCACGATCCGTCCGGCGTACATCACCGCAACCCGGTCGCACGCCTGTCCGACGATGCCCAGATTGTGGGTGATCAACAGCATCGCCGGCGAGAAGGTGGACCGGATCTGGCCCAGGATCTTGATGATCTGGGCCTCCACCAACACATCCAGAGCGGTGGTCGGCTCGTCGGCCACCACGAAGGACGGCCGCAGCGCCAGAGCGAGGGCGATCATGATCCGCTGGCGCATTCCGCCGGAGAATTCGTGCGGATAGTTCGTATAGCGCGACGGCGGAATGCCCAACGAACGCAACGTTTCCAGCGCCCGGGAGTCCGCAGCCCGTTTGCCGATCTTCTCGTGGGCGCGGATCGCCTCCCGGAAATGATCACTGATCCGCATCAACGGATCGAGCCGCGTCATCGGTTCCTGGAAGATCATCCCTAGGCCGGCTCCCCGTATCGCAGGCCAGCCTTTGGCCGCCAGCTCGACGACATTGCGGCCGCGAAACAGAATTTCCCCGTCCATTGCCGCGCCACCGGGCACCAAGCCGAGCAGTCCACGACCGAGAGTCGACTTGCCGCAACCACTCTCACCGACCAGACCGAGGACCTCCCCTCGCTGGAGGGTGAATGTAACCCCGTCGACCGCTTTGATCGGACCTCCGGCGCCCGCGTACCACACCCGAAGATCGCGCACGTCGAGCACCAGCTCGTCCGAGGCTCCGTCGGCGGATCTGCCACTACTGCTCTTGCTCGCAGCCACTTCGCGCATCAGCGGTTGCCTTCCAGAGTGCCGGTGCCCGATGGCGTCTCGATAGGACCTTCCGCCGTATCGGTGCCGTGATGGACCGCGTGATCATTGGCTCTCGCCGAGGCGGCACGCTTGTTCGCAAACCGGCCCGGCATGACTACCTGGGACAGTCGCCGAGCGCGGAGCAGCGGGTTGAGCACGTCGTTCAGGCTCTCGCCGATCAGCGAAAGGCCCAGCACGAGCAGGACGATGGCCAGCCCCGGGAAAACTGCCGTCCACCAGACGCCCGAGCTGAAGTCCGATTGTGCCTTGTTCAACTCGTAACCCCACTCAGCTGCCGAGGATGGCTCGATGCCGAACCCAAGGAAACCCAGCGCGGCCAACGTCAGAATGGCGTCCGCCGCATTCACCGTCGCGATGATCGGAACAGACTGCACCACGTTGCTGAACAGATATCGCCGGATGATCGTGCTCGGTCGGGCCCCGAGGGCTCGGGCCGCTTCGACGTAGGGCTCCTGTTTGGCCGAGATGGTGGCGTTCCGCACCACTCGGAAATACTGCGGGATATAGATCACGGTGATGGAGATGGACGCGGCGAGGATGCCGCCACCCTGGCTGGAATTGCCTCCCACCAACGCTATCGAGACGACGATGGCGAGCAACAACGACGGAAACGCGAAGAGCGCATCGGTGATCAGCACCAGAACCCGATCGACCCAGCCGCCGCGGTAGGCGGAATACAGACCCAGCGGAACCCCGACCACCAGGGCCATCACCACCGCGAGCACCACCACCATGAGGGCCGTACGCGAACCGTAGACCACTTGTGAAAGCACGTCTTCGCCGCCGGCCGTCGTGGTACCGAACCAATGGCCGCCGCCGGGCGCCGACTGTGCCGCGAAATCGACGCCGTTCGAGGAATCGTCGTTGAATCCGTATGGTGAGATCCACGGGGCGAAAATCGCGAGAACGGCGAAGATTCCGACGATCACGGCGCCACTGACCAACATCCCGCGCTGCACGCCGCCGGTCTGTTTCAGGACGGCCGCCATTGTTCGCAGACCGGTGCGGCGTCGCTTGTTCGCGACGCTCAGACCGGCGTCGGTGACTGGTATGGCCATGTCAGTACCTCACCCGTGGGTCGATGAGCGCGGTCAGCACGTCGATCAAGAAGCTCACGACGGCCACGAATATTGCAATGACCGTGACGATGCCCTGCACTGCGACGAAATCTCGCGAGGTCAGATAATTCGCCAGGGCATAACCCAGGCCCTGCCACTCGAAGGTCCGTTCGGTGAGAATGGCGCCCCCGAGAAGCAGAGCTCCCTGCAGACCCATGACGGTGACCACCGGCACCAGTGCGTTTCGGAAGGCATGTTTTCGCACCACCGTTCCCTCCGCGACTCCGCGTGCTCTGGCCGCCTCGACGTAGTCAGCGCGCATCGTCTGCAGCAGATTGGTGCGCACCAGCCGGAGAAAGATGCCCGCCGTGAGAAGTCCGAGTGTGAACGCCGGAAGAACGGTGTGCCGCACCACATCCAGGATGTAGTTCGGATCGCCGTACAGGATCGAGTCGATGATGAAGATGTTGGTTTTCGGCGAGACGTGGGCGATCGCAATCTGGGTGGTCGGATCTGCCCTGCCCGAAACCGGCAGCCAGCCGAGGATGTTCGCGAACAGCAATTTCGCCAACAGACCGACGAAGAACACGGGCGCCGCGTAGAAGAGCACGCCGGTGACGCGGAGCAGGACGTCTGGGAACCGATCGCGATGACGGGCGGCGAGACGGCCCAGCGGAATACCGACCCCGATCGCGATCAAGAAGGCCCAGAAGGTCAGCTCGAGAGTCGCCGCCCCGTTCACCAGCAGTATGTCGGAGACCTTCCGGTGATCGGAGAGCGTCGTTCCGAAGTCGCCGTGCAGCAGATTCCACAGGTATTCCCCGTACTGGACGAAGATCGGCCGGTCGAATCCGGCGGCGTGCTTGCGCTCGGCGATCTGCTCCGGCGGGAGACGGCCACCCTGGGCCGCCGTGATGGGGTCACCGATGACCCGCATCAGGAAGAACACCAGGGTGACCAGAATCCAGATCATCGGAATGATCAGAACCAGTCGGGTCAGAAGGTATCGCTGCAGCGAACCCGAGGTCTTGGTGCCGGCCAATGCCACTCCCCGTCCAGGGCGACTCGAAATCGCTGGGTCGAGCAGCGACGAAACGGAAAAGGCCGGCCGGGGGCGGCGGACGTGTTCGTCACGTCCGCCGCCCGCGGCCGGTCAGGTCAGGTCAGGAACTCTTGCTGATCAGCCAGAAGCGGAACAGGAAGGCGGAATCGAGGGTCTTGTCGACTCCCGAGACGTTCGTTCCGGTGACCGCGATCTGCTTGCCCTGCAGGAGCGGCAGGGTCGGCATGGTGGCGTTGGCAGAGATGGTCTGGATGTTCTCGATGGCCTTGGTGCGACCGTTCCCCGACGAGGTCAGTTCGGTGTTGATCAGCGGCAGCACCTTGTCCTTGTCGCAGGGCCTCGACCCGACAGGAGCGGCCTTGTCGCAGTAGTGCGCGCCGACGAAGTTGCCCGGCACCAGGAACGGCGAGATGTAGTTGTCGGCGTCCGGGAAGTCCGGGAACCATCCGAGCTGGTAGACCGGGTAGGCATCGGCGGTGCGCTCCTTCGAGTACTGCACGTACTCGGTGGACTGCAGGTTGATCTTGAACAGTCCGGTCGCCTCCAGCTGGCGCTTGATCTCGTTGTACTCGTCATCGGAGGACGAGCCGTAGTGATCGTTGTTGTACTGCAGGTTGACCGTCACCGGCGTCGAAACACCGGCCTTGGACAGGGCATCCGACGCCTTGGCCTTGTCCGGAGCCGCTCCGAACTCGGTCTTGAAGGCGTCGATGTGGCCGGGAAGGCCGTCGGGAATCATCGAGTAGAGGGGCGAGTAGTTGCCCTGGTAGACCTTGGTCGAAAGCTGATGGCGGTCGATCGAGGAAGCGATTGCCCGACGGATGGCCAGCTTCTGCGCATCGTCCTTGCCGGGCATCGTCTTGAGGTTGAAGACCATGTAGCGAAGCTCACCGCCCGGGCCGTCGAGCACCTTCACCTTGGAGGTCTGCTTGCGCAGGTCGGCCAGGGACTGTGCATCCAGCGAGCGCCAGGCGACGTCGACGTCGCCGTTCTGCACCGCGAGCTTGAGATTCGAAGCGCCGGTGAAGTACTGCAGCGACACTCCGGAGTTGAGGACGTTGCCGCCGTTACCCTGGTAGCTGGTGTTCGGCACCAGTGCAGCGAGCTGATTCTTGCTGTAACCGTCGCCGAGCTTGTACGGGCCCGATCCGATCACCTTGGCGTCGTCCAGCAATTTGTCCGCAGCGAAGACCTTGGAATCGACGATCGGGCCGGCGGAAGTGCCGAGGATGAACGGGAACGTCTGGTCGTTCGCTGTGTTCAGCGTGAAGACGACCGTCTTGTCGTCCGTGGCCTTGACGGACTTCATGTTGTAGAGCAGCGAACTCGGTCCGGCCGGATCTGCGATCTTGACGACCCGGTTGAAGGAGAACTCGACGTCCTTGGCGGTCAGCGGATCGCCGTTGGAGAATTTGACGCCATCCTTCATCGTGCACGTGTAGGTCGTGCCCTTGTCGGTGAAGTCGCACTTGCTCGCGGCGTCAGGCGTCGGGGTCTTCTGGCCAGGAGCGATGACCACCAGGAACTGGTACAGCTGCGTCTCCAGCATCAGCGAACCGTTGTCGTAGGAGCCGGCCGGATCGAGGGCGACGACCTTGTCGGTGGTGCCGATCTTGATCGCCGGCCCGGTGGGCGCGGCCGACGGGGCCTTGGACGGCGCCGTCGAAGCCGACGCGCCAGGCGCCGAGGACGCCGCACCGCCCGACGAGCTCGGCATGGACGCCGCAGTGCCCGAGCCGGTGACCGCGGCAGCAGTGCCCGAGCCGGTGGCCGCGGCAGCGGAAGAAGCTGCGGAGGTACTGGCGGCCGAGGTGGTCGCCGCCGTTGTCGAGGGCGTGGCGGCATTGTCGGTGCGGCCGGAACCGCAGGCCGCGACCGACGCGGCCAGGGTCAGGGCGCCGGCGGCTGCGATGAACCGCCGGGATGTGGTGCTGCGCATGGAACCTCTTTCCGCCGGTCCGTGGGATCGGCTGGGGAAGCGAAGAAGCGAGCCTGAACTACCGAACGCGCCGGCAGGCTGGGACGCGCAGGGTCCGAACGGATACCGTCCGGCGATTTTTGGACCTTACCGTCAGTCGATCCTCACTCGACGTCCGCTCGGTCACGTTTGGGAAACACTTGGGACGCCACGACAGGCGGCAGGGGGCAAGGATCGACTCGGGAAGTTCGGGGCGCAGAAGTCAACGCATTCATCCGCGAGGAAGGCGGCTCGGGGGGAAGATTGCCCGGTGAAGATCGATCCGAAGATCGATCCGAAGATCGATCCGCTGTTCCTGCCGGCGGACGTCAGGCGTCGACGGAACGTCGTCCTGAGAACGCCCGGCCGAGCGTGACCTCGTCGGCATATTCGAGATCGCCGCCTACCGGCAACCCGCTGGCCAGCCTGGTCACCGACAGATCCGGAAAGGTGCGCAGCAGTCGAATGAGGTACGTCGCCGTGGCCTCGCCTTCCAGGTTGGGATCGGTGGCCAGGATCACCTCGTACACCCCGGGTTCGGCGATCCGGCGCAGCAGGGGCGCAATGCGGAGCTGGTCCGGACCGATGCCGTCGATCGGGGAGATGGCGCCGCCCAGCACGTGATAGCGACCGCGGAACTCCCTGGTGCGCTCGATCGCCGGAACGTCCTTCGGCTCCTCGACCACGCAGATGGCGCCGGCGTCGCGACGCGGGTCGCTGCAGATCCGACAGAGCTCTCCCTCAGCGACGTTGCCGCACTCCGTGCAGAAGCGCACCTCGTCCTTCACGCGCTGCAGCGCAGTCTGCAGCCGGGTGATGTCCCCGCTGTCTGCGGTCAACAGATGAAAGGCGAGGCGCTGCGCGGACTTCGGGCCGATCCCCGGCAGTCTGCCGAGTTCGTCGATCAAGTCCTGGACTGGACCCTCGTACACCTATCAGGCTCCCGACCGGGGCAGTTCACGCGGCGGTCCGGTGACCTCGCCAGCTTGGTCGTCGTCCTCTTCGTCGTCGTCCTCTTCGCCGCCGTCCTCTTCCTCGTCGTCATCCTCATCGAGTGCATCGAGGGAGGGCATACCGAAGGCGGATAGGTCGAAGCCACCACTCTCGAGCCCGCCGGGGCCGGCCAGTCCCCCGGTCACGGAACCCATCTTCTGCTCCGTCAGTTCTGCGGCCGCTCGGCCGGCGTCCCGCACGGCCGCGATGATGAGGTCGGCCAGGGTCTCCACCTCGTCGGGATCCACCACCGACCGGTCGATGACCAGTGCCTTCAGTTGCCCGTCGCCGCTGAGCGTCGCCGATACGAGGCCGCCGCCGGCATGGCCGGTCACCTCCGACAGCGCGAGGTCGGTCTGAGCCTGCGCCATGTCGGCCTGCATCTGTTGGGCGTGCTGCAGCAGCGACTGCAGGTCTGGCATGCCTGGCATCATGGCGATCCTCTTTCCTACCTGATGTTCTCTCTCACGATGATGTACCGCCGTCTCTGCGACCGAGAGAGCAGTACGCACCAGACTACGGTGACGCCCGGGCCTTGACAGCAGCGACGTCCTGCCCGAAGCTGTTGCGTACTACGAATCAAGTTGTGCCTAGCGCAAATGAGGTCGCCGTGCTGCGCATCTGTGCCCTAGCGGATCTGCCCGTCGGCGAAGCGCTGCGCGTGGACGAGGCATTCCCGCCGATCGCGATCTTCCATACCGACGGCGAGGTGTTCGCCATCGACGACACCTGCACGCACCAGGACGCTTCGCTGGCCGACGGCTGGCTCGAGGGTTGCGAGATCGAGTGCCCCCTGCACGCCTCGCGTTTCGACCTGCGCACGGGGGCAGTCGATGCGCCACCCGCCAAACGTGGCGTGCGCACCCATCAGGTCACCATCACCGACGGCGATATCTATGTGACCGTGTCACAGGAACCGCCGAACCTTCCTCCTGGTGTTCTTCGCTGATGGAGATTCCGCGGCGGGTCACCGTGGTCGGTGCGAGCCTGGCCGGTCACGCAACGGCAAAAGCGTTGCGGCGCCAGGGCTTCGACGGGTCGATCACGATCGTCGGCGAGGAGAACATTCGGCCCTACGATCGGCCGCCGCTGTCCAAGGATTTTCTGGCCGGCGTCACCACCGACCTGGAACTGGCGCTCGAGTTGGCGGACGAGGCGCTCGACGCGCAGTGGTTGCTCGGCGTGCGGGCCGTCGGCCTCGACGGTGATTCCCGGACCGTGACGACGGCAGACGGCCGGTCGGTGACTTCCGACGCCGTCGTCGTGGCGACCGGTTCGCGCGCGCGGCGCATGCCGGGGGCCCCGGCCGGCGTGCACACCGTTCGAACGCTGGCCGACGCCGCTGCCCTGCGCGGCGAACTTCAACCCGGTGTTCGGCTGGCCGTCATCGGTGCGGGCTTCATCGGCGCCGAGATCGCTTCCACAGCAAGTGCTCTTGGCCTGGATGTGACGGTGATCGAGGCCGCGTCGACACCGCTCGCCGGGCCTCTGGGACCGGAGATGGGCGGGATCGTTGCTGCCCTGCATGCCCGACACGGGGTTCGATTGCGATGCGGTGTACCGGTTGCCGGGTTGCTCGGAACGGATCGGGTGACAGGTGTACTGCTCTCCGACGGAACGCAGGTGCCGGCCGACGTGGTGGTGGCCGGCATCGGCGCCACACCGGCGGTCGAATGGCTGCACGGCTCCGGACTCGAGTTGGCTGTGCCGAGTGCAGGAGGTGGAGTGGTGTGCAATGCCGTCGGCGCCACCAACATCCCTGGCATCTATGCGGTCGGCGACTGCTCGGCCTGGTTCGACGATGTCCGCGGCCGTCACCACCGGGTCGAACACTGGACGGACTCCCGGGATCGACCGGCGATCCTGGTGGCGGCCATGCTGGGTTCGCCGTTCTGGATTCCACTGCGGCCGCCGTACTTCTGGTCCGACCAGTACGGCGTCAAGATCCAGTTCGCCGGGCGACGCGAGGGCGGCGAGGACATCACCATCGAAGCCGGCAGTGCGCAGACCAGTGACGTGCTGGCCGTCTATCGGCGGAACGGCGAGCCGGTGGCAGTGCTCGGGATGAATCAGCCGAAGCTCTTCACCCGGTGGCGCAAGCTGCTCTCCACCCCGGTGGCCAGTGCCGGCAGACCTTGACAGCCACCTGAAGCGGCGAGAAACTGTCGTCGTTGCGTATCTCAAGACTCGTTGCGGTAGACGCAACTTGATGTGAACCTCAGTGCCTACTCCGCCGGATTTGCGAAGGTGTTGCCATGACCACCACCGAACTGCCCGAGTCACTGATCTCCACGCTGCCGGGACACTTCTACACCGACCCGCAGATCTTCGCCATCGAGCAGGCCAAGATCTTCGAGGACATGTGGTTCTGCGCCATTCGTGCTTCCGACATCCCAAATCCGGGATCGTTCCGCACGGTCCAGGTCGGCAGCGAGTCGATTCTCATCTCTCGATCCCGCCGCGGTGAGGTTCGCGCCTTCTTCAATGTCTGCCGTCACCGGGGCGCGAAAATCTGCCTCGACGAGCAGGGCACCGTGGCCCGCTCGTTCCAGTGTCCATACCACGCCTGGACCTATGACCTGGACGGAAAGCTGGTTGCCGCACCGAATCTCACCAAGATGCCGGATGTCGATCGGGTCGAGTACGGCCTCCGGAAGGTCGCCGTTCGGGAGTGGCTCGGATACGTCTGGGTCAGTCTGGCCGACGCCCCACCCGCCTTCGAGGACACCGTTCTGAAGGAGGTGGTGGATCGTCTCGGCGAGGTTGCCAACCTGGATCACTACGGTGTCGAAAAGCTGTCGGTCGGGCGACGAATCGTGTACGACGTCAGAGCCAACTGGAAATTGATCATCGAGAATTTCATGGAGTGCTACCACTGCGCGACGATCCATCCGGAGCTCACCGAGGTGTTGCCGGAATTCGCTGATGGTTACGCCGCCCAATATTTCGTCAACCACGGCGCCGACTTCGCCTCGGGAGTCGAGGGATTCACCGTCGACGGCACTGCCGGGTTCGACACCATTCCGGGCATCGATCCGGACCAGGACCGCAAGTACTACGCAATCACGGTCAAGCCACAGGTTTTCATCAACCTGGTTCCGGACCACATCATCTTCCACCGCATGTTTCCGATGGCAGCGGACCGCACGATCGTGGAGTGCGACTGGCTGTATCTGCCGAGCGTGGTCGAGCAGCACAAGGACGTGAGCAAATCGGTGGAATTGTTCGACCGCGTCAACCGGCAGGATTTCGACGCCTGCGAACGATGTCAGCCGGCCATGTCGTCCCGGGTCTACCGCGATGGCGGGGTGCTGGTGCCGAGCGAGCACCACATCGGCGTATTCCACGAATGGCTCCAGGACAAGATTCGGGCCTGACCGGTGCGCCTACCCTCCTGCGTGGACGGACCGGCCTGCGCGGACGGACCGGCTCGCGTGGAACGACCGGCTCGCGCGCATCACCCTTGTGGGCGCGGACGGAGGGCCTTCCCGGTCCGCGGGTTCCGAGGCGAGCACGGTGATCAGCGCTTTCCGCTGACTTCAGCCCAGATGCCCCATCCGCTCGCTGATCCGCGCTGCGGCAGTGATCACCGCCCGCGCCGTGGCGACCAGGTCGGCCACCGGCAACCGGTAGGCCGGACCGGAGACCGACAGCGCGGCCAGAGCGGCGCCCGTTGGACCGGATACCGGTGCTGCCACCGCGTTCAGTCCGATTTCGTACTCGCCGGCGGTGATCGCGAAGCCATCGACGTGCACCCGTGCCAATTGCCGGCGCAGCACCCTGGCGTCGGTGACGGTATCGGGGGTGAACCTGGGCAATCCGACCTCGATCAGCCTGTCCTGCTGCGGCCTGAGCAGGTGTGCCAGCAGGACCTTACCCGACGATGTGGCGTGCAACGGTGTCGGGCGGCCCACCCAATTGTTGACCGAGATGGCTCCGCCGCCGTGCGCCTGGTACACGTTGATCACCGAATCGCCCTGCAGCACGGCGATGTTCACCGTTTCACCGAGCCGCTCGGCCAGTTCCTCGCAAATCTCGCCACCTTGGCTCGTCACGTCGAGCCGGCCGCCCATCGCACCGGCCAGGCGCAGAATTCCGTATCCGAGCCGATAGCGTCCTCGATCGCGGGCCACTTCGACGAGGCCCCGGGTCTGCAGCGCCCCGAGCAGCCGCGATGCCGTGGACTTGTGCACACCGATGGCCCCCGCCACCTCGGAGACACCGGCCTCGCCGCGCCGTGCCAGGAACTCCAGGGCGGTGACGGCTCGGTCGACCGACTGCACCGCACCGACCGCAGACCTGTGCGCCACGAGTTCGTCCGTCGTCTCCGGTTCCGGCCGCTTCACCCCACCGTTGCTCACGACGCAACCATAGGCGCTCAGCGCACCGACATCACTTTCCAGCGCGCCAATCACCTCGAGGAGCACCGAACGCCGTGACGGTCAACCCCACCGCGCCTTCGCGCAGCACCAGTTACGACTACGTCATCGTCGGCGGCGGCAGTGCCGGATCGGTGCTGGCCGACCGGCTCTCGGCCGATGGAACGGCGAAGGTGCTCGTCCTGGAGGCCGGACGCAGCGACTATCCGTGGGACCTGTTCATCCAGATGCCCGCGGCACTCACCTTCCCGAGCGGCAATCGCTTCTACGACTGGCAGTACGAATCGGAACCGGAGCCGCACCTGAACGGCCGCCGGATCGCTCACGCCAGGGGCAAGGTGCTGGGCGGGTCGAGTTCGATCAACGGCATGATCTTCCAGCGGGGCAATCCCCTTGACTACGAACGGTGGGGCGCCGATGCCGGGATGGCGGAATGGGACTGGGCGCACTGCCTGCCCTATTTTCGCCGGATGGAGAATTGCCTGGCCGCGGAACGGGACGACGTACTGCGCGGGCGCTCGGGTCCGCTCGTGCTCGAGCGGGGGCCGGCGACCAATCCGTTGTTCGGCGCCTTCTTCGATGCGTCGGTGCAGGCCGGCTATCCGCTGACCACTGATGTGAACGGTTTTCGGCAAGAGGGTTTCGCCCCGTTCGACCGCAATGTGCACAAGGGCCGCCGCCTCTCGGCTTCTCGAGCCTATCTGCGACCGAGCATGCGGCGTAAGAATCTGACTGTGATGACCAGGGCGCTGGCGACCGGTATCCAATTCGCCGGAACCCGCGCCACCGGCGTGACCTATCGACGAAACGGCCGGAATCACTGTGCCACTGCTGGGGAGGTCATTCTCTGCGGAGGCGCCATCAATTCCCCCCAGCTGCTGCAGCTGTCCGGTGTCGGCAACGCAGATGAGCTGCGGTCACTGGGTATTCGATCCGTTCAGGACCTGCCCGGGGTCGGCGCAAATCTGCAGGACCACCTCGAGGTTTACATCCAGTACGCCTGCACCGAGCCGGTCACCATGCAGCCGTATCTGCAGAAGTGGCGACAACCGTTCATCGGGCTGGAATGGATCCTCGCCCGCAGGGGGCCGGCGGCCACCAATCATTTCGAGGGCGGCGGATTCGTTCGGTCGAACGACGACGCGGCCTATCCGAACCTGATGTTTCATTTCCTGCCCATTGCGGTGCGATACGACGGTTCAGTCTCGCAGGAGGTCCAGGTCACCGGGCACGGGTACCAGGTGCATGTCGGGCCGATGTATTCCGATGCCCGCGGCACCGTGAAGATCACTTCGACCGATCCGCGGCGACATCCGGCACTGCGGTTCAACTATCTGTCCACCGATCAGGACCGTCGGGAATGGGTGGAATCCATTCGGGTGGCAAGAGACATTCTGAACCAGCCCGCGCTGGCACCTTTCAACGGAGGCGAGACCTCCCCCGGCAGCGCTGTTTCCACCGATGCGGAGATCCTGGACTGGGTGGCGAATGACGCCGAGACTGCGTTGCACCCGTCCTGCACGGCCAGGATGGGGCCGGCCTCGGATCCGTTCGCCGTCGTCGATCCGGGCACGATGCGCGTGCACGGCACGCAGGGTCTCCGGGTGGTGGACGCGTCCGTCATGCCGTACGTCACCAACGGAAACATCTACGCGCCGGTGATGATGCTGGCCGAGAAGGCCGCCGACCTCATTCTGGGCCGCGCACCGTTGGCTCCGTCGGATGCGCCGTTCTATCGGCACCCGAAGAGTTGAGAGGGCTTCAACGGAAGACGACGGTCCTGGATCCGTTCGGCATGATCCGTCGTTCGCAGTGCCATTTCACCGCACGCGAGAGCACCTGCGTCTCCACGTCGCGACCTGCCGCGACGAGATCCTCGGGACCGAGATTGTGATCCACCCTGGCGACGTCCTGCTCGATGATCGGGCCCTCGTCGAGATCGTCGTTGATGTAGTGAGCGGTGGCCCCGATCAGTTTCACCCCGCGATCATGGGCCTGGTGATAGGGCTTCGCACCTTTGAAGCTGGGCAGGAAGGAATGATGGATGTTGATGGCCTTGCCGGATAACGCGTGGCTGGTGGATTCCGACAGCACCTGCATGTAACGGGCCAGCACGACCAACTCGACGCGATGCTCGGCCATCAGGTCCAGCATTGCGGACTCCGCGGCCGCCTTGGTCTCCGGCGTCACGGGCAGATGGATGTAGCGGATGCCGTACGAGGTGGCGAGCGCCCGGAAGTCGTTGTGATTCGACACGATGACCGGGATATCGATGTTCAAGGTGCCCATGCGGTGGCGGTACAGCAGATCGTTCAGGCAATGACCGAATTTCGAGACCATGATCAAGGTCGTCGTCGGCGTCGCCGCGTCCACCAACTCGTACTGCATGGCGTGCCTGCGGGAGACTGTTTCAAATCCATCGCGCAGTTCTGGCAGGGCGCGAGCACTGCCCAGAAAATCGAAATGGATACGCATGAAGAACCGACCGGTCAGTCGGTCGCCGAACTGCTGGCTGGTCACGATGTTCGCTCCGAACTTCACCAGATATCCGGTCACTGCATAGACCAATCCGGGTTCGTCCGGGCACGACAGGGTCAGAACGAACTCACGGCCGGCGCCGGGACGGGGCGACATGGAAACCTCCTGGTTGCAGCGCGCGCAACTCACCGCTCGATGTGCAACGCACAGCATCGCGGCTGTCGCGCTCGGGGTCAAGAGAGCAACGCTGATCCAGCAGAGGCGGAACGAGGAACACCCCCGGCGCTACGCTGCGCGTCATGACCGATCGCGCGCGACCCCCATCAACGGGACCGGGTCAGAAGACTACCGAGAACGGTGGGCCGGCGAACGCCGACCTGGCTCGCGCGAGCGACGGTGGTAGCGGATCCGTGCAGTCGGTGGACCGAGCGCTGACCATTCTCAAACTCCTTGCGGCCGACGGAGAACTGGGCGTCACGGAGATCGCCGGCCTGCTGGGCGTGCACAAATCGACCGCTTCTCGGCTGTTGGCCACCCTGGAGACTCACGGCCTCGCGGAGCAACTGCCCGACCGCGGCCGATATCGGCTCGGCGTCGGCGTGCTCCGGCTGGCCGGTGCCACCCGATCTCGACTGGACATCGTCCGGGAAAGCCGACCGGTGACAACGCGGCTGGCGTCCGAGGTCGGCGAGACCGTCAACATCGTCATTCTTTCCGGTACCGAAACCCTGTACCTGGACCAGGTGGCCGGCACCTCGGCGTTACAGATCCACAACTGGATAGGCCACCGAAATCCGGTGCATGCCACCGCGAACGGCCGCGTGCTACTCGCTTTCGCCTCGGCCGCCCAGGCCGATGCCGTGCTCAGTTCCACGGCGGACAGCTCCGGTCGGCTCCGGGCGCTCACCATTCGCACCATCACCGACCAAACGGCGCTGCAGGCGGTACTGGTGGCCGTCCGCCGGGATGGCTACGCCGTGGCGGTGGACGAATTGGAGATCGGCCTCACCGCTGTTGCGGCGCCGATCCGAGGTGTCGACGGATCCGTCATCGCGTCGCTGTCAATTTCCGGGCCCAGCTTCCGGCTGGAGGTGGACAAGATTCCCGACGTCATCGGGGCGGTGAAAGCCGCTGCGGCGGCAGTCTCGGCGAGGATGGGTTTCCTCTCGCCGTCGGTATCGGGCCATCGGTAGATCACACCCAGGTAAATCTTGCCCGCGCGGACCCCGATATCCCCGATCCACCCTTGACACCCTCTCCACTGGCGTTCCATGCTGTTGCCCAGGAAGCACGTCGATGCGTAATACGCAACCATGTGTTTTTCGAACCACCACAGGGAAAGGTGAGTCGGTCGTGAGTGTGAACGTTGCCCAAGGCATGAACGCCGCCGCTGCACCGGCCGCCGCTCCCACCGCTTTCCGGCCCGACTCGACTCCCGAGCCGGCGCCGTACCGGGGGCTGTACGTCGGTGGCCGGTGGTCTTCGACGAACGGCGGCACCACCCGCGCGATCAGCTGTCCGGCCGACGGCTCGCCGGTGGCCACCGTCCTGGAGTGCTCGGCCGCTGACGCAGGCGCTGCCCTGGACTGCGCGCGCCGAACCTTCGACGAGGGTACGTGGGCCTCGCTACCGGAAAGGCAACGGGGCGAGATCCTTCTGCGCGCCGCGGACCTGCTGCTACGGGACAAGGGTCACTACGCCAGGGCCGAAGCCCTCGATACGGGCAAGCGGCTCGTCGAGGCGCAATTCGACGTCGACGACATCGTTGCCTGCTTCCGTTATTACGGTGGCATTGCCGGTACCGACGCCGGACGGGTGGTCGACACCGGAAATGCACAGACGATCAGCCGCATCGTGCATGCTCCGGTCGGCGTCTGCAGTCTGATCACGCCGTGGAACTACCCCCTGCTACAGGTGTCATGGAAAGTCGCGCCTGCACTACTGGCGGGTAACACCTTCGTGCTCAAACCCAGTGAATTGACTCCGTCCACCGCGATCCTCCTGATGGACACGCTCGCCGAGGCCGGGGTGCCTGCCGGCGTGGCGAATCTGGTCACCGGCAACGGTTCCGAGGTCGGCAGCATCCTGACCAGCGACCCACGGGTCGACATGGTCTCGTTCACCGGCGGACTCGAGACGGGCAAGGCCGTGATGGCTGCCGGCGCCGGCACGGTGAAGAAGGTCGCGCTCGAACTCGGCGGAAAAAACCCGAACATCATTTTCGCCGACGCCGATCTGGAAGCAGCCACCGATCATGCGCTCACCGCGGTGTTCCTGCATTCCGGCCAGGTGTGTTCGGCCGGCGCCCGGCTGATCGTGGCTGCGGAATTGCACGACCGCATCGTCGACGAGATCGTCGCCCGCGCCGCGCACATCAAGCTGGGCGGTCCTTTCGACGACACCGCCGAAACCGGCCCGCTGATCTCCGCGGCGCATCGGAACAAGGTGCACGCCTATGTGCAGGCCGGGGTCGCCGAGGGCGCCGTCCTGCGTACCGGTGGCGTGATCCCCACCGAAGGCGCTCTGGCACAGGGCTTCTACTATCCGCCAACGGTCCTGGACGGTTGCACGCGCACGATGACGGTGATCCGCGAGGAGTCCTTCGGGCCGGTGCTCACAGTCGAGGTTTTCCACACCGAGACGGAAGCAATCGAAATCGCCAACGACACCCATTTCGGTCTGGCCGGCGCGGTCTGGACGTCGGATGCATCGCGAGCCCAACGGGTCGCGGGCGCACTGCGGCACGGGACGATCTGGATCAACGATTACCACCCGTACGTGCCGCAGGCGGAGTGGGGCGGTTTCGGGCAGTCCGGCAACGGTCGAGAACTCGGACCGAGTGGTCTGGCGGAATATCGCGAGATCAAGCACATCTGGCAGAACATCGCACCGGCGCCGCAGTATTGGTTCCCGCACTGAATTCGCTGTTCGCCAGTCGTCGGCGCGCAGGCGTCCGTCGGCATTGCTTGGCAACGCCAGAGTCCTCCCACCCAAGGAGACGAAGAATGTCATCACCAGCAGCCGAAGGGCCAGATTTCTCCATTCGAAATCTGTGGAAGGTCTTCGGGCACAAAGCCGATCGCATTCCGACCGATCCGGCGATGTCGAAACTGTCCGGTCCGCAGATTCTGGAGCAGACCGGATGTGTCGCGGCGGTTCGCAATCTGAGTTTCGACGTGGCGCGGGGCGAGGTGTTCGTCGTGATGGGCCTGTCCGGCTCCGGGAAGTCGACTCTGGTGCGCTGTCTGACCAGGCTCATCGAACCCACAGCCGGTCAGGTGTTGCTCGAGGGCAACGACATCATGAACGCATCGGGCGCCGAACTACGGGAAATTCGCCGCGAGAAGATATCAATGGTCTTCCAGCATTTCGGTCTGTTGCCGCATCGCAGTGTTCTCGACAATGTCTCCTACGGTCTGCAGGTTCGAGGCACGGGCAAATCCGAGCGGTACCGGCGAGCCCAGGAAGTCATCGAGTTGGTGGGCCTGCAGGGCTACGAGCAGCGCTTTCCCGACCAGCTGTCGGGAGGCATGCAACAACGGGTCGGCCTGGCGCGGGCGCTGGCCGGGAATCCTGACGTCCTCCTCTTCGACGAGCCGTTCTCTGCTCTGGACCCCCTGATCCGCCGTGACATGCAGGCAGAGGTCATCCGACTGCACCGGGACATGGGCAAGACGATGATCTTCATCACCCATGATCTGTCGGAAGCATTGAAGTTGGGCGACCGAATCCTGATCATGCGTCATGGTGAACTCGTCCAGATCGGTACCGGTGACGAACTCGTCGGAGCGCCCGCGGACGACTATGTTGCGGATTTCGTGTCCGAGGTTCCACGCGCCGACGTGCTGACGCTCAAGTGGATCGTCAAACCCGGCCAGACGTCGGCGACGGATCCCGTTCTCCCCATCGACACCGTCATCCGGAATGCCATCCCAGCCGTGTTGGGAACGACAGGGCCGGTGGGTGTCTCGGACGGGAACCGGATCGTCGGCATCGTCACCAGGGACGACATCCTCCAAATCATCAACGCCTCCCATGCCGTCAACGCTCCCGATGGAAAGCTGTCGCGGAACTCCGAGATCGACCTGTCCGACGAAGTCGCCTGATGGTCACCGCTCGATTGACAGCGCCACCGGCGGCCGAAGTCGAACGCCAACCACCGCCGGGTCGGCGGATGCTCTCGGCGAGCACACTGCTGCTGCTTGGAACCGTCGTCGGGTGGCTCATCTGTCGGCAGCTCTTCGCCGACAGATGGACGCTGCCGCTGGCCAAGGCCGACCTGACCGATCTGCACACCAATTTGAACAACTTCAACGACTGGGTCGGCAACAATCGAAACACCAGTCCGATCTTCCTCTACTTCTTCAACGAGATACGACTGGTCGTCGATGCCACCGGAACCTTCTTCACGGCGCTGATCTCGAAAACTGATGTGGGCCTCGGCATACCGCAGATCGGCTGGCTGGGCGTCCTGACGCTGCTGACCTTCGTGGCCTTTGCGATCTCCACCTGGCGGATGGCGCTGCTCACCGCCGTCGTCTTCTTCTTCATCGGCCTGCAGGGGCTGTGGCCCGACACGATGGACACGCTCGCGTTGGTCTTCAGCGCCGTCCTGTTCGCCCTGCTGATCGGAATTCCGCTCGGCATCTGGGCAGGGACCAGCGACCGGTTCAACCGCATCGTTACGCCGATCCTGGATTTCATGCAGATTCTGCCCAGTTTCGCCTACCTCGCACCGCTGGCCCTGGTCTTCCTGATCGGGCCCGCGACGGCGATCATCGCGACCGTCATCTTCGCCACCCCGCCGGCGATCCGCATCACCGCGCACGGAATCCGTCAGGTCCCGGCCACCACCAGGGAGGCTGTCGATTCCATGGGGGCTCGATCGGGCCAGCGACTTCGCACGGTGCTGTTGCCGATGGCCAAGCGAACGATCGTCATCGGTATCAACCAGACGATCATGGCCGCGCTGTCGATGGTGGTGATCGCGTCGCTGATCGGTGCGGAAGGACTCGGCCTCACCGTCACCCAGGCTCTGCAAAGTTTGGACGTCGGGACGGCGTTCAACGCCGGCCTGGCCATCGTCCTCATCGCCATCACCCTGGACCGGGTGACCACCGCGGCAAGTACCCGCGCCGAAGTGGCTGCCAGAACAGGCACCAAGAACAGGCGGATCCGCTGGATCACCGTCGCTGTCGGTCTGGGAATCACGGTGGCAGCGGTGTACCTGTCGCGAACCTATCTGTGGGCTGCCGAGTTTCCGCAGAGCAGCCTCCCCTCGCTGGGAACACCGATCAGCGATGCGGCAAACAACGCCAGCAATTGGGTGACCTCGAACCTCTCCGGATTCACCAACGGACTCAAGGACGGATTCACCAACGGAATCCTCAATCCCTTCGAGTCGCTGCTGACCGGCAGCCCCTTCTTCCTGGTGGGTCTGGTGCTTCTGGTCGTGGGCGCGGTGGTGGGCGGTTGGCGCGTTGCTGCTGTCGTGCTCGGCTGCCTGGCGCTGATGGTGTGGCTCGGTGTCTGGGCGGACGCCATGTCGACCCTGGCGGCCACCATCGTCGCCACGGTCGTGGTGATGATCTTCGGGCTGGTCTTCGGCGTCTGGATGGGCCGATCCAAGGTGGCCGACCGGGTGCTCCGGCCGATCCTGGATGCCGGCCAGACCATGCCGGCTTTCGTGTACCTCGTGCCATTCCTCGCATTGTTCGGCGCAACGCGGTTCACCGCGATCGTCGCCGCCGTCGTCTACGCCGCTCCGGCGTCCATCAAGATCATCGCTGACGGTGTCTCGCAGGTGTCTACCGACACCGTGGAGGCTGCGACCGCCAGCGGTTCCACCACGTGGCAGCTGATCACCAAGGTGCAACTGCCGATGTCGGCCAAAGCCCTTGCCCTGGCTACGAATCAGGGTCTGATCTACGTCCTTTCCATGGTCGTCATCGGTGGTCTCGTCGGCGCCGGCGCGCTCGGCTACGACGTGGTCGCCGGGCTGGCGCAGGACAACCTGTTCGGCAAGGGTCTCGCCGCCGGCCTGACGTTGGTGATGCTGGGCATCATCCTGGACCGGATCACCCAGGCTGCCGCCAAGAGATCCCTGGGCTCCCCCGTTTCTCCTGCCATAGCGCGGCGTCAGTCGGCAACCATCGGCCACTGACCAGAGGCTCTCGGGTGCGACCCGTCATTCTGGTCCGCCCGCCGCGCGCACTTCCCAATACATCCATTCCCGGCATATCCATTCCCGGCACGTCCATTCCCACCGGAGGTCAAAGACCAGTGTTCACGAAAAGGTCCACATCCAGATTCACCTCGAGGTCCGGGCGCCTGGGCGCAGCCGCGGCACTGGCGAGCTTGCTACTGACAGCGGCATGCGGCGGCGCCACGGTCAACGGGGCGGGCGGATCAACCTCGTCTGCGGGCACCACCAGCGTCACCTCCTCGGCTTCTGCGGCCGTAGGATCGAGCGCCAAATCGGCGGCTGCCTGCAGCCCGTTCAACCTCGCCATGAACGACTGGGTCGGCTACACCGCCGATGCCGCCGTCATCACCTATGTCGCCCAGGAGAAGCTGGGCTGCAAGGTGAATCAGAAAGCGCTGAAGGAAGAGATCGCCTGGCAGGGCTTTCCCACCGGACAGATCGACGTCATCATGGAGAACTGGGGTCACGATGATCTGGTCAAGAAGTACATCACCCAGCAGAAGGCCGCATCCGATGCCGGTTACAGCGGCAACATCGGCCAGATCGGCTGGTACGTCCCACCGTGGATGGCGAAGAAGTACCCGGACATCACCAGTTACAAGAACTTGAACAAATACGCCGACATGTTCAAGACCTCCGAATCCGGTGGTAAGGGCCAGTTCCTCGACGGCGACCCGTCGTTCGTCACCAACGACGAGGCGCTCATCAAGAATCTGAGCCTGAATTACAAGGTCGTCTACGCCGGTTCCGAAGCAGCCCTGATCACCTCGTTCCGTACCGCAGAGAAGAACAAGACGCCGTTGATCGGATACTTCTACGCCCCCCAGTGGTTCCTTTCCGAGGTCAAGTTGGCCCGAGTGGCGCTGCCCACGTACACCAAGGGTTGCGATGCGGTGGCGGCGAAGGTCGCGTGCGACTACCCGGAGGACAAACTCAACAAGATCATCGGCGCGAAGTTCGGCGGCTCCGGCTCGCCTGCTGTCGGGCTGGTGAAGAACTTCTCCTGGACCAATGACGATCAGAACACCGTGGCGGCCTACATCACCGCCGACAAGATGACGCCGGCGGCTGCTGCCAAGAAGTGGGTCGACGCCAACCCTGACAAGGTCAAGGCCTGGCTGAAGTAGCGTGCCGCCGGTCGTGCGGTGATCGCGACCAGCGGTTCCAGCTGTGGCGGCGCAGATGGCAATGCCCCCTGCGCCGCCGCTCCACCTCCCGGACCTGCCCCGATCCACCAGCTTTCGAGCAGAGGAATCCGACAGCGCCGTTCCCAGTTCCACTGGCGGCGTTGATCGGCGCCGTTCCTCTTGACAGCGGCCACTTCTCGGTCCAGGCTGTTGCATATCACGCGGTACGTTGCGTATTAAGGAACCGGAGGGAAGATGGCGGGACCATCGGTCGTCATCATCGGCGGCGGAATCGTCGGTGCCAGCCTGGCGGACGAAATTACGGCTCGAGGTTGGACGAACGTCACCGTCCTGGACGGTGGCCCGTTGCCGGTCACCGGCGGCTCGACCTCGCATGCGCCCGGGGTGGTGTTCCAGACCAACGGCACCAAGGTGATGAGCGACTTCGCGCAGTACACCGTGCAGAAGTTCAAGAATCTGTCCTACCGTGGCCAGCCGTGCTACCTGCCGGTCGGCGGCCTGGAAATCGCAACTACGGCAGAACGGGTGGCGGAACTGGAGCGCCGCTTCGGGTACGCCCGGTCCTGGGGAATTTCGGGAGCCCGGCTGATGGACCCCGCCGAGACCGTCAAGACCTGGGACCTGTTGGAGCCCAGCGTCATCCATGGCGGTCTGTTCGTTCCCGACGACGGCATCGCCAAGGCAGTTCGCGCCGTGGCTGCCCAACTCGATCGGGCAACCGAGCGCGGCGCAACGGTTCTCGAGCGGCACGAGGTCTTGGACATCCTCACCTCGGGCGGCAAGGTGGTCGGCGTCAGGACCGATCACGGTGACGTCAGCGCCGATATCGTCGTGTGTTGCGCCGGTATCTGGGGCCCGAAGGTCGCCGCCATGGTCGGTCAAATCCTGCCTCTGACGCCACTGGCGCACCAGTTCGCCTGGACCGGCCCGCTTTCTCCACTCCTGGCCTGCACGACGGAGGTCGGCAGGCCGGTGCTGCGCCATCAGGACGCCGATCTCTACTACCGCGAGAACCACACCGGACTGGGCATCGGCTCCTACCGTCACCGCCCGATGCCGTTGCAGGCGACGGATCTCCAGTCATGGGGTGATGCCGAAGCAGCAGGAGGCCAACCGTCGATCCTGCCGTTCACCCCGGAGGACTTCGAGTTCCCACTCGCCGAGACAGCGCGCATCCTTCCCGTGCTCGGCGACCTGGAACTCGAAGACGCGTTCAACGGCGTCTTCTCTTTCACCACCGACAATCTGCCGCTGCTCGGACCGCACGAGAGCCTGGACGGTTTCTGGTTCGCAGAAGCGGTGTGGGTCACGCACTCTGCCGGTGTGGCACGAGCAATGGCCGAATGGATCATCGACGGGCATTCGGGAACGTTCGATCTCCATGCCTGTGACATCAATCGGTTCGAGCGCCACCAACTCTCACCGACCTACATCCAGAACAAGGACTGCCAGAATTTCGTCGAGGTGTACGACATCCTGCATCCGCTGCAGCCGATGGAACATTCCCGTCCGCTGCGGACCTCACCGTTCTATCAACGCGAGATCGAACTAGGTGGCGTCTTCCTGGAGGCCAACGGCTGGGAGCGACCCCACTGGTACGCCGCCAACGACCACCTTGCCGGCAGTGGGCGCAATTCCGGTTGGCACATTCCCGAACCGGGTGACTGGGCAGCCCGGTTCTGGTCGCCCACGGTCGCAGCAGAGGCCGCCGTCACCCGCACCGATGTCGCCCTCTTCGACATGACCGCTCTGAAACGGATCGAGGTCAGCGGCGTCGGCGCGACGGAATTTTTGCAGAGTCTGGTCACCGGGAAGATGGCGAAATCGATCGGCTCGGTCACCTATTGCCTGATGCTGGACGTCGACGGCGGCATTCGCTCCGACGTCACCGTCGCACGCCTTGGCCCCGAGCAGTATCAGGTGGGTGCGAACGGAGCGATCGACCTGGACTGGATGCGCCGGCACCTCCCCGGGGGTTCGGCAGTCCAGGTGCGGGACACGACTGCGGGCACCTGCTGCATCGGTATCTGGGGCCCGAAGGCGCGCGCGGTGGTGCAGCCTCTGACCGATGCGGACTTCTCGAACGCCGGCTTCAAGTACTTCCGCGCCCAGCAGTGCTTTCTCGGCACGGTCGAGGTCACGGCGCTGCGGCTGTCGTACGTCGGTGAGTTGGGTTGGGAGCTCTACACCACAGCGGACCAGGGCCTTGCGCTGTGGGATCTGCTAATGAGCGCAGGCGCCGACCACGGGATCATCGCGGCCGGCCGCGGCGCCTTCAATGCGCTCCGCATCGAGAAGGGCTACCGCAGCTTCGGCGCCGACATGACGAACCAGCACACGTCGACCCAGGCGGGACTCGACTTCGCCGTCAAACTCGATCAGGAGTTCCTCGGCAAGCAGGCGCTGATCGAGCGTGCGGACGACGGACGGCGGCTGTGTCTGCTCACTCTCGACGGAAACGACATCGTGCTCGGGTCAGAACCGGTCTACGCCGTCCCCTCGGCCGGCCATCGCGCACCGATCGAGAACGATGGCGCTCCTGACGATGGCAATTCCGACACGCCTGGCGCAGAAGTCGACGAATTCGGACGCGTCGACGACCTCGATGAGTGCGAGGAGGCGGTGGGATATGTGACGAGTGCGGCATACGGCTACACCCTGGGCGCGCCCCTTGCCTACGCCTGGCTACCGGCCGGACTCACCGCTCCGGGAACTGTGCTGGAGATCGGCTACTTCGGCGAGCGCTACCGGGCGGTCGTCACCGCCGAACCGGCATTCGACCCGGAGATGCGCAGAATCCGGTGCTGACCTCTCCAAAATTGGCATCGCCCGGCCCGCTCACTACGGTGGAAGGCCGGAACGGTCCAGCCGTCCCGCCGCCGGGCAAGACGCCGCCGACGTGCCCACCAGGTGCGCACACATCAGGGAGACACCGCGATGACGATCACCGAAACATCGACCGCTGCGAGCGCGACCGCCGCCACGTGGCCGGGCTTGAACGCGACCCTCGCCGAGGCCGACCCCGAGGTCAACGCCCAGATCGCCAACGAGTTGCACCGCCAGCAGAGCACGCTGGAAATGATCGCCAGTGAGAATTTCGCATCCGTCGCCGCAATGCAGGCGCAGGGCAGCGTGCTGACCAACAAGTACGCGGAGGGCTACCCCGGGCGTCGATACTACGGCGGGTGCGAATTCGTCGACGTGATCGAGCGGCTGGCGATCGAGCGGGTCAAAGACCTTTTCGGCGCCGGTTTCGCCAACGTGCAACCGCATTCGGGCGCCCAGGCCAATGCCGCGGCGATGCAGGCGCTGATCAAGCCTGGCGACACGATTCTCGGACTGTCCCTGGCCCACGGCGGCCACCTCACCCATGGCATGCGGATCAATTTCTCCGGGCTGCTGTACAACGTTGCGGCCTACGAGGTGTCCAAGGAGGATCATCGCGTCGACCTGGATGAAGTAGCGAGGTTGGCGCGCGAGCACCGGCCCCGGTTGATCATCGCCGGTTGGTCTGCCTACCCCCGACAGTTGGACTTCGCCCGCTTCCGCGAGATTGCCGACGAGGTCGGCGCCTACCTGATGGTCGACATGGCCCACTTCGCCGGCCTGGTGGCGACCGGCTTGCATCCGTCGCCGGTTCCGCATGCCCACGTCACCACGACGACCACGCACAAAACCCTGGGTGGCCCGCGCGGCGGCGTCATCCTGACCAACGACCCGGACCTGGCCAAGAAGGTCAACTCCGCCGTCTTTCCCGGCCAGCAGGGTGGCCCGCTGGAGCACGTCATCGCGGCGAAGGCGGTGGCGTTCAAGATGGCCGCCGATCCGGCCTTTCGAGAGCGGGCGGAGCGAACCGTTCGAGGCGCCGCGTTGCTGGCGCAGCGACTGGTCGCGGACGATGTCAAGGCAGCCGGTATCACCGTTCTGACCGGTGGCACCGACGTGCATCTGGTGCTCGTCGATCTGCGCGACTCCGACCTGGACGGCAAGGCGGCGGAGGACCGGCTGCATTCGGTCGGAATCACCGTCAACCGCAACGCCGTGCCGTTCGACCCCCGCCCGCCGATGGTCACCTCCGGCCTGCGGATCGGAACGCCCGCGCTGGCCACCCGGGGATTCGGAGACGCGGAATTCACCGAGGTGGCCGACATCATCGCCGCTGCCCTGATCGCCGGTGTCGGTGAACTCGACGCGGCCGTTGCCGCCTCGCTGCGGGGTCGCGTGTCCGCGCTTGCCGAAGCACTTCCGCTGTACCCCGACCTGTCCTACTGACCGCGAGAATGAGAAGGGCCACCTCAGTGACGCCGCAGGTTCCTCCTGGTGCAGAGCTTCCGCAGCATCCGGAATTTCTGTGGCGCAATCCGGAACCGCGGCGTCACTACTCGGTCGTCCTCATCGGTGGCGGAGGCCATGGGCTGGCGACTGCGCACTATCTTGCCCGCCGGGGCATCACCGATGTCGCCGTCCTGGAAAAGGGTTGGCTCGCCGGCGGGAACATGGCCCGCAACACGACGATCATCCGGTCCAACTACCTGTGGGATGCCAGCGCCGGGTTCTACGAGCACTCGCTCAAATTGTGGGAACACCTCGACGAAAACCTCGATTATCCGATCCTGTTCTCCCAGCGGGGAGTCCTCAATCTCGACCATTCGCTGACCGACATCCGCGATTCTCGTCGCAGAGCGGCCGCCAACCGTCTGAACGGGGTTGACGCGGAATGGGTGGATGCCAAGGGCGCCAAGGAGATCTGCCCGATTCTCAACATCTCGGACGACATCCGCTACCCGGTCCTTGGGGGCACCTACCAGCCGCGCGGCGGCATCGCCAAACATGACTACGTCGCCTGGGGGTTCGCGCGATCCGCCGATGCCGCCGGCATCGATCTGGTCCAGAATTGCGAAGTGACCGGCATCGACATCCAGCACGGCGCCGTGACCGGCGTCCAGACCACACGCGGGCCGATCACCGCTGACGTGGTTGCGATGGTCGGCGCCGGCCATTCCTCGGTGCTGGCCGCGATGGCTGGATTCCGACTTCCGGTGCAGTCACACCCGTTGCAGGCGTTGGTCTCCGAACTGCTGGAGCCGGTACATCCGACCGTGGTGATGTCGAATGCGGTGCATGTCTACGTGTCGCAGGCGCACAAGGGCGAACTGGTGATGGGAGCCGGCGTCGATTCCTACAACGGCTACGGTCAGCGCGGCGCCTTCCACGTCATCGAGCGCCAGATGTCGGCTGCCGTCGAACTCTTCCCGATCTTCGCCAGAGCACATGTGCTGCGGACCTGGGGTGGGACAGTCGATACCACGCCAGACGCCTCCGCCATCATGGGACTCACGCCGGTCCGGAATCTCTACGTCAACTGTGGTTGGGGCACCGGCGGTTTCAAGGCGACTCCCGGTGTCGGCAGCCAGATGGCGGAATTGATCGCCACCGGCGAGGTTCCGGAGTTGATGCGGGACTTCTCCCTCGAGCGGTTCACCACCGGCCGACTGGTCGACGAGCACGGCGCCGCTGCGGTCGCCCACTGATGCAACATTTCTCCGGAGAACACCACCGATGATGCTGATCCCCTGCCCGGAATGCGGGCTGCGCAACGAGAACGAATTCCACTACGGCGGCCAGGCGCATGTCGCGTATCCGGCAGACGGAGGAACGTCGCTTTCCGACGCACAGTGGGCCGAATATCTGTTCTTCCGGAATAATCCGAAGGGGCCATTCGCCGAGCGCTGGATGCATTCCGCCGGCTGCCGTCGATGGTTCAATGCGGTCCGGGACACGGTCACCTATCAATTCCTGGCCGTTTATCGGGTGGGCGAGCCCCGACCCGAACCGAACGCATCGATTCTGGGCAATTCCGGCATCGCTGCTGACGACACCGTCGACGACGTGAAGATCAGGACAACCACATGACCAGCAGCCGACTCGCTACCGGCGGTCGGATCGACCGCAGCCGGCCGCTCGACGTCCGTTTCGACGGAAAGCCGCTGGCCGCATTCGCCGGAGACACCCTGGCTTCGGCGCTGCTGGCATCCGGGGTCCAGGTCACCGGCCACTCGGTACTGCTGGGTCGTCCCCGCGGAATCATGTCGGCCGGTGCAGAGGAACCCAGCGCGGTCGTGCAGATCACCCGCCCGTTCCCGGAGCCGATGCTGACCGCGACGACCGTCGAAGCAGTGGACGGGCTGGCCGCCAGAAGCATCTACGGCCAGGGCCGGCTGGCCGACGTGGCCGACCCGTACGCCTACGACGCCGTTCACCACCACTGCGAGCTGACGGTGGTCGGTGCCGGACCGGCCGGGCTGGCGGCAGCACTGACGGCAGGTCGGGCCGGCGAACGAGTGCTGCTGGTCGATGAGAATGCGCAGGCCGGAGGGTCGCTGCTGACGGCGGCCGAGACAGGGTGGGCCGCCGACATGGTTCTGGAATTGGCAGAACTGCGCAATGTCGTCCACCTCCAGCGCACCACGGTAGCCGGCTACTACGATGACAATTACCTGATCGCAGTGCAGCGCAGGACTTCTCACGTCGGAGCGGCAAACGCGCCGAGCGCCGTGCGGGAACGGATCTGGCGAATCCGGGCCGGCCGGGTGGTACTGGCGACCGGCGCCCATGAACGCCCGATCGTGTTCCAGGGCAACGATGTTCCCGGGGTGATGCTCGCCGAATCGGCCCGCGTGTATCTGCAGCGCTACGGCGTGCTCGCGGGCGAGCAGGTGGTCGTTTTCACCACTCACGACGACGCCTACCGGGTCGCCGGTGAATTGATGGCCGCCGGAGCTTCCGTGGTGGTGGTGGACCCACGCATTCCGAAGGGCCAGACACCCGACCCCGCACAGGAAGTGGCCACCGGAAGCGTCCTGATCGGATCGGTCGTGACCGGAACTCTCGTCGGAGCCGACGGCTTCCTCTCGGGGGTGATCGTGCGCGGACCCGATGGCAAGAACCGACCCTTGGCGGCGGATCTGCTCGCTGTCTCCGGTGGCTGGAACCCGGCTGTGCAGCTCTATTCCCAGGCCGGGGGCCGATTGGCTTTCGCCCCAGGAGTCGGATCGTTCGTGCCGGACGGCGCTCGGCAGAACGTCGTAGCGGTCGGGTCCGCAGCCGGATTGCGCACCACTGCGGACTGCGTTGCCGACGGCGGCGCCGTGGGCTCCAACACCGGCCTGACCGGCGGTGCGGTGATCCTGCCGCCCACCGAAGACCTGTTACCGCATGCTGTTCCAGCCGCGCCGTTGTACCTGGTGGCCGAGGACGACGCTGATCCGGGAACTTTGACAGAGCACTTCGTCGACCTGCAGCGGGATGTGACGGTTGCCGACGTGGTTCGCGCGACGGGCGCAGGACTTGCCTCCGTCGAGCATGTCAAGCGATACACCACCGCAGGCACCGCGCACGACCAGGGAAAGACGTCCGGGCTGCTGACGACGGCCGTGGTCGCGCAGATGTTGGGCGTCGAGCTCGGAGAGCTGGGAATCACCACCTATCGTCCGCCGTACACGCCGATCTCGTTCGCCGCCCTTGCCGGGCGAGAGCGCGGCGACCTGTACGACCCGGTGCGGACCACCGGCGCCCACGACTGGCACGTTGCGCACGGCGCCGAGTTCGAGAACGTCGGTCAATGGAAGCGGCCTTGGTTCTATCCGCGCGACGGCGAGGACATGGCGACCTGCGTGAAGCGTGAATGCGCCGCCGCCAGAACCAATGTCGCGTTCATGGACGGCTCGACGCTGGGAAAGATCGACGTCCAGGGGCCGGACGCCGCGGCGTTTCTCGACCTGCTGTACACGAATCTGATGTCGACGCTGAAAGTGGGAATGATCCGGTACGGCGTCATGTGCGGCCCGGACGGCATGGCTCTCGACGACGGCACCGTCTTCCGGCTCGCGCCGGAGCGATATCTGGTCACCACCACGACCGGAAATGCAGCCAAGATTCTCGACTGGATGGAGGAATGGCTGCAGACGGAGTGGCCGGAAATGCGCGTCTGGTGCACTTCGGTGACGGAACAGTGGGCCACGATGGCGCTGGTCGGCCCGCGCTCCCGCGCCCTGCTGGCCGCGCTGGCCCCCGAATTGGCCACGGCGAACGAGGACTTCCCGTTCATGGCGTGGCGGGACACCTCGATCATCGGGCTACCGGCGCGCATCGCCCGCATCTCCTTCTCCGGCGAACTCGCCTACGAGATCAATGTTGCCTGGCACGATGCGTCCGCGTTGTGGAATATCTTGTGGCGCACCGGGTCCGGTGTCGGGCTGACCCCTTACGGCACCGAGGCGATGCATGTGCTCCGCGCGGAAAAGGGCTATCCGATCATCGGGCAGGACACCGACGGCACCACCACACCGCAGGATCTCGGCATGGGCTGGGTGGTGTCCAAGAAGAAACCCGATTTCATCGGCAAGCGGTCGTTCGACAGGCATGACAATTCCCGACCGAACCGCAGACACCTCGTCGCGCTGCTGACTGAGGACAAGGCGCTGCTGCTACCCGAGGGTTCGCAAATCGTGGAGGCACCCGAGCTTCCGCCCCCGCCGGTACCGATGCTCGGTCATGTCACCTCATCGTATTTCTCGGTCGCTCTTGGTCGGACCTTTGCCCTGGCGCTCCTCGAAGGCGGACGTGACCGAATCGGCTCCGTGCTGTATGTCGTCGTGGACGACGTTCCGCGGCCGGTCACGGTGGCCGGGCCCGTCGTCGTGGATCCTGACGGAACCAGACGTGACGGCGATCCGGCGGGTGACGGCGATCCGATTCCGGCCCCGACGATCAGGCCGGCCTTGCCGGTCTCGCCGTTGGCGAGCTATTCCGACTCGTTCGCGAAGCTCTCCCGGTCCACCGGGGCCGGCGTCCGAATTGCCGAATCTCCGATGACCAGCCAGGTGCTGGTGCGCGTTCCAGCCGCAAGTGGGGCGGCAGAATCGGTCGCCGACGCACTCGGCACGTCGCTACCGACGGCCACCGGTGGCGTCACCTACGCCGGCAGCGATGCCATCCTGGCACTGGGCCCGGATGAGTATCTGGTGCTCGCCGGGCCAGGTCACGGCCCCGATCTCGAGACGAGGCTGCGAGTCGCGATCGGAAGCGACCCAGGTGCCGTCACCGATGTCTCTGCCACCCGGACGATGCTCCGGATCTCGGGCCGGAACGCGCGGCGCGTGCTGGCTCATGGCCTTGCGATCGATCTCGACAGGCTGCCGGAAGGCACCTGCGCCCAGACGCTGCTCGCGCAATGTGCGGTCGTCGTTTTCAGCGACGGTCCGGCTTGGTCGGACGACGATCTGGTGAAGGTGTTGGTACGCAGCTCGTTCGCCGCTCACCTCGCGCAATGGTTGCTGCTGACAGCCCCGGAATACGCATGACCGACAGCGCGTGCGGACCGTTCCGATCATTCGGCGGCAGCTCATTTCGGTCGCACTTCCTAGGATGGCGCAGGAGCCCGGCGCTTCAGCATTGTGAAAGCACACCGACATCACCCTGAACCAAGGAGACATACCGTGGCAGCGCGCATCGACAAGGTCGTCACTACCGGCACGTTCTCGTTGGACGGCGGGACATGGGAGGTCGAGAACAACGTCTGGCTGGTGGGTGACGACGACGAGGTGCTCGTCATCGATGCAGCGCACGACGCAGCAGCCATCGCAGAAGTCGTCAACGGACGCCGGGTGGTCGGAATCCTGTGCACTCACGGCCATGACGATCACATCGACGCCGCGCCGGCCCTGGCGCAGTTGACCGGAGCTCCCATCCTCTTGCATCCGGCCGACGCACATCTGTGGGGAATGAAGCACGAGGATCGCCGGCCCGATGCCGATCTCGCCGACGGCCAAATCGTCTCCGTGGCCGGGGTCGAAGGCACCGTTGTGCACACTCCAGGGCACGCGCCGGGCGCCGTCTGCGTCTACTTCCCGAAATTGGGAGTGGTCTTCAGCGGCGACACGCTCTTCAACGGTGGTCCGGGAGCAACCGGCCGCTCGTTCTCCGACTTTCCGACGATCGTCGACTCCATCAGCGCCCGGCTGTTGAATCTGCCGCCGGAGACGGTGGTGCACGCCGGCCACGGAGACGACACGACCATCGGGGCCGAGGCGCCGCATCTCGACGAGTGGATACTCCGAGGACACTAAAGCCTTCTGCGCATTTGCGATCACGGAGCGGGACCCTGGCGCGCGGCCCTCCGACCAGATTCGTGCCCTGGGCTCGACAGCGGTGTTGCTCCAAGCGATCTCGACCGTGCCTGCCGTCTGCCGTTCGCCGATCTCGGCCTTGCCTGCCGTCTGCCGTTCGCCGATGGGCGGCCGTCCCGAACTGCTCAGGTTTGCGGATCGAGCCTTTTCGCTCCCAACTGTGACGTCAGCAGTTCGATGGCAAGCTCCTCGGGGTCGCGAACAGGTTGCCGTTGCGCAGACGGGTCCACATCGTCCCCGTAGTCGTCCGGAATCTCCTCCTCGTCGGGCGGCGGAACCGGATCCGGACCCCAGCCCTGACCAGGACGAGGCCCGCTCTGCGGAAGCGGCGATCTTCCCCCCGGCACGGAGCCGGACGGCGCCGAGCCGCTCGGCGGCTCCGCAGCCTCGCAGCGAATGGCCCAGTTGACCCCGAGCACCTCGGTAAGCGCAGCCCGCAGCAGATCGGCATTCGCCGGTTCGACCACCCGACGAGCCATGCCGGGGGCCGGCATGGTCAGGTGAAGTGCGCCTGCTTCCACTGCCACGACGGTGGCAGATGCGAGCAGGATCTGCGTGGTACGCCGGTGGCGCTGAACTGCGGCCAGCACTTCGTTCCAGACCCGCCGCACGTCGGTCACATCGACCTCGCCCTTCGGTGCGGG
>JAABUP010001776.1_pt1 | contig 44220 bp, 39 predicted proteins | sample 5559201 | NCBI WGS metagenome assembly JAABUP01 (sample SAMN10711887, study PRJNA513373) | rock metagenome | isolation source: Antarctica rocks | place: Antarctica
CAACTAATTACTAGGTGCAGATGTTAGTGTTGCCAGATTAATCGAGGCCCACAAACCTCGCTAAGTACATCCTGGATGAACAAAGCCTACAGTATGACAAAACTTACAGCGGTGCCAAATCTTCCTCGAGAGTTGCTGCGAGAGCTGTAGAAGCTCTTCTAGGACCACCATGAATACTATTCGGGAAATCCAAGCGCTCAACAAGCGCGAGCTCGAGAATGGAGTGTACGCTCGTCATTAATGCTACTGCTCCAGGGACTGACTTTTTCTATGCAGGTCTACTGAAGCTTCCTGGCACGCCGACTACCGAGACACAGCGTACGTATACATCGGAGGTCTCTCATTCGATCTCTCCGAAGGCGACATAATTACTATCTTTTCACAATTCGGCGAACCTGTCCATGTCAACCTCGTTAGGGACAGAGACACCGGCAAGAGTAAAGGCTTTGCTTTCTTGAAGTATGAAGACCAACGAAGCACGGATCTGGCGGTGGACAATCTAGGCGGGGCGAGCGTGATGGGAAGGATACTGAAGGTGGATCACACCCGATACAAGCGGAAAGATGATGAGGAGATTACAGACAACACCAAGCATCAGAATGGCGCAGGAAAGGAAGGGCTTGGTGATGAAGCCGAAGCCGGGAGGAGAAGGAAGAAGAGGCGGAGCAATGAAACTGAAAGTGAACCGGATAGTAGGCCCGTGCTCAAGGAGGAGAAGGAGCTGGCGGAGTTGAAGAGGGACCACGATGAGGATGATCCGATGAAGGAATATTTGATCAAACAGAAGAAAGAGGAGATACGAACCGCGTTAGCAGGACTTCGCAAGAAGAAGTCTCGAAGCTATAAAGACGGAGAAAGCAGGCATAATCATCGGCATCACTCTCGTCGGCAGGAAGACGAGCAGAAGAAAAGACATAGGTACGTCTCGCACGCAGGGCATCGCCATCGACCTGCATCCAGGGACAGCGCATTGGTCTTGGAGCCAGATCACAAGCATCGGCGTGGACACAAACGAGAGCGAGATCGATCCGTGTCTACGCATCGAAGAGATTGAGGTAGGAAGGAATTCATAACCATAGTCGTGGAAGACAGCGAGTCACTCAAGCTTAACCCGCAATAAAGAGCCTCTACGCACACTGCAACGGCAGCCAGACCCTGTACAGTCGAACCAGAGCACCGAGTTGACGCATGAATAGCTCGATATCCTTAGCGGTAGGTTCTTAGAGAAGATGGATTGTCATAAGAATTGGCAAAACGAAGGTCATATGAGAGGATGCTAACAACCATAAAGCTAATCCTACATCTTCAATTGCGTGAAGCAATAACCGTCCTCAGGCCTGTGATTCAAATCAATTCGGGGCTTCTCCTCATCCGACAGTTTCCTTTCTTCGACTAGGCAGACCGACAAAATCTTACTGATTGAGAGTCACTCTGTGGACTCTAGAGCAGTAAGGATCAGCGAACATCTGAGCGCCCGCTCCCAGTAGACCATCAAACTTCGTTGCCTAGAGACTCGGTGGGTGTCGCTCCTAACCTTTTTGAACACCTGTCATGAGTGTCTGCAAAAGTCCTGGCTCGCCCCTACGATACTAGAGCAGGAAGAGGGAGTATACGTGATGGGGTTTGAGGAGATGCTCATGCTGGAGGCTAGGACTGAGCGCAACGAGGGCGTGAACATCTACACATGGCCCAGAGTTCCGGCCTGCAGCTGGGACAACATGTTCAGGAGCATTTTTGTTGCAGCCAAGCAATATACAAATAAGTTGCCAACAGGAATGCGCAGTTTCCAGTCCAGCGCGCCTTCCAGAGCGTCTTCATCAAACTATCCCGGAGGGGTGAAACGCCAAGCGCTATGCAGTCATAGGCCGCAACAAGTCTGAACGCCTAGCCAATCTACCCAGATTGCGCGAGGACTGCTTATCCTCCACCTAGGTATCTCCGCCAACCATCTCTAACACAACGCCGCTTCCCATCTTCTCCTTCCCCGAGGATGAATTTCTCCCAACGACCATCCCGACCTGCCCCGATTACAAGCACAGTATGGTCATTCGTCCACCCGATAATACCTTTGGGGGGTCGGCCACCTGGTATGCCAGGAATAGGAATCATCATCGAAGGACTCGGACCAGCGCTACCAAACTGCGGTTCATCCCCGATCTCGATGTGCGCAGACGCGAAGCTGTATATATCGGAGAACACTCGAGGTAATAGAGGAATCTTGCCTAATATGCCCCACTTTTGACTTCCAATTTCGTCTCCAGATCCTAAACCACCCAGGCTACCGGATGAACTATGTTGCTTGTTGTTGCTGGTCCACTCACTTCGGGGAGGATGCAAAGGATGAGGGAGGTCGAAGATATGTAATGTGGACTTGTCAGAGGTCACAGCAATGAGCGTATTCGATGGTGATATTGCAATAGAGAAAATCAAGGCATGGTCAATCCCACGTCGCAGCTCGGCTATGCGGGCACAATTGCTTGTAGAGAAGACGCGAATGAGCGTCCCCTATGTGACCATGATCGGTCAGTCGCACTGTTCCAGCTCTATAGGCGGGTGGATTCATACTGTCTCACTTGCAGTTGCCAGAACCTCGCCATCAGGGCTAAGGTCCATAGCTCTCAGAGGCGATCCATGGGCTAGTATAAAGCTGACGTTTCCACTCCCGATCTCCACAATTTGCAGTTGTCCAGGTGTCCTTCCTGGAAAGGCCAGTACTCGCGAGCCCAGGCAGCAGAGACCAAGAGGGTTATCCGCAGTCTCAAACACCGAGAGTTTCTCAGGAGGAGATGAGAAGGCGTACATGTGGATGCTGTTCTGAAGGGCGATGATGATGCGTGAACGAGAAAGCCGGACGCGGTGGACCTGAGTGCGGAACTCGAGGGTAATGACAGCTTTTTGCTTTGCATCATCCCAGAGGATGACCTTCGAACAAGAGTATTAGTCGTTAGATCCTAGAACGGCAAGAAATTTTGAGTCAATAATCTTACCTACCTTATTCTGAGGAAATTTAGGTTGCTTCCCTCCACCAACGAGGGCGATATAATTCGCCCGACCCAGCATTTCAGCGACACCAATACCAGCATTAAAGTCTGCTCAGCGATCACAGGTCAGCTAGTATATTCGGAAGATGTCTGTCTGCATCACTGTAGTAGAGATACTAATGAGGCACTCAAGCGTACCTCGTGAAACTTTGAGCTCACATGGCTCCGAATTGAACACTGTAGCCATCCGTCAGTCAGGCCTTGCGAAGCTTCGTCCCGAATTATGAAGGCCATGGGGAATTCAGTACCGCAAAAGCCGCTATCAAGACCGACAGAGAAGCAGCTATTGTCCTGGTTAAAGGCCGCTGATAATGACACAGGATCAGCAGAGTCGTTGATGGCTCGTCTGGTATTCATGTTTGAATCGATTTAGGAATTGTGAAAAATTGGCTCGTCTTCCGTGATGCGAGAGTCATAAGGTAGCAGGAGTTTAGAGACATTGGGAAAATTCGAGGAATGAGTAGCACCACCCGCGACGACATTATCATCGAACCATCAAAACATGCGCTGGATACATGTCCTAGTATGTAGCTTGAATGAGGTTAGTCCATTCTCGTCTTAGTGGCCCGACCATGAAATGCCACCTAAGGTAAAAAGCAGACGGTCTCATGAGTTGATTCTGAAAACAACAAGCGATTATGGAGACTTAACCAGCGATAGGAACGTGGTCATTGTCTGCAGTTAACGTGCTATCAGAGTAAACATTGTTCTATGATCAACATAAAGTAATTGGAGACCGTCGATCTCGACGAACCCTTGGAAAAGGGGACCACGCTTGCTCACTACCCGAAAGTCGCTTACCCCTTAGATCGTATTTTGCAACGTTACTCTTCCAAAGATTATCCTGTCAGCGGCAAAGAAAACGTCGACAGTGCCAACACAATTCTTACTGCTGCCAAAGAACGAAGAGGAACTTAGTCTTGAGAACCGCGGCCACAGAATGTCTTCCCCGTTGAACGCGGTATGACCTCCATGCAGTCATTGAATCCTCTACCCTTCTCTGAGTGCTTCCTGCTCAGGGCGACGGGCTGCAGAGTTGCTCATACTGATTGCTTGACGTTCGCAGATCAAGATGCGCCGAAAGAAGAATGTCAAGAAGGGTATTCAGTTCTGCCTGATGGTGTGCGGTGCATCAGGGACAGGTAGGCTCATTCACCACCCTGCGAGAAGTGCAATGTCACGATACTAAGTGTTGCGCTGTGTCAGGCCGGACTACTTTCGTCAATACCTTGTGTGGCAGAAAAATCTTACAAGGCAAGGATGCCGACGATGCTACAAACGCACACCTCGAGGAGGGTGTAAGGATCAAGCCAATTACGGTTGGTACGTGGAGTACCGGTTCCTGCAAGTCTTTTGAGATCAGGCCCCTAATGTACACAACGTCAGAGCTCGAACTGGATGAGGAAGGCACCCGCATCTCACTCACTATCGTGGACACTCCGGGCTTTGGTGACCAAATCGACAACGAAGCAAGGTATGTCTCCCTCCGTCACGAGATTGGGCTGTGACGCGATCAAATGGCTGAGTTGCGAAGCTTTTCTGAGATTGTGGGGTACCTGGAGCGTCAATACGATGATATTCTCGCCGAAGAATCCCGGATCAAGCGTAATCCAAGATTCAGAGACAACCGTGTCCATGCTCTGCTTTACTTCATTACCCCTACTGGTCATGGGTAAGTGTGTCTATACCGCTTTCTGCTTGTCGTGCTTATGCCTCATCTACCAGTCTTCGAGAGTTGGATATTGAGCTCATGAAACGCCTTTCGCCACGTGTAAACGTAATTCCCGTTATTGGCAAGGCAGATTCCCTTACCCCAGCGGAACTGGGAGAATCGAAGAAGCTCGTCATGGAGGACATTGAGCACTACCGTATCCCCGTCTACAACTTCCCTTATGACGTCGAGGAAGATGATGAGGACACGGTAGAGGAGAATGAGGAGCTACGAGGCTTGATGCCTTTCGCCATTGTGGGATCCGAAGAGGTAGTAGAGATCGGTGGTCGGAGGGTTAGAGCAAGACAGTATCCATGGGGTGTGGTAGAGGTCGATAATCCACGACACTCTGATTTCTTGGCAATCCGAAGCGCCCTCTTGCATAGCCATCTTGCGGACCTCAAGGAAATCACCCACGACTTTCTCTACGAGAACTACAGAACCGAGAAACTTAGCAAGAGTGTGGATGGCGGTGCTGCTGCGTAAGTGTAAACCTGTGCTTTGTGGTAACCACCTCAAGTACTGACTGTCTATGGAAGTAATAGTGACTCTTCCATGAATCCTGAGGACTTGGCCTCCCAGTCAGTCCGCCTTAAGGAGGAGCAGCTTCGGCGTGAGGAAGAGAAGCTCAGAGAGATTGAAGTTAAGGTGCAAAGAGAGATCAACGAAAAGAGGCAAGAATTGCTAGCTCGCGAGAGCCAGCTTAAAGAGATTGAGGCGAGAATGCATAGGGAGCAAAGTCATCAGATGGATGACACAAACGGCGAAGTTGCCGCCTAGGAAAGGGATACTCATCAGGCCCTCCAGGACTGTTGGGACATTACTCGGCAAATGAGTGTGTATGGGGAGCATTTTGAGCGTAGGCGACTTGGCACTACTACCTGGCCGTGAGCATTAACGGGCTCTTGAATCTGAGGTTGTAGTCTTGCACCGAGCAGTCCCTGCATTTTACGGGATCGAACCCTTTCTCAGAGGTCAGCTTCATTTGTTTTTCTTGTCAATCATAATTTGCGTGCGTGATATCCTCTTTGTGGTTATAGACCTTTTATTACCCCCAACACTGGCGATTAGCAGTCCCTCTACGTCTCTGGTCGACTACACAAGTTCGGTGAAGATGACTGTGCTCAGACACCATTGAGACATCTAGATGATGCACCTGGGTGAAGGCGATCGAAAAACTGCCTAGAAACCATTCTTACGTTCCTTTGGGAGGAGCAGCATCGCAGCCGACGAGGGACTGAAGCGTAAAACTTAAGCTATTGGACAGAACCCATTCCGGGCCACTCTCTAAGAAAACGCACCGAGTCTCGAGACCTTTTCCCGCAAGAGCGTTGTGACAACGTTGGACTCAATCCTTGATAATCCGTGTCTTCTTTGAAGCTCCGTAACATAAATAATGATGATTACTGTACCACATGCCATGCGCCTCGCTTCGCCCCGCCAGATTACATAATGACAAAGCAGAAGTATCCCGTAGTTAAGGTAGTCAACTTGCAACCAACCTTGACCTTTTCGTCACACGTCCATCTTCCCCAACCGTCCAGATCGCCTTAAACCTCAATAATCCCTCCGTCTACTCGTTAAAGATGGCTTCAAATGCAAAATACCAACCAGCACCTCAGCGTGACTCCTTTGAGGAATCCAACTACACTCAGGCGCCCCCGTCGTACCAGGCCGAAGCCAGTGGCACCAGTGATGCGCTACTCGGAGCGCCGAGAAGTGAAGACGACAACGTCCCAGATGACTTCAAAGTTAGTTGAGGCATACGAAAGAGAGAGTACATCGTTGTGGTAACTTGAGGGCTAACTTCTACGCTAGTTTGGTGGGTCAGTCGCAGAGGCAACGCTTCCTATACGGATGCAGTTCGTTCGTAAAGTCTACGCCATCCTGTATGTACATCACGTCCATCATCTCACAGGAAGCTGTGTCTGAGTACATTTGTAGGACTGTTCAGCTCCTCGCCACCGCCGTCCTGAGCTCTGTGTCGTTCTTCAGTACTGGCTACAAGCACTGGATCCAAAGCAACCAATGGATGATGTGGATCTCGCTCTTCGGTGCCATCGGATTCATGCTGTTGACATTTTGGAAGCGAAAGTCGTATCCAACGAACCTATTGTTTCTCAGCGGCTTCACGGCACTCGAAGCATATTCCATCTCGGTGATCGTCTCATTTTACCAGTCAAGAGTGGTCCTGGAAGCTCTGCTGCTGACGCTTGGGATCTTTGTCGCTCTGACGCTCTTCGCCTGTCAAACGAAGTATGATTTCACCTCCTGGATGCCATATCTGTTCGGAGGCCTCTGGGCGCTCATTTTGTTTGGATTCATGGCCGCCTTCTTTCCGTACAATAGCACGGTCGAGTTGGCATATGGAGGCATTGCCGCACTCATATTTAGTGGCTACATCCTGGTTGACACTCAGCTCGTACTGAGGCACTACCATGTGGAGGAGGAGATTGCCGCCGCCATCTCTCTATACCTGGATATCATCAATCTCTTCTTGGCTATACTGAGAATCCTCAACAGTCAACAGAATAACTAGGCCAGCCCCTAGGACAAGCCTGAGCATGACGGTGGAGATACACTCTACAGGTCGACGCTATTACATCTTTGTGGGTTCGCAGTGATGGAATGGGTCGTTTGGGTACCGAATGGTGACTGGCGTACCTGTTGAGGTGTTGGCTGGCTTTGTTGGGACTTGCGTGGTAATGCGTACCTCTAGGTTTTGTGTATTATTTGAATGGAGTATGTTATAAGTCATACCGCTTCCCTCGATACTAGAAATGATTCAGAGTTTTTGATATGCACGGAGCGCGCCAGGTTGTTGTTGTCGCCAATTGGCTCATGTAGCGAGACCCCTAGCTTTGACATTAGCAAGTGGCAGGGTCTTTGCATGGAAGTACTCTCGTAGATTCAGATTGTATTCTTCTGTTATGCCTACAATCATAAGCTTGGGTTATCACAGCGTGGACACATTGTGTGCGTACCGCTAACTTAGGAATACCACTGCTTGGCACCTTCTCCCGTTTCAATCGCGATCTCATCCTACAACGGCCTTCGGGTTTTCAAGTCCCACAATCTCTACCATCCTGTTATTATCACCGTACTTCTCAAATTGTACTACCCCCTCCAAAGCCAGGCGGTACAAAGCTCATAGCTTCGCAAACCAGATCCGTCCAGTGGTGTCACTGTCTTCACGATTGACCTGCTCAATGTCCTCTGCATGAAAACCTAGGTCTCACGCCTTTCGCGCCTCTGGAAGGCCATACTTTTCTTCTGAAACCAGAGAACCTAGGAGGTGTACCATGACAGCTATGCATGGGTCAGCAATGCCAGTGGAGCCTTCGAGAGATTGGTCTCGAAGCGCAAGCCCGCCAAGATGGGGCTACCAGGGGATGAGGAAAGGGGATAAGATTAGCAGCTTAGCCCAGCCGCGGGACGAGGCCTCAGATGGGTCTCCTGGATTTGATAGGAAGCCGAAGTCCAGGCGTGAGGGCAAGCGAAAAGACGCAAGTGTCGTGGCTGCCATATGCGCCTGGATCGTAGAGCACCAGATAGGTCAGTCTAGCTGGCGGACTGGTCCACGCCGAGCCTGGTCTAACGGCGCTGTCTAGGCCTCGCAACGAACCTCCTCTCTCTTCTCTTCTTGACCCATCTGTGCTTTCCTCGATCACGGACGCATACACGAAAATTCTTCAACATTTCGTACTACAACGCTTCTTCGGGTCGATACACTTTGGGTTGGGACGACATTTTCATGGTCTTCTACTGGATCACTGTCTTTACCGGTTTACGTGCGGCGGTGATGGACTACCTTCTCGTGCCATTGGCCCAAAGAGCAGGTATAGGAAAGAAGAAAGAGAAGGTCAGATTCGCGGAACAAGCATGGATTTTCATTTATTATGGCGCTTTCTGGTCGTTAGGCATGGTGAGCTCTTTGCGCTGAACCAGTAAGAAGTGGTGCTAAGTCGAGTGACAGTATCTTCTCTATAATTCGGACTATTGGCTGAATCTTCGCCAGCTCTGGGTGGACTGGCCCAATAGAGAAATGACCGGTTTGTTCAAATGGTACTACCTTGTGCAATTTGCCTTTTGGCTTCAGCAAATACTTGTTGTTAATATTGAGGAGCGGAGGAAAGATCATCTCCAGATGTTTACCCACCATGTGATCACTTGCGCCTTGATTTTCACCAGTTACGGTTACCACCAGACGAAGGTGGGGAATCTGATTCTCTGTCTGATGGATGTGGTGGATCTAGTGCTCCCAGTGAGTATCCTTCTAACTTGGTTCGTGCACAGGAGCTAAACTCGCGTTGCGCCTTAGCTAGCAAAAATGCTCAAATATCTCCACTACCAAGTCGCCTGCGATATCGCCTTTGTCGTCTTCATGGTTACTTGGTTCGTCACACGACACGTTTTCTACCTCCTGGTCTGCTACTCCCTCTACAGCGACATGCCCAGAGAAATAGCTTATGGCTGCTACTATGGTTCAAACAGCAATTTGCGCGGTCCCATTGAACCATTCGATTCATTCGGTCATCTGATCCAGCCTTTTCGGGATCCGGAAGGACTGGTGTGCTGGAGTAACGGTATCAAGTGGACTTTTCTCGGAATGTTGCTGAGTCTGCAGGTGATTCTATTGCTGTGGTTCGGAATGATACTTAGGGTGGCGTGGAAAGTTGTCCACGGAGGTGAAGCAGAAGATTCAAGGAGTGACGATGAAAGTGAGGAGACGGACGAAAGAGAAGAGGAGCATGTCACGGGAAAGGGTGTCTACAGGATCTTGGAGAACCCGCCACTCGAGGAAGAGGTAGGCGTCGAATCAATCAACCTTAGCGGGCGGCCGACCAGTCCTGCGAGGAGGTTTAGGAAGACGGCCGGGAGTGCTAGCGGAGTGAAGCTTCCGGGCCATAGTGACCGGAAAGAGTTGCTGGGGCGTATCGGCTGTGATAAAGGCGCGTAAAGCGGAAAGGGTTGTGCTTATGCGCAGGGTTTTCTGACGGATATGCATGTCGTGACGACGCTTCTGCCGCTGCGATTCGAGCGTGATATACCGGCTATTTTAGCATGGCTAGACAAAATGGGAGTTGGCTCTTCGTTCGATATATGCTTCACTCAGCTGCCTGGGCCCATCCGTGTATCGCATGGTATGATTGCAACATTGCTTCGATGTTTGTGCTGTAAAAAGATATGGAGCCTGGACGCTTGTGCAATTACTCCACAGATCCATGCTATGCTCCCGTGCAATGTGACATATCCCTGCATATTCCTGCTCATAGTCTTGCCACGAACAACAATTACAGTCCTTCACGCGACCCGCGTCGGGATCTTCACCTGCCCTTTCTTCCTGTCCTCATGCGGAATCCCGTACCTCCACCCCACGCCCTTTTCTCCCCTACCATCCTTGCCCACGTCCTCCACGCTAATATCCCTGAATCTAAACTCCCACCTTCCCCCTGGCGGCGCAACGACCTTGACCTCCTTTTCCTCTTTTGCTATCTTCAAGGCCTCCCGAGCCTCCCTCTTCTCTGCTTCGAGTCTGATACGTTCCGTTTGCCGTTGTATCCTCTCCTCTCTCGGTACGCCGTCCACCCTCTCCTTCTCCAACACGACCAGCTCCGGGTGCGGTATCCTCTCATCTGCCGACAAGAGCGTCTCATCAAACACCTTTCCCGCGTCTTTCCTCGTAAAGGCGCGAGATTCGGAGGTGGGGTGGAAGATCTGTTGGAGGGTGGCTTGGTGGACTGGGAGGTCGTTGATGGATTCGTGGGGTCGGGGCGGGAGATTTGGGTTGAAAGGGGTTTGGGGGAGCATGTTGAGGATGGCGCGGGCGTATGGGCGGGCGAGAGATTTGCCCTGATCATGTCAGGTTAGCACAATGCCGTCAGATCAGAGCATCGCATCGTGGTGGATTGGTGGTGTAGAATATCAGAGAGGCTCGCAAAGCGTGTGTGTTGTAACCATGTATGTAGTCTTCAAGACTAATCGAATTTATTTGGATCTCATCATATGCAACAACTTGTGAATATACAAGTGGTAGGGCAGTACTGGAAGATTTGACATACCTTTTGGATCCACTCTTTCTCTACACTCTTCAACCTCACCACGGCCCCGACCCTGTTCATCTCCACCCCCAGCTCTGCACTCACAACCTTCACGCTCTTTCCCTTCCTGATTACCCTCTCCCAGATCTCCTCCCTCAATTCTTCGCTCAGCACCGCTTGACTCCTGAATTGTCGGTTTAACGGGAAAGGCATCAGATCCTGGGGTCCTTCCTTTGGCAATTCATTCCCACCAGCAATGTTCTTCTCGCCAGCATCCAAGGCGTCATCCTCTCCCGGTACTGCGGGAGGAGGATCTTCGGCGTCTCGTGGCGGTGCGTTCCCCAGGGCGCGCATCAGTTGACCGTTTGCGTTGTAAGCGTTCAGGTAGTTTGTGGAGCCAGGAAGAGGCTCTTTGAAGACTGAGCCGGGGCCTTGTAGCCAGCGGAACATTGACCGACGGAGCCGCGTAGCATGATGAGGTGATGTTGAGAATTGGCGTGAGGCTGACTGACGTTTGCAGAGACACCGAAATGGGGCTCCAGGAGATTGTGATGGTTGGATGGTGTGTTGCAGATGGGCTCTTCGAATTCGTGGAGGCATCGTGGATTTTCGAAGACAATGTAAGGATCTTGAGAGAGAGTAGAAGTGGAAAGGATCAACAATCAAAAAGCTTTCTAAAATTGCCAACCATGTTGAAGCATCCACAAACCAAAATTTCGGCAAGGTGCGTGGGGTCACGTGGTCCCGCGATGTCTACGTTTACTTTACTACATGTGACCAGCTCTGATGAGATAGTCCATATGGCCGGGCCACACATTTCATTACTGTATTGTTCTGAAAGTGTTAAGTTGACGTCGGGAAGCAGACTTGCTAATGACTGTCCCCTGAGACGTCAAGCCTTTGAGATCTTTGTAGGATAACATAACCAAATACGCATTATCATCCACCGTAGCTTCAAGCGCGCAATGTCTGAGCAACTGAAGCTTCAGATACATACTGGTACAGACTGATAACACTGACTTGTAGACTGCGTCAAGGCGTATTCTGGGGCTCAAGGGGGGCTTTCTTAGAGAAAATGAGGACCGCGGCAGAAGAAACAAGTCTTAATTATCGATTGAGTTGAAGAAACGTGTTCAGCATTGAAGCCACCAGCGATTAAATTACATGATCTTTCGTAAGATGACTGCAATGCTCCTACCCTACGCCATTGCGAAGCCGATGCTACAAGATAAGCGCAAGGTAATTGACTGTGCCGAGCGGAAGATTGGAATGAGGCTGCCAATAAGCTCCGGAAGAGTAACGCCTGGGGATGAACCATCTGTGAAGCTGTATGGAAGGTAGTGCACATGATATCGCCAACCAGTAGTCCTAGATGTGCACATATGCCCTCGACCTGCCTTTGCCCTTCAGTAAGCGCAACGAATAAGGGTGAACTCCAGTCCCAATGGGCAAGAAACATAAACGACAGAAGAGAGAAAGCTAACACCAGGGCATGCCACCGAAATCAGTTGATGCTCCGCAATGTTCGACGCGAAAGGGGAATCGTCGCGGTATGCTCTGAATAAAAGCCAGCCAAAGATCCTCCCATACCTCCATGAAACGATTCGGAAGGGTAGAGTACAGCCCGCTCCACCCTATGCCTGCGCGTGCATCTGCACGAGAAGAGACAGCCTCATCAGTGACAAAGATCGACAGAAGAAGAGAAAACCACAACCTTAGCGCCCGTAATAATGCGCCTGACGCTACCCGTCATCATACAGTACAATATCAGGCATAGCTCAGGTTAAAGATCATTCAGCGTCCCAGCATGTAATCTGGAAATCCGCCAGTCATACCGTTCCAAGAGCTTGCAGGTTCGCCGAAGATAAGGCCTCCTGCCATTGAGGGACTCTTCATTGAGCTTATGCCACTGCTGGTCGTCCCAAGGTTGCCGTTACCATGGGGTCCACCCAACATGCCTCCGTTCGTAGGACTGCCGACACTCATCCCGCTGTTGTTGGTACCCGTACTCGTTCCAAGACCAGGGGGAGCTGCAAGGCCAGGTGGCGGCCCACTTGCTGTAGCGAAGGGCTGGCTAGCCGAGCCTCCTATTCCAGCGAAACCTAGCATCGGGCCTTGTGGAGTCATTGGTGTCGGTGGAGCCATGCTGCCCGGCTGACCTGTTCGAACACCGAGAGGGTTCTTCGAGAAGCTCAACCGAATGCCTCCTTTGACACTGTTGTGGAGTGGATGTCCATAGAGTTCGTTGAGCGCTTTGGTAGCAAAAGATACATCTTCGAATTCAACGAAGCACATGGGGCCGTTCTGCTTCGTCCTGAAGCAGAGTCGCTTGTAGCCTCGCTGCTTAGAGAACATCGCTTTGAGTTCGTCCTCGGAAGTATCGATCGGTAAGTTGCCAACGTAGAGCGTATTACACGGCGGATTCTGGTCTGCAGGGTTAACGGGGGGATAGTTATGGCGCTGATAATGTTGATTAGCGAGCTGGTAGCTCGCATTAGGGCCTAGATTACCAAGGCCTGTCGGAGACATTGCAGAAGCCGGCAGCTGCATCGGTGCGGCAGACCTCGGTGAAGCAAAGCTTTGCATCGGTGGTGAAGTGACAGTATTCGTGGTAAGCGACAGACCAGCGAAGCGCGAGACCGGTAGCTGCGGGTTTGTTGTACGGCGTGGCATCTGTCCTGAGGATCCCGAATGGCCATTTTTGGCGTATGCCACTGGGTCCTTGAGCAGCTCGCCAGTTTCCTCGTCGACCGCATCTTCGCCGATGACGGCCTTGCCGGACATGCGGAACCGCTCGGTCACTCGATTGCCAACAATCGGCGACTGCGGGGAGAAAAGGTTCTGGAAATGAGAGTTGCTATCTGGGACCGGGAAATCGCCGTTGGTCATGCTTGTGCCATTGCTCAGCGTCCGTGCACCAGCAGGAGGTGAAATCCGCTCCATGCTCTGGAAAGTGCCATTGAAGCGTGACGACTGGCGGGCGCTCTGCCCACTTGATGAACCGATCGATGAATTCGAGCTCGGTACACCACGGCTGGTCGCGTTGTCGAAGGTGTGTCGCCTTGCGCCGAACGGTCCACCACCTGATCCATGCAGAACCTCAACGACCATATTCGCGTCATTCGCAGTATTTGGTTTTCCATTCAGCATAGCTCTTGCATCGTGTGCTGCAGCGAGTGTTCGAAAGCGCGCTACCGCACAGAGAAATCCGTTATCATCTGAGATGTCACTGGGAACGAAATCAGCATCTATGAAGTCTTTCGCAAAGAGAAGCATGCTCCGAAGTGCTTCATTGCTAGTGTTCCGGGGTAGCTTGCGCATCAGGATTGCTGAAACGCCTGATATATTTGCTCCCCCGCTTCCTCTTTCCGGGCTGATTGAAAGTTGCGCCGACGGAATGTGGTTATCGAAAGGACTTCTCTGGCCCATTGGAGACATAGTGTAAGAGTGCGATGCGCTAAATGGTTGCTGCGACTGGGAGCTCGACGGGACATAAACTTCGGCTGCCATAGTATGCTGAGAGCCAGCAGACTGCTTCGAATTGGCGGCAAGGTGAGGCGGAGAAGAGGTTGACGAAGATGAGGACGCTCGAGTGAATTGGCTGCTCGACGCCGAGAGAGTAGGTTCGTACTGCCCAATCGGGGCCCCGGCCATGCCTTCTGATGATGACACGATCGGAATGTCTCAACCTTGCGGTGCGCTTCAAGGACGAAGGAAAGAAGATCCCAGCGCGAGCGGACAACGAAAAGCGCAAAGAACGGAGGAGTCGCGGGTACGGGACACCTCAGGCAACTTATAGGCCCTTGGTGTGGCTGCCCCAGGAGTCTACAGCAACATGAATTAGCAATCTGTAACAGGTATTACTGAGCCCACTTTGCGACAGGATGTACCGCTTATTCATACCTGCAAGCCGTGCCTCTTGCGGGCAGAAGTCGCAATCTGTGTCACGTCTCCACACGCGCAAACGCGGCGAACTGAGTTGTCCCTGCAGTCTTGGTGATTGACAGATCGGATCGAGCTGCAATTGAAGAGCGGAAGGAGTCGGGATGGTCACGACTTGGGACCTTGAGTAGGCAGTGTGGAAGGTGCGGCGACAGGAGGAGGACTTGGGGGGGTGAGGCTTTGAAATGCGACCGAAGTCTGCGATCGTAAGATGTCCAGTCGATAACCGGCGATTGAGGAGCGCTAGTACAAATAGTTCGCGCGCAAGAGCTACCTTACCTGGGCTACCTACATGTAGGAAAGTTAAAGAATCAATCCCAGTGGCAGGCAGGCTGACAGCTTGTCGCGCGGGATCAGGTTGAATTGTTCTGTTCGCGCCTGTGGGTGTGATAGAGAGATACGCAGAACACGCGGAGGGGCTGGCGTGCCTACTTCGATAAGTTGGAGTTGTCCGGAATGATGTGAATGGTAGAGGAAGGGAGGAAGGCAGCGAAGACAGGCGTCAACAAGCCTGTATGATGTTTGATGCGCCTAATACGTCGGCAGATGCATCCCAATCGGCGCTTGAAAGAAAAAGAAAAGGAAGAGAGTGCAGTCAGGCAGCATGAGAGCCCGGCGAGAGATAGAACAGAGCAGAAAATTGCGGTAACCTGGGGGCTAAATCGTGCTCGGTACCTTGGACTGGCAAAAGGCGCCGGGTTATTATTCCAACATGTCAAGGTACACGTAGAGACTCTACTAGTAGTGATAATGTCAGTCGGGAGACTTGGACATCCTTCTTTGTTGTTTAGAGGATTGTCCAGCCTCATGGAATGAAACGATTTGCCGATGTGCATGCGGACCGGCTAAACCGCCAGCCTTATTTTGCCAGCTTCTAACTTTCGAGATCAAAACGGCTGTCAACAATACATGTACTGGCACATTCGAGTAACATTTACTTAGAAGTGTCTTTCATGTCATCGCACACTCCATCTTCGCTTCCAAGATAGCGATCCTTAAAGAGCCACTCTGTGTCCTGACTCGTCACAGCCTTAAAGGCTAAATATCCGGCAATCCATAAGCTACTTCCTATGATCCAATTACAGCCATGGATGAGCACCCGGTCTCGGCGCCGGTACGTGTTGCACTCAGTTGGACGTTACCAAGTCCTAGGTGGTGGAACGCTAAGTCACGAGACTTTATGGGGCAACGGGACGAATTTTAAGCTTCCACGCCAGGCCGTGCTCAAAAGGTCGAAAAGACACTCAGGTACCTTACCTTGAGCTATGGTTACCCTACTTGCCCGAGTACAAGTATCGTCATGCCGGTTTGCTCGCCCCGCTTTTCAATGCTGGATAAAGAGCTCCGAACGAGCTAAGGTGAACCGTCATGAAAAGACGCAAGGTGTATCTGATATGAGTTGTTCGGTCTAGACTTTGCCGCAATGATCCATGTCAATAGAAGCGCCTTGAGGTGCGGAGATCGAACGATCAGCTTCAAGTGCCGCCTCCAACCTTCAGACTCGTTCGTGCATGAACGTGTAACCTCTTATCATTCATTCTACTGTACGAGTAACACTCTGCGCCATTTAACGGCCGTTGGTGACACAACCGCAGAGCGCCTCAGATGCATCATGGCACAATTGCTTATCGATACGGCGCTTGAAACCAAGCACGGTTACAGGGTACATCGGAAGACACGGATCAAGGTTGGGACAAGTAGGACCGTGTTATATCCTGCATGTACCTAGCCCCTTTCAAAGACCATCATCATCTTCACCAAGTATGTGAGTTCACTTTCCAAGTGCCAGCCTTGCAGCAGCGATCCTGCAGGCACCTTCCCTCTAGATCCGCGAGGCTGGAAGAGGTGAGATCTGTCACTTCACACTCTATCTTGCGCAATGCGGGAGATCTGCTGCGTCTGGCCGATCGGATCGAGCATTGCATTTCCCTGGCATGACTATGCCTCGGCATGTCCAGGTTCAACATGTTGGCACTCAACGATCGAAGCTCCCTATTTCCCCAGGAGAGAATTTCCGCTCCGTTCACAACGATGGGCTGTGGATACTGCGAGCCGCCTCAGCTGCGTTGCTTGTGCACTCTGAGTAACTCCTTCTTGCGAGCTAGCCACTGTGAACGTGTTGGAACTTTACCTTGCATTTGCTCCATGGCTTAGACTGAATTGCTGCTACTTAGATGGAGCTGCTGGGCAACGCTTGGAAGGGTGTCCCTTGATACTAGGTATTGACAAACAAGTAACGTCCATCACCGAGTGATCTTAGCGTCTGTATACCACCACGCCTCGGCATTATAGCCCCAGAGTGTGCTCCGTCCTTCTAGCCAACAGCACGCAACCATCCACCAAACCAATCTTGTCTTGCCGAAGCTGACCTCGATACAATACATTACCTAATGGTGGGCAACTGCAGCGGCATTCACCTGACATCATGCAGGAAGCACTTCTGACTCTGGACATGGCTGAAGATGTTGACCTTTACACGTGATCGAGGCGGATCTCCATTTCAGACCTTGACATCAGCTCATAGACGGTGTACTGGGCACATGCCCTGAAGGATTATACTTGTTAGAAATCCTGCACGCCTGTCTCTCCCTCCAACTTAGTCTCCCCTCCTCCTCCTCCGCCGCCCCCACTCCCTTCCAAAACCCATTCCGGCTCCTCCTCTGCAAAATACCGATCCTCCTCTTCCCTCTCCTCCACCCCTCGATCATCAAACTCCTCACTCTCATCCACAGTCTTGTACTCAAAGTCGGCGTCCTCACCTTTCAAGAACCGCATTTCCATCGCTTTCCGCCATCTCCTCTCCCCCTGTTTTTTATTCGGAGGCACGTCGTCCTCGTCTTCCGCAAGAATCTCTCCATTGGATCCGCGCTTGTACGTAAATGTAGATGAAGTGTAAGGATTCGCTAACGCTTCCATCTTGGCTTCGGACCGCCAGAGGTCGGCTTCGAGGATGCCAGAGTAGCCTTTAGAGCGGCCCTCGGCTTCGCGCTCCCTGGCGCTTTGAAAGCGTCTGATCATCCTGTCGTATAACAACGGCGCTATACATGGTATTAGCGCACATTGACTTGGCGTTTAAAGCAGTGGGCAGACCTGCAAGCTCAAGGGATGGTGAGAAGTAATCAGGGTGGGTGTCTAGGTAACGTTTTCGCCGGTTCTTGATGCGTATACGCTGGAGCATCTGTGGGGACCTTGGCGGGGGTGCTGACCTCGGTGTGGATTCTGCCATGTGATCATGGTGAACTTCTGAAGTAGCGTCGTCACCGGCGATTATCGTTGTATCCATTAAGGAGACACTCATTGAGTTTTGATTTGAACAGAAACTGAGGTACAGAGTAGATATATGTGGAACGCTCGCTGGGCTCCTGCAGCTAGTCAACAAGTGCCCGTTAGCAGCTTATAGATCTTCAAACCAGTGTTGATCCAGTGTCGCCAGAATGTAAGCAACCCTATTAAATTCTGGTTGTCTGGTTGTCTTTCAATTTGCTTCGTTCAAGGATCACAGATTCACAGCTCTCCTGAGATCTTCGACAGATGCTGGCTCCTGAACCATTCCCTGTCTTCTGCGACATTGTCGGTCTCTAAGCTTGCAAGATCCGTATCAAATCAGCACATAATAGTCCGTGCAGGCCCCACAATTGCTCGTCCTTGGAAGAGTCCCGCATCTTGGTCAAATGTCATCTCTCTCAGCATCACAACGTCGCCAAGCCAAGACCCTCTATATGGCATCAGTAGCTTCCGGTGAACGTCAAAGCTACCAAACACCCCGAGGCAAGGTCGTCCAAACAGCACTGAAAGCAGCTGAGCTTCTAGTGCTTGCTGCTATCTACTCTCCAGTCTCACAACTCACCTTGTCTCCTGTGTATGGGTCGATCCCTGCTTCGATACACCACCAGCGCCTGATGATAGCCGCGGGTCTTGTAGCCTGGATCGGAAAGCCTGCGCTCAAGAAGCACCTCCCAACGAATACAGCAGACTTGATACCAGTCCTAGCATTTTCAATACCGACGATCCAGTTCTTCCTATTCCAGCAAAGCTCTCGGCTGGGTGCTACTTACGGTCCGCTGGTGACTGAAGCTTTCACCTACTTTCCGCTTGTGTTTCTGTCCGTCTTCTGTGCTGCGAGCTTGCTGGATTCATTGAACCTTGGCCAGTTTAGTGAACCAGTCCGGAATGCCTGTCCAGGTGTTGCTTCGTACGCCATCTTCAGTGGAGCACAGAAAATATCTACATACGCATTCAAGAGGAGAATTGGTTCCAGCCTTATCTTCACGCGCTCAGGGTTGCAACTTGTGCTCGCCACTTTCTATGCGCTACTTCTACCGTCTAGATTGACGCTCCTTGCTATCATACCGTTGTTGCATTCTGCTTCTTTAAATGTTCATGTCCCATTTGAACGAACAACAGCATTACTCAACAGGACGCTACACGCGAATGATTACATCTTGATAGCGCGCCAAGAATCTTTGACTGGGTATATTTCCGTCCTGGACAACACCAAGGATGGATTTCGAGTGATGCGCTGCGACCATAGCTTGCTAGGAGGGGAATGGCTCCAACAACCCAAGGCTACTGGGGCCGGGCTACGTGAACCAATTTATGCTGTATTTGCAATGCTGGAGGCTGTAAGGTTGGTTCAGCTAGCCGATCAAAAACAAGGGCCAACTATCCCGGACAGCCAGAAGAACGCATTGGTGATGTATGCCCGCCTCTAATCTTCATGGAGCTGTGCTAGGTGCTCATGAAATCATTCCAGAGGTTTAGGTATTGGCACCACCCCTTCAGCGCTCATGGCTCATGGCATCAACACGACGACGGTCGAAATTGACCCTGTCGTCTACGAATATGCTACAAAATATTTTAGTCTACCTACAGACCATATATCCATCATAGACGATGCATTGTCATACGTGGAAACAGCTCAGCAAGTGGGGCAACAGCGCGAATGCTACGACTACATCATTCACGATGTTTTCACTGGCGGCGCTGAACCTGTGGATCTGTTCACCACCGAATTCCTGACAGGACTATCAGATTTACTAAAGCCAGATGGTGCTATTGCCGTTGTAAGTCCCACATACATCAGGTCGTCACACGGCCAAGGTATTAAACGCAGGTCTCAGAACTACGCTGGCGACCTTCTCCTTCCCTCGGCCAGGCTTGTGATACACACCATCAAATCCATTTTTCCCACCTGCCGCATCTTCCGCGAATCTGCGCCTCTCTCGTCGTCCATATCAGACGCGGGGTATGACTTTACTAACGTAATTGTCTTCTGCACTAAAACTCCTCACCCTTTCAAATTCCGGTCACCTGGAGAAGCAGACTTCCTGGGCAGCGGAGCCAGGACATCGTATCTGCTCCCTCAGCACGAGATAGATGGGAGCATGTTCGAGAGGAGGGAAGGAGAGGGAGATCTGCAAGTGTTGAAGAAGGGCCGCACGCAGAAGTTGGACGAATGGCAGAGACAGAGCGCCGTGGGGCATTGGGGGATTATGAGGACGGTGTTGCCAAATCTCATATGGGAGAATTGGTGACCGAGCGCGATTTCATAAAAGTTCTTTGATGATCAGCACCATTGGGTAATGGGGGATACTTGGGCAGGAATACCAACATACAATCGCATCAAAGAAGTCCAACACAGCACAGGACAGCCTACAACAGGAAGCAGAAGCATTGTATATTTATCTTCGAAGCTCTCAATACTCAGGAAAGAAGCAGGGAGCCAATAATCGGCGAATGTTGGGATTTTCTCAGGGATGTTGCTGCAAGCGACGGCCAATCTTCGCGATCCATGCTTGCACCTCGCGGAATCAAGTAATTGGAGATTGTACTCCGTAAGGCAGGATGGAAGAATAACTACATGTAGTCACCAAAATTGCACAGTACAAGGCCAACGAATTTGTATGTGCCATATAATATGATAAGTTATGATACGTGTAAGGGACACGCCGAAGGACTGAAATCGAAGCTTAACTGAAACGATCATCACTACATAATATCGCCGTGCCGGCGACGCGTTCGCCGGCATAACGAAAGTTACCATTCATTGGCACATGCAAGCACCCATCCTCGTCTCAGTCTAACATACGTATGAATAAAGAGGAAAGTAAAGTGCTTTGCACCTGCGAAAATTCTTACGCAACAAAGTAGCCGAAGCTGCTACAAGCAGTAGCTCACACCAGAAAGGGTAATGGGCGATCTGACGATGCGACTCCCGAAGTTCCTGCGCCGATCATCCACTGTTTCCACTTCTGCGGCTGCTACGAACAACCCCCTTCTCTTGCGGAAACGCAACCGCAGCAGAGCCTCACTGTCTTTACAACCAAAGAGTCGCGGGAGAGAAGTTGAGCAGCCGGTGTCTGAAGGGGGAGGTCTTCAGGATAGTCCAATCCCAGAAAGGAGCCAGCCGCCTCTGCTTGATAGCAGCACCCGTACGCCAACACTCCGTACCGAGAGTAATATCACTGAAGATCTACAACCGACGCCGAACGCTAGTCTCGAAACACCTCTTTCAATTGCGAAGGTGAACCCACTCGTAACAGTACAAGAACCGACGCCAGATCTCATAGGAAGTGACGGACCGCAATTGGGTGGGGATCGACAGTCAGCGGAGGATAACGACGGTGACAGAGCTGGAAGATTGGCTCCGGAGCCCTCACACAAGCCAGAGATAATCCATCGACCGAATCTGGCTCCAAGAAGCCAGTCGTTGGTGCCAATCTCGCAGACCCAATTGATAAACTCCCTCCTCCAACCGGACAAGCCTCCTCCATCTAGATCGGGTAATATCGACTACTTTACTGACCCACCTACCATCGACATAGGCTCTAACATGATACACAGGAAGATATGGGTGAAGAGACCAGGAGCTTCGGCGACGCTGGTGTTGATAAATGAGGATGACTTGGTGGATGATGTGCGTGACATGATACTGAAGAAGTATGCCAATTCGCTGGGGCGCAACTTCGATTCTCCCGATATCACACTACGGATAACAGCGCGGGATCATTCACGCCGACAGTCGAATGGGGAGCGAACACTAGGACCAGAAGAGCCGATTACACGCACGTTAGATGCATACTTCCCTGGAGGACAGACTGTAGAGGAGGCCCTCATCATTGACATTCCCCAACGAAGAACACCGAGGCCATCACCCCGAGCCGGTCATCAAATCCCATACTATCTAACAGAAGATATACGGCCTGGTGAAAGTGGCACCGACTACTTTCCGCCGATGCCTGCTGCCCCGTCACCACATCTCCCTTCTGGCTCCGTCTCCCTTACCAGCGGTCAAGTAGGGGCCCACCACGCCTCGTTGCATTCAATCTCCGTTCTTAACACCGGGCAACTTCCTCCGCTTCCATCGCCCGGCAGCCGCGGCACCCGTCATAGTCACCGACCGAAGTATGGCCGCCAGCATACATCCTCTCCCACGATCTTGACCTCTGTCTCAAGCACAGCAAATAACGGTATGCCTCCTCATTCAAATCCGTACGCATCTAGAGTGGGAGTTGACTCCGACACCTCAGATGCCTTAAAGCCCATGAATGGGGCTCCGGTTCCTCCACCTCTCCCAACACCTCCCGCGTCCCTCGAGCAGCCGCCTCGCAGGGTTTCAACGCCGCCACCTCAACGAGTTGCCTCTCCTCGGCCGCAAGCAAAAAGTAGCAATATCAAGAGACTAAAGAAGAATGCAGACCATCTGTCACTACCTGCTGGTCTGCTCGACGGTGCAGTACCCCCTATCAATGTGCTGATCGTTGAAGACAACATCATCAATCTCAAGCTCCTTGAAGCCTTTATGAAGCGTCTCAAGGTACGATGGCAGACCGCCATGAACGGGCGCGAAGCCGTCACCAAATGGCGAGCCGGTGGCTTCCATTTAGTCCTCATGGATATCCAATTGCCTGTGATGAACGGGTTGGAAGCGACAAAGGAGATCAGGAGGTTGGAGAGGCTGAACAGCATCGGCGTATTCTCTTCATCCGCATCGAGCATTGCACAGTCCGCAGCGGCCGGTGATGAACCGGATGGAGATGACAAACTGCCCAACACGATCCTATTCAAGTCTCCCGTCATCATCGTTGCGCTCACCGCGTCGAGTCTGCAGAGTGATAGGCATGAAGCTTTGGCGGCTGGTTGCAATGACTTCCTGACCAAGGTAAACGCCCCTTTGCTAATCTACCATTCCGTTTTCCCATTGAAGAACTCCACTAACGCTCCTCTAGCCCGTCAACTTCGTATGGCTCGAGCGCAAAGTGATGGAATGGGGTTGTATGCAAGCGCTCATCGACTTCGATGGCTGGCGCAAGTGGAAAGATTTCTCCCAAAAAGATAAAGAAGACTCACCAAAAGGACCCGGCAAAAGTTTCGGAAAGTCTACGGCGGGGGGCAAGAGGGAGAAGAGAGTCAGTGGGAGCATGTTGAGTGGGACCGGGAGTGAGGGCTTGGAAAGCGGACGGGAAGCTGCGAAGGCCATTGCTGCTGGGGCTTGACGAGATCTGCACAGAGTGTAAGACGATGAGATTCTGCTTCATACACGCGAGAGCATACTACACGCAGGGTCCACTACTTCGGATTTTCATTCTATTGTTTCTGGCATTTAGCGGGATCTTATAGGGCTCAGGAAGAGATCCATGGCATTGCAGCGTCACTGTACATTTTTATTATCTATAATACACCCGGGATCACACCCCTTCGGAACTCAGAAGAGATCGCTGCACCTGCAGCCCTAATCAAATCATACACTTCACCGATAGGTTGTCCGTGCGCTGATTATAAGATCTTGGTTCTGGTGGCCTTCTTCTGTGCCGACCACACTGGCTTCTGCTGGATTCTGTTACGCAAAGGCACCTTCTTAGGGGCGTCAAGGGTGATCCATCCGTCTCAGAGAGCATTGCACGACTGTCGTCATTGTAAGAATGCGTTTTCGATCAGAAGTCTGGATCGAGCATCATGCGGGGCCCGTAATCGCTGCTATCTCCGCCCTCTCCACGTCACTCTAGTCTGTCGAAGGGATGTGACTCTCTCACAATCATACACTGCTCTCTGTCTTCTTTACACGACCTTCTGTGCCGTCTCTCGCTCCTTGATCTGATGTTATTCTCTAAACCAAACACCACTTGCCAGCAGGCGTGAGAGCGTCCTCGCGGTCTTGTACTCGGACGACTCATGTCCAGATCAAGCAATCTAAAGAGGGAATCCTCGGCGCCGGGACCTTCTCAGGTCTTCCACGGGACTAGCATCGAATATACCCAGGAAGAACGTGTGCTCCTTCGGAACACGGGCCTAGTCCGATCTTAACCTTACGCATTGCCCTGATGTTCGTTGCCACAGCCTTAGCAAGCATTGCAATATTGAGTCGGCGTTTGGATTGCGGATGTCCGTACCTAGGGACCTCGTCCTATCGATTACGGCTAACGGATTGTTCAGAAGCTAGCTTATCCGATCCAGGTGCGTAGCCACGAAGTCTTGACAGATAGCAAAGGCCGCTTCGACTCGGAACTCGGCCCTTCAGCGGGAATGCACTCTTCACTAGCCATTCCAGGCGACGTGACCCCAGCTTTGCCGTGTTCCACGCATAACACGGCATTACTGGAAGAAAGGACGCTCTAGCTCTCCCGGAACTGTCTCGCAGTCAGCGTTATTAACACTGCTGGAGTCAGGGACAGAAACGGATATCTTAGGCTAGTGAGATGTCTCGCCTCTTAGGTATACACCGGACGGGTAGGGTGAGATAACATGTCTTTGCCAGGTAGAACAGTAGCCCTTTGCGTTTGACGGCTTGGCCAGAGAACACAATTCCACCTGCCCAAGTCAAGCTTACCTGCTGCAGCAATGCTCTTTTATCCTTCGACCAACAAGAACGTCGAGCTGGGAGAGATTGCATTAAACAAGCACACAGTATCTTCCTCATTCTGCTCCGTCAATGGCGGGATCATGAGCTACGAAGACTGGAGCTTGATGTCGCTCCTCAGTGGACAATGCTTTGCCGGAACGCATCGCTCCGGAGTGCAGTAGGACGCGAGCATTATCTAAAAGAGGGCGAGGGCAGAGATCAGATCACCAAGGCAGGCGTCATGTATTCGAAGATGACAAGCATGAGATGCAACCTTTAGTATCCAATCAACAGAGAGACAAGGAATAGTGCACAGTCCTATGGACTCATTAGTTGATCGCGAACTGCTATTTTGTAGTCCGGCTATTAGATAGTAAGGTCGACTGTGCACATCTGTCGGGGGTTTTTGCTAATCGTGCAGGCAATCTGAAAGGCGCAACTCATGATCAGAAGCATCGAGCAGAAGCTTTAGAGCTTGCACAAACCACCCTCAATGATTAGGCTTCAATGACATGGCGAGTGCAGAGGCAATGCCGCCATTGATGAAATGTGGAATGACATCAGTGACAATAGCGAGTTAGAGACGAGCGAGAGCTAACCACAAGACAAGCAAGGACTTGGATGGCTCAAAGTAGGCAACGCGCCCTTGGCTACCTCTTCATGCGTGATTTATCCCTATCGATGCTCATGCCGTCATTAAATCCACGAAGGCTGCCAGCCCAAGGACTCATGCTCCAGACGCTGTATCAAGCGTTGCTCAATCGTGACCCTCTTCATCGCAAGGACACTCCCCGGGTTTCAATTCATATCACTCCTTCTGACCTTTGAGTAGTTCCAGATTCCCATCGCCAGTGCTAAGCTCAACCGGGACCGGTGTGTAACCCATCATCAAGCTCCCCAAGTAGAGAGCATAGTCCTGAGGAAGATAGCTATAGCCTCGTTAAACGTGACAAGCTTGATATTGCGCAGAGCACCAAAAGGTTCCAGTATCTTCCACCATTCTTCGCCGCCATACACGTCAAGCCAGAGGTAGTGGCAAGCAAAGTTGATGGACAGATCTTCTAGTAATATATTGCCAGCGAGGGCGTCCCTGTTCTCTTGACCGCCATTTCGTAGTCGTTGAGTATTGTTTCGAGGCAAGCTCCAGTCCTACTCTCTGGATGTCCGTCTAGGGTTCCATCCAGTCTTTCTTCTGGATTTTCGAGAAAGAATTGAAGTATGCAGCTCTGCATTTGATTAATCTTCGGATGGAACGAAAAGAACTACCTTTCTGGCTCGACTGTGCCGAACGAGGACGAACATTCGTGAACGGTAAAGTAAAAATTGAAAGTGTTCTCCTGGTAAAAGATTGGGCTCGCTTCACGACTGATCAAGCGGCTGACCGAAAGGATCCCCAGGTCAACCTTCCCATCTGGGTGCTGAGCATGGACGAACGGATAGACAGAATTCCTCATAGGTGAGATAAGGGCAAAATGATAGATCATATTGCGGAGTTCGGGCGGAAGTTTCAGAAATGGGAGTCTTTGCTGGAGTACATGACGCCTTGGTTGATATGCTTGATCCAAAGCCTTGAGATTGAGCCAGGCTATCAACCATTGCGCTGGATGTCATCGGTGTTGCTGTCTGATAACTGTGAGCTCTACGAGCGCATGAGAAAGAGAGACAGTGTGGAGACCAACGTCTTGCCTCTGGACCATGCCACTGTGCCCGAAGGAATCGATTGGACTCAAAGGGAATACGAGTGAACGGAATGTCTGGACAGTGGGCCTGAATGAGTGTGCAGGATAACTCGGTCTCGTAGTCAAGATAATGTCATGTAGAATCAAGTTGAAGTATTTAGCGTTGTAAGACCAGTGAATGCAATGATCCGTTCAAGAAGGAGGTTACCACAAAACTTCGCGAAGATGATTACAGTAGAAGTTGTATCATCAGATCACATTCTCATCTCATTCTACATTCAGCATCCTAAATCAGTCTATATTACTTGCTGATGGACGATCTTGTGAAGAGGATTCATTCAAAGCGAAGCCATCGTCACTCCAGGCTGCGACGACGTCTTCAGATCCGAACTCCTCGGATGTCTTCGGTGGCCAGGCTGTACCAATGGCCTCAGCCAAGCCTCCGAGATAACCGTAGAATTTAGCACCTTCTCCTCCCACACGAAAGCCTCACGAAGCTATCAATCTTGCATCAAACCCCACAGTGACTATTGGCATATCCACATGCGGGCCAATGGAACAGATGACAATCATCTGGAAGATTCGGTGCATAAACGCCAATCTCTTGATATCTGGAGAAGTGCAGCATGGTTGGTCTCACGGTGGTAGGGGACGGTGAAGGATTGGATATGTAATTGAAGAAGTTGAGGGTGTGCTGGAAATCCAGGGTCTGTCTGGGTCTTGTTGTTCGCTAGGATGAAAACCCCGAGGTTCGGCGGAATCCTCCGTCCTTCAAAAAGGCATGCCCTGAAGTGCGCATGGAGCTCGCCTTGATCCTATGCGATCAAGAAAGAGAAAAAGTCTGTATTTATCAAGACTCAATTGCTTTGCAAGCCTTCTGGTAGAGACATTCACGTAACATTAGAGAGTTCGATGGGGGTTGATTCGAGGGTCTCATGGGCTTCTCCGGATTTCGGCTCTGGGAACTGCCCTTGACGCTTGGCGGTAGAGTACTCGTGCCTGACACGATGGCACCATATCTAACTTCACCGGCGATGATAACCATGTGCGATTTTGGGAAAACGAAACCCGAGGTCACACATGGCAGCACGGAAACGTTGATGGGTTTGAGAAAAATCGAAGGAAGCCTCGGGACAGGGAACTCACTCATAATAGTCAAGACATATACATATCCCTAATAACCCTAACCGTCCTAACCACCCTAAACCCCTGACCTAACTGCCAGGGCCGTGTCGTGCATCTCGCAGTGACTGTCTTTCACTTTCCAGCCTCATCATCTAACCGAGTCAGGTTAGAATTCCCTGTTCCGACCTCCCTGTCCCGAGTCGCTGCGAAAGGAGGTCCTTCCTCTTGGGCGGTGAAGCGTACGAAGTAGAGTACCTAGCTATATACTCACGAGGTATATCCCATCCGAGCGAAGTCAGGCTACAGACCTGTAACCTACTGCTTATCAATATGTAAGGACCAAGGTAGTACATGAAGTGTGGTATAAAGACCGTTATTGGTCAAGTGTGATTGCAGGAACGTGTTGCATGCGTTGGATTGCATTATTATTATTATTATTGCAGGCCCACAAGTACTCCGTAGGGAGGTGCACGAAGGGCGGGGTACGGACGGAGAGTACCTTACGCCAGAGAAACACCGCGCATCGAGGTCGAGGTCGAGGCCGGTCATCCGTCGCGATTCGGGCCTGGAGAGAATAGTAACGTAACGTAGACGGTGGTGTTGTTCTGTTGTCCGAACAGCCAGCAATCTTTACTTTAGTCTTGATCTTTATCTTTTCGAGTCGGACCTGCAGTCCACACGTCCTGTCGTGCTCCCTCAAGAAACTGTTGATCAGAAGAGTCTGGTTACCAGCAACGTCAATGGTTCAACGACGGAGGAACGATCTTCAGACAAGGGTGCCCCACATGGTGGAGCATCTGCCATTGATGGTTTATTACCATTTGCAAATATCAAGTAGCCAGTGTGCCGGCATCGGCATGATAAAAAACCAGGTGCAGGCGCAAATCGCGGTTACGCACCTGCACAGTTGTAATGCGGTTGATCAGAATCGGCCTGACACTATCTGGCACGGCGAATTAACATCTTTCTTATGATCGGTAGATAACACACTGCTGAGTCGGTCCTTGCTCAAGTCTAGAAATGCCTCATGTTGCGGCAATAATACATACATTATCCTGTCATGCTCAACACATCTCTGCCAATAACAAGATAACAACGAGATGTTGACGGCTATATTCACAGACCTTGTCTTTCAACCCTCACCGCGGTCCTGTCCTGTCCTGTACAGTACATGTAAAGATCAATGTGCCTACTTGGATTGGCATGCTTCGAATTGGATGCACATCGCTTGCCAATGTTAGCTGGTCTTGGTCTTTCGCACCGAATATATCGCGCAATTTTGGCTAATTCGGTAAGGCGGACGGAGTGAATTAAATAACAAATGGCTGCAACCATCTCTGAGTTCGATGAACCCGTATCACTTTGCGTGCTATTACCCTCTTGGTCGACTTCTAATCCATTACCCACCGCAAGGCTTCATAGAACACGGAAGGGCTTTGGTGGGGCAATAGATGATAAGAGTATCTAGTCCTCCATCCCCTCCTCACGTACTTGTAGTAGACCTTTGATCATTCTTCGAACCGTAAAGGTCAATTGGCGGCCAAAACGTTTCTTTGCTTACATCCATCCACATCAAACGTCAGTATCACCTATATTTGGTCTCGCCTGCCTTCGTCGTCCTCGGCACATATCCGAGTGCTCGTGCCCGGAGATCGGAGTCCCTTGGAATTGTACAACCCATCACCTATAAACATCTTAACGCTCCGTTCTCACGATTGTTGTTTTGTCTGGTTAGACCTGGTCCGTTTCAAAGGACTCTGAGCTACAAGATCTTCACCCACAAAGATACGCCGCTGCAGAACGGATGAAACTCACTAACCGGTCCGTTCTGTAAGGTAACTCACCCTCTTGGCTGAGATCTCTTCTTCTTCAACAGCATCGACCGTCACAGCACACTGTGTTGGAATCAACTTCACTCGCAACATCGAGCCGTGGAATCATCGTGTTCCCTCGACGATGGCCAATCAGTCCGCTCAGACGATCACGATGACCCAGCAACCGCTGAAGCCACCCATTGACGTTCTGAAGATCTCTCATGCAAATATGCAGTCATACCTGTCAGACACTGGTGCCACCCATGTTGTCAGTTCCTCTCCGGACTCACGATCGGTCGACTGTTCACACCCGATCTTTGAGGAAGATGAAGAAGACGAGACCAGCAGTGAGCCAGTGGAGGCAATCACACCGACGAGCGACCATCACGGTCACGAATTCCACCATCATGTCGGGTCTCTGGGAAGCAATGCTGGAGCTTCACTCGCTGTTTCGCCAATGAAACCTCTCATTGTCAACATTCCTGCAACCCCGCCGCCAAGCACTCCACATCCGGCTATGGCTACACAAAATAATAATGTCCCTCCTTCGTCCCCTTCGCAAAATCGGGAATCGCCAGTCAAGAAATCGGCTGCGAGATCCCTGAGGTCGCTCTTCCGACGCTCGAACTCGCATAACTTTGCTGACATGCATATCGGTCAACATGCGACAAGTGGTGTAAACGGCCTTTTTACTCCAACACGGAAGCCTTCATTTACTCTGTCCTCTCGCAATTCCCCAGCACTTTCACAGTCAAACTCGCCCCCATCGCCAGGCTCACCGACAAGTACATTAGAAAGCGATGGACAATGGAACATTCCTCCGCCTTTGGATCCTCTCAACCAGAAACAAGGGCGATCGTCCACAGGTTTGAACCTCCAGGACAAGGGTCGTATCATGTTCAGCAATACCGATAGACCGCAGAGGCCTGGCGCGCGGAAGCGTTCCACAAGCATGACAGGTTTGCCATTCTTCGAGCCTGACAACTCCATCTCGATGCCCGCTGCCACTGGAGTTGGGTTGAAGGCGCGAAGGATGAGCACAAGTCTACCGGACGACTTCAACGTGGATACTGTCGAACTGAATAAAGAGTTTACAAGCACAAGTTTGTTGCCAGGCAAGAGGGGAAAGATGGTTGGAAAGGGTGCTACAGCAACCGTCAAGCTCATGGTAAAGAAGGGTGGTCCTGCGGACGAAGTCTATGCTGTCAAGGAGTTCCGAAAGAAAGGGCAGAAAGAAGACGAAGCTGAGTATGTAAAGAAGGTCAAATCGGAATACAGCATCGCGAAAAGTCTTCATCACCCAAATATTGTCGAGAGCGTACGTCTCTGCACGCATTCCGGCCGCTGGAACCATGTTATGGAGTTCTGCCCCCAGGGCGAGCTTTTCTCCCTCGTTGAAAAGAGATACTTCAAGCTTGAGGACAGGCTGTGTTTGTTCAAGCAACTGCTCCGGGGTGTTTCATATCTACATGATCACGGCATCGCTCATCGAGATATTAAGCTGGAGAACCTGTTGATGACGAACCAAGGTCATCTGAAAATTACGGATTTTGGTGTTTCGGAAGTCTTCTGCGGCGAGCATCCTGGCGTACGAGCTGCTAGAGGGGAGTGTGGACAAAATATGAAGGAGTGTCGTCGTTGTTCGCCGGGCATTTGCGGAAGTCTTCCTTATATCGCTCCTGAGGTGCTCGAAAAGAAGGGTAAGCAGATCAGACCCATTGCCAGGTAGCACGCTGACATCGATCCAGGCGAATACGATCCACGCCCTTTGGATGTGTGGTCTTGCGCCATCGTGTTCCTTACAATGACTTTTGGCGGTTCACCGTGGCCAGTAGCTGAGCGCAGCCACCCCTTCTACCAGAAGTTCGCGGCGGGTTGGGACGCTTGGCTTGCGAAACACCCGGATGGTGTTATCACCGATGATCCGGACGAAGGAATGCCGAAATGCGGCCCGATTTTTGCACACCTTGACAGCCCGGCCATCAAGCGTCTCATGTTGAAGATGTTGTATACTAGTCCTGACAGGCGCATTTCCATACAAGACGCTATCAGTGATCGATGGGTCAAGACCGTCGACTGCTGTAGTGTCGAGGACTACGGCACGAAGGAGAACGCTATCGATGCCGCTGGACGCAAGAGTTGCAAGCTGGCAAATAAGCTCAGTGTCAAGAAGATGCACAATCACCTGCCACCGGCGAAGCAGAGGATGCCACAGCATCGATTCGACATGGGAGATGGATGGTCATAGTACAGCGTCCAATGGTGGATTTGCGATGCGTGTTCGGTGAGGCGTTAGACGGTGGTTAGCATGAAACTGGCGCTGGACCGCGTGGTGACATATGTCTTGTTTCCGGTTGGGTCGTGCTTGACAGAGCATGGCGTATCGGCAGTCTTTACCCGTCGCGGGACGTATGCGGAACGATGACTTGCACATATTGTGGTTTTTGTCTGCAAGAGATGATTCCTGTGTTTGTCGATTCTGGTAAATACTTTTTTCACGGCTGGCCCAACTGCTCTTTTCTCTGTTTCCTGCTCGTTAGCGAGAATTGGGGTTGCTTTGTTGTATAAACTTCGTACTTTGACTTGGTATCAACATGAAGCATTTGCTGCTACGTTCGCCCTTCTGCTCAACTCTAGCCTCTTTGCAAGCTTCAACCAATCCATCCTCGCATCACCTTCCCGTCAAATCGACCCACACGCATCCGTCTCTCGATCTCGTCAACTCAGCAGCCCATCCCACAGCCCCTACCATCTACCAACACGCATCTACCTAGCTTGCATGGCCTCCTCACGGAGTCATCCCACCCCGCCGCGGTTGATGAATGTTCCCCCGGGCTGCGATATCCCGCGGACCAGCAGACCCCACTCCATCCAACATTCAACATCAACATCAACACCTACCCCTTCCCCACCTCTTCTTTCCATTCCTTCATGTGGAGCTTTCGCACGCGAAAAGGGCTAACAATATATAACCCTTAGATGACAGAACCTCACCCCAACAACCATGCCATGGCCTGTACTACCTGAATCGGACATACAGCGCTAGCTTGCGCAGAAGGGACGTCAAAGGCTGGGGGTGAGTATTTCTGTCCGTGTGGTTGGGATGTCTGTCAAAAAAGCGGTGGCAAAAAAGGCGTGGTGAGGAGGGGAGAGGGTTATTGCGATCGTTCCTGTCATCAGGAAGGTGCGCACTGCATGTAAACACAAGGCGAAAACGGAGTGTATATCAAAGGTCAGATGGATGGTGAGCTGTTACAAGAAGGTTGACACTAGTCCACGCCCGTGATTAGAATAAGTGTGAGACTGGGATGTGTTGTTCTGCTAAACGGATGTGCTGAGGTGTTTATAATGGGAGTAAGGGCAAGGAGTGGAGAAGGAGATGGAAGGGAAAGGGAGAGGGCGGGATGTGGGTTCTAAGAAAGCCCGGAGAGCTTTTTGTGGATGGAAGCTGTGGTGGGTTTCTTGTTCTGGCAATAGGGAATGGACATCATTCAAGGTGTACATGACAGATAGCCCTCTAGTGTTGGTGTGATTGAAACGTCATCGAGGACTACCGGTTAGCCATACAGGAATCAGGGACGCTCAGGAATGTCTTGTGGCCTTTCTGAGACAATAGGATCTGTCACGGTACCATTCACACTATTGGCTCTGGACATCTTTCAAGAATGGCGTGACACTTGCCCGTCTAGGAAATGGGATTTGCTAGAAGGCTGTATCATGTTTCGATCTACACGCATCTGGATCCGGGCTGGTGATGGCAGTTTGGATGCTTTCATATGATAGCCAACATGGTACCGAGGGCAGATTACTTTGCGTTATTTGAGCCGCTCCTTTGAAGTACCATCACAGTCGCTAGTGGGAAGCTGAGCCTAGGGGTACGATACCTGCCATGGACGGTACGCAACCGACCTGGAGGCTTCGTGGTTGTCTCGCAGTGTCGAAACGCCGCGGCGACCTGGCATGTCAACATCACAGTCTTGAAAGACATAGTAGGAGATTGAAGGTTAAGCGATTTGTATGAGGGTCTAGCTTGTATCACGCCGTCCAAATTTGAATAGTCGCAAGGCTGTTTCAAAGCAGCAGGCGTTTCCTTCATTGTAGATGTCATCGCTCTAATCCCTTTCCTTCTCTGACGAGCTGGATGCCTTGCTCCTTCAGCTTGAATTTCTGTATCTTGCCACTTGCGGTCTTTGGATAGTTGTCGACCCAGAAGACGTACTTTGGTACTGGGCATTATCAGCAATGCGTTGAAGCTTATCAGTAGCACCATGATCAACAGCTTACCTAGATGATGGCTCAATTTCTCCCTGACCCAGCTTCTGGCCTCGGTGGCTGTAATCGCCGCGCCCTTGTGCGGTATGATGAAAGCCGCAACTGTCTCTCCGTACCGTTCGTCCGGCAGTCCCACCACACTGGCTTCCGCAATCGAAGGATGACCAAAGAGGCAGTTCTCGACTTCAAGTGGGTGTATGTTCTCTCCACCTTTGATAATGATATCCTTGATACGCCCGGTGATTTTTATGTAGCCATCTGCATCCATCTCGCCTTCATCTCCTGTCTGAAGCTTTTCGTCAGCACAGTCATCCTCAAGGATAGACGGGAGATACCGACATGCATCCAGATCTTCCCCTCATCATCCGAAATCATCACTTCGGCTGTCCTTTCTGGGGCGCCCCAATACTCTTTCATGACTAGGTACCCACTAACAGCCACTTCGCCTCGGTCACCAATGGGAAGGATCTTGGTCCGTTCAATGGGATCGACTATCTTGGCCTCCACGTGCGGCATCAATCTCCCAACACTGTCGATTCGCTTCTCCGTTGGATCGTCAGTTGTTGTCATCGCGGAGACTGGGCTGGTCTCTGTCATGCCGTAGCAGATGGTGAGTTCAGTCAAATTGAGCGTTTTGTGCAATTTCCGCATGAGCTCAGCGGGAATGCTGGAGCCAGCAGCAATGCCGGTGCGAAGGTATTGGAAGCCTTCCCGAGAGATACTACCGTCCGAAAGAAGTTCGAGTTCGGCAACGTACATTGTAGGAACTCCATATAGAGCAGTACATTTCTCCTCTTGAACACTTTTTAGTGTAGCGTGCGCGCTGAATGCCTCGGCCGGAAAGACAATGGCAGACCCATGCGTTGCTGTGGCCATGTATCCGAGGATGCAGCCAAAGCAGTGAAAGAGGGGTGGAGGACAGCAGACAATGTCCTTCTCCGTCAACAGCATCCTATCGCCAATACTCTTGCCATTATTTAAGATGGATCGGTGCGAAAGGCAAACGGCCTTCGGCATAGAGGTTGTCCCAGAGCTGAATTGGATATTGACCACATCATCTGGGTGTAGGTGGCGATCGGGGAGCGATCGTCCTGGCGCGCCATCATCAAGCACATTCTCGAACATTGTGGTGCATCTTAGAGGTTTGATGTCAACTCGGCCTGCAGAGTTGTCCACCAGAATCACCTGCTTCAGTGACGGCACCAGTTCTGATTGCACTTTGGTACCTGCAAGGTTCGGGATTATCTGCTTCAGCAGATTGATATTGGGGCGAGGTTCCCTACGTGGAAGGTTTGTTTCGGTGCCGATGATCAGATGAGAAGCATCTAGGTGGCTCAGCGCGGCAATGACTTGTGTGACATTGAAAGCAGGGTTCAAAGGCACCTATAGACTGTTAATAATGATCTTAAAATACAGAGCAACTACAACGAACCAACACTGCTCCAAGTTTGAAGAGCGCATAGGTTGCCTACTACACGCTTAGCTCGATACACGGCTTGAACGCCGCAGGCATCATACAATGGCAAACTCGATATTGTTCCCTAAAGACACGGCAACCCGATCGCCTTTCGTCACACCGATATTGGCAAGTCCGTGTGCCAAAGCATTGCTCTTCTGATGCAGCGCATCGTATGTAAGGCGTGAACTCTGATGCCTCGAAACCACTCTGATGGTCGAGTCAGTCGGTGGTATGATTATGTCCTAGGTTGCGGTCCTAACTTACGCTGTCCGATCACCATGCTTTGACACAATGGAAGCAAAGTGTTCCCCAACGGTTTGCTCAAGTAGTGGCGGCTGGCAATTTCAGAACTGACTTGTCAAGAGAGGTACCAGGCAAACCTCACCTCTACAGGACCTCTATCGTATGAGAGCGTCAATAGTCGTCGGCGCTGAACCGGGATGACAGCTCGCAGCCTAGACAAGTGCTTCAAGGCGCGACGCATGATGATCCCAAATCAAGACATGCAGCCGGCCTTGCAATTGCGATTCCTGACCCTGATCTCTTGGGCACGAGCATTATCGGCTAATGGCGATCAATATGTCCCCGGAAGTCGGGGGTCGGAACACTTAGAGTTAGAGGAGTCTCGGGGATTATTACGGTATGGTCAAGGTTAGTTAAATCTGGGGAAGTGGGGTTGGAACCCCTCACTATACCGGTGGACATATCAAACACAGGTATATGGCCCAACACCGTCTGTTTACTGACGCCGTCTAATGAAATTGATAGTTGAACTGTATGGAGTAAGGAAAACTGAAGCATGCGATTGATGAACGCCCACTAGGTATTTCTGACTTTGCGCCACCCAACATTGCACCGCATGAACATCTCCCATATGTAAATACAAACCCCGGAATGGACGACATCTCTCAAAAGTCTTTGAAAGCCATTTCATACTTCTTCGACATTTCCTCCGAATAGATACTCTTGCTCTCTGGAGCATCTTCGTAGTCATCGAAATTGCTCGCATCAGCCGCATGCCGAAGGTGAGGTATAATGGGGCCTTTCATCTGACGATAGTAAAGAGCATGCCAATCGATTCCGTTAAAGAATGGGTGAGACTTGACTCTTTGAGCACCACCAGAAATGTTCCCCAGCCTTTGCGACGGATTGACAGTGCAGAGTCCGCCAATAAGCTCACGGGCTTCGGGAGACATTCCATGGGGATAACGGACCTTGCCGTCGACAATCCTGCAGAAGATTGAGCCAAGAAGGATGGGGAGGGTTCCATTGAAGTTCATACATCTCATATATCTTCATTGGATTTTGATCCCAAAATGGTGGCTGCCCGACCAGGAACTCATATACCAGAATGCCAAACGCCCACCAATCTACAGCGGTGCCGTGCCCTGGGGATAGATTTATCAGTTTTGCGGGTAGAAATATCCCACAGTACAGCTCTGCAAAAGCGTACCTGAATTCCTGATCACTTCCGGAGCCAGATATTCGGGTGTGCCACAGAGCGTATAGGTTTCCACTGTTGAACGATGCTAAGGTTATCTCCCATACTAAGTAAATCCGTGTCAATACACTCACTATCGCCAACCTTCTTGGCAAATCCAAAATCCACCAATTTCAGGTGCCCCTCTGCATCTATGAGTATATTCTCCGGTTTTAGGTCTCTGTACGCAATCCCTTCGACATCATGTAGATACTCTAAAATTAGTACAATCTCTGCTGCGTAGAAACGAGATGTTGATTCATTAAATCGTCTAGCTTTTCGCAAGTACGTGAAGACCTCGCCGCCGGGACAATAGTCGAGCTATCCTGAATCAGCATAAGAACGAATACTTTACCAACATAGCAACACATGCAAGCATATATAGACAATCTCTATCTGAGAAACTCGTGATCATCGTGGTTATGAAAGGATGGCCTGCGATAGCAGCCAGTGTATTCCGTTCGTTGCGAACATGTTCGACCTGCTTTAGGCGGATAACTGCATGGCGATGCCATGATCAGTAGGGTACCCACATTGCCAATCGCTACAGGGCATTGGCTCACTATCGAGCTTTCGCAAGATCTTCAGCGCGAACACCTTGTCTCGATCATCCTCCGAAGGCTTCGAGAGTCGGGCGAGCCATACCCGCGCGAATGTGCCTGGGAGTCAAGTAGTGAGCGGACCACGTCGGTTTCTGGATGCCAGGAGCATAACCTACCCGTTCCTATAGTCTTTAGAAGCTCGAAGTCCTGCAGTCGTAGATCCTTCGAAGACATGCCAAGCCTTTTGTTCCTCGGGTCCTCCGCAATGAGTTTGGGCGACAACGGTCGAGAGTCATTCTGAAACTGCACAATAAAAGCTTTCTCCTCCCGCCTGCGGTCGCTCGGTGCCGAACCGCTGCAAGCTGTCGCGTTGCTACCGAGTATGGGGAGGCCGCCCGTCGACGGAAGGTGCGAACGCATTGTTGCTGCTGCCCTCATGGCGGTCAATGATCATGTCTGCCTGTTCGCAGGGAACTGGAAAGTCATGGGAATCACTGCGCGCTCAGCGAGCGAGCAATTCAATGATACGTTAGCATCGATGGCAGCGGATGGAGGGGTACAAAAGCTGCAAAAGTAACATCAGGATGAATGACGTCTTTGGGCTGTCTGTTGGCGGTCTCGGTGCATTATTGGTACTCGCTCTCGCTTACCGGTCATAACTCATTCTGTCCACCACAACAGAGTTGAACCAGAGGAGCTGAAGAGCGCGGCACCCAAAGGTCTTAGCAAATGGTCGATTGGGACCTGAACATCCTGTAGACAGACAGAACCTCATTTCTCAGCTTTGTCATTGATAAATATGCCCCTAAACGCCTTTACCCAACCCCAAGTTCACTTATCAACGCCCATTACACAGACTATCCAAGCGATACCTGGTAGCAGTGCACCGTGGTAACAGACCTGAAGGCATTTTTATAGCTCGGCTTTGAATACTGTACAGGAAAGCAATGCAGGCCGTCCGCACCGAATAAGATGAAGCTCAACATTACTCCTTGCCATTCAACCTCTGCTTTTAATATTGAGGATGAGCGCGACAATCAATCTGTACTCGATCAACACCTCCAGTTACAGCGCGAATACCAAGTTCGAACGGTTGACTTACCCGTAGAGTCCAAGGACTTCTCCAAAGATCAGTATCAGTATCATTCCAACGAAAATCCTCGATTGTTGCATGTACGATCGGACACCCTAGAAGCACCGTCAGTAAAATCGCCCTATAAACTTCTGTATAAACTGACCATGTCTCCGACGATGCCTATTGTGTAACCTGCCGCGAGACCCGTAAGGCCGACTGAAAGTCCGCAAGCTAAGTGCATGAAGCCACTGCAGCCGGCATCCATCAGCACTTGTCTTTCACTAAATCCAGTCGTGAAGGACGAAGGTATAGCGTACTTGAACAAGCTGTAGTTCTGTCCCGGTGGTGGACCCATATCCCCGGCTATGAGAACTGCTATGACTAAGGAGTAGACCGCGATGATACCGGACATGACAACGGGAATAAGGGACTACCGGACGCCGGAGATCAGCACTTTCTCATCTCTCTCTGTGCTAAAACGCCATCGGGTAGCGTACCTTCATGATAAGATCCGGTCGAAACGTCCCTACACCAGCTATCCCTATGCCTGACTTTGCTGTGCCATATGCTGCTCCAATACCTGTATCAAAGTTTCGGATCAGCATCTTCACTGTCGAGGTGTGGAAATGCGAGCAATGACGTACATCCAAATATCATCTTTGTCATTATCAGCCAACTGTCAGCTCCGTCTATGTAATAGATCTCAACTTACGGCAGAAGCAATACCGCCCTAGTCTTTTTATCAGCTACAGCACACTGAAAGGTAACAGAGATAAATTCACCATGCCGAAGAAGGGCGCAAACTTGGGTGTGAATTCACTCTCCGCCATGATGAGTTCACGATCAGACAGGAAGGTGGTAATGGCTGGGGCAGGGTCACTGCAGACCTCTCTCAAGACAGCGTCGGAGAGCACTCAAACAACGAGTTTAGGCGATATTTGATCTAGCGAGTCTGTCACATGATCTCAAACTCGTACTTCGTACCTAGGTAGACGATCATTTTGGTGACAGTATATCTCTCCACACCTTCAGAGTTTGGCAAAGATGAAATTTCCGACCGCATGGTGAGGGAGCAGTTCTTGGGTGCGCACTAAACGACATCGACCAGACGTCCTCACTCTGCCCGCTTCGAAAATCCCCGGCTTTAGATGTCTAATGCTCTCGCTTTCGAGAACGTGATTGCGTCGACACCTCGGAACAGACTCGCCACAACCACATTCCCTTAATCCCTCTTTTCGTCCAAGTCTGGCGGTTGGTGCAGGCTTGGCGACTTCGGGAGGATCTTTGCGGACAAGGATACCGCAGGAATTGCTCGGGCATCCTGAATCTTTGACAGTGCTACTCGCGATCGATGAGGAGCTCAAGAGTATCGTCTGCACAACACAAACTATTGTATAGGCCCAGGATAAACAAGATTCTAGTTTTGTTGGAACGTCGACCACCAAGAGGGAATGCACAGATTCGCGGTGCGCTTGAGAGGCTGATTGCTCATTGATCTGTTATTGCTCAGCTCTTGAAGGCTTACAGACGGTCTTCTCCGCAGTGGGAGAGTCAGCTCATATTCTAGAAGACTGTCATAGTGTCCGTTCTTCAGAAGCGTGACGCAGAGCTGTGCTTGGCGCTGCATGGCGGATTACAGCAGCCAGCAAGGCCGGAACTATCGACCAAATAACAATGGCCATGCATCCTCATTCCAACGGGATGCAGCTTTCTCGTCCATCTTCGGTGCTGCTCCCCCACCAGGTCGCTCACAGACAATGAGCTCGCAAACCACTCCATTGCCTTCAGAACGGTCCCAGACCATGTCTTCACAAATGTCTGGCATATCCATGCAACGACCACCACCTGTTCGGCAGCAGCAGAATGGCTTCGGGCCTCCAACAACAAACGGTTACTATCAAGGTCAAAGGCAGCCCAATGGTCATCCACAGTCACAATCACAGCCTCAGCATCTGCCTCAACCTCTTTACCCAGACCGGCGCCCGTACCCACAGCCACAACGGATCGATCCTCGGCAGCCGGCCCCTAACCAGTACAATAAGGCTGTCCCGAATCGCGGCTACCCCAGCGGGGCTGCTTTCAACGCTGAGCCGTACCGGTCAAGGTCATTGGCAACCATGGCCGGCCCTCCCCAATACCATCCTCCCCCCAACAATTACAGTCACGCTTCAGCATCTGCCTTTCGTCAACAACCCTACCAGTCCGTTGCTTCTCGAACTACAGCCCAAGGACGGATCGTTCCTGAACGCCATGACGAGCGAGCGATGTCCATGACATCTTATTCAGTGGAGAGGGACCACAATCAGACCATGAGCGGGCGGGTGATCCCGAATAGGCGACGTGAATCTGGTCAGGAACTGCCAACGATGGATAATCAATCAATTGATGAGTCTGTTGGTTCCGCGGCGCCCTTGCTTCCGGCATCTAAAACTAGAACTCCCAGTCAAGGAAGCGTGCCTTCACGCACAATGTCCATGGCATCAACCATTTCCAATATGGTCTCGCCCTCGGAGCGAAATGATTCCCTACAGCATCGACCCTCAGTGCAGAAGTCGAACAGTACATCACAGAGTGCTGTTTTCACGGCTCAGCGCAGGGCGCCACTGGTATATCCGGCTTTACTTTCACGAGTGGCGGATACGTTCCAAGAGAGAATCGCTGTGGGGGAGCGGAACAAGAATGAGTTGACCTACAAGGGCGCGTTCACTGGCGCAGAGGCTGTAGATCTAATCGCATATATCATTAAGACTACTGATCGAAATCTTGCTCTCTTGCTTGGACGCGCTCTAGATGCCCAGAAATTCTTCCACGACGTGACCTACGATCACCGGTTGCGAGACTCGCCAACAGAGCTCTACCAATTTCGAGAGTCCCTTATGGAAGACTCCTCTGATGTCGATGGGGTTTTTACCTTACTCACTGAGTGTTACTCACCTACGTGCACAAGAGACCGGTTGTGCTATTCGATAGCATGCCCACGGAGATTGGAGCAGCAGGCGCGACTTAATCTGAAACCACAGCCAGGTCTACGAAGAGAAGAGTCCCAATCAAGTCTACATGCGGACGAGAGTGACGAACAGAAACTCTGGATCAACACTGTGTCAAAGGAAGTCGCTGACAGCGTTGGAGATCGGGAAAAGAAACGGCAGGAGGTTATCTCGGAGATTATGTACACAGAGCGCGATTTTGTTAAAGATTTGGAGTATTTACGGGACTTTTGGATGAAGCCGCTACGTTCGATAAATCCGGCCAGCCCATCGCCTGTCCCTGAGCATCGACGAGAAAAGTTCATCCGTACAGTGTTCTCAAACTGTATGGAGGTGCATGCTGTAAATTCGAGGATGGCAGAAGCCTTGACCCGACGGCAGCAGGAGAATCCGGTCGTCAAGAACGTCGGAGATATCTTCGTGAGCTTCGTGCCAAGGTTCGATCCCTTCATCAAATACGGTGCAAATCAGTTGTACGGGAAATTTGAATTTGAGAGAGAGAGACAGTCGAACCCGGCATTTTCTAAATTCGTGGACGAAACGGAGCGCTTGAAAGAGTCACGAAAGCTCGAGCTTAACGGGTACTTGACGAAACCGACCACAAGATTAGCCCGATATCCATTGCTTCTCGAAAATGTTGTCAAAAACACGGCCGATGACAATCCTGACAAGCAGGACATCCCCAGAGCAATCTCACTGATTAGGGATTTTCTATCTCGAGTAAACATTGAGTCTGGAATGGCAGAAAATCACTTTAACCTCATGCAACTCAACCACCAACTCAAATTCGCGCAGGGGGAGTATGTGGACCTCAAACTGACCGAAGAGGGTAGGCAGCTGCTCTTTAAGGGTGCTCTAAAGAAAGGCCCTACAGATGCGGGCGAAGTGCACGTGTATCTGTTCGATCATGCTGTACTTCTCGTCCGAGTCAAGACCATCAACAAACGCGAAGAGCTTAAGGTTTACCGGAAGCCTATCCCATTGGAGCTGCTGGTTATTACACAAATGGATGAGTTCATGCCTAGAATGGGCATCTCGAAACGTCCGTCTTCCAGTTTGATACCCGGTGCGAAGACTGCCCTGAATGCGCCCAAGACAGCCCCGACGGGCAAGGAGGGCTTTCCAATCACTTTCAAGCATCTTGGAAAGGGTGGTTATGAGCTAACGCTCTACGCAATGTCGCACATTCAGCGGCGAAAATGGATGGAACATATTGAAGGCCAGCAAAGCAAGCTGCGAGAACGAAGCAACTTCTACACCAAGACAGTATTGTGCGATGGATTCTTCACCCCAAGTAATAGAGTGAATTGTCTAGTGCCTATAGGTAAGATCAGGGTATCCTAACATCAGGTTCCACTGTTGACTAATCTCTATAGATGGTGGCCGTAAACTTGTTTACGGTACTGACACTGGAATCTATCTATCTGATCGCCGGCCCAAAGAAGTTGCTGCCAAGCCGAAGCGCGTGCTAGACGCGAGCCAAGTAACGCAGATTGATGTTCTTGAAGAATACCAACTACTCTTGGTGCTGTCAAATAAAACAATCTCGTCGTATCCGATGGAGGCCCTTGACTCCAGCGACAATCAATCTCCCCTCACGAAGAGGCCTAAGAAGATTCAAGGTCATGCCAACTTCTTCAAAGCGGGCGTATGTCTCGGCAGACATTTAGTCTGTTCCGTAAAGACATCAGCACTGTCAACAACCATCAAGGTCTTTGAGCCGATGGACACGATGTCCAAAGGAAAGAAAAAGCCAGCTATCAGTAAGATGTTCCAAAGTGGTCAAGATGCTCTGAAACCCTATAAGGTCAGCTCACGTAGAATTTGTGAGAAGCTCCAAGGCAACTGATGTGACTTAGGAATTTTACATACCTACGGAGTCATCATCTATACATTTCCTGAAATCTAAGCTTTGTGTTGGTTGCGCTCGTGGCTTTGAAGTTGTCAGCGTTGAGACACTGGAAACGCAGTCACTCCTCGATCAAGCCGATACCTCGTTGGACTTCGTTGCACGAAAGGAAAACATCAAACCGATTCACATCGAACGACTAAACGGCGAATTCTTACTCAATTACTCGGACTTTTCCTTCTTCGTCAACCGAAATGGCTGGCGCGCCCGACCTGATTGGAAGATTATATGGGAAGGGCAGCCGCAGTCTTTTGCGCTGTCGTATCCATACATTCTCGCGTTCGAGCCAAGCTTTATCGAGATACGCCACGTTGAGACAAGTGCTCTGGTTCACATCCTGACTGCTAAGAATATCCGAATGCTTCATTCGTCGACGCGAGAGGTATGCATCCTCGAAGAACCAAGACATCCTAGAGACTGCTGCTGACTACTTCACAGATACTTTACGCATACGAAGATGAGAACGGAGAGGATGTTGTCGCAAGTCTTGACTTCTGGAGCAGGTCTCAGCAATAATTTAACTCTAGAGTTTCCTTAGGAAGCACATTGTCCTGTTGTCTTCTTTCAGAGCCGTACAGACCAATAGACCATGTCTCGTTCGATGTTGCATGTATTTCGCCTTCCGGCTCTGATGCCTTTGTACTCCATGTTGAGTTCTGCGCGCATCCTGTTCGCGATCACGCGACTGGCGTATGGGGGGTTGTATTCACGCCCGATGTCTTCATCGTTGGCTAACGGTAGTGGAGATTTTGGCGTCTGTATTTTCTGGTACCATATACTTGTTTATCACGCTTCATATAGCGATGCCACCAGATGTCCGCTTCCTGCATTCGGTGGAGGCTTTGAACTTGTCCTGCGTGTTGGATGACGTGCACCCTCTACAAAGCAATGCGCCACTTTCCGCCCACCGGACCACTCGCAGGACCTCGTTCCAGCACCAGGACCCAGTAAATATCTAGAGATCTTAGAATATCTCTAGATGTCTAACAGCTCATGAAAATACAGAGAAAGCCGAGGGAAAGCCTGGTGTTAGAGGCTTCCGGTAAATCATATACGTTAAACATCAGGACCCCGAGACCTTGTTGATCAATCTTGCAAGGTGCCAAACTGGGCTATCGGCCAGAAATCTTATCGACACAATAGGCTGCCCAGCCAGCGGCGAGCAACGATACATACCTGCCTCCCGTTCTTGAAGCTACTGGCCCAGTTGAAGATGCTATTCACGTCCCTCGACAGATTGCTCGAAGCTTCATTTACCTGACGATCAAACTTGATGTCTCTTCGGGTCGTCGATCTGTAGCTGAC
>JAABUP010001777.1_pt1 | contig 44158 bp, 45 predicted proteins | sample 5559201 | NCBI WGS metagenome assembly JAABUP01 (sample SAMN10711887, study PRJNA513373) | rock metagenome | isolation source: Antarctica rocks | place: Antarctica
ATCTCATTCACAAACCTTGACCATCTGACAGACGGAACACTTGTTCCTGGCAACCCGGACCGCTACTATGGCGCATGTCTTGAACAACTTGATCAACGAGTCTGTACAGAGCTTAGTGGGCACATTATTCCTTTCACACAGCACGACCTCCCAATAGCGTCAAACTTTTTTCTAGAGGCGAAGGGGCCGGATGAATCTTTAGCGGTGGCCGGGCGGCAGGCCAGCTATGACGGTGCATTAGGTGCTCAAGGCGTGCAGAGTCTTCAGTCATACGGGCAAGACGAACCAGTCTATGACAACCACGCCTACACAATAACCTCCATATATCATGGTGGCCAGCTCAAGATGTACACCAGCCACCCCGCTCAGCCAACTGGTTCTGGAGAGCAGCCTGAGTATTATACAACTCAAATCAATACCTGAGGCATGACTGGCAACCGAGAAACCTTTCGACAGGGAGCCACTGCATACCGAAATGGCATAGACTGGGCCAAGAAGCAGAGAGACGAGGCGATTAAGCGCGCGAACGAGAGAGCAAATGATAGTCAAGCTGGGGCGCCAGCTGTCGATTCAAGCTTTGGCCACCCCTCTCAGCCAACTAGTTGTGAGGGTCGACCGGAATGTCATATGACTCAGCTGAGATCCTTTGCCATGACTGACACTGCTGAAACATTCCGGCAAGGAGCCACTGCATACCGAAATGCCAGAGATTGGGTCAAGGAGCAGAGAGATGAGGCAATTAAGCGCGCGAACGAGAGAGCAAATGATAGTCAAGCTGGGGCGTCAGCTGTCAATTCAAGCTTCGGCCCGGTCTCTAGCTTCGCAAGTGAAGCTTCACTGGATGAGCCATACACAATCGAACCTCTAAGTCAGGAGTCTCGAACTTCGCTGAATGAAGACTCCAATACAGCTGCTAACCCCCAGGAGTCCGAGATTTCAACGGATGAGCTCAGGTTAGACTACAGACTCCCGGCCAAACGTTCCAGTAGGGATTCAAAGCGATCACACCAGTCTCAACGAAAGCGACGCAACGCCAGTGAATCTAGCGGCACCGGACACAGCTATTGATCCGCCATCATATCCAACACGCAAAGCTCTTCGGCCGGAAGTCTAGTCGAAGGGGAACCTGCAGCTGTATGGAGTCACAAGCCGTGGGGATACAAGTCCCTGCGGCCGGCGTTACCGAACAGCACTGTAGGGGCACGAACAGCTGTATGGGACAGCACTGAGGCGTGAACAGTACCGGGCCACAAACAGCACTGAGGGCGAACAGTATTGTAGGGGACAGCGCTGGGGCACGAACAGTACTGTTGGGCGAGCAGTACTGTCCGGTGCAGCACTGTTAGGGCACAGCACTGTCGGGTGAGCAGTACTGTCGGGCGAGCAGCACTGTCGGGCGAGCAGCACTGTCGGGCGAGCAGCACTGTCGGGTGAGAACAGCACTGAGGCGCGTGCGAGCAGTACTGAGGCTCGAACAGTACTGGGGCGCGAACAGCACTGATACGCGAACAGCACTGAGGCGCGCGCAAGCAGTACTGAGGTGCAAGCAGCACTGTTGGCGCTATATATATCATCACCTATTAATAGAGTGATGCTCGACAGTACTGCTTTGCCCAGTCATATTGATAGAGATAATATAATGGGAAACAGTGCTGTGACGGTGAGCAGTACTGGTGCAGCACTGAGCTGAGCCTATTAATAGGCGACACTATTTATACTTCCACTCATGCACAGTACTTCTCGAGTGTATTCCCAAAATGGGCTTCTCTAAAACCTGTGGCTCCATCAAACCCTTCCCAATACCCTTAGCCGCATCGCTCTGACGGGAATCAATTGTCCTGGAAGCGAAGCGCCACCACTGGTTCGCATAACTCTTGAAGCACTGCAAAAATATGTAATACTAAATATAGCCTTACAGAAGTTTGTGATGGACGGGAAAGTCAAGGTTAACTGAATGCGGAATGGAGTTGGTTGTGAGATCAAGGACGAAAATGCTAAGACCATAGAGGAGGGTTCTGATACAATAGCTACAGATGCCCTTGAAAGGCATTGACTAATTCCAGACAACGTTGCAGCTCACCTGTTTGAGGCGTGTCAGCTGGCCAATGAAGAGGGAATGAAGCGATAAGGTATACAGCTGGTCTGCACTCTGAACATTGGCGCCACTACTGTGGGAAATAGTTCGCCGTTTACACTAACTGTTCGTCTGTCGACGGGGCGGCTCAGAACGAATCACGGATAAGTTCCAGTTGATAGCGGCTTGGAGATTCCTGCCCATGAACACACCTCGCTTCGGCTAGAGCCGCATGTAGTATCACTTCTCGCACTAGCGAAGTTATTAAAGTAACTCGACAAGAACTGAGAACTGTCACTGAGTCTGAATCCCGCAGAAATGTCGGCAAAATATGTATCCAGCCAGCTCATCAAGAACGTCCAAAAGGGGTCCCGAAGCCTGGCGGTCGACTACGTTGACAGGACGACCGTCTGGGTTCGCCCCGATGGCTTCCCTTCCGTCGATGTTAAGAATGACTTTACGTCCGTCGTGGAGGAAAACATCTCTAGTTTCAGCTCTTCAACGACGAAAGTCGCTTTGAAGTACGTTCATTGCCCAAAACCCTCCTACCGTCCCTTTTCTACCTTAGTCACAAACTTACAGTTGGCTACAACGTGATAGGGAATCTGAGCATCAGAGTGATATGGACAAGCGTGTGCATTATACAGCGTTCGGGCTGGATAAGGACGGCAATGTCATTGAGACTAAGCATCTGGTCAAGAATAGGAACAAATAGTTGGTTCGCGGAATGATGTTCAATTATCATGGGTAGCCGTCTAAGTGTGTGCTAAAGCAAAGAACAAAGTATCGGCGCTGTTCTTCCTATGCTTACATGTGAGCTGAAATACCCGCTTTTGACCATGATATCGATTCGTTCCAACAAAGCTCTGGAAAATACTATTCAAGGAAGAGTTCAACACAAGCAGCCCATACAAAGCCACCTTCGATTCTTGGTTCCGCAAATCGCGTTCTCTGCTCTGCTTATAGCAGCTAATGAATGGCTTTAAGTCCGTCTAGAAGGTCAATGTAAAAGCTCTCATCTTGAATCCGACAATCTCTCCTCCCACTTAGAACCCAAGTACTAACTACAAAATAAAGAGCAGTACACTCTTGAGTCTGCTCGCACGTACAAAATACACGTGATTAAGGACAGCGCTATGCCTAAAGCGATTTTGCCCATTTGCTCCTCAAAAACGGCCAAGACTTGCTATTCTCCAGAAACAAGTTTCTTTCTACAAGCATACTTACTCGACCCATGCATTGAGATATGTAGCTAGCTGCCTCCTATTCGCGTCGCAGCCTTCTGTCCTTAATCATGCTTTGCTCTTGTACACCGCGTTGGAGAATAACACTGCTCGCCAGCGCTGCTTCCCGCTCCTCTTCATCTCCAAGTATTTCTTACTGCTTCCGAGCTTTCCCACCCCGTTCTTTTACAACAGAACCACGATCTCCACCACAGGCCAACGACACCGACATGGCGCCTCCAGTCAAGACAATAATAGGACAGTCTGGCCGTCTCTATTCAATCGAGCGGGTTCTCCAGGAGAAAGAGTCTCCCCAGCGCTATGTCTACCTTGCGACGTACGTGATTGCCGGCTGCCAAGCTCTCCAATGGCACGAATCCTGCTGACATCAGTCGATATAGTGCGGGAAACGATAAATTTATTCTGAAGAATGTTTCTCAATCCAGTTTCGTGGACTATCAAGACATGTATCGGAGTCTTCGCAGTTGCCCCCATCTGCGTGTCTCATGCGACACCATCCCGGAACAGTCAACCTTTGTATACAAGTATCTCAGCGACGATCTCTTAAGCTTGGCTCAGAAAGACCTGCCCCTCATGCTTGTGAAACGCATTTTGAAAGATGCCTTGCGCGGTCTCGCGGCACTGCATGATCGGGACATTGTTCATACCGGTATACCGAAGCTGTCATGAAAAAGTGATCCTGCGATTGTTAACCTTCTGCAGATATCAAGGCAAATAACATTCTCATCCAGCGGAATGACCCTAAGAGCATAGTCATTGATCAAGTTCAGCTAGCTGACCTGGAGGATTCTGCACATGTTCCACCTGGTTGTGACATAATTGGGAAACAGACCGGTAACTGGATGTGGCGTAGTCCAGAAGCGCACGCGTCGGGCCCTGTGAACAAGCCCTCCGACATATTTTCCTTTGGGATTGTGGTGAGTCGCCTCCAGAAGTCTTTACCTTCTTGGGCCATGGGCATGCTAATCACAAGTTTGTATAGTGCATTTATGCGGTGCACAAGAGGGTCATCTTCGCCGTTGGGGAGGATGAGCTGGGCGAAGGCGAGGATGTGCTCGCCCATGTCCTCGAACGTCAAATTTCCTATTTCGCGGACGAGAAAGGACTGGCTGGACTTTTGAAGCATCTCGGCGACAGTCCGTGGGTCCAGATCTTTGGTGTTATCCGGGACGGTTTTAATAAAGACAACCCGCGCAGGCCAATCTCTCTGTGGAAAGATGTTGATGCGGACTTGAGGCATCTTATTGGTGGTTTGACAAACTTCGATCCGTCAAAGAGGCTCACGGCGCACGAGGCTCTGGAACACCAGTGGTTCAAGGATGTCTGAGCTAGGCTTTCAGAATCTGAAGACTTCATCAGCATTTGCCTCATCTCCATTGTATTCCATCTCACCCCATTTAGAACACTGGCAGGGTCAGCACTACTGTTGGAGCAAGTGTGATCAAGTCAGGGATCTGGGGAGGATCTACGGAAGGCATGACGAAGCCGTTGCTTTGAGCCTTCGGAAAGGGGTGGCCATTGCTCTGGTGCTGCTCGTACTCAGTCAATAAACATACCCACACATTTGAGCTATCCCACGACTAAGCTACGTGTGCCACAGATTATGGCTATTTGGTCATGTGATGGTCCGTCATGGTCCGTAAATGGGCAATTTGGGCAGCGCTGCAGTCTGCATCCCAAGGACGTAAAATCCATCAATTACCAAGTACAATTATATGCCAAAACGTAGGGGCTCAAAGCGGTGTCGCATATTCTAGAAGGTTCCAAGGTAGAAATGCGCACTCTCAAGTAGTTTCTCCCAGGAGACTTTCCCTAGAACTAAGTGTAGAGTGACTGTGAGCCGGTATTGAATAGAGACATAACCTACAGTACTAGGTCTCCTGAGAGAGTGCGCTTGGGAGATCTCTCCTAGAAAACCAGCCCTTTTTCAGGTAGCAGGTCAAAAGCAACCACATACTGGAGGAGTATCAAAACTGGAGCAGGGCGCCAAAACTGGAGCAAAGTGTCAAAATTGGAGTAGGAGGCCGAAGCTGAAACTATATAAAAGTATTATGGAGCATCTACCCATTTTGTGGGCGAGTCGTAAGCGATTCTGGTCTTGGAAACCCTAAGTTATCTTATGTATTTAGCATCGCTCTCAGAGGGGCGTCTCACTAAGGTGCGGAAGATGTTACAGCTGGACAGGATTTGGAATCAATCATTAATGTTAATGCAGTAAAGTAATCAGTGGCGGCAAAGAATGGTGCTAAAGGTATTAAATGGAACTGACATAAACAACATCGCCTGTGCTGATCTTTGAATCACGGGTTGGGAGGTAGTAGAGAAGGTAGTGTATTGGACAGATATCTATATATATAGCTTCTTGGGTACATGTTTGCGCGTTTACTATGTTTCAAGCCACACCAGGCATGTGATGTGGCTCAGCTACCCTTATTCCGGATGTCTTCCGGATGTCTTCCAGACATCTTTTGGACGTCTTCCGGCTCGTCACCCACCTCAGGTACGCATCATGGCAACAGAATCGCGATGGAAATCGAAGAGATCATGTCCAGACTGCAACGAAGACATCAGCAAATCAAATTTCACGCGTCACAAGAAGAGACGCCATGCATCGGAGGAGGTAGCAAGGTAGACACATTGCTTGAACTGCATCATTCAACCAATACACTAATATATGTGTAGAGAACAATCGCGTGAAGAGCAACTCTTTAACAAGTTTCTCCAATGTAGAGGCGAGGAGAATTCGCACCTCATTCATCTTATATTCAGCCTTCATTTACCATGGCTCAAACCAGATCTCAGTCCACATTCTTCATACATTCTGAAGAGCAAGCAATGCTGACATCAACTATCTACATATGAAGACCTTCATGATCACTGCATTGACAGAATCATCTCTCATAAGAGCAACTTTCAGATATATGATGCTGGTGAGCAGCTGACTGCATCAGCTGAATGAGCTCTTTGACAGCTACATCAGTCAAACACCTCAAATTCTACATACATAACAAACATTCAACTTTCTGATCATGACATGCACTTTTCTGAGGCTCTTCAGTGGCTAGTGACATCTTACAATGACACACTACATGTTGAGGTCAATCTTACATCAAAATTCACACTTGTTGACCTTCACATTGATTAAGGCTTGAGTGATCTCTTTACAGCAGTTAACAATTGTGTGAAGTTATGGCTATTGTATTCACTCACAAATCATAACCTTAATGTCATGTAAAAGATTGAAAATATGAAGAGGTAACTACAATAAATAAAAAAGAAACTTAAAGAAGAACAATGAGTTATAACTACAACAGAGAATACTATTTATCTGCCTTCAGGCTGAATTCATACTGTATACACAATCAAAGAAGAAGCACTTGCAGAAATTACATTTATGGCAGAAGAATGCATTAAAACAGTCAATCACTGCATTATGTATGAATTGACAATAAATAAAAAATACAACAGCAATCTATTTCTCTCTGCAATACAAGTAACTCTTGAGTTGTGTGATAAAAGACTAATCATCAAAGTCATCAAGATGTGGTGCTGCATCAGGTCACAACTAAAGATGAATGAAAAGACTCAATCATGAGCAAGAAAAATCTGAGATAATTATTTTAAGTCTTCAGAATTACACCTAAGATGTTCAAACTGCATCTGAGAGGGTGAAGATTTTGTGTATCATATGTGTAAGACACATATGTTACATATATCAAAGCATAAGTGATAGATCAACAATATTTACCCTTTTACTTATTCAATTAAAAGAAAAGAAACTGAACAGAGCTATTTTAATTTCTAAAATTAATTATTAAATATTTAAAGTTCTAGCTAAAATGTTTTTATTCATATAAATTATGATTCTCATAATATTACAAATTTAATACTAATTATAGTATTTATTACATTACATAAATTTTGTAAAATTAAGTGTAAAAAGTGACCTCAATTAATCTGACAACATTAACATCTACATCTAGTAACTAGTTGTATTCAGTTTTAGTGTAGATTACATAATAAATAAACATAAACACATCACAGTTCATTATCTATTTACCTACACATACCTCACTGTCATTGTTCATCATGTCATCATTCTTGATTTCTGTTGTCTTTAACATTAAATTCATAAGAAAAAAGTTTTTTCTATTGAATAAGAAACTCATTGTGATGTCAGTCAATGAATTCAACACTAATTGACCCTATGTAAACAATATTTGATGTTGTCAAAATGTCTGAACCTATTCAGACCATGTTGTTTTGAATTACCTATGTCTTCAATATTGAAAGAAGTGAATTTCTGTTCAGAAAGACTTCTTAGTGTCTCAGCAACATTCTGTCAGAGGTAAGCAGCAGTGTATGGTGAAGTCACTAAGAACTTAATATAATAGTTTAAAGAAGAATATTGAGGCACAGAGTGTGAAATTGAATGTTAAAGACAGGGTTATACAACTATGAATATGAGGTTTGACTGAATTTATGTCTACAATAAGTAGCAAGAGTATGAAGAATCTAATGAAGAAATATAAGACACTATGAGGTCTCAAAGTTGACAACAGCAAGGTAGATTAGCATAGAAAATATATAAACACCATAGTCTGTATGAAATTTACAATTTCCCACTGAAATTCAGAAACACATGATTTCTATGATGTGTCTGTGTTTATTTACTATGTAATTTACACTAAAACTGGATACAACTAATTACTAGGTGCAGATGTTAGTGTTGCCAGATTAATCGGGGCCGTAAAAAGCTGGTCGGGAGACGCTGTGCGGAAGTCGAGCGTCAGTGCCAGCGACCTGTCACTCGTGAGTTTAAGGAATCCTCCGACAGGGCATTGTAAGCGGTCTGGATCAGCCACCGTCAGAGATTTCTTGACTACCGGGGAAAAGGCAACAGAGGACGTTGGTGTCGAGCGGCTGGAACGAGATGTTCCTAACGATAATCCTCGACGCGAAACTCTTGTCGAGGAATAATTGCTCCCACGAGAGTTTATCCTGCTGTTACCGGATTCCTCATCTGAAAAAGAGGGGAGGAGAAGCGATGACGACGCTGACAACGACGTTTCGTAGCCCGGTTGCAGTTAGAAGGAGGCAGCCGGCTTTTTTTCGAAAGGTGCGATTCTTCGACAATAACATCGCCATCACTTTCGGAATTACCCCCCTCCTCGGGGGTGTTTCTATTCTGCCCCCAACCTAGTAATTAAAGTCAAATTAAATACTGTAGTCTATAATTATGTATGTGCATAAGGTTGCTGTCATCATTGGCTTGATGTTTAGTTTAATTATATGCTAAAAACCCTGCTGTCACAAAATTGCACCTCACTGTTCTCTTTACTCTTGCTGTTGTCATTCTTCTTGACCTCACTGTTTTCTTTACCTTTACTGTCATCATTCTTCACCTACTACCTCTTTAACTTCTCTCAATCATTAACTCATTAAGTTCTTTGCTTCATCTCTGTTTTGACTTCAGTTCTTCACTTCTCAAGTATGTTCTTTGAGGCTCTCTGAGCTTTCAATTGTGAATCTGTCTCTTGTATTCATGATCATGAGATCTTCAGAATAGTCTTTAGTAACTCATTCATCTTTTGTCTTCAAAGAGGCCTCATTATCTTTTCAAGCATTTCTATTCACTCTGAAAACAGAGCAGCTTTTTGATCATCAGTGAGATTCTGAGCAGTCTCTTTGAGTTTGTAGTATTGTATAAGAAGGCTGTTCAGGATTTTCTGTATCTATTAAACAAGAGTTAATAAAATATGTACATGAGAAGAAGAACTCACCTCAAGTTGTCACTTGCTTGAAGCATCAATTTTCTTATAGATTTTCTTTGTTGAGTAAGTAGTAGTCATCTCTTCATAGATCTCAAAGTCACAATCTTTAAACATAAAAGCATAGCAATCTTAAATATTCTCTGTTAAAACTTCTCTTATTAAAAGTTTCTGCTGTCAAATGTGCTGACAAGAAAGAGTGTACTGTTGAAAAAAGAAACAGTTACAGCTGAAATCATTCTTTAAAGGTCAAAGATTCACCTCATTCTCTAGTAGTTGAGAGGTTCTCTTCTTCTCAGAAAAAATAAGAAGTTGTACAGAATATGACAGCTTTCTCATTTCTGATCAAAAGACAGTATTTGCAAGATGTCATGTATGAAATTCAGCCTCTTTCTTCTCAGTCTTTTTATCTCATTGCACTGCAACATTAGTCAAATACTTAATAACACTGCAGAGTGACCACTTAGTCATATCTGTCTTGACTTCATGCTTTAAGAATGCATGTCAGAACTTTACAGCATTTGTAGACAAAATCTGAAGAAGAAGACTGCTGTAACAACATGTATAATTTGCTCAGTTCTTCTGAGTATTTCATCACTCTTTCTTAATATAAGTCTTTCATTTCTTTGAAGCAGCATCAATAGCTGCATTTATTGACTTCTCACACTCAATTGAAGTCTTTCAGTTGTATAATGCAGCAAGAAGATGCTCTCATGCTTTTAAATTGACCTCATCAGCAAGGGCTTTTTGAATAATGCAAAGAAAGTGAACTTTGCAGAGAAGATGATCAACCTTCTGTTCATCAGTCTTAAGGTCATGAAATGTCTTTTAAACAGCACATTGCTCACTGACAGAGTTGTCTGTAAGCATGTAGTGAAGATGTCAGTGATTCTGACACCATGCTTTAATCTAGAAGTAGAAGTAAAAGTAATTAATATAGAGTAGTAATAGTAAGAGTCACCTATTTAACATAGCTCTGCAGCAACAATATCACTGTTCTCACAGACTGTCAGAATATGTGCTTTTGATATTCAGTCTTCTTGCTCATTTTGAATCATTAGATTATACAGCAACCACCTCATTCAATTGATGTTGTGTGTTAAGTTCATCACAACAAAGTGTTCTTGTTGACAGAGAATTTGTAGACATAATAGATGAGCAAATACCAGTTCATTAAAAAGCTCACTATCACAAGCTTGAACAGCCTATTCAGTACAGTAATTAGTAGCTGCTGTACTTGAGAAAGAGACTTACCTGTATATTGTTTGCATGTCAGCTCTCTTTATTCAGTCATTCTTCAGCCTTTCATTGCTGCTGCTGTTATTTCTTCAGATCTTTTTGTCATTAAGTATTAGAGTTTTGTTTCTTATAAGCAGCCTCAGCATTGTGACAGTTCTTCAGACTTAATCAATGACTTTCTGTCTTCTTCAATAGTAGTTGCTTCTTTGAACAATTAACTGATGACAGGTTTTGTGAGACAGCAGTGACTACATAGCTCTTAACTACCTTACTGACAGCAAGAAAACAACAGACAGAATTCTGTTTGATTCAGTCTGAGTTCTTTAAGAAATGACAGTGCTGTTAACAGTCACTTAGTCTTTCTACTTTCACTATATTCTTCTCTCTTTGAAACATTACCTGCATCTTCATTTCACAGCTAATTGCAGTTCAGAAGAACTTCTGTTGCTGTTGTCAAGCAGCAGTCTTCTTCTTAAATTCTCAATTCTTTTTAAAGTGAAGTTAATAAAGATAATATACTTGTTATGATCAGACCGTAACCGGCTAGTGTGTTTTGAGAAATACACAATGAAAGTGTATACCTGAACATAAGCTCACACAGCTTTATATGCTTGTGATGAGCTCAGCAAGATGATAGACCTTTGATAGGTCTATCAGCTCTGTTGTTCTATAGTGAGCAAGGCAAGCACAGTGATTCTATAGTATATAGTAGGACCATTTTCTCTATGAAAATGAATTGTGTTCAACTCAATACAAGTTACCAACTACTGGTTTACCCTACATTGCACACTGAGATTCTTATATCAACAAGCACAAATCTTTAGCCCTAATATTTGAGGCATCTCAGATCAGGACGTAACACTTTGAACATTCTTACAATATAAGAATGACAATCAGTGCACAGAAGTCAGCTTTAACAAGTTAAGTCAACCTTCAAGACCTTCAGCAAATGATCAATGTACTCAAGGTATCAGCACTCAATGTGTTCACAGATGAGAGAGAGAAGCTGCAAGCCTTTTTGATCAAGCTTGAGTTATATATTGAATTCAACCAGACAAAGTTCAGGTTCAAGATGAACAAAGGTCTGTTTACTGTATCATACCTCAAGAATACAGCATTTGATTGAGTTGACCTCAAACTGCATGAGTTTCTTGACAAAACATCAAAAAAACAAATGAATAATAAGAAATTCATATTCAGCAACTACAAGAAGTTCAAGAATAAGCTTTGAAGAGCCTTCAAGATAGTTGACAAGAAATGAGCAGCGGAAAGACAACTTCACATTCTAAAGATGAATAAGTTAGCAGTCAAGTATGTGACAGAGTTTCAGTGAATTGCAACCTTAATGAATTGAGATGATGATGCTTTAGTATTGCAATACTATTGAGGACTCAACAAGACTATTAAAGATGAGATAATCAGAATGAATCAACCTGAAGAGCTTCAGAATATGATCAATATCTTCATCAACATCAACAGTCAACAATGAGAACAACAAATGAAGCACACAAAGCACTACACATCAAAGGTGTGAAAAAGATGTTATACTCTCAAAAAAGATGACCCTATAAATCTTGACGCAATTGAGAAGCACTGTGAGCAACAACCACAAGTAAAGCAAGAATAATGCATGAGCAAGCTCTATAAGTCTCAACTTTGATGAGCAGAGACTTGTGAATGTTATAACTGTAAAAAGTCTGAACATCTTGCAAGAACCTGCAAGAAATCTCAATGAGAGAGAAAAGAAGTTACAGCAATGAATACACATGTAATGCACAACGCTTTGAGCTGAACAGTTTGTTACAACAATATGTGCTGAACACATATGAGCAGCAAAGACAGAGTCAAATGATACTCACAGAAACCTAAGAAAGAACAAAACGGTTACAACACAACAGGTCAATTAAAGAAATTAACTATTCTAAAAAAAGCTAAGATCAAGGAAATCAATACTCATGAAACTTAGATAGAAGAAGACTACAACAATAGCATCTGAATAGTTCTGAATTTAAATGCACACTCAAAAGATGTCAACAACTGAGAAGTCAACATGAGACTCAAAATGAGATATGAGCACCCTGAGAATCAGCACTAAGAGATGTGTCAACAACTGTTAAAAAAACAGCAGAAAGAGCTCAAGAAAAGAATTGATGATCTTAAGAAACAGCAAGAAGAAACAGAAGAAGCAAGAATGTGCTTAAAACTTGACAAATTGATGAAAGATGTATGAACAGCAATCAACTCAGTATCAAAACAACTTGTGTGAAAAACTAAGAGTCACAAAATTGAGATTCATTTATTCACAGAATACTCAACATCAGATGATGATTGTTGAATCTTTTCAGAAGACTACATGTCACCTGAGTTTCTGAATAAAGTGAAAGCACTTCAGAATCAGATTCAGTGAGAATATGATCAGTACAAACTGCACCTACACTCAAAACAGTATATTGAGAAAGGCAACAAGAAATACATACAACTGATCATATGAGGGATAGAGCCTAAATGGTTTCAGAACCTCTGAAGAAAAGCAAGCAACGCAGTACAGTCAAAAAACTGCAAGCTTCCTCAAAGAGATTAAAGAACAAGAAGCTTTTAATGTCTCAGAAGAACAACAAGAACCATAAGATATGAGTTGATGTTCAGGTTGAACAGAATAGACTTCTTCAAGCAATGATAGACTCAGAAGCAACTGACAACTATATTTTGCAACAAGTGATAAGAGTTCTAAAACTAACACTGCAGTGGGCACTGAAGCCTATGCAGATATATATAATCAATGAAGAATTCAAGTAAATAACAGATCAGGTTCACATTGAAGTCATAATACTAAAAGATTCACAAGAGTTGACATTTGATGTTCTTAATTCAATTAAGTATGACATCATACTAAAGATGCTCTGATTACACAAAAAGAACTCAAGAATTGATTGAATCAGCAAAGAATTATATGTCACGATAAATGTGTATGAGATTTCTGAACAATCAGAAATGAGCTTATCAGAGCATAAGTCATGAGATCATGAAATACTGCTATTGAATGACAAGCAGCCAAAGTGAATGCCACTATACTTAATGAGTGAAGATCAACTCAAGAAAGTCAGAACTTACCTTGATGAGAATCTCAAAAGAGGATTCATCAGATCATCAAAGTCACTGACAGAATACTTGATTCTGTTTGTATCAAAAAAGAATGACACAAAGCAACTATGTGTCAACTATAGACAACTCAACAAGATAACTAAACAAGACAGTTATTTCTTACTGTTAATCAAAGAGTTGCAAGACTGATTAAACAGAGTCAAGTGATTCACAAGTCTGAACTTGAAAGAAGTCTATTACTGAGTACAAATGAAGAAAGGTGAAGAATGAAAAACAGTATTTCAAACAAGATACAGACACTACAAATACACTGTTATGTCATTTGAGCTCAAGAACGCCCTCATCACCTTTTAAAGATTAATCAATGACACATTGAGAGAATATCTTGATGATTTTGTGATCACATACCTTGATGACATTCTGATATACTCAGATGACCTTGAGACACATCACAGCCATGTGCACAAGGTACTGAGAAAGCTTAATGAGAAGATTTTGTATGTGAAGAAGTCAAAAAGCAAGTTTGAAGCAAAGAAAATTGAATTTCTTAATTATGTTATTCAATTTGAGCAAATCAAGAAGAACTCAAAGAAGACAAATGCAGTCAGAAACTGACCTTCATCAAAACAAGTCAAGGAAGTACAAGTCTTTCTGAGATTGATGAACTACTACTAAAAGTTTGTATTTAATTATGCAAAGATTGCAGAACCCCTCACACAACTAACACATAAGAATAAAAGATGACATTGAGATGAGAAGCAGAAGAATGCGTTTCACACATTAAAGAAAAGTCTTAACAAAACAGCACATCTGAGAATACTCAATGTGACATGTGAAAAGATACTGAAAATCAACACATTGAATTTCACAGTAGGTGCATGCTTATATCAAATTGAAGATGAGCAACAGAGACTCATAACCTATCAATCTAGAAAACTGTCAGAATCTGAGAAAAGATATGAGGTTCATGACAAAGAACTTCTTGTGATAGTGAAAGCATTGCAAAATTAAAGACCTTATCTTGCAGAAACTGAGAAGTCTATTCAGATCTACACAGATCACAAGAATTTAAGAAACTTTGCAACAACAAAACAGTTGAATCAACAACAGGTTTGCTGGGCTGAACAGTTAGTCAATTACAAATTTCAAATTCATTACAAGAAGAATAATGAGAACAGTGAAGCAGACACTTTGAGTAGACAGTCTGATCATGAAGAAGTGAAAAAGATTCACACTGAAATTCTGAGTGAAGATGAAAAGAGAATTCTCACAAAAGACTTAGCAGCAACATACAAGGTGAAGCAAGCTCTCTTGACAGACAAAGAACTTATACAAGTATGTCATTACAGCAGGGTCAATGAACACCTTGAGGTCAAAAGAACTAAGAACCTCATACAAAGAAGACACAATATCAGTGACCTTAGAGATCAAATCACTGAATACATCATCAGATGCAATTCATGTCACAGAAATAAGATTCAAAGAGATAAAAGATATGATGAGATAACACAACTAGACACATCAGACGTGTCATGAGAGTCAGTTACTATGAACTTCATAACAAAGTTACTGATGTTAAAGGATCTGACATGAGAAGTGAAATTTGACAGTATATTGACTATAGTTGATAGATTAATCAAGTACACAATGTTCATTTCATTTAAGAAAACCACAACAGCATCAGTATTGATGTACATCATACTGCAAGAGTTGGTTAACAATCATGAGCTATCAAAGGAGTTTATCATCAACAGAGACAAGCTGTTCACAAGCAAGTTTTGAGAAATGCTCACAGCAGAACTCAAAATAAATCATAAAATGTTGACGGCATACCACCCACAGACAGATGAACAGAGCAAACAAATGAATCAGATGGTCAAAATGTACTTAAGACACTATGTCAATAGAAATCAGAACAACTGAGTACAACTGTTGTCAACAGCACAGTTTGTGTACAACAACACACAAAATGAAATCATGAAAGAAACATCATTTCAAGCAAATTATGAATACAACCTGAAGGTATGACAAGAACTGCAAGCACACAAATCACAAAGTCAGAAAGTAATACTAGACATCACAGAGATCAAAAAGCTGCACAAGAATTTGACAAACAGAATTCAACAGTAAACAGAACAAACAACAAAGATAAAACCTTTCAGAATTAAAGAAAGAGTTTATCTAAGAACAGACAACATTCATGTAAAACAAAGAAGCAAGAAGTTAAACAACAAAAGCATAAAACCATTTAAAATCAAGAGAAACATCAAGGGTTTAAGCTATGAGCTAGACTTACTCAAGAAAATGTGAATACACTCAGTATTTCATGTGTTCATGCTTCAGTGTTGCAATCAGTTCATACCACTTCAAATCATCAAAACATTTGTTGAATTTAACAAGAAGTATCAAGTTGAGAACATTCTAGAAAAATGAATGATTAACAAAAAAACCCACTATCTCATCAAGTGAAAGAAATACAACATCTCTGAAAACATGTGAAAACTCATAGAAAACCTCAACAGTTGCATAAGAATGCTTCAGCACTTTGAGAGAAAGAGGTGACAAGATTAAACTGTTAAAAGTCATTTGACATGTTGTCAAAAAGCTGAAACAAAGTCTCAGGCTGAGAAGATTTCTCATCACCATCATTATCATTGCTTAGTTCAGAAGCAACACAGTGAACTTTAATGACTGTGCAAGACTCATTCTGTTTCAAAGTCTTGAAAAGATGAAGAACCTTTGCATTCAGCTTGAAAAGGTGCTCAGTCTGTTTCACACACTCATTCATAGTCATCTTGAGTTTGAATTTCAGTCAAAGATGAGTGCAATTCAGAAAATCTAATGATATCAACACACATGAACAATCATGACAGGTACACTCAGAACACTTTGCATAACCTGTCATAATGATACAAGAAGAAAGAACAGCTGAACAGTGATCACAAGCAGTGAGAGAAGTGAAGCTGAAAGTTGCAATGATTTTTGCAAGGCAAAGACAATTGTGCTGCTTATAAGAAGACATGACAGCAAGAAAGCTATCTGTCTTTATATTCTTGCTTATATAGACACTAAAGAACTAGTGTTTAAAAGAGAAGAGATTGTGTTACAGTCAGACTGTAATCAGCTAGTGTGTTCTGAGAAATACACAATGAAAGTGTATATCTGAACATAAGCTCACACAGCTCTATATGCTCATGATGAGCTCAACAAGATGATAGACCTTTGATAGGTCTATCAGCTCTGTTGCTCTATAGTGAGCAAGGTGAGCATGATGATTCTATAGTATATAGTAGAATCATTTCTTCTATGAAAATGAGTTGTGTTCAACTCAATACAAGTTATCAACTACTGGTTTACCCTATACTGTGCACTGAAACCCTTATATCAACAAGCACAAACCTTTAGCCCTAATATTTGAGGCATTTTAGATCAGGATGTAACAATACTGTCTGTCTTTTCTCTGCAGTATTTGCCTTCTTCTTTGTTCATATATTGTCAACATAGAGTCAGAAGATGTTTCACTCAGTCTTTAAAAGGCTGAGGACTTTCTTCAGAGCAAATAGATGTTGTTAAAAGGCCTCAATGACTGAGGAAAAGTTGTAAATAGTATTCATAAGAGACAGTGAGGTGTAAAGATGACAGCAAGGTGTAGAAGAATAGAAGGGTGACAGGATGAATGCGTCAGGAAAACAGGACATCTAGACACGTGAATTAGCTTTGTTTTGATTCTAATAATAGGAGTTATGCATCAAATGCATAGGACTGCTTAGTAAGTAGGGTATGGTCATATATTTTAGCTTGGGGGTAGTATAGAAGTTCCCCTCCTCGGTTGTATGCTTCCTCAACCGCTGAAGGCGACGCTTGGGAATTTGTTTCAGGATGGGATCACCGTGAAGAGTAGACAGCGTTGGCCGCTTCGCGGATGGTAACCTTGTGTCGTCCCCGTTGTCATCATCGCGATTCTCACAATTGTGGTCATCGTCCTTGAAGTCGTTGTAGTAGCCGACTTCTCCACCCTCCACCTTATTCAAGATATCGGCAGTAGGGTCACAGCGTAGCTCCTCTAGCCCATCGCCGCCGAGCTGTTCGTGATTCTCTCGATCAGTCTCGTCCTGCGCCAATCGATTGGAATGGTGTGGCGGTAAATAAGGGTGGGCGGATGCGGGCGGAAGCCGTCCTTTTTCAGTCCATGGCAGGTGTTCTTTATCCTCAACATCGATGTTGCCGTCGTCCCCGTTGTTAACCTCGCCCTTATCAGCTCTGTCCTTCTCTTCCTCCTCTGGTGTGTTGTGGGTGTGTGGGTTGTGACTCCCTCGATCAGTCTGATCCGATCGTATTTGACTGGAATATTGTGGTACGCGGGACACGTCCTCGGCATCGGCCCTGTCGTTGTCGCTGTAAACTGCGGCTGGGTTTGAAGTAGAGATCGGGATATCTGGGCCGAAACCAGTGCCAGGGCCTGAGAGAGAAGGATCCTGGTCTTTGACTACTCCTGTGCTGCCGCCACGAAGATCACTGCCACCGGCCTCGGATTCAGTACAGTGCGCGATCGGAGTATCTAGACGCAATTAGACAGATGCCCATTCGCAAGAAAACGGTAACTGGCATGCCCACCTTGACTGTCACCCGACCTCGGCTCTACAGGGCCCAGGAGCTCGTCGATAGAAGGGAAATACTCCTCGTCGTCGTCGTCGTCGTCACCGTTCTGTTCGTCGCGCCTAGGGCTACTCTTCACTTCAAAGCCGATCAAATCCACGGATTCGACCTCTGTAGTTACACAAAATACTAGCAATAGGGTTCTTAGAATACTGTATATTTTTGGAAGGCTGCACTCTTGAGAAGTGTATAGACTTGAGATGTACATATATTTGAAAGGTATATACTCTTGAAAAATATATATGTAAGACCGCGCATGCTTAGCAACATGTACGCTGTTCACCTGGGCCAAAAGACCACTATGTATGCGCTAATGTGGCGCACACATTGCTAAGAAACCTATAACTATGCAGTGGCAGGAGTCCTGCGCCACGCCTGCGGCCGTGCGCGCCCTTATGTACTAGTCTTACAATATACCTTTTGAGAGATGTGTACCGAGGACTGTTCTTCATCCATGGGCTGCTTCACATCCACGGACTTTCCCTGTATTGTAGCCTATTCCCTACCGCTGAGGCTATGGCTAGTCTGACGAATGTTGGTTTGACTCTACCGTAGAAGGTAGCAAGAAATGGATGCTATTTGATTTAGTTTTAAATGCTTTATTATAAGTGTGCTAAGGAAGTTATAATTGTATATGGGACCGGTCACCATACACAAGACCAATCACTATACATGTGTACTTGAGACTTGTCATTATAAAAAGAATAATTGATATAAAAAGATTGATCACCTCTCAGAAGACCAATTACTGGTTCTATTTCCAGTCATAAGACTGGTCCTCGCTTTTGTCAGTGTCTGGTAAAGAGACCGGTCTCGTGTATGGGACTGGTCTTATGTATTATGACCGGTCTCGTGTATGGTGACTGGTTTTGGGTAAAGTGACCGGTCTTATGTATGGTGACTGGTCTTGGGTATAGTGACCGGTCTCGTGTATAGTGACTGGTCCTGGGTATAGTGACCGGTGTAGAGCGACTGGTCTTGTGTGTGATCGTGAAGTGACCAGTCTCATGTAAAGTGACCAGTCTTGCATATCGTGACCGGTCTTTCTATAGATGGACTGAAGTGAACCCCCGAGGGGTGGGGGGGAAGGGGGGCTTCAGAATCGGAGCAAAGATACAGAAGTGGAGCGGGGGATCCAGAAGTGGAGCAGAGAAATCCAGGGTTGCACGTCATGGATGGGGCTTATGCAACCCTAGTACAAAGCAGATAGAGTCAAAACTAGATTCTTTGGTAGTTCAGAAGCCAAAGGTAAAATAAGATAGGAGGCAGAACTGGAGCTGAGGGAGCCAGTATTGTATCTTTAAATGGCGCAGGACCAACTGGTGATCAGAGCATGTCGTAGATCGTTCTCTAATATAAATCCGCATCTCGCCCAGTTCAAGGTAAGGATAGTGTGTCTCAATTGCTTGCACTTTGACTTATCCCGTTTCTGGTTTGCTGCGGCAGGAACCTTACAATATGCTTTACACAGCAAAAGCGAAGACACAACAGTTCACAAGAAGGAAATCTAATTTGATGAAAAAGGCAGATCAACTGGCGCGATTGTGTCATGCCGACCTTGCACTGATTATTCGCAAGAATGGAAGATACTATACTTATCGATCGACAGATCATGAATCCTGGCCTCCCACCATAACAGAGATTGTGTGTATGAACCTGATATATCGATCTTAAGCTAAATCTAGCTTAGAAAGCAACATATCCTTTACCTGTTGATCTGCTATCCAGAGACTTTGAGAACATCATTCATAAAAGCCCACAAAAGCTGAAGACTGAGGACTCTTCAAAAGCAAGGTCTGGTTCGGCACAGCTACAATCTTCGGAGGACAAGTAGGCGTTGAGGGACCTTATACTGCATTGCATAGCAAAGCCGAAGGAGGCTGGCAGCGTGTTCAACCCCGGAACTCGCAGAGTATCCACCACAGACAAGTTATTCGCCACGATTGTTCCGAAGCTGGCGGCCGCCATCCCCAAAATCATCGCCATAACCAAGCTCTTTGGCAATGTGGTGGGCATCGATGGTGTTTATCATGCTCGAAGAATCGATGGCTGAGCGTGATGTTCCTCGCACCCTGCTTGCGGAGGAACTGGATCCATTCGCGAGCCTTCTACCAGGTGCAGAAGGACAAGAATGGCGTTGCTTGATTGGTTCATGAAAGGTAGTAGTATACCGATTCAAAGCTTATAGGCACGGAAGGATTGCCGTTTTTGCTGAATTTTGGAGTTGAAAAGAGTCCAGGACTGCCATCGTGGAGGAGGCCGAAGAGGATATCAAGGGGTTCTTTGAGGAATGCCAGTTGATCTTGTGTAATGTTCATAGTATCTATGATGCTCATGATACTGATGTGTGTCGGTCTGGTATGTTGAGGAACTTTGTTTGTACTCGAAGTTGTGTCTTAGCCGTACTGCTGACTGCCTTTCTATGTGCACATGTCGCTTATTCAGTAGAGCAGAGGTCTTGGGACAGCAGGAGAGATGTACTGGGACAGAAGGAGTCCTGCTAATTATAAAGAATCAGTCACTTGATGTAGGTACCGCTGGGAAAGAACACACTGTGTACAATAAGAGTACCTGCCAATCTCATCCCAGACACCATGAATACTAAAAATAGCTTAGGCGGCTAGCATCGCGGATTAGTGAGTCTTTCAGAAACGGTGCCTTACCCCAGGGCAATGGTCAGCGTACGGTGATTCTCAGCGTACGGCGGCTAACATTGTGGGCTGATAAAGAAGCCTCCAAAAAACGTCGCCTTGCCCTGGGGTAGTCCCCAGCGTAAGATAACTCTCAGTACAGAGCGTCTAGCAGCGTAGAGTGGTAAAGAGGCCTTTTAGAAACGCCCCCTCGCCTCAGGGCGATGGTCAGCGTAGGGCGGCTAGCATCGTGGGCTGATGGAAGACCCTCCAAGAAACGTCGCCTTGCCCTAGGGTGATTGGCAGCGCGGGATAATTTTCAGTGTAGGGCGGCTGAAATCGTGGGGTGTCGAAGAAAGCACCGAGAAAGCGTGACTTATCCTGGGGCGATCCTTAGCCTGAGACACATGGGACCATAGGGCGGCTAGCATCGTAGGGTGTTGACCCTGCCCCAGGGTGATTCCCAGCGCGGGTCAGATTAGGAATGACTCAAGCCAAGATTTGTGCGCGTCTCTAACAGGCTATAGCTTCCCATAAGGGCTGATAAGTGATTCTGACAAAAGAAAGATAAGATTGTATTAGTTAACTAAGCGGGAATTGCTGTGGCTTGCGGTACCATCGCCCCATGATAGATCAATCACAAGAGAAGTTCAAGATTGTACAGCTGATATGCGGGGATGCTGATTGCAATAGAAGATAAACAGATTCCCAGATTCTCAGTGAACATACGAAAAGCACAGGAATTCTATAACACCTCATCAAAGACAAATCAATCTGCCACAAATGAATATATCGTTGCCGTATGATTCTTGAATGCAAAATACTCCCTGGGACAACTCTAGCACAAGTCAAGTATGTGCAAGGACAAGTACAAAGACTTTGCAGAGTACCAGATTTGAGGTGATCAGAACTAATCCGGGGTCACTGGCAATTCGAGGGTGGAGTGCGGGCTTAAAGGAACTAAAAGCATATGGTGGATGCCTATCTTGTATCCAAAACAAGCCAAGCAAAATGTTCAAGATGTTTCTGGCCATCTATTGAGCGAGAACCTGACTCAATATTGCTCCCTGTCTTGATGTCCAGAATGACCAGGGAGGTCTGAGAACTAGGGACGAAGGAATATTTTATGCACATCTGCGGTATGTCTCTTGAAAGCCATGATGCTCGGCAAGGTCAGTTTGCTCGCCGTACACTGCGGATGTTCACAAGGAACCTCGTCATCTGATGTGTATTTTGACAGGTGCGCCGTCTCAACATGGTTCATCATCTTGTTAGGTCTGCTGTACTCGAAATTTCGCTCCTCATAGGATTTGGCTTCATCGCCCAGGCAAAACGTGCATTGAGTTGGCTTGCAAATTGTGGGAAAGAGATCTCTCTTGTCCTCATTGCACTCCTCTGGGGCTATCTCTGGCTCCTCTTCTTTCAGAATGAGTCTTGGTTTGCCGCGACGCTGGCTTTCCTGTCGGATACATAATGCTGCCCTGGCTCTGACGGCCTCGATTCTCCGAATATGCTTCTCATGATCTGTGAGGTCGGCCACAGGCTCGCAGGTCAATCGAACTACAAGGGCCCGCTCTGGGAAATTGTATTTGAGAGGTCTCACAGGCTTGACGTCTTCGTTGGGCGCCGAGATAGAGGCATCGGCAAACTGGGCTTCGATTGTAGCTGTGTCGGCATTTCGAAAATGTCGCTTCCGAGCTTTATCGAGCATCCTGTTTCGACGATTCGTTTTTTCACGGTGCAAGGCAGCATCGACATTTTTCTTTTCCTTGAGCCATGGATCATTCCACAGAGCGAGTCTAATGAATCCATATTTCATCCTGAGTTTTTCAGTGAGGCTCTTGCTCTGGTTGCTAAGGCGAATCACTCGTTTGCTATTAGCAAGCTTCTTCAAAAGCTCGTTGGACAGTCTGGTCGGTGCGCTAGGGTCAATGGTCAATGTCATAAGCCTGGCCAGCTTTTGCACAACCTCATCGGAAGGACGCCTCAAGAAGGCAGCTTGTGTGTTGAATCGGACCTTCTGATCAAGATAGTATTGAACTGCATTTGATTGATGATCAAAGATCTGATCCCTGGCAGATGATGGCGCCTTGTCTGTGTTACTCACTTAGCATTACCATCAACATCTTCATGAGAGAGTAGCATGAAGGGGCATAAAAAACAACTTACTATTGACGGCATTGACCAAGCCACGTCAAGCAACATACTGAGTGAAGGAATGCTCCAGACCCGACTTTAAGCCCAGTCGTCTCAAGTAACGAAGCCATGTACTAGAACGCAAAGGCTTCGTCGACGACGTGCGGTATTCATCTGCGGCGCGTCCGGGCTCACAGAAGACAGGTATATCCAGAGCCCTGCCTCTCATCTTCAATATGAGACACTTCTTGCGTGAGGGTATCTTGGCTTTGAATATGTTTTTGATATTCCTTGTTGACTTGACTGTGAACACATTGTCGCGGAGGGCCATGAAGAGTAAATGATCGACGAGACAAAGAAGCGGGTTTTCTTCTCTTTCGATGACAAAGGTTTTTCTGATAGAAAACAGATCAGTTACAATAATAGTATGTAGATGACTGCACTGCTTACTCTTGAGCTTGATTGTCTTCTCCCTTTGTGTGAATGAGTGTAACCTTGGCGAAAAGGATGTTGGGCTCCCCTGAAACTGGGTTCTGAGCAATATAAAAAGTGATGTGTCTTCAAAGCAGAGATTTAGTTTCATCAAGGCCCGCATCGATGCCATCGTCAGTACCGCTGTCGCTTTCGCTATTGCTATCGCTTTCGCTGTCATAGCATGTGCTAGCATCGTCACCAACGTCAGAGTCAGAATTGACGAGCGTCGCTCAGTCTTCGCCCCAGTCACTATCCATCTCAGTATCTCTATCCGTATTCATGGGCCCTTGATCATCGTCACCGTCAATCGGGCCGTTGTCGACCTTGACACGGTCAGAAGACCTGCGCGCGCCATCATCGTCTTCGAATCTTAATCTTGTATCGAACATTGAGACTGGTCGGCACCCAAAATACGCCGCCATGAGTAGGCCCGTGGGGACTTGATTCCGTTGCTGCTCGTCAGCAAATGTGGAATCATCATGGACCCAGTGGTAAAAGAGCTCGTGGTATAAGTCATCAACGCTCATAACCGCCTTCTTCTTCAAGAGTCTGCAGAGCTTGTATTTGTCCATGAGGGCTTTCTTGTACTATCAACAACTCAAAGTCAGCTGGACCTATCCCGATTTATTGGGCTAGAGCACGGTCTCTTACGTTGATCACATCTCTCTTAATGCTGTCATCTAGTGCACGACCAGTTTGATCGAGGATATGCATGTTCAAAACCCGTCAATAGTTATTCAGGCTCTCGCTGGCTCACACTCTTGGATAGCAATCTAATGTTCATTGTAAGAACATCTTGAAGTCCTCTGCTTGTGCTTCTTGGAGAAAGCTTTCAGGATCCTCATCAATCTCATGGCAGAATCTGATTGTGAACCCATTAGTCCCAGCAGTTCTATGCTGACTGAGGGTACAGCACGACTGACCGATTCCATTTCTTCAGGAGTGATTTCTTGCTTTTCTTGATATTATTGGCATGCTTCAGTGCTGTTCGACCCTTTGCTGCTAGCTCTTTGCGGAGATTCTTGTAGTAATTCGGCAACTGCTTGACGGTCTTGCGACGTGCTCGTGCGGTTTTGCCAGCGGACATGATGTGTAGCTGCTGCTATGAAGTGTGAGCACAGCGCTGTGGTCGAGGATAGAGGAAATGTGGGCTGTAATGCAACTTGACCGTAGAAGGAAAAACGATGGTACTTGTGGCAGGTGACAGAAGCCTGCTTCACCTGTGAAGCGAGGAAAAGAGAAGTTACAGCACAATCAGAGGGTGCCATGTCTGTATTTATGTTCACTGCCCTGATAAGATCCAGTCGGCGGTAACTTAAGAGGGGGAGCTAGAAATGGAGCGCAATCCCTGACAGATCGCCTTAGACAATTGGATCCTTGTCCCAGTTCCTATTCGGTTCAATGGTTTTGCCGATGCGCTCGCGTGGCCCTCAGTGTTCTGACAGCATAAAGCGGCTTCAAAGACCGCCAAATTTGAACATCAAAACACTAAAAAGTAGATACTGTCTGTTATAATTGTGATAAGAAGAATTATATAAAGTCTTATTATTTCTTAAATTTAAATCATCTTTTGATGCACTTAAAAGATCAAGATTAATAAATATTGTCTTTATATTACTGAGTTAAAATGACATGAAAGAAGCATCTGAACATTAATAATAATGATGAAACTACAGATATCAGACAGCTAAAAGTTACTGTGTGCACTGATAGATTTCAGAGTCACATTGAATTTTGTATTTCAGCTTTTAATAAAAGAGTTAGAGCTTATACTGTATATAACAGTTATGACTGAGATTAAGACACTTAATAAACAATTCTTAAGTATATATGAGTTGCATTTAATATAAGTTCAGATGACAGACAGTAAAAAGAAGACTGTATGCATGAAGATTAATCTCATAATGATGAGTATGATGAAATACAATGTTGTTTTAAAAATACTGTGACTGCAACAGCAGAATTCAGAGATTCATTAAAGCAACAACAGTTAACATTTGTATGATAGTGAAAAGTCAGCAGTAAGTTAAATTATTGTCTTAATCAGTTTTGAGAAATTTAGTAAGAATGTTCAGCAAAAAGAGTCATGTATGTATGTAATGTATATTATAACTGAAGAAAGTCTGCTGAACATCTTTAATGTTCTTTTAAAGACTGAGAAGATTCATCTTTCTTCTTTATATAAGAAATATAAAAAGATGTTCTTCAAATCAGAAGTGAATCAACTTCTGTTATATGAAGTATGAGATCATGAGATCATATTAAAAGACAGACAGCTGTCTTTTAAACTGCTTTACAATCTCTTTATGATGAAACTGCAAGTGCTATAAGAGTATATAAAGAATAATCTTATAAAAGATTTTATTAAACAGTTCTTATCATTCTTGAGAGTCTCTGTTCTCTTCATTAAAAAGAAGAATAAAAGTCTATAACTTTGTGTTAATTATAGAGGTTTAAATAAATACATATAAAAGAACTGTTACTCATTATCATTAATAAGTGAGATAATTGATTAACTTATTAAAGTAAAAATCTATATAAAGCTTGATATATAATCTGTTTACAATCTGATATGAATTAAGAAGAATAACAAGTGAAAGACAGCTTTCAGAAGTTGCTATTGTTGTAGAGACAAAAGAGACAAATAATGAGAGAAGGTGAAAGAAAAGACTAAATTGAAAACTTCACAAGATAGATAGACATAGATTATCAACTATACACACTTCACAGACAGTTTCAGTTCTTCAAACAGTACTTGTTTTGAACAGTTTCAGATAGGCTCTTCTTGTTTAAATTACTACTTTATCTTCTTTATCAGTTCAGTGAGCATATCATTGTGCATATAACTTTCATAATCATTCTTGTTGTGAGTTTATTGTCATTATCTAAAAACAAGACAAACAGTCATTTTCTTAACAACTGACAATCACAGAGCAATACAACATCACAAGCAGACAGAATTTGAAGTGAGCACCTTATTTGACCTTGAAAAGCCACTACCTGAATAAGATTTATTAAGGGGGAAATTGATATTTTCTGAAATGAAAAAGCAATGAAAGCTACTTCAGAGGGTGAAAATGAAGCAAATATACTGATGTCATCATGCTTTAAAAAGTGAGAAAAAAGATAAGAAAAAACAGAACAGAACAGAACAGCAAAAAGGATCAATTGACACATTTCTATTGACAGAGACCAGATTCTTATATCAGTATTGGTTTTCATTATTACAATTTCTCTGATGACAGCAACAGCTTACTATCATTGTACTTGTTCAGTTCATTTCATACATACAATGCAGTTTCAACTATATGTCAGAATCTTAAAAATCTTCTTCATCTTCTAACAAGCAAATCAAGAGCACATCTTTGAGTTCTTTAGTCATGCAGCAACTCACTATCTATATGTCTATTTCTACTTCTGAATCAACAGAAGCATTACATTTCAATGGCACAAATGTCACAGACTTTCTTGAGGCATAAGAGAATATCTGTCAAGATCATGACCTTATTGAGAAGCTTATGATGCAGCAATTGTCATTATATTGTAAGAATCTTATCAGCAAGCATATCAAATCCCTGTCAGAATACAAGAGTCAGAATTGAAAGCAACTCAAAGAATGCCTGCAAAAAGACTATATAAGACAGAACATCAAGCAACAATACTATTTGTGTGCTTATCTTGAGCAATACAAGCAATTCTTCAGTAAGAAAGATCTTTGTACTTATTGTCTTCAATATTGTGTCATATTGAGTCATCTGATCACAAAACAAGAACTTGATAACTATACAGTGTGCTTATGGTTTCTGAAAGAATTATTGAAGAAGAAGCAGACAAAGGTAGTTAGACAGGCTGAAATAAAGATGTCAGTTTCAGATACATTTTGTCTAAATGCTGTGTTGAAGACAGCAAAGCAAATGTGTGAAAAAGAGAAGAGTCTAAATGTGTTGCATAATAATAACACTAGCATGAAAACTCTGCAGAAGTTGATAAATCAGCAGTGAGAAAAAACAACAGCAATTAATAAGAGAACATTCACTATGTGTGTCAGACCTACTATCATGCCTGAGTTTAATATCAATGAGTTGACCACAAAGTTTCAGAACTTAACATTGTCATTATAAGCTAAGCTTGATTGCTGTGAGCATTTGATAGACAAAGTTATGACAACAGCTGTTCATTCTGCTTCTCTCAAGTCATATCAATTATATTCATCACAAAGCTATTCTTCATGATCATATTCATTATCAGCAAATTATAAACATAATGTGACATCAATACAGACAAACTAACAAGAAACATGAAGCAGAACTTCAGAACAGAAAAGTGATCATAATGTCTGTCAATTTTGCACTGAATGAGATCATCTTCAAAGAATATGTTCACATCTTCTGAAGTTGATTGAGACAGAAAAGATACATCTGAACAAGAGATTGTGTATTGCTTGAGGCTCACAGAGCAGAGACAGTACCCTTGTGTCATTAGATTTCTTAATGCAGCAATTGAATTCTGTGCAATTGTTATTGAAGAAAAAAGAAAAACAGAACAAGACTCAGGCTGATCATCATGAAGTGAACTTAATTGAATTACAATGCAATTCTGACAGTAATTTAAAAGAGAATGATTGATTTTCTACATTTAAATATCAAGTTTTGAGTGCAGATAGTTCTGATCTGATGACAGCATCACAGAAAAGTCAGAGCAAACAAGAACAAGAACATTCTCATGAGATTTTAAAGCAGAAGACAAAGATCACAAAGCAGCAAGCTCAGAGAAAACAGAATCTTTCTACATCAAAAATTCTATGATTTAACAAATGATGAACTTCACATGTTGTGATCTCAGACATGCAACATGATGAATTAAACATGAACAAGAATAATGATGAGTCAATGAATGAGGATAAGAAAGACAGCAGGTCAAAAGTTAAATTTTTAGATTCAGAAAGCGTTGAAAAAATCTGCAATGCTTCAGGCATGCTTAAGATCAAGAATGTGAAGTTAGTGAATGTTCTTCAATGACAGAGCAGAATTTTACTCAGGTTGTGCAGAAGATGCTTTGAGCTGTGATGTCAGACATAACTGTCAAGAACATATTGACATCAGAATTAATAATGCATAAGCTAATGTTTAAATTGAGCAAATCAGACATTATATTCAAGATTTTAAAGATCAAGAAGGTCAACATCAACAGCCTTCAAACATTTTCATTATTCAATGTTCTTTACTCATCTGTCAGTTCAAGAACAATTGTAAAGGTTGAAGAAAGTCAAGTATCAGCATTGATTAACACTGATACAGAAGTGAATCTTGTTGAAGAATGCATTCTTCAGAAACTCAATGTTTTTTATACAGTAGATGGCTGTTTGCAATTGATTAACATCAATAATTAAAAGACTGTGCTTTGTGACATTTATGAGAACATCAAGATTCAAATTGATCTGATAGAAGTATTGCAATCTTTGCTAATTGTAAAGAAAGTGAGTCAGCTCATGATTCTTGACATGTCATATTAAGCAGCAACATCAATGATGACACAATTAGATTTGTTCAGCATAGTGAATATTGAAATCAGCAGCCTACACAATGATAGAAAAATGAAGTTTCAAATCATCAGAAGAGGCTCAAAGATTAAATTCTTGTTGCATTTGTTTTTAAAGACTGAATTCAAGAAGGGAAAAGACTAACAAGCAACAAGACTGATGTTGTTTCTCATTATTATCAGTCAGAATATCAAAATTCAAGATCTAGAGTTGTCAGCACAGCAGTACAAAATTTGTCAGCATTAGTAGAACAAACTCACAGATCTGAACCTGCAAATTTGTCACAGTCACAACACAATCACACAGTCAATTAAATGATCAGAAATCACAGTTTAAACAATATAGCACTTATATTTTAATTAACTGCTTCAGTTATAGGCAAATGTGCGCGTTTATCAAGACAATGAGACTCAGAATTTGATGTTTTCTGCAGTCAGGCTCATGCTGCATACAAATACAAGACAGACAAAGTTCAGTCAGTAGATCAAGCAGATCTCAGCAAAGAATGTTCAATTCATGTAATAAATTGAAAAGAGAAGATTCTCAAAGAAAGACTAACATTGATTCTGAAGCAAGAATCAAATCTAGATTCATATGATCATTTAATTACCTTGAAGTTTTCTGACATTAAGCAAAACATTAGAATGACTTCTGAAAATGTTGCAAATTTAAAGATTGAATCACAATTGACATTGACTGAGTGAGAAATTCTGATGACAGTGTTATTCAATCAAGAAAGTGCGTTGTCATGACATTTCAGTCATCTTAAAAGATTACAATCAGAAGTTGTGCTGTCTCAGAAGATTCAGACAATATCATATAAAGCATAACAGATTTCTGAATTTCAAGTATCAAGAGTATTAAAAGAAGAACTCATTAACATGCTGAAGAAGTGACTAGATTTTGACATTCTTGAACCATGTCAAGGGTCATATTGAAACTCATGGTTTCTTGTTCAGAAATCACAGAAAGAAAAATACCATTTAATCAATACTGTCATGCATATTAACAAGGTCACAATTAAAGACATTAATATTTCTTCAAATATCAAGCAGTTTGTGAAAGAGTTCATTGACTTACAAGCTGTCAGTTTTGTGAATATGCAGTCTGAATACAATCAAATTGAATTAAACAAGAGAAGCTGTGACATAACAGGTTTTATGACAGTGCTTAATCTTCTTCAACATTACACTTTTATTCAAGAAGAAATCAATTTTGTTGCTTAATTCTGCAAAGCTATGGTTCAGATTCTCAAAGATCTGATTTCTAATGTTTGTCACATGTTTTTAAATAATATTGCTGTGAAAGAGCCTCAAACTGATTATAATGATGAGGAAGTTCTGATAAGAGTTTGTCAATATATTTTAAAAACAATACAGAATCTAGATAAGATCTTGATCAATGTTGAATGTGCAGACAGAAGTGTGTTTGATGAGAAGTCACAATATATCATGAAACAACTCAAGATAGTAGAATTTGTCTGCAGATCAAATAGGTGTTCTTCTGTGACTGACAAAGTTTTAAAGATTGTGCAATGAAGACTGTGTCAAAATCTGAAAAAAGCTCATGCCTTTATTGGTCTATGTGTTTACTATTGACTATGAATAAATCAATTTGTCATTATCTCATCATCAATATATGATCTGTTCAAGAAGAACATTGTCTTTCTTTGAATGTCAAAACAACAACAGACCATGAATAAACTGAAGATTTTTCTTTCAACTGAGCTGATAATACAGCAACTAGATTATGATTCAGATGCAAAAGATATAATATTGACTGTGAATTTAAGTAAGAAAGAATGAGGATTCTGTCTGATGCAGAAAGCAAAGAATGATCAATGTTGTCATGTCTGTCACTATGATAGTGGTGTCTGAACAAATGCAAAATCAAGATATGACACAGACAAATGAAAATGTCACAGGCTGCTGAAAGCACTTAAGAAAGTTCGTGCATATTTATATAAAGTGTTCTTCATTGTCAAACTTGATGCTCAGACACTAGTTTCTTAGTTGAACAGAAGTGTTACTGATATCTTTGATGCTTTCATTAATCACTGAATAGTCTGAATTCAATTGTTTAATTTTGACATTCTGCATGTTCTTGACAAGAAGCATCAAGCTCTGAACACATTATCACAACACTCACAGACAGAAGATGAGACTAATTTCAACAATAGCGATATAGAAGACTTTCTGAATTCACAACTATTTCACTCAAGTGTGCAAGTCTATCTTGTCAGCACAGAACATGCTGTGGGTCAAAAATTGAAGTTAATTATCACTTCTGTTCTGAATTTTGAGTCTGAATACTCTGAGGATCAAATAGCCATGACTACATATCTTGTTACACTTCAATGTTTCATCAGCATGCAAGGCAAGAAATTCACAAAGTTTAAGACAAAGGCCCTGAAGCATATTGTTCAAGACATGAAGTTGTTTTGCTGTAACAGCAAGAATATGAGAATTCATAAAGTTGTCAACAAAGAAGAGAATCAGACAGAGATTATTTGACATTTACATGATCATTCTGAACATAAGGATGTAAAATTCACATATCAGCAAGTGTCATTGTTATATTGATGAACAAAACTTTACAGCATGATCAAGAAACATTGTCAGAGTTGTGAGAAATGTCAACAATGTGCAAAGACATTACATAATGACACAATCTTTTTAACATTTACTAGTGTCTTATTTGAGAAGATTGCTGTGAATGTGATCAAGATGTTGTCATCTCAAAACAAACACTATCTTGTTATAGCACAGAATGATTTCTCTGACTGAGTCAAAGAATGAGCATTAACACATGCAACATCAGCAACAGTCTCATGGTTTCTATGAGAGAACATTATAACAAGACATAATGTGTTTGACAAACTTATCTGTGATAAAGAATCAAAAAACAAGATGTGAGTCAAGATGCTGACAGAGCTATATCAGATTGATCAAATAATTGTCTCAGCATATAATTCTAAAGCAAATGACATGGTAAAACATGAACAAAAGCCTTTAATCAACACATTATCTAAGATGATTGCAGAAGGGCTCAACAAATGATCAGATCTTTTGACATTGATATTATGAGCAAATCAAACAACTATCAAAAGAAGCACTGACTGAACATCTTATGAGATTCTTTATGAATATGCCTGTATTCTGACAATTAAAGCATGCATTTCAACATGAAGCACTCTGATCTGAAAGAAAGTAAGAATGTGTTCAAACTTGTTGATGAGTTGAGCAGAACAACTACTTTGTCATGATATGAATCTTAAAAAGACAGCAGCACAAATACAGCAAACATGTTGAAGTGACAAAGAACATATGAATGATGCTAGACATGCTGTGAATTGAGACTATAAGGTTGAAGACATGATATTGCTTTATAATAGCCGATATAAGAACAATAACACAGCAGTGCAAAAGCTTGAATTTTGATGGCTAGAGTCATATAAGATTATCAAGGCAAATTCTAAAAAAGAAAACTATGTCTTAGCAGAACTTGACAGCATCAAAAAGGCTGATACAGTGTCAGAATTCAGACTGAAACCATATGTTCTGCATCATCCCACTGTCAATCATGAGTATAATTGACATCTTGATGCATATTCTGAAAGTGACAGCTCAGACTTCAATCTAGATAATGATGTTGCACATGAGCAAATATTCACACTGTTTGTCAAGAGACAAACTCAAAAAGCTGACAATGACACTGTATATGCTAGCTCAGACTGACCTTCTGTCATCAAGCAAACATTTCTTTGTAATTTTCTTAAATATCACAACTCTTTCTTTTCTACTGTCATTTCTTCTTTTGAACACAATTATTGACAGTCATTCTTCTATCTCATACTCAAGGTCTTCTTGCATACTTCAGTGAGACTCACATTGCTTCTTTTAACACAATTGATCTCAGTAACCTGAACTGTCAATCTTTTTTTTTGTCACAAACATTGTCACATCATGACATCAAATTCACATATGACTTCTTTATTGTGTGAACACAATTTTCAAAAATTAAAAGAGAAAGAGCAGAAAAGTGAATTTTCTAAATGCTGATAATAAGAAAGTGAATTTTAGCTATTGATTGTCATTTCTATTATTGTCTCAAGCCTCATATATGTCTGTCAGCATCTCTTCTTCTTCTTCTTCTTCAGATATCTTTGTTCTCAGTTTAACACTCAAAACAAGACTTAATTATTTACTTTTTTTAAGCACAACAAGAACAGAATCATTATATCAGAACCATCACAGAGAATCACTAGATTGCAAACCTGTGAGATCATTTGTCAGTATACACTGTCATCAGCAGCATCACTCACATCAGAAGCATTGAATGTGTCATAATCTTTAGTCACAGCAGAACTGCAGCAAGAGGTTTGTCTTTAAAAAGAACAGAATTTCAACACATCAGTGACGGCACTAGTTTACATTAAATCACTATCTTTACAAAATCAATATTCTCTTTTAAAAGAGCTGAATACCACTCTCAATCAATTTCAAGTGAGTGTTCTTGACATACAGAGTGACATAGTAAACTACCTTCAACAAGAAAAACTCTGACAGCACTATATGAATGAGAGAACATTTCTGAAGACATGAAACAATACACTAGAAAAGACAAGAAAGCATCAATCATAACAGAACAAAATTAAAATGATCATAGCTATTATTCAACAGTACTGAGACAATCATATTTGAAAGAGATACCTGATCAATCTGAGCATCACTTATGCAAAAGTGAATGAGATTTAAAAATTAGCTAAAGAATGTAGAGATTGAGGTGTGACAAGTCAACTAGTTCTTACTGAAGTGCATTGGTGTCTAGAATTCAGAACATGAGAACAACAAAAATCAGCTCAGATTCATCCTTTTGACTGAATTTGAGCAGCCTCAGAATATCAGAACTTCTGAAACTGAAACTTTCAGCTTGTCTCTGATACAGATCTCTATGATCATTCTGATCTTAATGCTGTCACTAAACATTTATTGTCTTGTTCTAGATCTTCTTCTTGTCTCTCATTTACATTAAAGCAATGTCTTGAATCTGGTTCTTTCATGCTTCAATCAATTGAGAGTTCAGATCTTTCTTTGTGTCTCTTAACATTCACTACTCTCATGAGAATCTGATGTGTCACTACATTTAACAATGATGATGACAAAGAAAATGACAATCAATCAGTACAGCAATGAGAGAACTTCATATTGACTAGATTTTGAAAAGAGCATAATGAAACTGAATCTCAGAATTCACACAGATTCTCAAATGAACTTGCAGGTCTGAACCTGCAAGTTTTGTCACAGTTAGAATCACTAAACTCACAGTGTACAAGATGTGCAAATGTCTCTTCTTATCTTATTAACATAATTGATCAGGCAGATAAGCAGATTTCTGTTGTTGTCACTACAATCAAAAAACTCATTGACAAGAAGAATGATGAAAGCTGTGCATGTTATCTTCACAGAAAGAAACTAACAGCTACTGCAGAATTTCAGGTCAGACTTTTATGAAGCAACACAGTAGATTCTCATCTTTGAACCTATTGAAACAATCAATTTCAGATACTAAAGCTGAAGACAGACTCTGCAACATAACAATGGTTTTGAGCTACTGATCATTCTTTTCAATCAGCTGATAATATGAGAGTCTACAATTACCTTCATCATGATCTATTCTTAATGATTGAGGTTGATGCACTATTAAACTGAATAAACTTCAAGAGCAAAGTCTGAGACAGAGATGAGTCAGTTGTCATTTCAAATGCATTCAGCTGGCTATATGAATGAGATTTATCACAATCAACAATTTTTATCATCATCAATGACAAGTTTCAAATGTATCATCATCATCTTCAAGAAGTTGAAGAAAGGCAGAACTATGACTGGCTTCAAAATATGTTCTATGACATTATTCAGCAAGCTATTCATCAATCTTCTGCATACTATCTCATTTATGTTGTTCTTTGTTCAGATCACAATCATTGTCTTATCTCATACTCTTACTATGACAAGTTTCAGAATGTCTCTGATAAGACTTTCTTCAGACATATTGATCTTAATATTTCAAAACTAGTGAATAAGAAAAAAGAACAGTACATGATTCAAGGCTCTGTCTTACTGAACAATGAAAAGAAAGAAGACTGTACAGAAATGCTTTTAAAGATGCATCATCATCTTAACAAATGATGAAAGAATGTTCAAAGAAGACTAGCAGCAAAGAGAAAGAAGCTGTCAGATGAGTTAATTCATCAAATAATCTATAGTGAATAAACAAAGAAGAATATGCAGAAGTATAAGACAAATTTTATCCCTCAACCATGTCTTTAAGAAGAAATCAGAGTTTTATTATCACATCTACTGCATGAAGCACAGGCAGCACAAGGAATCTGTCAAATTATATTGCTTTAATATGTTGAAATTGCAGAGAATCATGAGACACTAAACATATTAGAGTCTGAAACATGAAGTCAGCTTTTTGCAGCACATCATGATCTTGTCTCTGATCTGTCTTCTTTCTTCACTCTTCATAATATGTTTGATGCACTTTTATATTCATTTTCAGCTGCTGTTCAGCTTACTGATCTGAGTTCAATATCTGATGCACTAGTTGATCATGTTCACTGAATCAATCTTATTGTCATGTCTCATCTGCGTGATCTGTTAAATGACAATGATGCAGTCAAAAATGCTTATCTTTGCAACTGAATCATCACAACAAAACAAGCTATCAAGACTCAATAAAAAGAAGTAAAGAGAATAGAGTGCAGTGTCTTCTGTGAAAAGTCATACTTTTATTGCCACAATCAGAAACTGACATCTTCTCATTCAGATGACTTTTCTTTGAAACTTTAAGAGAACAAAATTAACACTGTAACAAAAAGCAAAGGTGAGAGATCAGTAAATCACTACTAATGATAATAATGAGTGAAACTGCAAGAACACAGTAATGAAATTGAGAAAAAAAGACTGTTGTGAAGACAGAAGAGATGAATAATAAGAAAAGGCAAAAGAAGAGACTAAATTGAAAACTTCATGAGATAGATAAACATAGATTATCAACTATACACACTTCACAGACAGTTTCAGTTCTTCAAACAGTACTTGTTTTGAACAGTTTTGAATAGGCTCTTTTTGTCTATGTCATGAGTTGAACCCATACTAAGGTCTTATAATCTAGTTGCTTACTAAGACCCTAAGACTAAAGCACATTATCTTTTCACTTCTGTATGAAGCTCTTCTTTTTCTCTTCATAGTATTCTTCTTGTATTTAGAAATTATCAATTGAGTGTCAGTCTCATTGCAAACTTGTGACATTAAAATACTATTCTCATTTAAACCTGGCCTACACTAAAGGTCTGACTGTACAATTGTTAAAATCAGTGCAGAATGAGCACAGAAACCCCTATGACAGATGAAGTGAAGATCATTGCTGAGAAGATTTCTTCTTGAGCGCAAATATTTATGACAGAACTACACAGCATGAAGAGTCATATGAAAGAGAACATGCAAAACATGAAGGCTCATACAGATCTTCTTTACATCTTTGTGATGAATCAAGACAATCTCATGTCAGCTACATCAGTAAATACAGTTATCTCAACATCAGCTGTTGCAACATTATCTTTTTCTCAAGAATCAGTCAATTGTACAAACAGTCTCACTTTAAAACAGCTCATTGCAGCAATGAGTGTGAATTGACACTCAAAACAGTGTCTCTTTGATTCACTCAGATTTGAAGAAAAAAGAGTGAAATTCAGACCTTAACTACAACAAATTGTTACTAAATTGAATGTGAACATGTCAAACAACAATGCTAATGTGCAGTTCTGATACTTACACAGTTGACTTAAAGGGTTGACTTTAAGTCAGATCACACCTTGAATTGTGGCTTGTATCAAGTTAAATGAAGTTTTAAACCATATGATCATTGAGAAGCTGATCAATCAGCTTCAACATGCATACAATGACTCAGAATTGAAGAAGAGAGCGACTCATACCTTAAAAGCTTTAAAACAGAAGAGAAAACCATTTGCTAAACACCTGACCACCTTTGAACAAACACTGTTGAAAGCAAAAGGCTTGAAATGAGATGATGCTGTTAAGAAAACATTTTTTAGTAACAGTCTTGATACAACACTCATGTGAGCTCTGATTGTCACCTTAATCTCTGTGTCATATGATAAGTACATTATCTTGCTACAGCGGGTCAGTCACAACTTAAACTCAATTCAGAAGGCTGTTACTCAAGAGTGTTATACAACAACTATCATCATCATGCAACAGTTTCACACAAACAACATGAACTGAGAACTCACTGAGCACATCATTGTCACAGTTACAGAAACTGAAGAGAGACACAGAGCACAATGAGTGTCAGAGAAAAAAGTAACAAAACATCATATGAAATGACTATGCATGCACCGCAAAGACAATGACCACTTCATTAAGAACTGCAAACTTCTGTCTGCTGTATGACCTTACATCATCAATGTTGTTGCTGCTGAGACTGTGAAGAAAGCGACAGAAGAAAAGAAGAACTCAGAAAAAGAGTAGCTTTTAGCAGAAGTCACAGCTGAAAGTGTATAAGATGTGATAAAAGCTGAAAGAAGTTTGAGAAACAGATGAACAGTGCTCTCTTCACTATGTCAACATTAGTCAATAAGAAGTCATATGCACATACCTTGTATAACACAGAGTGTCTGTTCTATGAAATGATTGCTTCTTGCTTTGCTAAAAATCATAATCTACAGTGCATGAAGATAAGACCTTGTATGATTACAGGGTTTGATGAACCTTCAGGTTCATCAGTAAATGAAGTAGCTGTTGTACAAATTGATATCAACAGACATCAGAAGTCAAGGGCATTCTTTTATATTGTCTCTAAGTTAACATTCTATGACCTTATACTAAGTCTATCATGAATGAAGCAGAACAAGATCATATTGAATGCAGACAGAGTCTTTCTTACAGTTAAATTTACAGAAACTATTGTACAAAACAGAAAAGCTTCTGCTAAGAGTGAGTTCAATCATGTTATGATGTCAGCTATGTTCTTTACAAACCTTGTATGAAAGAAAGAAGAGAAACAAAAGAAGATTGAGGTGTTCTCAGCCAGCATGATCAATATTGAAAAAGTCTTAACCTCACAGAAGAAGACTGACTTGAGGACTATACTCTCTGATCATTATCATGAGTTTTTAGATGTGTTTAATCATATGATGACTAAGAAGTTGCCTCCCTTAAGGGGAGAAGGCACAGATCACTGAATTGAACTAAAAAAGATAGATGAAAAAGAGTTAAAAGTACTCTGAGGTCCTCTATACAACATGATGAGAGAGAAGCTACTAGTGTTACGCAAAACATTAACAGAACTTTTAAATAAGCAGTTCATATGAGTCAATAACTCATTTGCTGCAGCATCTGTTTTATTTGTACAGAAGTCAGAAGATGAACTTCAGTTTTGTTTGAACTATTGTGATTTAAATTGAATCACTCAGAAGAATCATTACCTTCTTTCATTAATATATGAAACTCTGCAGAACATCAGACAAGCTCAATGATACATTAAGTTGAATGTCATAGCGGCATTTCACAAGATTTGAATTGTCACAGAGAATGAATGAAAGATGACATTTTGTACAAGATATAAGTTGTATGAATGAATGATGACTTCTTTTAAGCTAGTCAATGTTTCAAGCACATTTCAGAGATATATCAACTGAGTCTTGTGGGACTTTTTAGATGAGTTTTGTTCAGTCTATGTGAATGATATTCTCATTTTCACTGATGAGTCTTTGCATCAGCATTGAGATCACATATGAAGAATACTACTATGGCTTTGAGAAGTTGAGTTACAGATTGATATTGACAAATGTGAGTTTGAAGTTAAGTCAATCAAGTACCTAGAGTTTATTCTGAAAGTTGAAAAGAGTGTACAAATGAATCCTCAAAAAATGAAGGCAATCATGAACTGACAAGCCTCTAAGTCAGTAAAGAGAGTATAGAGTTTCATAGACTTTGCAAACTTTTACTGAAAGTTCATCAAGAACTTTTCTAATCTGATTACGTCAATGATGACTCTCATACAAAAGAACACATCTTTTAAGTGAATTAAAAAAGCTGATCAAGATTTTAAGAAGCTAAAGACTATGTTCATTTCAGTGCTGATTCTAGTCCTGTTTGATCATACATGTACAACTGTGATGAAAACAGATTTCTCAGATTGATGCATAGATGAAACTCTATTACAGTTAGTGAACAATGTGTGAAGACTCTGTGCCTACTATTCAAAGAAGAATGCACCTGCAGAGTGCAATTATGAGATTTATGATAAAGAGATGCTGATCATCATATAATGCTTGAAAGAGTGAGATGCAGAATTGAGAAGTGTGTCAAGTTTTCAGATTCATACAGATCACAAAAATCTGAAATACTTTATGACAGTTAAAAAGCTTACAGAGCAACAAATGAGGTGGTCTTTAATACTGTCGCAATACAACTTCTTCATACTATACTTGCTGAGCAAGCAGAATGAGAGAGCAGATGCTTTATCAAGACAGAAGCAGAATGTGTCAATGAATCTCTCAGATGACAGAGTACAACATTGTACAACACAGATAATACATTCTGAGATAATAAGCAAGCCTATACAGGCTGCCTCAATGACAGTAGCAGACATATCAATCTCTGTGTTTGTACAAGATCAGAACTTGTTCAGTGAGATCACAGATCTTGAACAGATGTGAGTGAATGCTGAAGCAAAAGATGAGTCATACAATGAGCTTTGTCAGACAATTCACAAAAAACAAAGATCATTTTCTACTGTTTTAAAAGTGAGAGTATTCATAATGAAATGCTTCTTAAGCAATAAAGAGAAGCTACTCTTTCACAAAAGACACTGAGTGTTGTTCTCAGAATCTCTTTGTACAGAACTGATTCAGTATACACATGACTCAACAATGACTGAACACTCAGAAAGAGATGTAACTGATGTTCTTTTATCATAACAGTTCTTTTGACCTGAAATGCTACAGAATGTCTGTACATTCTGTCAAAATTGTGATAAATGCCGTATGAACAACAGCTGAAAAGATCGCTGACAAGGCTTCTTGAAGTCTTTATCTGTATTGAAGCGGATTTGACAAAAGATATTCATTAACTTGATAGTAGATTTACTGTCAAGTGAGGGTTGTATGAACCTTCTGATAATTATGAATTGTTTTAGCAAGAAGGTAATACTTGAACTGTGCAAGAATATAACTGCAGAATGAGTGACTCAGACATTTGTACAACATTTCTATCAAGCTTATGAGCTTTTTATTGCAATAGTCTCAAATTAAGGCACTCAGTTTGTGAGCAGTCTATGAAAGAGAGTCTGTTAACTTTTGAAGATTGTATGAAGAATGTTCACAGCATATCATCTGAAAACTGATGAAGCAACTGAGCAAATGAATCAGAATGTTAAGCTGTACATTTATCTGTTCTCAAATTATAGTCAGAACAATTGAACAAGCCTGCTTCTCATGACTGAGCTAGTTATAAACAATCATGACTCTGTCTCAATGAGAGTGAGCCTTTTCTTCTTGTCTCATGAGTATCACATGAAATCTCTACAACTATTTGAGAAGTTGAAGTCTGTACAATCTGCGAAAAGTTCAGTACAGAAGCTGATCAAATCATACAGAAGATGAAAGAAGTCACAAAGTGAGCATAAATGACTATGACTGTCACTCAGCATATACAAAAAGAAATGATGAATCAGAAAAGACAGCAGTCTTATAACTTCAAGAAAGAAGACAAGATCTGACTAAATCTTAAGAACATACATACAGACTGTCTGTGCAAGAAGTCTGATGCAAAGAATGTCAAATACATCATTGTTAAAAAGATCAGCTCACATTTTTTCTGTCTGAACACACTGTTGAGTATTCATAATGTGTTTCACTCAATCATGCTTCAGTTAACAGTCATGAATGCTCTCTCTTCTCAGTATATAACAGACTTACAATCTCTCTCACAAATTGTAAGTGATGAAGAAGAGTTTGAGATAAAGAAGATTCTGAAGAAGAAATTTATATGACATAAAGAAGAATTCAAAAAGAAGTACTTGATGAAATGAGTCAATTATATCTGATTCACATGAGAACTGACATTCACTTTAAAAGACACAGTGACATTAAACTGATGAAAGTTAATGCAATCTAAGGTGACTAGATCTTAATCATACATGAGAAGACTGAGATGCTTCATGAGTTCAAAGAATTGTACAAAGTTCAAAATTTAGTGTTGAATTTATTTGATTTATTTCTATGCTAATTACTAATGTTGCCTTCTTGATTTTGTTGAAGCTACTTGTTCTAAGCATCACACAGAGATGAGACATACAGCTCAGATGACATACACAGCTCATACAACTAGACCTATACTAGAGACAATGCAAGAAAAGAAAAAAGAAGTCATACATACCTAAAGGTCAAGGTCAATAACAACTGCCTCTGTCAGCAGTAAGGTTGATGCAATTTGTCTCAGTTTAGCAATGCATTCACTCTCATCAGTGTCATCATTGTTCTCATTATTTGAGATGACAATGAGCACATCATTGTTGCATACAAAGTAGCAAGCAGTGTAATCATGTCACTTGCAGTTGCTGCAACACTCATTAAAATGTTTTGACATACAACAACATTTCAAAAAAAGCATCATACCACATTTCTGACAGTCAGTACAACTGACAGAAATCAATACATCTTGACTTTAAATCAAAATCACATTGATGTAGAACAGCTGATGAGTTCTTATTTGAGTCAGTGTGATATAGTTCTGTATGAACAAAACATTGTCATCAGATAGAGTGAGAATGACCATTGTCTGAGAGAAGTGAGCATACAAAGCAAGCTGCTGTTGATCAACTCAGAGAACAGAATTAACATCAGTGTCTGCAAGAGCAAGAGCAACAACATAAGTGTTGTACAAGATGAGAACTCTATAAGTTGTCAGCTCTGAGACACATATTTGTATGACACTTACATGATGATGATTGTTGTTGTTGTTGTTGCTGCTGAGCTTGTCATACAAGAGTCAGTGCTGAAATGTGTCAATCAAAAAAGATTTCACATACAAGAGATGAGAGATGAAGAAGTTAAAAAAGAAAGAAAAAGAGATTTGAGATGAAGAAATTATAACTCACTTCACTGATGAGTAAACTGAAGTGAATTGTTGAAGAAAATCATGTGTCAGCAAACAATAAAAAAATTTCATCTGCAAACCTTACCTGTACAAAGCAGGCAAACATGTGTCAACAGACATTGACAACTGTACAACAACCTTTTCAGACACTTAAAGCACAATCTTGAAAAGAAAAAAAGAGATGATGTCATGAGTTGAACTCATACTAAGGTCTTATGATCTAGTTGCTTACTAAGACTTTAAGACTAAAGCACATTATCTTCTTGCTTCTGTATGAAGCTTTTCTTTCTTTCTTCATAGTATTCTTCTTGTATTTAAAAATTATCAATTGAGCATCAGTCTCATTGTGAACCTGTGACAGAGTATAACTAACTCATTTCATTAAGTACTTCTTCTTAAATTCTTCTTTATGTCATACAAATCTCTTCTTCAGAATCTTCTTTATCTCAAACTCTTTTTCATCACTTACAATTTGTGATAAGGATTGTGAGTCTGTTGTACACTGAGAAGAAAGAGTGTTCATGACTGCTGACTGAAGCATGACTGAGTGAAACACATTATGAATACTCAACAGTGTGTTCAAACAGAAGAAATGTGAGCTGATCTTCTTAACAATGATGTATTTGACATTCTTTGCATCAAACTTCTTACACAGACAGTTCATATGTATGTTCTTAAGATTTAGTCAGATCTTGTTTTCTTTCTTTAAGTCATAAGACTGCTATCTCTTCTGATTCATCACTTCTTTCTGTATTTGCTGAGTGACAGTCATAGTTATTTGTGCTCACTCTGTAACTTCTTTCATCTTCTGTACAATTTGATCAGCTTTCTGTACTGAACTTTTTGCAAATTGTACAGACTTCAACTTCTTAAGTAGTTGTAAAGACTTCATGTAATACTCATGAGACAAGAAGAAGAAGCTCACCTCTGTTAAAATGAAGTCATGATTGTTTATGACTAGCTCAGTCATGAGAAGCAGGCTTACTCAGTTGTTCTGACTATAATTGAAGAACATACAAATGTACAGCTCAACATTCTGATTCATTTGCTCAGTTGTTCTGTCAGTTTTCAGATGATATGCTGTGAACACTCTTTGCACAATCTTCAAAAGTTGACAGACTTTCTTTTATAGACTGCTCACAAACTGAGTGTCTCAATCTGAGACTATTGCAATGAAAAGCTCATGAGTTCAGTAGAAATGTTGTACAAATGTCTGAGTCACTCATTCTGCAGTCATATTCTTGCACAGTTTCAGTATTATTCTCTTGTTAAAACAATCTGTAATAATCAGAAGGTTCATACAACCCTTACTTGACAGTAAATTTACTACAAAGTCAATGAATATCTTCTGTCAAATCTGCTTCAGTACAGGTAAAGGCTTCAAGAAGCCTTGTCAGCGGTCTTTTCAGCTGTTGTTCATACAGCATTTGTCACAATTTCAACAGAATGTACAGACATTCTGTAGCATCTCAGGTCAAAAGAACTGTCATAATAAGAAAGCATCAGTTACATCTCTTTTTGAGTGTTCAGTCATTGTTGAGTCATGTGTATACTGAATCAGTCTCATACAAAGAGATTCTGAAAACAACACTCAGTGTCTTCTGTAAAAGAGTAGCTTCTCTTCATTGCTTAAGAAGCATTTCATTATGAATACTCTCACTTTTAAAACAGTAGAAAATGATCATTGTTTTTTGTGAATTGTCTGACAAAGCTCATTGTATGACTCATCTTTTGCTTCAGCATTCACTCACATCTGTTCAAGATCTGTGATCTCACTGAATAAGTTTTGATCTTGTATGAGCACAGAGACTGATATGTCTGTTACTGTCATTGAGGCAGTCTGTATAGACTTTCTCATCATCTCAAAATGTATTATTTGTGTTGTACAATGTTGTACTCTGTCATCTGAGAAATTCATTAACACATTTTGCTTTTGTCTTAATAAAGCATCTGCTCTCTCATTCTGCTTGCTCAACAAGTATAATATGAAGAAGTTATATCACAACAGTATTAAAGATCATCTCATTTGCTGCTCTGTAAGCTTTTTAACTGTCATAAAGTATTTCAGATTTTTGTGATCTGTACAAATCTGAAAACTTGACACAC
>JAABUP010001778.1_pt1 | contig 44145 bp, 67 predicted proteins | sample 5559201 | NCBI WGS metagenome assembly JAABUP01 (sample SAMN10711887, study PRJNA513373) | rock metagenome | isolation source: Antarctica rocks | place: Antarctica
CCCCCCCCTTAACATTGCTTTCAACAATTCTGTTTTGTATGGCTGTACAAGTGAGTTTGATGTTGGTGTCAATGCTTATAGGCAGGCTCAGGACAAGCCTTTCTAGAGAAACCAAGACTGGCGTTGCACCCAGCTGAAGTTCTGGCACAGAGACACATTGTTGTTACTGTGTTGTTTGTTTATTTACTGATTTATTTTCTTACTTATTATCATTGCTGTTGTGTGTACTACTACTACTACTACAGCTCTCTTACTGATTGTTAGATGAGCAGAGCGTCAGCCAGACAGCATTCACTCAGCTGCACAGGCAGCAAGCTGGGAAAATGCACACGTACATGTTACGGTTGTACAGAAACATCATGATGTCCCCTTATAATACTTGGCTTCTCAAACTGACGCCGAAAGGTGTAGTCTTTTCTTTTCTTTTCTTTTCTCATGATGTCCCCTATATACGATGTGCAAAGCCCATACTGATTGCACAAGTCAGGTCTGTAAACGGGTAATGACATATAGGTGAGCTTTACCTCCTTACGCATGTCCCACAGCACCAGGTGGTTGTCTGTGCCGTCTGTCACCAGCTTGTACCCATACTTCATCAGTCTTGCGCCTAAGGCCCTTGAGTTGGCTTTGACCTGAGACACGAGGAAGGTGTGAAGCAACAGAGCCACCCCTTCGCAGAAATTACAAACAGCCAAAATGCATAGAACTCTGTCAAACTTCAACAGCCATTGACTTATTGACACAGCTGGAAATGTCGAGCATGCTCAGCACTGTACCTTTATGCCTGTAAGGGTACAGTGCAACAAGCAACGCACTTGGTAGGCCTGAACAAGACACCACCTGCTTGCTGTACTGCTTAAACTCTGCTGTCTGCGCATGCTTGAGGGCCACACACAGGGCACCAATCTGGTGGTTGTGGGGACCTCCTTGAAGGGATGGGAACACAGAGAAGTCGATCTTATCCTCAAAGTCATACTCGCTGCCCTCAGGCTCGCCCTTCTTCAGTCTGTCACTAGGCTTTTTGCCCTGCACACCATGCATGCCTTAGGTACAGCCAAGCACAAGCCATTGAGCTGCTGGGAAGACTCTGCCTCTGCTGGAAGTGCAGATAGCTAGGCTGACTGCCAGAATCATCTAGGAAGTAGAGATCTGCATTGTGACTGCCATGCACAAGAAGCCAGCAACAAAGCAGGTGCTGGTAAGATGAGCATGTATGACGTGTGCGTGAGGGAGCCGTGTTTCTGGCACCACAGCAAAGGCACACACAGATTGTAAGTGCCGCCACCTTTGTTGAGTGGTGTGATAGCGAGGGGAGAGTGCAAGGCAGGCGTACCTTGCGTGAGAAGATCATGCCCGCACGGGGTCCTCTCAATGACTTGTGGGTAGTTGTGGTGACGACATCACAGTAGTCGAATGGCTGGTCTGCCTCCTGAGCTGCCACAAGGCCACTGCAGCATTCATAATCATTCAGGTAGGCAAACTCAGATAGGTGAATGCAAAAATGGCTCATCTCACTTGCATCCCATCGTTTAAATTACAAATGGGTGGAGTTGTGTGTACCAAGCTTGTCCATCAGGCAATAGCTCCCATGTTTGAGGAAGATGGGTGCTGGTTTGCACATAAGAGCAACATATGCCACAGGCACATGCCCATCTCATATGATGTTACCTGATGTGAGCCATGTCACTCATGAGGTATGCACCCACTTTGTCTGCGATCTGCCTCAGGCGCTTGTAGTCCCATTCTCTTGGGTATGCACTGCCACCACAGATGATCATCTTGGGACGGAAATCAAGTGCTTTGTCTTCTAGTTTGTCATAGTCAATGTATCCTGTCTGCAGGAGCAAACTATAGCTACCTATGCTTCACCTGCAACTGCACGGCTATGCCAATGCAAGACACGCTGGCTGCTTGTATGGCATTCACAGTCATTGCAGCCAGTGTTAAGCTCAAGCCTTGTAGTACTGACACACAAGAGAGAGGCGCATACCTCAGGATTCAGCTTGTAAGGCAAGGACTCAAAGTAGATGGAGGTGGCTGAGATCTTCTTGCCATTTGCTGTGTAGTAGCCGTGTGTCAAGTGACCACCACTGGGCAGATCCAAACCCATAATGCGATCATGGGGTTGCAGCAAGGCTGTGTAAACAGCAAAATTTGCAGGGCTGCAGAACAGCAAGAAAGCTCAGAGGTCAGAGGGGCACATGGTGTCAGCTGAATTTCAGCTTCGGATTGGTGTTTACCTGCCAGAGTAAGGCTGCACATTGACAGTCCAATGCTGAGAGTCCAGGTGAAAAGCTTGCAGAGCTCTGGCTTTGCACAGGTTTTCAATCTTGTCGATGTTGTCGTTGCCTCCGTAATACCTGGCTCCAGGCTGGCCTTCAGAGTACTTGTTGGTCAGACAAGATCCCAATGCTTCAATGACAGGCATTGACGTGAAGTTCTCGGAAGCTATCAGCTCGATGCCCTTCCTGCAGGAAAGTGATCACTGGCGTCGAGCACCATCCCAACAATAACCGGAGCCGCCTCGCGGACAAGACGCCGCAAGTGCTTTTGAACATACCATTGACGCTCCTTTTCGTCCTCAATAATGCTAAATAGCTCTGGGTCGGCGTTTTTGAGGCTTGACAAGGCTTCGGGAAAAACGCCCTGCATGGTGGCGTCTGACGATGTTTCGCAGTTGCGAACTGACAGTCACACAGCGTGCGAACTGCGTTCAGTCTCGACCAAAATTTAGTGGGACGGCCAGGCAACGTGGTGCTGTAGGCCCGAGGCGGAGTAGCGTGGCTTGTTGAAGAAGATGCTCGTGGGTCAGCCAGAAACGAAATTAGAATCCCATCTAACCACCCTGGAAAGCTTGATCCTGTTCGGCGAAATGTCTGCCAGCAAGATATGTCCAGGACGTGCATGAGAACACGGTGTAGAGTACCTCAGAGCATACGTCGTGGTCACCAACCAGAACTACAAAGTCAGAGCTGCTGGCGTTTTGGTGTGGTCATTGACAGCAATCAAGCATGTCAAGCACAAGCTGTCTCAAACTTTCATGGTTGATGCCTATGCAGTAGCTATAGATGCTTTGCATATGGTACATAAGTAATGGGACCCAAGCATCATCTGACTCTTAAGCATGTCAGCAGCATGGATTGTGCTCGGTGTACTGCATGCATACAAGTACATCTGGACAGCTTCTGTGCATCTTGTTATCATTAAAACTGTGCTGTGACAGCAGGACAGCTCAGGGTTATGATGGGAGAACAATCTGCAAGTAACAAGCAGGAAATGAGAACACAAATGCAACAACGGCAAATGACTTTGTACATACATATGCAATCTGCCAGTGCTTGCAACGCATATGCGAGCATTCTTTTTGGAAAGTACAAAATATAATAATTGATTAATCCAGGTGCAGACAATATGTTATGCAACTCTGTAATGTATCTCTAATGCATGAAAACAATAAGCATCCAACAGCAGATGCAAACACTTGAACAGAGATCTCTAGACTGGGCACTTAGCAAACATGATGCAACTGCTGCTGCAGCTTCAGCAGTCTTGAGTCTCAATGAAAGCCTTGATCCAAAAGTGTGGCTTCAAGTGTCTGTGTGCAAGCACGTCACCAATGACTGGTAAGGTGTCCTGACGCTCCAGCCAAAATTCCCGAATCCTCTCTCATAGGTATCATCATCTACAGCTATCAACAAATGTATTATCATCACCAAACCAAAAATCTTGTCAGATTAGGTACGGCATAGAGTGAGACACGTCGAACAATCTGCTTTCGGCCCTTTGATGCCGCAGGGGCACCCCAACAAACCAAACAAGACAAGAGTGCACCGTGCCTTTGTCACAGGACAGCAGAGACGCTTGCACAGATGCTGTACAGACTGATGGCTGTCATCTGACACTGAAGGAGCCCGCTTGCCACAACTAAATGCATCAGCCTGGCTATAGGCGACACCTCTGCAGTGGCCGCTTCTACTGGTGCACAGTACTGCTCAGTGGCAGCTCCTTCTGTTTGTGTCCTGGCTTCCTCACCAGCAAACAATGATGCCACTACACTCAGCCTCTGCTTGGAGTGCCTCTAAGCTGTCAGTGATGTTTAATGGGCTCGTGGCAATGCTGTGCATGTCAGCTGCACTGCCGTCTGGTTCTGGTTCTGGCTGTGACGCTTCTTCTGGCATTCAGGCTGTGGCTGTAAGAGCGGGGTCTGGTTCCGGGCCTGTCTTGCCTTCATGAGCTTGTCTGCTTGTTGCTCTGCCCTGAGAAGGCTTCCTTGCTGCCTCAGCCTTGTTGTATACAACTCCATACAGTGTACCATAGATAGCTCTAGATGGCAACTGCCTGGCCGTCAACAGAAGCACTTGGACAGCAGCCTTTATAAGCAGCCTCTTTGCAACACCTGTTCAGCTTGATGCTTGTCAAAATCGTGTGAAACATCTTGTGGTAATCTGTGTCAGTGTACAGATCAGAAGTGCCTGTATGAGCCTGGGGGCATGAACAAGTCTGTCTGTGCCTCACCTAAAACAAGCCTATCAGTGTGTGTCTCCTTCAAGGCTCAAAGGCCTCTGAGGATGCACTGATAGGCATGCTTGCTGTTGTTACACACATACACGCATGCTCACATGGTAAAGCGTGAACAGACATTGTAGGGACAAAAACACCTGCAAGGGCATGCAATAGATTACAAGGGCATTTGGAGACTGGGAAATGGCAAAGTCTGCAGGATGTGGCAGAGTCAATGCATCAATGCTTGTTGTAGCAAAATCTATCCTTGAACAAACTTTGTGACCTATTTGGCAACTTTGGCGCAAAAGCCAGCAAGTCTAAAATGATGCTGAACAGGTGCTCAACGGTACATTCAAACAGTTTGAAAGCTGTCCCCGCTGCCAGATGCAATCAGCAGCATGTACTGTCCATCCGGCAGTATCACAATGCTATAATCATTCTCGCCATCAATGCTTGATGCTGAATTTGGGGACGCCCCTATCCAGCTGATGGGCTGGCCGTTGAAACCCCACGCTGACACAATTGCCCAAGGGCATCTCCCTTCATGAACTAGCTGCTGTCCCAGCTTCACAGCTTCCTGCACCTGCAATCCCCAGAACACGCTGACAACCAAGGCCACAACATATGCCGATAGTGGCGTTGCTTGCTTGTCAATTGTCACAGATAGGCTGCACATAAGTGCAACATGACTGGTTAAGGAACAGCAACACATGTCATGCAGCAGGCTGGAGACTACCTGGCATGGAGCAACAAAGCCAGTCCAGGTATTCTTGTGGAGAGCTACTTCCTCCATGTGCTGCTCATTAAGATTGTGCCAATGATGACCTGCGATTGCATGCCTCATATATATGTTCACAACAGTGCTATCACATGTGGGGCACAGATCACAGGGCTGAGACGTTGTGAGACATGGGCTGTCAGTCTCTGGAGGATTCAAAGCGCAGTAGGTGCATAATAAAGGAGCTATTTTGCAGTAGCAACCATTGCATGCCAAATTCACCTTGCAATCCACATGATACACCCCCGATCCATTCATACAGTTCATGCAGGTGATCCATGGGGGTGTTGTCATCTGTGACTGGATTGTCCTCATGTTTGACAGCAGCAGCACTCAGCGCAATCTGCTGCAGGTAACTAGCGCTTGGGGCCTGCACCCCTGCTGAGGTTGTCTGTTGGTGCTCGTGTGCGATGCACTCTGAGCTGATCAAGCCATTCACTGCTGCAAAATCTATTTCTGCTACATTGTCATGCTGAGCCCTGACACAGAGGAGGTGGACTGGCTCCAGGGCATGCTGTAGACGATCCCTTATCTGCAGAGAACCAATGCAGATCAAGATCGATTGACCTGCAGTGGCATTGTATGGTACAATCTGCAGCGAAGATGGCATGCTGCATGCAACGAGTGCACATGACGAGCGCTACATGTACCTTACATGACAGAATCATGCAGACATGACAAAGTGTGTCCTGTACCTGCTCACCCTGTCATGACGGTCATTTCCCGGCTTGAAGTTGGGAGCCAGCAGGTCTATGTCTAAATGAAAATCATCTGCACAACAGTGACTTGTTACAAATGCTTGAGCAAAGATGAAGTGCCTATTAGTTTGTGTAATATTTGCTGGCGGTGCTGTGCAATGTGTCAAAAAAGGAGAGGCAAATGAGCCTGCCTGTTGCGCCTATCCGGCTTCCAGCAATGCCCAGGCATTGGTACTCGTTTTTGGATACGGTAACATGCAGCTTGCCGTCTGGTGTGCATGCTGCACGGGGTGATCCGTTCAAACAGACGCAAGAAAAGGATGTGTCCCCAACACTGGGTTTAATGAATTCTGGATCCGTGACAATGGCTAAGCTGGCATGTATAGAGTAGTAAAATGCTGACAAATCGGGCACAGGGGGAAGTACGTCCTGCGTGTTCGGCAGCAGAGGCAATAGAAGCTGAACTTTGCGGTTGAATGGGTGTTTGCGTACTAAGCTGGCAGCGCTGTCAACCGGATGGTCGAAGTGGCTAATGCGCACCCAGAGCTTTGCCCCGAGCTTGCTGCTCATGTCACGCCATGCTTTCACAGCTGCAGTGCTCGAGTGACGCCATAGGGCACTTATGTCCGGCAGGGCGCCTCCAACAGAGCGTTATTTCTCAAACCCGTCTTCAAAAACCGCTACTCAAAACGCTTGCACACACTCTCTGATAGCATGTCGCATTGCATGTTTTGAACCTTTCGAGGGTTGTGATAACTGCAACGTCATGGTTCAAGCCTGGTGGGCGGCTGGATTGGCCGTTCCGGTGGTGCTGATCAGGGGTCTGGTGACCAACAACAACAAAGCCAAACAGAAGGAGAGTCAGAACGACAGGTTGCCAGCCGCAGTCGCCTTGTGATCTACTACTCATCATGCTTCGGATCTGATCGGATATCCTTTGACCCTGATTCTCCAAGCCCAGTCGTGACTGTAGATTTGATGGCATCGGCACAGATCCTAGCTTTGTCTGTGAGAGAGTGTGCACATCTGACAGGCTCTCCAGACGTATGGGGGGGCTAGCAAAGGTAAAAGCAGAGGCATTTGATTATCAGACACAGCTGCTGTACCGACAGCTGACTTGTTGGCATGTTCTAGGATCCTGTGCCAAACACCTGCGTAACTGTCTGCGGAACGTCAGGTAAGGGCAAGCAGTTTGACTGTAAAATGTTGATGGGATTCACAAAGCAAATCTAACTGAGTCACTTGTCCCACAGCCACTGACGCCTGCACAGAAGCATGCCAAAAAACAGTTTGCACAAACATGCAGCAAGTGCCAGCCTGGAATGACTCTTGTCTGCAGCGATGCACAGCAGAGTGCTTGCGAGGCAGGTCTTTCTAAGATGCCAATTGTGATCAGGTCAAACGGCGAAACAATGGACGAAAGGATTGCGCCTGTAGATCATGGAACAAACGTCCGCAATGCCTACAAAAGTCCTGCTCACAAGCTTGTGTTTCCGCAAGTTTGCCCTTTGCTGTGTGCGGCTCTTTCATAACGGTGCTTCGAGTGAATGACTGTATGTGACAGTAATTCTGGACAAAAACCTGACTTTTGAGACTACTGTTGAAAATTCTTGGAAGCTGTGAGAAGCTAGCACATCACCTAAAAGCTTGCACATTACTCTGTTTCATTCCAAGAAAGCATATATGTCACATTTGCATTCCGGTCTGTTACAAGCACTTTGCCTGCAGCAGTTAGCTGTATATCTTGTGATGATGGGACAGTCCCATCCATCAAATACATCTGATTGTTGCTGTGAACATCTTCCAGCACATATCTGTAATTCACCATCATTCCAAAGCTGGAACTGAGGCCATTATGGCTCAAGTCTGCACCCCAATTTAGTCGCCAGACTGAGGCACCATTTTGCAAATGGAAGTTTGCTACTGGGTCGAAAGCCAAGCGCCGGCGCCGTACATGTAGCAGATAGTGGGCGCAAAGACGCATCAGCACTGGTCGCCATTCCTGTATGCAGCACAAAACACGACCTTTGTATCAGGATTAAAACCAGTATCTTATACAAGGCAGCAATATACTTATTCACCACCTGGCTATCAGTGAGCTGCTCCAAATAACAGTCTGGCACCCTGAATACTGTTTGCCAGCTGCTTTCAAGTCTTGATGCCATGCAGCCATCTGCTCTGACCAGGTTGAGAGCATAAAGTGGCAGAGTTGCATGCAGTGGCAGCTGCACATGCTTGCATCATATGCTTTGAATAAACAGAAATTCACTGACAGACCTGCAAGGAGGATATGCTGTCTTGCTGCTCTCCGACCTGCTCTTGCTGCTGTATCAAGGACAACAGATGCTGTAGAGCATCCGTCGTTGTCATGTCATCTGCCATGCCATTTGTGCCTTGGAGCGCTGCTAAATGGTATTGAATCAACAAGGCAAATTCTTGCTCTGCCTGCACACATCACACGGACTATTCTGATTGACACACCCAACATGACTGCCCGTCATAAGACTGACACAATGCAATAGGCTTACAAAGAACAGCTGTGATGCCTAGAATGCTTCCACAGAAGCAACGCACTGGTATGCATTGTGTGACGAACATGCTTAGGTGTGTTACTGCTAGTGCCGCGGCATAACAAAGGGAGAAACATCCAGCCATCTGACCAACTTATCAATGTCCCTATGTCATGGAATACATGGCAATGCTGTATGAGTAGCAACAGGCCAATGCCACCAGGCAAGTGCTGCTTGCATGCAGGCTGAGTACTGCAGTGCTTTGTCATACACGGACAATGCTGGGATCCCACCTGTTGTCCTCCTTGCTCTAGGCGCTTCAACTCAGCATCAACTTGCGTATGCAGCCAGTCTCTGAAGCCAGGTATGGGCGACAGGGTGATCAGCATCTGCACATTGGGAAACTCTGCCAGCACTCGCTGAGCAACTTGCTTGATCAGAAACTTGCCCAAGTCCACTCCTGCTAGTCCCTTTCGGGTGGAGGAAATGGAGTAGAAAACTGCTGTATCAGCTTGTTCTGGGGTGGAGGCCTCCAAGCTTTGTGACTGTGAATCCACATCTGCAAGTACTCACAGTATCAACAACAAGAACACCATTTACATTTTCCAGCAAATGCTAGCTGTGTAGGCCAAGACACTGCACAAGTCTTGTCTTGCCAAGCTGGCTTACTCTGGGCGTCACGATTGGGATGCGTGATGTTCAGACATTGGAACAATCAGTCATTGCAACGTTAGTAGTCACATACCCGGTACTCAACAGCGTCAGCAAATTATCAGGGTAGCAATGTGATCAGATGCAGCTCATGGATGTGCAGCCAAGCCAATCAGCTACAAGCCTAGAACTCAGCGGCCGGCATACATCACAATGAGTCCTATGCTTGTGAATGATCAGCCTCTGGATTAGAGTGTACATTCAAAGCTGCATCTAGTCACACCACCAGCACAGTCTGACTCCTGGTGAACGAAACAGCCTGGTGTCATTGCGCTGATTTGACACAGTGCTGTACCATGTGTCTGTGCATCAGCTGTACTCAGTAAGTTTGCTGACTGTCCACCAATTTTGCTCTTGTCTTTTTGTCCAGTCAAAAGAGCGTAGGGTGCCTAGCTGTGCTGATGATCATAAATTCCATAAGATGACGCAGCATCTGATGGCACATGATGGCTGGGCTATTTTGTAGCCATATGCACGACTGTGCTGAGTTTTGCAACCTGATTGTGATGGAAAGGCACCATGCAACAGATTTGCAGTGCTTGGAGTGATTTGCAGTGCTTGGAGCGACAGTGTACAACAGACCATGGGGCTCACCCACAGCATCAGGGTGGGCAAGCTGCAGCTGATGAGGGTGGAGGATGTCATTCATGCTGGAGGCTGCCCCTTGCTGCAGGGCACAATGCAGAATGACCAGGGGCTCCTCGGGCATGCTAGGGTGCATGAAAACGTGTACCCTGCATCAAAGTCCCATGAAATAAAGCGCCTATTGCCACCAAAGTCTCATTTTGGCGACGGTCTGCTGCAAAAGCTGACAAAGGCATAGTGCTTTGTTGTTGCGTAAAGCTGTAACTGCTATGTGCTGTGCAACAGTGCATCCACAAATTGTTGCTGAGCTGACAAGTCCATTCTGAGATGTGGGGGGCCGGCAGGAGTGCATGTATGTGACCTGCACTTAAGTTGGGAACAGAGTAAGCAAATTGTAATACAGTTTTGTACAAGGTTGCCCTTAAATTGAGCACAGAGGAAAGGACCCTTGTTTGCTCTTTGGGGCCAGAGCAGAGCAGGGCACCTTCGCATGGGGCCCAAGCGCTGCTTCAGGTCCTGCCAGCCTTGTATGGGGTGCACCGCCTCATGTGTCATCACCTTCTCCAGCAGTGCAGCTGATGAGCTTTCCCAGTGAATGGGTTGCAGCTGCAGTAGGCCCACACTGAACCAGGTAGCTAGAGACTGCCTGCATGATGCAACAGGAGCATGAAACCGCTGAGCTGACTGACCAGAAGGGTGGGAAGAGGGCGTTGCATCCTTTTGTGCAGGGTGTTGTACAAGCATGCAGTGGTGGGCAAATGCTGAGAAGATGCGGGGAGGAGGGTCATGATGATTGGTTTGACGATCATGATGATGACTATGGTGACCATGTGCTATTGCAGCGTACCTGAGGTTGCGATCCAGAGCTCTCAGAGGACCAGCTGTTGCAGGAGACTGTTTGACTGCCTTTCTCACATCTGCCCTCATGTCCACCAGAAACTTGATGCCTGTTTGTCAGAATACAGTCTGCAATGTCATTTTTGGGGTTGATGCCACAGGTGCGCTGTGTAACGGCATGGCTGGCGTGACTGATCTGATGCCAATAGCTTAATACTTATTTGCAGCAAATAGGGTTGATGCAAGTCATACCATTTGGTTGATTGCTGAATGGGAGGAAGAGGTTGGTGTACAAGGGTTGACTGGCCTCCTGAAGCTGTTCCAAGCTTTTAAACACTGCATCTTCTCCCCTGCCTGCATTTTGGTGTAATGCTGCTAGAGAACATGCTGTGAGTAAAATGCTAAATGAGTAATGAGGACAAAGACAGTCCATCTGCAACATTGGCACCTGTCAGGGCTTACTTGCAGCCTCTTTCCAGCTTTTGACTGCCCTGTCCATGTTTGCTTCTGCACACAGTCAGGCTATGTCGGCTTTGCAACCGCTTTTTGCTTACAAGAGAGAACAGGCGCTTTGAAAGAGTCACCTTGCACTCCAAACTCTTGACATAGCAGCTGGAAAAGCTTCAATCTGTCACCAGGACTCATGGTCCTCTGGTAGACCTGAACAAATGTTGAAACCAGCTGCTCTGGCAACACACCTGACACCCTTCCCTGCCTTACTCTGATAGCTGTATGCAACAAGTCTCTGATGTCCTCAGTTTTCCACTTTGACTTGGCGCTTTCCGTCTGCAAACTTCCTGCATGCTCCTGATCGGTATCCCCAAGCAGACCTTGCCAGTATTGCAGCAACTGCTGTCCATTGCTTTGTTCAGCCTGAGGCGCGTTGCTGTTACGGCGGAAATTCCTTTTGGCAGGATCTTTCACGTGCGCCAATGACGGCACCTGGCCAAAAGGCACGTCTGCTGAGACAAGCTGGCGCCAAAGGCACGAGGTCGGAAGACGACGCATGCAGTGCTGATCAATGGCAGGTCACGCTGCTGATAAGCTGGAGCATTAAGTGCTTGCTCCAAAACTTGTACAGACCCAGATGCGTTATTCAGCCCGCAGTGTTTAGCTTGAGTTCTTTCATGGCTTGTCAGGAATGACCACACACCTCAAGTTTGACCACTGCTTTGAGAAATCTAGGTCCAGAGTTGAGCTAAATTGGAGGCAACATGCAAATGGCAGTATCAAACTTCAACGTGGAAACGACTAAGCTGCGGTATCATTGTCCAAGCATCATGCACATAGCATTGCTGCTAGCCAATGCTCAAGAAAGAAAAGATGCAACACTCAGTTGCCCACATGCTTCAAAATTGAGAATGATAACTTTCAGTACAAAGATATTGATGCTGAAGAATCTAAGCATAACACAAGTTCACAGTTCTCTACCTACAGTCTGCTGAGGCGAGAGGGCGGGAGGGACTATTTTATTGACCGATGCCTTTCACGCTATGATTCATTTGCTGAGAACGCCATGACAGTGTCGTTATACTGCCAGGCTTGACAGTGGTTATTGTTTGCCTCCTACCAAAGCCAGAAAGTCTGAAGACAAAGTGGTTGTTGCATTCTCTGCAGCTGAATCAGCTTTTGCTTTCTTCTGACCATATGTTCGCAAAACCTTCCTGTGACGGTCAAGTGGCTCTGCTGCTGATTTCTGCTTGCTGAGGTTCTCACCTGCACCAGCCGCAGGTGGTTGACTGGCATCCTGTTGCCCAGCTGCGCCTTCACTTACATCCTCACGCTGCGACACACAACGAACATAAGTATTGTGGGTCATGCAGCGATGCTGCCTGATATCCTGTTATACACGAACTGTTGCAGCAAACCTTGAGTGCAGCCTCATCTATTGTTTTGAGAGGGCCTGCTGCAGCGTCTCATGACAAACTTGACACAAACAGCAGGTGATCACTGCTCTACAGCTTGAATCTCACACACTCTCTCTTCAACAGAAGAAAGGCACTCCTGAGAGGGTTGTACTGCACAGACTGGAGCAATGCTGATGATGGAGAGCTGAAACAAACCTTGCGTTTACGCTCTTTCATGGCTTCAATGCCCTTTGCCTTATCAACCTGGCCCATGTAAAAGTCACGCTCACGCTTTGCCGCTGAAATCTCTGCAGCTAGCTTTTGCTCCCTGACTGCATTCTGATACGCTGCACAGATCACAAGCCACAGTCAACACGACGTATAACAGGAAAGCCTTCTCGTGTGCAGATGCCTCAATTGCTATTGATCCTGCGTCAACCTTCAGTAAATTGATCGGCAATCAACTTCAAATGCCAGACACAAAGTACAGAGTACAGCAGCGATGAAGCCTACGAACGCAGAGAATTGAGCAGTGTCTAAACATGAAATGCGGCTACCATGAGGACCATTACATATGGCCACGTCTGTGTGCAGCGTTTTTGCATCAAATCAGCTTCACAACAGACTGTACCTATCTCTTCTGTCAGATGGTCCCATTTGAACTTTGGTAAGTACTTAAGGGACCACAGATCATAGTGGTATGCTGAGCGGCGCTTTCCACCCATCTGGTTGCCATTCAGCATAGCAGCAACTTGCTTGGCAACAGCCTTGTCATCAAATTCAACCCAGCCTTCAGTGAAGTTCTTGCCAGTATTGCCGCCTTTCTGCTTACGCTGTCTGCGTAAAGCAGGGTCTGCAGCATAGTGCTGTTATCAGGCTTAGCAGTGCATCTTTATTTAGGCATGGCCGGCAGCTACCTGATTTTTCACAGCCTTGTTTGCTGTTCTGCAGCTGTCACAACCAGTTTTGCATGCAGCTGCTGGGCTTGAGGTGTAATGTTTGAGCAGAACTTTACCTTCAGGTGCACAGTACAATCTGCCAATGGAACCATACTGTTCCAACAAATGCCGCAGCTTCTGTGGTTTCTGCGCAAGCGCTCAAACCTGAGTGTCTGCCCACGACTCATACAAGGCAACCACACAACTACAGAGTCAAAGTGATGTACGGACCATGTGAGGAGGTATACGACTGACATAGATTATGCCCCTCCGCTCATACTGCTTTTGAAGCTTCTGCAGTTTTTTGTTGTGCAGTGGCTCCTCTGCTTTGTCGACAGTCGCAGCGACCAGGTCCGGCTCCGGCTCCGCTGCCATCTGGGCAACTTCGACGTTCCTGAGTAACTCGACACAAGCTAACGATGACCTTGCGCAAGGTTGCGTTTGTTGAACACTTGTCGATGGCAGTCGAAACCCTAATAGCATTTTGAAATGGTTCAGAGAGGAGGGACAATGTTACAACTGTACAATCGATGAGCTGAGTGGTGACGTGATCAGATGCGTGATGCCGTCGAGGTTCCTTGAAAATGTAAAATTCTTGACCATCAGCATTTGACTCTGCTTCCCTGTCTCTGCTTCTCGTTCTTTTGATCCACGTTCTAGGCAAATCAAGATGTCCGAAGTAGATGGTGTCGTTTTTGGAGCCGGTGGCGGCGTCGGTTTTGAGTGCGTGCAGCACATGCTGAGCAAAGGTCAACGTGTTCGAGCTGTTGTGCGCTCTCCACAGAAGTATGCTGATAAGTTCCCCAAAGATCCCCAGTTGACCATTGCACAAGGAGGTGCGGACCAGCCCGACTGCCAAAGATAGCCCTGCTTGTGTTTGGCACAGCAAGCCTGCCTCAGCCTGAAGGACTTATGGCCTGCATATAAGAAAGCCACGTGCTTTGCGCAGATGTCACGAATGTGGAATCTGTCAAGGAAGTCATGAAGGGTGCCAAAGGGGTCATTTTTGCTGCATCTGGCATGACCTTCTGGTCAGCCGCTCCAGTGGATTTTCAGGTATGTAACAGCTGCTTGAGTGCTAGAGCTTTCAAGGCTGCGATGTAGCATCAGTGCGTAAGGCTAAGTTGACAGCAATGATGCAAGCACATTCAGCAAGGACAGCATGCAGGGCGTCAAACATGTAGCAGATGCTGCCACTCAAGACCAACGAGTTGTCTTGGTTTCATCAGCGCTGGTCACACCAAAGAACAGGTAGCTTCTGCATCATGCCAGCATAGCTCACTCCACATTGAATACGGAGCAAGGTTTTGTTTGACTCCTGGCCACTTTATAGGTTGAACCCAATACGCATCATACTGAACAATATCAGATGGAGTCTCATGGACAACAAGTTCAAAGGTAGCTCATCTCACCCCATCATGTTGAACAAGCCACCTGCATTTGTACCTCTGCATGCTGCAGATGACCACAATGCCATGGCCAATGTTGAATGCAGGCGAGTGCGCTCTGAGAGATAGCGGGAAGTCATTTACAATTGTCCGTCCTGGCCACCTTGTAAATGAGCCGTCAGGCCAGCATCGACTGATCACAGGCAAGCAGGGCGCATCCTGATGAACCCAGTTGCGAGATGCCTGTTCATTAATTTAGTGCTCTGACAGGATCAAGCTTGATGCCAGCATTGTCGGGATGTACATTGCTGAGCTCCATTGCACTCGGCATGTAGCAACAGCAGATACCATGATTGCTAGATTGCAGGCATCTTGACCAGGTTGAGGACACTAAAGACGATAATGTTGAATGCAGGTCAAGGAGATTCCGTGAAGCCTGGAGCAGTGCCCAGGGCTGATGTTGCTGCAGTTTGTGTCGCTGCAATCACAGCTGCTGCGGCTGACAAGGTCACCTTTGAGCTCAGCACAGACAAATCGCAAGGAGCAGCACAAGGTCCCATTGCAGACATATTTAGCAGTCTCAAGCAAGGTGTATACCAGTGAAGGCATGCTGCTGCTTCCTAGTTGGTGACATGACCATGGAGGGCTTCAGCACGGTGGCTACAGAATGCAACACAAGGCCAAGCCAGCCGCAGGCAGTCCCTGCTGAACAAGTTACCATCCTGATTTGGGTACATAGCATAAACTCACATGCGCATAGCATGTGTGTGACAGTGTGCCTAGTGACATGAGAGGCACATCACTCTGCTTGATGAACCAGGGGAAATGAATGCTTTGGGTGAACAAAGTGTGCAGCTGTCAAATGTGGCTGACATTGGTCATGTAGTTGTATGCAGGCCATTTGCTGAACAAAAGTGTGCTGGTGGCTTGCTGTATGTACATGTATGTGCACTAGTATGTGTACTAGCAGTTACGAGACGAGAAAACACGGAAAGTGCCTGTACAACATGTACATATATTGATTCAAGAGGAATGCTCTTGTCAGCACGAACTTCAGTGTTCATCCTTCCAGGCATGCTTCCAATATGCTGGGATTCACAGGACAACAAAAGAGGGTAATACTGTAATGAGATTGTATTATACTCTGCTTGCATAGCTTACGATCCAATTGCTGCTGGCTCTCGCTTCCCCTGGTGTACAATTAGTATGTCCTATCAAGACCTAATTGCCAGCAGCAAGACACAGGCAATGGCTGGCACACTAGCAGGACTGCTGCTGTCCAGCATTGCTCAGACTGTCATCGTTGCAGACAAGTTGTTCTCAGTAACGCATGCTGCATGGCTGGCATCGAAGGAGCAATGACACAAACAAAGTATTGGGGTCTGTCAAAACAATCCCTATCGCCAAGCCTGGGTCTCAAACACTTCCAAGACATTCATATCTGGATCTCGGAAGAACACTGCTGCTCGGCCAGATTTGCTTTTGGTGTATGCTATATCATTGGACATTAGCCGCTGCTCAACAGGCTGAATGGAAGTTACTCCCACACAGACATGCCGGTCTTGGCCGCCATGATCTGGTCTGCCTGAAAGTGGATCAGGATTTGGCAGTACCATGAGGTGCAGCATTTCAGGCCCTAGCCAGAGCCACAAGCCATCATATGATAGATTTTTGTCAGGGCGGTCCGTGTTGATACTCAACCCTGTGTGCATGAATGTTGGTTGACCTGTTTTTGTTATACACCGCCGCAGTGACAGAGTTTGTTAAGTATGTGCACTTGCCTAGAGTATCACAATAAAATGCTTTAGCTTTCTTCAAGTCTTTGACCAGTATACCGACATGGTGCACCCCATGAAACTCGATCTTTTCTGCAAGGACGAGCATACATTGAAGTGCCATCAAACCTTACGTCAGCATATCAGCCCTGCTTTTACATGCTAATATGCACCTTGTTCTTGTTTGCCGAATGTTTTCGCTGTTTCGACGGTGCCGGTGGCGCTAGACGTCTTGACACTCGCACTCTGAGCAAAAGAAGCTCTGTGGACAAATCGTAAAAAAGGCTTGCGACTGTTTTGGTGCACAGGCCGAAAGGGGAAGTGCTTCAACTGGCGAGGTGATAGATCGATGGAGGCACAAGCGGGGGGACAAGGCACATGAACAACCGTCAGCATCATGACGAGCCTCGAAGCGCGTTGAGACAGGGCTGTGCGAAAGGATTCCGGTCAACCGCATTCGCTGTCTTTGAGTAGCAGAACCACAGCTGCGGACAAAGGAGCTTGAATGACACTCAGATCTCAGAGCCTCAGTGAGCAGCAAGGTCTGCCGGTCGCTTGACGCAAAAAACAGGGCGCACGAGACAGCATTGGGAAAGCTATTCAGTGCTGGCCGGTAATGCTCGATGCAACATGTTTCCCACTGACAGCCTGACTCGTGCCCAGTCTTTCCCTCGTCCACTTGCCATATACTATTCTAGACTCGGTGCTGCCCTTGCAAGTACTTCCTGCCCGGCCTGTGTGCGGCGACACTTGCGCGTTGGCACTATTGCTCCATCACTTCTATCAACCAGCTGGGAGCAGCCGGCTGGCAGTTCGGCAGCTGGCAGGAGTGCGCTGCCAGCGCAGATCACCAGTGCGTGCGAGAAGCGTTCGGCTCCTCGACTGAGAACGGCTAATATATTGGTAAGAGCAGACAGACAAAGCATGGACAGCAGCATAGATATCCCAACCAAGCCAGAGAAACAAGTATGTCCTGCTCGCTCATCAAAAGTTTGCCGCAGGCTTGTGCTGCTACCTTGTGAGGAATGTTGTGCAGCTTACGCTTATAGCTCACTTGCAGATCCTAACACTGCCAACAATACTGACACTGATGCGTGTGGCGTCCATCCCTGTGCTTATAGGAGGTAAGTTGTTGGCAGGCAACACTTACAGGACACTCAAGACCTGACTGCTGAGCCTACCACAGTGACTGAGCAGGGCGTCTGTGTCTTGCAGTCTGGTTCAGCAATCTATCATCAGCTTCCATCATATGCTCTGGTGTCTTCATAGTGGCGTGCCTGACTGACTACCTTGATGGCTACCTAGCAAGGCGAATGGTACAAACAATCCGACTCTGGAATAAACCTACCAGCAAATATGTTGATGTGACATGTGGCTTCATGTAATGCATGATATTGTTGTCATGTAGGGGACAACATCTGCGTTTGGGGCATTTCTGGACCCAGTGGCTGACAAGTTGATGGTGGCAACAGTGCTCATTCTCCTAGCGACAGAGCCCCTCAAAGGAGGGCCATGGGCGGGCAACACCTGGTTGCTCCCCAGTCTGTCATCAGGTGCAGTGCCACCCAGAGTCATTGTGGTGTGCAGACATATACAAGCAAGAACTTGCCTTGGATTGCACTGAGCTCAGCTGGGCGACTCACAAAGCTGTACATCAATTGATGACGCTAAGATTTTATATATATTCATCGACCTTGCGACGTGCCGCAAGCATTGGTGTACTTATGAGTCTGTCGGTCGAAGCATGCCGTGTCTGGGACTGAGAAAACGCATTGGCTAAATGCTGCATGCAAGTTGGGCACTCTGACAGTGAATGATAAGTATGCCTTCGCATCTACACACTGACCCCTCTTTGTGCTTGTTGCAGCCATCATAGGGCGTGAGATCACGATGTCAGCTCTAAGAGAGTGGGCAGCTAGCTGCAGTCAGGAGGCTCATCAAGCTGTAGCAGTCAGCAGCTGGGGCAAATGGAAAACAGCCACTCAGGTGAGCTTCATGCATGTGCTCCCATATGGGAAGCAAGCACAAACCAAGCGCAACATGATGTATCGCAAGCTCAATATATGAAAGTCATCAGGCTCTGCACAGCATTGCACCCTGAAAATACATCTCTGGATCCAATTCATTAAGCAAGCTCGGCATAGTGCCACTACATTACATTTGAAGAACAATGTCGCTTCAGAAATTTCGGCTTCAATACTCCCGCCATTGCTGCAATGCGTCCTTTGCTTCTATTGCCGGCAGCTGCGGCTGTACCTCATCGCTGTGCCCCTGCTGTGCACGCTGCCCTTGCAAGGTTAATGCAGGTATCGCTCTTGAGGATGAAAAATTATCTTTGCTGAAAAGCTAGTGTTTGGTGCAGATGACTGCAATTTCATTGCTGCTTGCAACGTCTGGGAACATCAGCAACCAAGCACTACAGGCAGCAGCTGCTTTGGGGGGCCCCCTGTTGTGTGTGGCCACCTTATTGACGCTGTGGTCCCTGGCTGACTACATGCGTGGGGTGTGGCCGTATATGTGAACCTTCAGCATGACCGCTAAGGGCTGCAATGAGTGCACAGCAGCATAAACTTATCAAGAGCAACTGTACTTTGACTGCAGCCAGTACTTCATCCACATGAGAGGCAGAATTGAGTGATTCAGCTCTGGAAATAATCTGTGCCCTAAAGTTTGATTGAATTGAGTGTTCAGCATTTCATTGACAGAACTCTTGTGTGTCAGCACTGCACATTTGTGTTGTCTGCAGTCAATGTCAGAACCTGCCTGATTTAGCAGTGTGTGTATGTTATTCTGCTGGGCGCAAGAGCTGTATCATATAGTTTGCTTATTGTTAGCTGGCCCCGTTCCGACCCAATTTGCTTAGCTGGTGCAACAATGAGCTTACACTCAGTCCAATCGAGCAGGTGGCTTCAAACTTGTAGCTGTAACATCCCAATACGATTTGGGCTTGGTGCACAAAGCGCAAATCAAACGCTAAGACGGTATCTTAAGATAAGGCAAGCTCGGAGGTTACAAGTCAGACGCATTTTGGACATTCAAGATGCTACGCTCAGGCAGAAATTGAGCATCTGCTGACTTGCTGATGTGTGCCACGACCTGCTAGCACAGCAGCATGTTCATATCAGCTTGTCAGATGGCCTACAGTAAAAAGTGCTTTTTTTCTTTCAAATCCTCAACATTGACGATGACATTCGTTATTCCTAGCCACTATACATGAAATCTATGCTCTGGCAAGCACATCCTTCAATGTCAGCTCTCAGCTATATACACATCATCTCAGGTGCTAGCAATTTGCACACACCAAGTTCATACTGCCGTAAGCTGATTGACTGAAAGAAATGGGCTATGATAGACAGTCCTCACTCATTCTCACCGTCTAAACCACACATATGTTGTAAGCATACAAAGCACACACTCTTGGGCTCCTAGCGCTCAGCGCAGTGAGACTTATTCAACTTACAATCCCAGTCTTAGACAAGCAAAGCAGGTGTTAAAAGGGTAAAAAAAGTGCCACAACAGTTCTTGTCTTGAGGTTACCCTGCAGCCAATTACTCTCCCCTTGATGTTAACCCCCGAGGCAAGCTTTTTCCAATCTTCTCAACCACTGCAACTGTATCTGCATCACGCTATATCTGGCATGCTTGTCAGCATCCCACTGAGTGAAGTAAAATTTCTGCATCTCTGTTTTACAGTCAGGCAGGCAGTTCTTAGTCTGAGGGATGTCACATGCATCACGCATGGGGTGACATGGCCACTTCAGCATCCAGCAAAAACTCATTTCCCGCTGTTTCATCGTTTTCAAACAGATCATCTCCACCGATCTGGACAATTTTGAGGGGTGAATTACAGTCTGCCATGTCTGCTTGAGCTAGTAACTGAGACGCTGACAGATCAGCCAGCAAATCTGCATGTACACAAACACACCTGTCAGAATGGCCACGCCTGAAGTTCATGCCCACCAGTGTGTGAATCACTCTCTCACATGCACATGTACACTACCCATATTCTGAATTCCCAGACAACACAGCATTGACACGGATTATTCCAGAAATCTTGTGAGGTTTCCATGTGTCAAGACATGTTGGGCGCTGATTGAACAATTATCAACAGAGTTTGACAATGAGCAATGTATCACTGACCTTGGTGATGACCACCATTGCAGGGGCCCATGCCACTGGCACCTCTGCTCTCCCCAGGGTGGGAAGGCCCATCATAGGGCGCCTGACCTATAGAGTTGCTGCTGTGGTGAGCAAAGTGCATGGCAGAGTTCTGGTGCTGCATGTGAGCAGCAGCCATCTGATCACCATAATCATCCCTGCCTTCCACATGACCCTGATCTTGACTCATCCAGCCTTGACCTGCAAAGCATTACATGATGTGACTTGGCTCAGGCCAGATTGCAGGCTCTGAATGCATGTGGCTAAAGATTGGACAACACATGGCCTGTGCAGCGCAAGCATGTGGGCAAGGCAGAAGTTATGCAGATTGTGTTGTCTGCAAGGCTGACGATGTCTCATATATAATGGGCTTGATAAGGAGAATACAATAACAATGACCACATGAACAGTCACCTGGCAGCAGCAAATTGCTGGTGGAAGCAGAACGGCCCATGTGATGGCCCTGCTGCCATTGCATGCCCATGTGATTCACTGAGGCACTCCGAGGAATGCCCTGCCCCTGCCCCTGCCCCTGCCCCTGCCCTTGCATCTGCTGGCGCAGCTGCTGCTGCTGTTGCTGATGCTGCAGCTGTCGTTCTAGGTCATGCATACGTTGCTGATGCATTTGCAGCTGCTGCTGCTGCCGTTGCTGCTGTTGCTGCTGCTCCTGCTGTTGCTGTTGCAGCTGCTGCATCTCATAAGGTGACGAGCCATGTGATTGCATGGGAGGCAACATCTGACCCCGCTGCTGATGCAGGAGGGGTGATGTCTGTCCATGCTGTTGATGCTGCAACTGAGGTCGATGGTAGGACTGGGGGCTGTTGGGGGGCTGAAAGCAGGGCTGACTCAGCATGTAGTTCATTGAGGCCTGAGAGGAGTTGTTGACATCATTGGGAGAATGCGTGTATGCTTGGCTAGACATTGGCATGTCAACCTGCATCAAAACAGCAAGAACTGCTTGTGAGAACTTGTTGCAGTGCAGGTGTCTTGTTTCAAGTCATTGCCACCTGACTGCATTCCGACAAGAGAGAGCTTAACATTACAATGTCCTGACAGCATGATACATGAACACTATTACAGAGGAGGTTTAAGGTGCAGCACTTAAGCTTGTGAGTCAAGACGTGCACAAAGAACAATCTGACTGAAAGTTCAGAAACCGAAGCTACGCCAACAGAGGGTATGCACAGAAGACCCATACCTGCATGTCACTAACTTCTTGCTGTTTGATGCCCAACACTTGGCGGCTATCAGGAGCCCACTGGCCAAAGTGGGGGCTGCTTGGGGGTCCCAGGTTGGCGTCACTATGCATGCGAGAATCCAATACAAAGTGTGGTGGGGCACCGCTGTTTTGCTGCTCCAGCTGCAGGTAGGGCGCGGAGGGAACTCGGCTCATTCCAAAGTAGCTCGCTTGAGTCTCAGGTATGAAGTGAGTCTCTGAGCCCACTCTGACCATCATGTTGTTGGCCTGCTGCTGCTGCTGTGGTTGTTGCTGCTGATTCTGAGTTTGAAGGGGGGGCAGTGTGAGGGGTGAATGCAAGGTTTGAGAAGATCCCAGCTTGAATGAGTTGCAGCTCAAGTCCTGGTAAGACATGCTGGTCGGTAGCTTCTGAGGGCTCATTGGGTTGGTGTGGGAGTTTCCCGCCAGCGGAGATTGCAGGTGGAAGTTGTGGCGGGAAGCACTTGAGGGAGGCGTAGCAGTATGATGCACTGAAGTGCCAGTGAGCGCTGACATGGCAGACTGATGACTGATGTCGGCTTCAGACAATGTACGCGACATGGACATATTGTTTTGCTGCTGCAGCATGGCAGACTGCATGCTGGGCTGCTGAGAAATGAACCTGCCTTGCCCACTCTGCACGCCTTGCATGGCGGGAGTTCCATCCAGCTGATACACTCTTTGCGCATTCTGTGGCGGGAAGGGCGTCGACAATGGCTGGCATAACCAGGCAGGTGTGTTCCCTCCACGAGCTGGCGCCATGGGGTTCACTCCCGCCGCACTTGCATGAGAAGAAGAAGTGCGGGAAAGGCTTCCAGGGGAGCCAGCTGGGGTTGGGGCGGCCCCTAAGTTGGCGACTGCTGCTGACTGTGCAGCATGAGTCACATCTGAAAAGCCCCTGGGACTGAAGCTGGCCCCAGGTGAATGCTCAAGCTTGATACCCGCAGGGAAGCCATGCAGGGGTTGACCCCCCTGGTTGTGTGGGTAGCTCTGGGCTAGCGTGGTCTCAGCAACAGCTTCATGTGCAGGTGCTAGAGGAGGTAATGAGCGGGTGGAACTAGGTGAGTTCTGGCTGCTTCCAACCCTCTCCCTGCAGTACCATGACAAATGCTGCTAAGCGAAAATTATAAATCAATTGGGCACTCAATGACAGGAACGTTACAGCACACGCACCATGCAAAAAATACAACATGTGCTTACCCGGCACAATTGTTTGAGCTCTTGAACAAAGATGAAAATCAACACCATGCGTCAATGATCACCAGCTCATAGCAGGAGCAATCTCAAACCATGACCACGAGGTAATGAGTCGTAAGTCAAATCGTGATGTGCAAGGAAACAGTAGAAAGGACTGACTTGGCCTGAGCACGCTCAATGAGCCGAGCAGCTTTGGCGAGCTTGGTGCTGGCTTGCCCAGGACGTTCCTTGAAGTTGACATAGCTTTTGGCCTCTTTGGGCTTCAGACGCCACACAGCACCATCATAGGCTCTTGCTGCTTCCTCTTCGCTGTCAAACAGCTCCCTGTATGCCCACTTGCGGTTCACCATCACCTTAGCTTCCCACTTGCCCTTTTTTTTGCTGACCCCCCTGAACCTGCAGTCATCAGGGAAAGATGTAAGAAATATGTCGTCAAAGAAAGGCTGACAAGCCTGGTTAGGCAGTACTGACCTGCCACAGCTGCACTCTCAATTGTGGGCAATTTTGTTGCATGGTTTTTGACAAATTCACAGGCATGCTGGGCCCATGGCAGGTCTGCGCAGCATGATGCACAGCCAACATGAAGCTGAGAATGTATCATGAACGTCACAGCATCGTCACAGAGCAAGTACATGCCGCATAAAAGGTAATGGTGCAGAAGTGACTGTGCATTGTCAATGGACATAAGGAGGACCCAGGAGGGGAGTCAGGGTGGCAAAGGGGCATAGGAGTAGGATGCAAGAGAGGGAAGTAAGGCGAAGAGCAAGAAGGAAGGAATGCTGACTTGGATGACTTGTCCATAGGTTTCACGCCTAGGGCTCTTTGCAGATCCTCCCGGTCCAGCCCTGAATACTCCCTAGTGTCCTGACCCTGGTACTCACCAGGGGGGAAGTTGGTCTGAGCTGCCTCTCCATGCAAACTGATGCTCACTCTGTCATACACCCTTGCTGCCTCTTCCTCTGTCTCATAGTACCCCAGGTGTGTGACCTTGCCATGGACCAGGATGCGAGCCTGCCACTGGTTCTTCCGGTTGCTGGAGCCAACACCCATGTACCGGCTTGTGCGCTGCCGGCTGCTGAAACGCCGTCTGGGCACCTACAGTATCAATCAATAATTCATTCAATTGTTCAATCATTCATTCACTGAATCACTTGTTCCTTCATTCATCCATCAATTACATGTCTTCCGCTAGGGTCAGTTACGCGCAGTCCTGAGTAGCTCCCTATACGAGGTCCTGTTTTGGCCATCAGCGTACCATCAACAACGTGTCTGGATGCTTTCTGCATGAGTGTTAGTACCAGTACCATGGATTCAAGCTTTACAGCTGCTTATGGCTGTGGTGGTTCACAGGATCAGAATCTGCTGTCCTCTGTGATGCTGTGGCAAAGCGCACGTCAAGCAGGCAAACACATCTCATGTTGCACAGGGACAGGAAGCTTGCTCAATCAAAGGCTAGGCAAGACCACCACAGTTTGTTATCAAACCCTGCTGAGTAGCTTGTCATCAAACCCTGCTGAGTAGCTTGTCAGAGTGTCCAACGTCATTTGAACAATGAGAGCAGGAGGCAGCTAGACACAACCTAACCACTTGTCCTGCAGCGAGCTCAGGGTTGACTGTCCATTCTATACAGAAAACTGCGCTGACCTTGGCACGCTCATTCTTGAGAGTGGTCTTGACCTCTTCCCTGGTCTTGCCAATCAGCTGTGGCACAATCTCCTCATCGTAGTCTCCCAGAGGGAAGTTGGTGGTGATGCTGCAGTTGTCACGTCCAAGGAGCCCTATTGCAGCCCGGTCATACGCCCTGGCAGCATTCTCCTCTGTATCATAGTACCCCACAGACACACCGGACTTGCCCAGTGTGGCCACCTGAGCACCAGCTGTAGTGTTCAACCATACACAGAGCTGCATGTGAGTCAGTAGGCTTTGCATGCACAAAGATCAATGCTGTGGGCGCCAGCATTCTGTGTAGCAGGTGCAGGCTGTGCCTGATGTGTCCTCTGTGCTTCGTTCATGAACACAAGAGGCAGTAGCAAGGCATTGCATGCATGACGTCTTGAAATGCTGCAGTGAGTACATCACCTACAAGCACAGCCGCATCTGCAAGCAAGAAATGTTACACCCCTGAGCCTTGCAGGTTCACCACTGACCTTGATCTGCACACGCCATTTCCGCTTCTTCTTGTCATAGCTCACACCTCTATACCTCGACTTGTTCAAGCCACCAGTCCCCAATCTGTAGTCTGTCCCAGCCTGCTGTTGACTACTGGAAGCATCCTGAGAGTCATGCCCGCCTTGGAACGGGGCACTACCTGGCATGGGATAATGCGGCGTGATTGGTTGCAATTGAAGGGGCCCTTCCACAGAGCCATCTGGGAATGCCCTCAAGTCTGTTGAGCTTGCATCGGCAGCTGTGCTGGCTGAAGGGCTTGAGTAGCTGCTGGTGGTTGGGCTGGTACCACTGTACTGGTTTGTGTCTGAAGGACAGATAGACTGGTTGGATGTCTGCTCCATGATCATTGGCAACTGATGCTGACCAGATTGTTGTCGGTGATGATGTTGGTGAGGCTGCTGTTGCTGCTGCTGCTGCTGCTGTAGCTGGTGCTGCGGCTGTAGCTGCTGCTGCGGCTGGTGCTGTTGATTTTCCAGTGGGAGAGGGGGCTGAGCCTGAACTGAAGGTGCCTCAAAGGGCGAGCGAGGCCCCGGCTGATTGGCTGGCATGTGAGGTTCCGAAATGGGTTTGCCTTGCAGCAGTGGTGTGGTGTGGATATATGCCACACCATCTGAGCTGCCCCAGTGTGTGTGCTGAGAGTGGGATGCTGAGCCCATCATGCTGAGGAGCACTGTGATGAAGAGTGTAGGGCGATGACTCGTTCGTTTCAAGCACTGACTACTTGCTGGTTATCAGCTACTCAACATTGGGGTGCATTCATTGATTTTGCGCTTCTGTGTCTTGAACTCTATCTGGCTGCAGCTGGATTCGCGCTGGCTGAGTTGTATGCACTAACCACGAGCTCTGGGTCCTGAGTACGCTGTGTGCACCTGTAGCCAGCATACATATTGATTAGAGACTCCAAATACCGCTTTGTCTCTGCTTGCTTGCTGAGTTTGCGCGTCCAACAATTGAGCACAAGTTGATGAAGTAGAACCAAAAAGGTGCAGAGCACTATTGCTGTATTGACACCTGCAAGCTGTGCCTGACTGAGAGTATTGTTTGTCGAAAGCATCTGCTCAGCGTTGCAAATGCAACAGTAGCAGGAATTGGTGAACACGACACAACACTCGACCAGAGGCAGGTAGTAGACATATTGAGACTGGTGCTGAACACCCCAATGACACAACGCTGAAGCTGGCCGACAGAATTACGACGACGTGAATGGTTTACAGAATGTCACTCAATTAAACTTGAGTCATCCGAAAGGCATACGTGCCGGAAGTGATATAGCTGCTCTGCTGACATTCCTATGGTTGTCAAACGTCAACTACGCGTGCATTCGCACTACAGCCTTGTACGACGCACGCTGATGCAAAGCAAGATGGCCCAGAGAGCGTGACTGACTTGTCGACAATCAACACTGGTGCTTGTGCACGGTGCGAAACACACTTATGAGGCATGCCTAAGCTAAGTCATGGCCTGACGAGATCTGAGACCGCGGCAGCGGCTGCATACGAGCCAAATCAATGCGCCGGTTCGCACCTGATATAGATCACACAGCACGCCCACACTCACAGATGGCATCGCTGTGCAAGCTGCCTGTCACTGTCGTTTATCTTCCTAAGAGATGCTATAGAAAACAACCCTCGACTAAGCACTGCCCGACAAATTTTCGCTCTCCTGCGCAGATGATGCGATCGTGATGAGGCAATCAAGGCACACAATAGCGCGGACAATGTCGTTAGCAACCAAGGTAGCAGTCTGGCAAAAGATACTGGGCCGCTGGCAAGTTGCGTTTGTTACGGTTAACGCCACCGTAATGGGCATGTTTCCTTGGTCGTTACCTAGTGACACTGCGTGCTGTAAAACGTGGAACGGCCAAGAAGCCGGCCGGGCCGACAATTTGTGGCTATCACATGGGCCCTGCCACCGCTGCACACCTGGCGTTTTGCGAGGCCTGGGCCACAGAGTGCAGTGCCCGTGATGCTCGTGACACCCGCAGTCCGACATGGCCTGATGCTTATGTCATTGCGATAAGATACTCAAACCTCATTCGAGAATGCAAGTCGCTTTTGTTCATGGAGAATGCATGCAATGTTGACAGACGGAATCGTTGGTGCCATTTTTCTAATACCGCTTTCAGATCATCAAAGGGAGAGCTTGCAATTGCCTAAGGCTTGCAATTTAGCCTTGCAAACTCGTGGAAATGTCATACGTGCAAAAGGATCAGTATCAGTATTGTGGAAGTCATTACATAGAATGCTCACATCAAGCTTGCCTTAGTCTTAAGACCATGTTAACCCTGAGGTTTTTGAACGCTTTGGCATGCATTGAATCATGTCACTCTCCCAGACGTGTATTCCCAGTGCTAGCGCAAGAAGTCACTGTGATAACAAGCAAGAGTATTTAAGGAGGACGACATGCAATAGTGTTATACTGCTCCTGCCAATTACATTTACATCCAAATTCTGTCGCTAGTCTTGTCTGCCTTGCTATGTAGAGATATGTCAGACTCAGTCTCTAGCTAGCAAGCATGTCTACACGATTTAGTTAGTTGCAGTTAAGACAGACCACATAAGCAGACTGTACAGGTGTCATTTGCCTGTGTTTGTGTGCAACCAAGTCCATAAGCCTCACAGCCTGTTATGCACACAGTACAGGTGCTATGGTATGCTATCTGCAGCACAGGTGCTGCACGACCATAGTCCATGGTGTGCAGACTGTCATGTCGTCCTTCCTATGTGAATTTCGATGCAGCACGGCTTAGTGTCTGGCCTGCAGCATACAAGTAAATGATGACTGCTTTGGACAGATTGGCAAGGAATATAAGGGCTGGACTGCAGGACCAGGCAGGATGGCATATGCTGGCAGAGGCCTGCTATGTGCTAACAAAGCAACACATGGCGGGTTGAGAGTATGCACTGCCTAGGAGGTTGCTGAGCCATCAATGATGTCAAGGCCATGAAGCATCACAAGACTGTCGTAGCAACACAGAAAACACTGCAGATTCTGCAGTTGCAGCCAAGGCATCTATCAAGGTACGAATTTCATTGTTTCGGCAGCCAAACACAGCTCGCATGGACACCAAGCACTATGCAGTTGTATGATGTGTCAGCATTGCAGCACCCATAGACTGCATGCATTGACCCAGCACCCGTGAGTGTTACCTGATGAAGCAAGCAACACTGTGAATCTGGGGCAGCAATGAAGAGGATGGTGCTGCTACAGTTGCCGCTGTGGGCGCAGCTGCAGGTGCTGCTGCAGAAAATAATTTCAGAGCAATTCCAGCAGCAACATATCAGATGAAAGCAGCAACGGTTGGCTGTTGAGCTCATGGGCAGCACAGCATCAGCAGCTGTTGCAAGATCTGGCCAGTAAGGGAGTGGGCGAGCCAACAGCCAGCCTTGCCCTCAGGGCAGCTCATGAAAGCAGAGACTTGTAGCCATGTGCTTCAGACACTGCTCTTCCAGAAAGAGTGCACACTCGTTTACCATTCAAGCTGCACTGCAACAGGTCATTCTGCAGCTTGATGCAACCAACTCCTGGATAACAAGCATGGTTGAGGATTTGTAGGGGGATGAAGGGTGGCCACTTGGGGGACATCACTCACACTTCCCGCTCAACGAACTGATAAATACTGGCCTGCAGTTGTGAAATTTGCAGAGTGGCAACAATTGTTTCTTCATCTCCTCTGCACATGGGACTGTTGACCCGACGGTCACATGCAGCCCAGGCATATGCTGTCCTGAGGTGCAAGTAACAATTTGCAGCGGGTAGATGTGACAGTATGCAATCAACTGCCTGATGACATGTACATGCTAGCTGTGACTGCTGCGCTGTGAAAGTATTGCATTAAGTATTAAAGTTACAAATGCCAGGTATTGAGTAGAGTGTGTGAATACTGAAAGATGGGCATGTCAGCACAGGAGAGACCGTCCATTGAAATAGTGAGTCCATCATGATGTTGAAAACCAAGACAACTACGATGGGTCTCAAATTTTCACATTCAGGTTCATCTTTGGATGTCACTGAATTGGTCCACAAGCATTCATCAACTCCAAGCCAAAGGAGCGACTGAAACAAGCGCTTTGAGCATAAAAATGTTTCTGCTTGATGGCATCCATAAAATCTGTGTACTGCACTAGCCCAACACCCAACTTGTCAAGTTTGCTTCACAGCTGTCATTTTTGCATGTCACTTGTGACCATTCAGGGCAAACGCATGCTCCACTCCTCTAGCCTTGAAAGTTTCACGTGAAGCAAAGGCAGGATCCTCTGCACCCTTGACAGATCTGGCCATGCTGACAGCCTTAAACTCCATGGTGACGTCATTGCACCTGCAACAAAGAATACGACAGAGGCTGTCAGAACATACTGATTGGCCTAACATATCAGCTGTCTGTCAGCTTCTTATCTCAATTTGCAACTGCTACAGAAATCCAGCAGTCATAGTACCATGATACATGCTTGGTGTGCTGCAAACGTCTTTAACCATGGTGCAGAGCATCATGAATATTGCTATGCACTGCAGTACATCTGCATTCAGCATTTACGTGTGCATGCAAATGCACATATCAATGCTATGCCGTGCAGATACTAATGGGAAAGCCAACATCTTGGCAAAGCCTGGTTGCTGTCAGCTCAACAACCATAGCACGAATGCAACAGCTTGTAGCAGCACCCTTACTTGGGACAGCGAGTCTTGGGCAGGCGCACAGCTACAGTGCTGAACCTGTTGTTGCAGTGGCAGCATTGCCACCAGCGCTTGGTGGCAGTCACCCTCTGCACCTCATGCTGCCGGCACTCAGGATTCCTGCGCTCTGTGGTGCTTCCACAATTCTTGCAGTGGAATGCTGTCACATTCAACCTGCATGGACACAACAGCTGTGATGTGCAAAGCCATGCAGCCCTGATCACATCATCCGTGATCCTGCAATGCAGCAGCAAGATCATGGCTCATGTACATTGGCTTTGCTAGTGCACCAGCTATGGCTGTTAGGGCACCCTTGCTGACTGCTGGCAAGCAGGCCATGGACAGCTGCAGCCGCACGAGAGAAGGTGTGATGCAGCAGAACAACAGCATGGAGCATCATGGCATTAGCCAGGCTGATTTGCACACCCTGAATAGCTTCTATGCTATGAGCAAGTCAATGGGCGCCTGACCAAGGTTGGGCTGCAGCATGGCTATGAGTGCTTGCTGAAGTGAACAAGGTTTGGGTGCAGAAATGTAAAGGAAGGGAGCTAACTTGGTGATTGCTTCCATGCGTTGCTGCATCTCGTCCTTCTTCTCCAGGGCCGTCAGAACTCGTGTCAGGCGCTCATGATCCTCATCATCCACCAACTCTTTGTACCTAATTCATTTCGTTGCAACATGCTTTGCAATGTACATGAGCATGTGGGCATAGCTGAAAATGCAAACTTAGCAGGTATCAATTCTAAAAACCATAATTAGAGGTGCAGGAGTGCATTTGATGCTCCTCCTCACAGAATGCATGCCACCAAGTGAATGCATCAGGCGCGATTGTAGTGACTAGAAAAGGGGTGTGACACTTGCGCCAAACATTTGGCAATCAAAGCACTGAATGTTATTTACGACGCTCTAATTCATACAATGCACTGCTTTGTTGCCAGCTAGTCAAAGGCTGAAGATCCTGTACGAGCTCAATGCTGTATCTGCAGAATCTGCAGAAACTCCAAGCGGTTCAGTGGAATGCAAGCAGGCCAGCGGCCTGTGCAGTAGGTCAGGATCGCACAGCTCCTATGTTAGGCTTGCGCGATGCATCAGACACCACTTGCTCACCTCGTGTCAGTGCGCTCTGTGTTCTGGCTGGCTGCAATGGATCCAAACGCCGCAGCAAAACCTGTACCATAGTCCATAGCGTGTTCAGTCACATTGGGTGAGTATGCAATAGCGGACATGACACCTCCAGCAGAGTGAGCTGATTCCACACTTGATGCTTTACTCAATCCTGATAACAGTAAAGGCGATCAAGCACACGAAGCAGGCACCAAGCAGCTTGCTCTGAACACCTTCCAGGCTTCAAGGACCGTACACTGTGCATCGTAGCAGAAGGCATTCTTCCAATTCGAGCAAGGCAGCGGAAAGCTCTCACCAGAAACACCAGCAGGTGGCTGAGGCAGGGCTACTGTCCCACTTCTACCACCACTGCTGTTGCTGCCACTCTGCCCCTTGCTCAACCCCAGCTTGGCTAGCACCCTTGCCTGGGGGTTGTCCTGCTTGTTAGCCCTGCCTGACTGTGGACCTGCCCTACCCTGGAATGCCTTGCTTACTGCTGCACCACTGCCAGATGTGCCAGCTTGCTTTGGTTCTGCTAAATGGCTACTAGAAGGCATCTGTCTGTGTACTGGTGCCGCCGCAGGGTCTGCAGGGCAACTTGCTGGGGCAGGGATGGATGGGGGGGCTGGAGTCTGGGGGCGGGACTGGAAGGGGCGGTTGGGGTCTGGAGCTTGCAATCCACCTAACACAGCATGGACATAGTCATGCATGGTGCAACACTATACAAAGTCATCAATGGGCATCTGAGATGCCATGAGCGCATCAATACGCTGTCTTGCATCCATTGATGGCAGACTCAGGCCTGCATCCATGTTCTTGATGGAAGACTCCGGCCTGCATCTGTTGAGTGAGCTGCATCCTGTCACCTTTGGCTTGGATGACTGCCAAGGCATGCTGAACGGCAGGGTCAAAAGCCTCATTGCCCCAGTCCACCTCATCCTCCTGCAGGGTCAGCATTCCCTGGGGGGCCTGACCAGGGGTCACCCCCCTTTGCCCCTCTGCTCTTGCAGGTTGATTCACAGCTTTGCTGGCTTGCTGCTGCCTAGAAGAATGGCGAGGCCCTGGCTCTCCTGCCACTGCATGCAGTAGACATCCAACTGCTCATCTTTATGCAGAGTCTATGCTGTGCCTTGTCACTAAACAGCATGGGAAATTACGTAAACAGGGAATGAAAGCTTGCATTGTCACCTGCTACCCCTCCTGACTGTTGAGATAGGCTTTGGCCGACACCCTGTTCACCATTACCGCTAGACCTGTGCTGCCTGTTCTGGTGATGCTGGGAAGAAGAAGCAGCTTGCTGGTCAGCAGTCTGAGGGGGATCCTGGCGCAGCCGCTTGGGTTTGGGCGGGTTGGCGGGGGCCATGGGTCCGTACTGGGGAGGTGCAGTAGCAGGGGGAAGGCGGTTGGGGTCAAGGGAGCCTTGAGCAGGCACCATGGCAGCTAGCAGCCTGTATGGTCACATGAGACTCATGTATGTGTCATGCAAAGCAGCTGCTGTACAAAGCTATTGTCCCTCAACGCAAATGTGAGGCACAGTTTGGGCAAAGATGAATGGGCAACAGCTCACACCCTAGCAGCCGGCTGAGCTTGCTCTTGCACGCATGACTGTGTTTCATCAGTAGCGGCAAAAAGGTCTGTGCCCACAGTGAGTGTTTCAATTGACCATCCCATATGGCCCTTGCCGTTTCATGCAAAGATGCATAGACCACCTCAGTGGTCAGCTTTGTTTGTGCTGCATGACCTTGCATGAAGCAGGCGGCTAGTTTCTGCAGTCAGATTTTAGGGTTTAGGCCAGTTCTGCAGTCTGTTTAGGTTTCAGGCCAACCTGGAGACTCCAGGAATGTTCCTGCGGGCCTTGTCTGCGGTCTGCTGCAGCTGGTGCTGGGACCGGGGCTTCAAGGTGGGGGCCTGGCTGTACAGGATGTCCCCCCCTTCCCCCATCTTGGGCCTCCCAGAGCTACCTGAATCTCAGGGCATGATGTTGCTGTACATGACAAGTGTTGCAATGTGCAATTGCAGCACATTTGTGCTGACCAGTGCACATTGCCAAATGATGATGGTGATGCCATCAAATGATGCCTAATGGTGTACACTGCACAGCTGCTGCACCTTCAATAGCACAAGATTGCTGCCATCCACCATGACACACTGTGCTGCTGACACCAAGCCAAGAAGTCAATGCACAAACCTGACACACCACAGAACCAGTTTGATGCATTCATGCATCTCCTGACGCACCAGCATTTGTATGAACCGTGCAACATGATCACCATCAGCTGTTGTAAGTCACAGACTCAGCAGGCTTCTGCATGCCATTGCTGTTTTTACTTGACTGCGTGCAGCAAAGATTGATGCAGAAGAAGGGGCTGACCAAGGCGGGCGCCATTGGCATGGTGAAAGGCTCGGTGCAAGTGGCTGTCCTTGCATTCGCTGCGCTTGCTGCGAATCTTGTTGTACTCCCCCTGGACATGGTAGTCACAGAAGGGGCATGCATTGATGTTCACAGCATTCCTGCAGGGAGTGCCATCCTGCATGGCATGACGCCTGTCAGACCATGCTTGCACCTGCCCACAAAGCGTGCACTTCTGCACTACAGCGTGCAAAGATAGACAAGTTTGTGCAAACAGATGAGCAATCTGCAGGACTTAAAGCTGTAGAGTCGAGAGTAAGGACAAAGTAGATTTTCCAATGGAGTTCCTACAAGTAGAACTGTAGCCAGGCCAAAAGCCTTACCTTTTTGTTTGCTCTACAAAACCCCATGTCAACAGAAGTGCCCAGCTTGACCACCTGTTGCTCCGAATTCACACTCAATGAAAACATACTGTCAGCAATACGCGCCTGCACATCCCAAAATAAGTTCAAAGCCAGCAGTCACTGTGCCTCCTATCTCAGATGAAGCACAACGACATGAACCGGCAGGGTAGCCAACTCGCAGACAATCTGGCTTGATGTCATATGTCATCATGCAAACGATGGGATGCTCCATCACATTGTTATGCTGTAGACTCATGGACATCATTGCACATCCCTGTAAATGTCATACTCAAAAACAATCACAACCATTCCTTCGTGCACATGGCACGTCTCTGAGAGTCAGTCTGATGATTTTTGAACAGATACACAACTTTGCTCTGAGCCAAGCACAGCACATCAGCATACCTCAGGGCCAAAGACTGCGATGACACTTCCCTCTGTCTCCTTCCACAGGCCGCTCTGAGCCTTGCCAAACAGGAAGAGGCTGACGTTGGTGCCCTGCAGATCAGACAGGCGCCAGATGCTGTAGGCCCGGCCTGCTGCAGACTCCTTGGTGCCCTTCTCTGTCAGCACTGCTATTGTGGCCCACTTGTCATCAGAGCCTGTTTTGCTCCTGCACAGCAATGCAGACCATTGTGTGCACAGCTCAGTAAGCACGACTGCTGCTGCCCAGTGACCATCGCAATCTGCTTTGCTCCTGCACACTAATCTACACACATTTGTTGCATTGACCAGACTTTACTTGGGGACTGTGGCGCTGTCAGCTTTGCCGTACATGCTGATTTGTCACTATTCATTCATTTAACGGTTCATTCGTTCCTTCGTTTATTTGTCCATTCACTCATTGCTTGATTCATTCATTTGACAGATATCTTGCCCTAGGTCAGGTGTGCACAGCCCTGAGTAGCTCCCTGTATGTTGTCCTGTCTTGGCAATCGGCATATCAGCAACAACTTGGGTTGATATGGTCTGTATCAGACTGGAGAAGTCCACGCCAATCAGCAGAACCTGCTGTGCTCCTGTACACGAGATCAGGATTGTGCTTGAGGTCAGATTTGCTGGGCTGCCTACTGCAGCTTCTGTGGTGATCCCCGTTGTCAGCGGTGCTATGATTGACCATTTGCAGTCAGAAGCGCTTTTCCTGGCAAGTCAGCAGAGCAGCCTCCTTTACAACGCAAGGTGAATTGCAGCCATGCGGGTCCATAGCTTTACCTACATAAGGCTGCTGCTCATGTCTGTGATGCTGCAGTTCTGCACTGACATTGTTCTGGGTTAGGCGTAAACACACATTAGAAGGTGTGGTTTTGTTTCCTGTTGACGATTGTGGCGATTGTGTGCAATGACAGTCACATGCAAAGCACCAGAGCAAACAGCATCCTTGCAACAAGCAAGGCAGAATGAGTGAATAACCAGCTGAATTGCAGTGTGAAGTAGTGTACAGACCCTCACACAAATATTGACTAACCTTGCCTGGGACAGTTTTTGGAAATGTATATGAGACAGCCTCTCCTTCAAAACAATGCTAGGTAAGCATGGGTTCTTCATCTGCATGTACCAGACATGCATGATTGCATATAAACAAGTCCTTGTAAGCTTGTTGATTTTGTCTAGCTCAGTCAGGTGTTCATAGAAATACAACTCACACGCAGTCCGGAAAATTTCTCGACAGCACCAGCTTTGGACTGAGGAGCTGTGGTGGCTGTATCATTGCTCCTTTTGTCTGCAGCAGCTGTGCCTGCTGGACGGAAAGCTGCACTTGTGCATGCATTAAGCTTGGTCAAGTGTCAGGTCATGGCCAGATGTAAACAAAGATACAGTTGCGCTCATACTTGCCTTCAGCAAGTGGCCTTGCTGAAATAATTCTGGCTCGCTTGTTCGGGGGTGCATTTTCCGCGTGTGTAGTGTGGAAGGAATGGCACCCAGGTTTTGCAGGTCGCGCTGTGGCTTCGGGTGAATCGGTGATGGCGTCGTCGTCATCTGCCATCTCGAGCAGTGACTGCATCAGGTCCAAATCGTCGTCGGCCATGCTGCTCGGCAGTGACGGCGGACCTTGCAAATTCGAGTAGTTCGCAAGCACTTCACAACGCTATTTGACTCCTTTACAGCGCCAGTGCGGTGTTGATCTATGGCAACCTGCAACGGCCATGCAATTTGGTCAAACAGCAAAATTTGAATGCCGAACCTGTTCAAGCCTGGGTAGCCATTAGGTCAAGAACACCAGCAAAAAGGCCAGACACAGTAGCCACCTGCCTGGAAACCGACGTTTCGTTAATCAAGTGGGCGTATGTTCACGGTGGCCCTTTGACCCCAGGAATCTCCTTCAGCTCCCGCAGGCACTTCTCGAGTTCAAGCCGGCATGCCTTCCAGAGATGTGTCAGATAGTGGCCGCTTTGGGGGAAACAGAGAGGCCACATTTGTGTGGTGACCGACCGGCTGCAGCTGGTGGGGTTATATTCTGGAGAACGACTTCTGACCGCGACCCGGGGAAACATTGCCCAATACCCTACAGATGCTATAGTAGCACGAACATAGTGAATGCAAACACCCACTCCCAATCATATCTTACGAGCTCTGCAGCAAGACTTACAGAACAGGATGGGGAACGGTACCACAGGTACTGGCTGCTAGCATCATTTGTTGTAGGACCAATATGTTTAGGCTGCAGAACATCTTGTTGGTCTCTTGTTTCATAGCCTGGTGCTGGACAACTCGTTCAGTGCAAGATGTTGCTGCTGTGTGAAGCTGTGGGATTGCAACAGGAACACTCTCTTCAAGCAATGCAGGTGACTTCCCTGCTTATCTGCTTGCAGAGCTTGCAGGCGCCCTGCCTGTACAATCAGATTCCGCCAGTCTTGCCTCTGATGAGCAAATAGGCCACCTGGTGAGCAAATAGGCCACCTGCTACCGACCAACATGCATCTTCTTGCAGCCTTGTAGATGCTGACGTCACCAGCAGTATTGAATGCAGCATGCACTCCACAGTATGTACCAGCAGAAGTCAGTGCATGCCTCACCCTGCAAGCCTGCCTGTTGTTTGCAGGATGAGAAGCACCTGTCACGCATCACAACAAGATTGAAGACGAGGTATAAGCTGCACCCTAGTGGGCAACCAGAGAACATGTCAGCAGGTGTCAACATGACCCTGCTGGCGTATGCTGGCCCGTACAAGGCCATAGGCCAAAGCATCAGGTGAGATATCTGGACTGCGTCAGCAGCCAATGCATAACCCTTAACCCCACAAGCAGCAAACAAGTCTGATGCGTCAAAGCTAAAAAAAGGTTGCAAGCTGGGAGCGCTTGTTGCTGTGCAACTTGGCCCAGGTGAGCTTGGTGTGTGTGTGAACCGTCAATCATGCTCGATCAGCCAGGCAACCATATGGCAGGGTGCATGGTCAGCAAGGCCTATTTTCAGCTGCACTGTTATGATGTGCAGGGAGCCTCTGCAATCAGCTCAGACAGCTTTAAAGATGACAGCAGAGATTGCTGCCGAGCAGGTACACCCTGTTACCACCTTCCACACCTACATCTGCATGTCAAGACGCTGCTTCAGTGCATGCATGCACTTCAGTCTGCTCACGTATGCTTGAATAGCACATGCACAACTCAGGTATGGATTCACATGTATTGGGAAACAGGTTGTGCCCAAGCAATGCACATATCACAAAGTTTCATTTCAAAGTGTTTTGGCAAGTGCTAATGCACAACAGACGCACCACCTGAACTGCCTTCATGCCTGGTTGACTTCGAGCATGCTACACAAGATGTGCAATGCATTTTGCATGGTGCGTGCAAAAGCGCCCTCGATTTGTTTCTACCCAAGAAAGTGAGAGCTGCATGCCTGGTGAGACAGGTGCGGGTGCAGCGAGCAGCAGCTGCATTGGCACAGCGTAAAGCCACTGCAAGGGCAGCTGCAGAGGAGGCACAGCAGTCAGGGCAGGGCCTGAAGGGCCCCAAGCACAAGCAGGGCCCCTCCTCGTCCTTCATGTCCATGAGCAGAGATCAGGTCAGCTTGCAGTCCATGCCTTGCTGCTGGCATGGCCGTGTTCTTATGAAGGGTGTGCATCATTCAGCCAGGCCTTGCAATGGTCCAACAGTTGACACAGTCTTGCAAGGTTGTGCATTATTGCTCGGGCACATCAGCTCAATGATACTCCTGTGGTTAGTAGCTGAGTGAGCTGCACTTATCGGGAGCACCGTACCAAACCATACTGGCAGTTGCAATATGTGGCCTTACCAGCCAGCATCACCGCCGCATTACCAGAGGCTGTGGTTTGCATTTTGACCTGAAACCTGACTAAATGAGTCTTGCAGCATTTACAAGCTGACATCGCAGATGCAGCCAGAGAAGGCCTAGTCTGCCTTGCCTGCACTCCACCCAGCATATCAACTCTTAGGACGACACATGCCTGACCTTTGTATGACTGACACATGTGCAACAACTGCTTGAATGTTGACCCTTTGATTGAGCTGTGCAGAGGCAGCGGCCGGCGAGTGCACTGGCAAGCAGCAGCACCAAGCTGGGACCTGGCTGGTACCATGTGCGCCACACTGCCACTGAGAAGCAGCCCCATGCTGTGCATCTCAAGCCACATGCCAGGCCTGCCTCAGCTACAGGCAAGCCTAGTGCTGCTCGCTCAGGGCGCCCTGAGGCCTGGAGGTGAGTCAGCCTGCTCACAGTTCATGTTGGTCAGCTTAACAGCAGCTCATGTGCTTCATACGAGTGCTTAAGGCGTTGTGGATTAGGAACAAGGTTGTACCTAGCATTGGTACTTGGCAGACACAAATCGGCAAGCACTTGCATGAATGCAGTGCCTTGCACCATTGAGCTGTGACTCAGCGGGGTGCTCTGCATTGCAGCAGTGCAGTCTCAGTGATGCCATCCCATGGGACATGCCACCAAGCACAGGTCTTGTGATTGAATATCTTGCTCACCCCTGCTAATGCATCTCTGCTTGTGTCAAAATGACTATCAAGCAGCTCTTTGACTGCAGTCCCCATGACAGCTTTGAACTGATTGCTCTGTGTTCACATGGTGCTGCATCAATGCACGCAGTGATGTGCCTGCTGAATACAATCGGTTATGGCTGATTGTATGTCCTGGCCCTGTCAGGCAGACAAGTAGCAAGTCCTTGGCACGCACAACTGATGGAGAAGGTAATACCAGTGATGGACCGCCGCAGCTGGTCTTGCCAACAAAAGGCAGCCGGCTGTCAGCTGAGCCAAGCACTCCAGGCAAAAACTGGCTGCGCAACAATCCAGACTCCCCATCATCTGGAAAGGGCTTCGCACATACATCCACAAACATGTCCCCAGACATGCTGCAGCAGACACTAGGGCAAACCACCACCGTCACAGCGCCAGACTTCCTGCGACAGACGCTTGGACGCACAAACACCAACATGGGTGCAGACTTCCTGCGACAGACACTGGGACGTACGAACACCCACACAGGCCCAGAGTTGCTGCAACAGACACTCGGACGCACGAACACTAACATGGGGTCGGCATTCTTTGGGAGGACACTGGGGCGGGCTACTACTGGGATGGGCTCCATGGCCTTTGCGAATACCATGGGAAGGACTGGCATGGGAGATTTTGGCCTGACTATGCCTCCTGTTCCACCACTGTTGATTGATCCTTTGGTGACAGCCATGATGCAGAAGGCCAGTGCAGATGTGCCTGTCTCGCAGCCTCGCTCCACCTCTCCAGCCTTTCTGGTGAGCCTTTGGGTGGCTTGCTGTGTTTAGATGTGCTGTGTGCTGTTCTGTGCCGTGCTCTGCCATGCTGTGCTGTGCCGTGCTGTGCCGTGCTCTGCCATGCTGTGCTGTGCCGTGCTGTGCCGTGCTGTGCCGTGCCGTGCCATGCCGTGCCATGCTGTGCTGTGCTGTGCTGTGCTGTGCTGTGCTGTGCTGTTGTTGCTCTGGGTTGCTGATTGGTTTCTCTGTTGTAACATATTGCAGTGAGACAGACAGAACAGAGTGAACCTGACTCATGACTGAATCACTGTGTGCAGAGCCCAGGAAGAGGAAAAGTGGCTAAGCAGGGAGACACAAGCAGCAGGCATGCTGGTGCAGCAACCCCTGCAGCTGGTGCAGCCATTGCTGCTGACTCAGCAGTGAGGAGGCGCTGCACAAGCCCTGTTGCCTTCCGTTTACAGACTAGGCGGCCACAGGGCAGTGGCGAAGGGCAGGGCAAGGCCCATCTAGCCCCTGGCATGTATTTCAAGGACTTGGATATCCCAGGTATGCGTTCATAGCCGAGATCTGATGGCACTCACAGACAGTGACAGCACTGAGCAGCAGTGTAGGTCAAGGATCCAGGTCAACTGTCAAGAGCCTAAACTGACTGTGATTTGGTCAGCAAGTTTTGCTCAGCATGTGATGTACTGGGTTCAGTCTATCGGCTGTAATGACTGTACAAGAGCTCCTGCCTCAGTCTCAGAAAAGATTCCACATGTTGCAGTACACAATGACCAACAAGCTTTCTTCCGCACACATCATGACCAATGGCCATGCCATACTACAATGCACGGACACATCATGTAACCAAACAGCCATGTTGTGCAACAGTGCACAACAAACAGATGATGGTGACAGTCACAGTGATCGTGACAGAGTCACCAACAGCCGTTGAGATTGTGCTGACACTCGCATGCAGAGGAGCACATGCGGGCAGGGCACCCACAGTCGCTGCAGAATCTGGACTTTGGCAAGCAGACCCCCCGGGCCCCGCTGGCCAAGGCTCAAGAGGAGGAAGAAGCTCAGAACACAGATGAGGCGGCCCCAGTAAGTAGCGACCGGCAGGGTCATCAGCTGCCAGCCAGGTCCCCGTCTGCGGTGGGCCATTCCTCTCGCCCCAGGTAAACTGCCATGCTCAGCTTTGCTTCAGGCAAGAATCCTGCGCTGTCAACAAACTGCGCTTGATACATGTTCTGCTGAGGCGTGGAGTCAATCTTGTGCTATGCTACCATACAATCCTGTGCCGTTAGTTGGTCTAATGGCCAACTTACTTTCGATCAGACCAACGATACTCACAACCAAGCTCAGGCTCACACTTTCACTCATGCTTACTGTCGAGCTCACACCCACACTCAAATTCAACTTCACACTCAAACTCATGCTGTCATTCATGCTGACACTCAACATTGGTGATGCATGCTGCAGACGCCTGAAGAGGCCCATGTCTGCATGGGCAGAGATGCCAGCAGGCGGGGCTCCCTGCATTGCAAGGCCCCGCCCAGCCAGTGCCCTGCCCTTTGCATCCACAGCATGCACTAGTAGCATGGCAGCTGACAATGATGGGGACCCCCCTCACCTGTTCTGGACGCCCCCCAAGGCATGGATGCTAGCCCTTATGGACAAGGGACAGCCATTGCGCAAGAAGGCTCACTCGGTCACAGGTAAGCACTTCTTGTTTGTGAGGCATCCTACGGGCCAAGCAAGATGGTTGCAATTGAGCATCTAGCAGCAACCTGATCTGGTCACCTGAGACATGATAGCTTAAAAACTGGTTCTGATCTACCATCAGATGTGCTGCTAGCTATGCATACTTGCCAAGTGCCAAGCGTATAGATCCAAACATGTTGCATGTGCTGCTGGCTTCACAGGCTTATAGCGGAAAGCACACAATGCGTCCGCTGTGCCAAGGCAGTGTTGCCAATGCATGCCCTGGCAACAAGCCCAGACAGCGAATATATGTCAAGCAGGGGATCTTTGACAATGATAGTGCACCCATATTGCATATTCACACAGTTTTGATTGACAGAATGAACAAGTGCACTGACATGGAACCCCAGCCTAAACGTATGTAGCTGCTACCAACTATGGTTTTAGAGACAGGACAAGCATGTCATGAGTGAGCGCACGCTTCATGCAGGAGCTGAAAACGAAAGCTGGGAGCAATGGGCCGCTGCACAGGCAGATGTACATTCCTTAGACAGCTTCTGCTTCTTTGTACAATCTACCAGGCCCGCTTCAGCGCAGTCCCCCTACAGTCCAGGCCGCCGGGGGGTCACCCACATCCGCCCCAGCTCTGCAGCCCCTCAACCCCAGGCCCGCCCCCGCACACCCCAGCTGTGGTCTCGGCTGACTGACTCCCAGCAGGATGTGCGGGATTGCAAGGGATGTGCTGTCAGCACTCAGGCAGGCAAGACAGCTGGAGCAGATTGTGCTGCTGTAGCCACTGCTTCATTGCATAGCATTGACGAAGAGCTTGGTGCTTTGAGCAGCAATGCAGCAGCTGAACAGACTGCTCAGAAGAGTAAGGTTGTGACCAGACGCAGCAAGTCTGCACTTGGTGCCAGGCCAAACAGCGCTGCAGCAAGAAAGCATCAGACCAAAACTGCACCTGGTGCTGGTGACGAGTCCTCTTTAACAGGACAGACAGAAGCTCCCGGTGCAGCTGCCAAGGTGGCTGCAGCCACCAGGGCAAGGCCCTTCAGCGCACAGCCCCAGGCAAAGTCTCCCGGGAGCTTCTTGAGAAACGCACGGCCTCAGTCAGCTGCTGCAGCCAATGTTGCTAATCATGCCAGGCCCAGGTCACCAACTGTGGGGCTGAACAACTTCAATGAGCCAAAACGAGAGAGTGGCTGGGTTGATTTCAGAGCACAGAACAGGATGGGCAAGAGGGTGAGTGCTCCCTCCCCCCCAAGAGGCCCTCCTCCAGGGCTGCTTTCCTGTTCCCAAGTCTTGACCCCGCCCCCTTAACCCCCCTCCCCTTACAGCCTCCCTCACCCCTAGTCTTGAGGCTTAGCTGTGAATGCTTGCACCTGGACAGCAAACTTCCAACAAAACTACACAGCCATACATGTAGAGTCTGTGGCAACTTGGAATTATTCCATACCTGCCTGCAAGACACATGACAGGGAGCCTTGCCATTACAGGTACATGGAGGGGCAATCTCTGCTGTCACAAGGATGGAGGCCCTGCACAGCATGCGGCCCTTGACTCAGACTCAAGGTCCCTTTGAGTTGACTGGACCCTCCCCCCTATCGCCTTACCTGACCGCAAAATATAACCCTCATGACGAAGTCAGGTCTCACAGGCTACGTCCACCCTCTTGGGCCTTGCCCCCCAACAGGTCAGATACCGCGCCCGTCCCCCCCCCCCCTCCTCCCCACCCCCACCTCCCTTCCCCTACCATGCATGCATGACAAGGGCTTGTGTCACAAGCTAGCAGCACATCATGGTCTTCTGCATGTTATGTGGCATGTGCAGCAATGCTTGCTGTTGATCTGCGGTTGAGCAGGGCAATGTGTGGCTTTATTTTGTGCGGTTTAGGCTGTTCTGAGGTTGCGAGTGATTGCTCCTCTGATTGATCTGATGATCAATAAGCCAGCTCGCATTGTATCAGTGTGTTTGCAAGCATTCAAGCTGTCTTGGCAGTCTTGGTGTGCATGGGATCTGGCATATGCTGTTGTGCTATTGTCAATGCTCTGCCGTTTTTGAGAATGCATGCAAAGACAGCAGCCGGAATGTTCATGGCAAGTGCGTGCTACACTGTTGTGGTTGCATTGATGCAGATCAGTGCCAAAGTGGCGTGGGACTGTGCACCGTGCTGGTCCAGCCCAAGTTCAGCAGGGCAGGAATAGGAATGGGTGGCAGCAAGAATGGCAGAAATGGGTTCAAGTAGCTGCATCAAACCTGCATCAACGCCCAGCCTGATCAGGTCTGCATGAGTCGGTCAACTAGTAAAGTATGTGTCTTCCCCTAATGTCAGGTATGCACAGTGGAAGCTGATGCTGTCTTCTGTTCTGGTCGTACCACCACATTGTCCTCTGCTATGGTTCTTGCCCAGCTGTGTGACTTAAGATAGCAAGAGTGCATCTGTGGATGTCTACCTGTGCATGTTTGCATTTCTCCCAGTCTGCACTTTCTGTTTCTTGGTACTGTGATTAGTTACTAGCTAGCTCGTAGGTGAAGTGTGCAGGAAGCAAGTAGCAGGGATATACATATATGTAAGTAGACAGCGTTGAGATTTGTGATTTTGCATGACTAAGCAGGAACGAAGTATAGAATGTCTAACGCAGCAAACTATCTGTGGAGTCTCAGCTGCAAGGCAAAAGACTCAGGTGGCTAGGTCATGTTTTCAGGATGCCTAACGATAGATTGCCTAAGAAGCTTTTGTTTGGTGAAGTCAAGGGGCTTCGCTCACCTGGCCGCCCTAGGTCTAGTTTCAACGATGTTGCATTACGTGATTGTCAAAACTGTCGTATTAGTAGGCCTTATAGGGATGCACAAGACAGGCTGCTCTGGAGAGACAAGACTTGTCCTGCACGTACCTAGCTCATCATGAGCTGGAAAGCGT
>JAABUP010001779.1_pt1 | contig 44130 bp, 50 predicted proteins | sample 5559201 | NCBI WGS metagenome assembly JAABUP01 (sample SAMN10711887, study PRJNA513373) | rock metagenome | isolation source: Antarctica rocks | place: Antarctica
TTACGTTAATCCTTAACGCCGTAGCCGCTAATATTCTCGAGGAAGGAATAGGAGGAGGAGGAGGACGAAGGTAAGCTATTTACCGCCGCGTTACTAGTATCTATCGTCTATTTACCTAATATTCTAGTTACTATCCTATTTCGCTAGTCGGTATACGTGTTATTAACTCTACTAGTTCTTAACGCTTTAGTCTCGGAGCTGTCGCACTCCTTAAGGGAGGGATCTCTTAGCTCTTCTAACTACTATAAGTAGTAGTAGGAGGTTCGTAGCTAGCACCACGTATAGGTAGATCCCATTGCTAGCTAATAAGAAGACTTATAAAGCCGGTAGAATTAATTAATTTATAGTTATAATTATATGTATTTTTAATACTAAAAAGTTAATTAATTATTATATTTATAAAGGAGAGGACGGCTAAGTAGAGGCGCTTTTCTACCTCCCGGCTTCTCCTTTCTAAGACAGGCTTAAGCTGCCTTCTTTGGGCAAAGCGTAGAACACCGCATCACTCGCTGCTTTCACGAGAAATAGATTTGCGCTGTCCCTCACTTCTGACTATGCCTCCTCCTGTATTACCCGCCGCTTTAGACAAGTATAGGTAAGTATCCGACTCCGCTCGCTGCACTTCTCCTTTCTCTTTCCCGGGTTTCTTTTTCCCTAGACATCGAATTCCTAAAACCTTCCTGCGCGAGTTCCTGCAATCTACACCTCCTACTCCTCTTCCAATCATCGGCTGTCGATCGCCTACTATTCCATCACTGAAAGGGGAGACCTAGGGCATGGAACTCCAACGCCCTACTGCAATGTCTTGTCATTCCGTTCAAGTTGTCTTTTTGGTTCAGTGGTCGTCCACTCTAATCATTATCGCCCCATGTCAAAGCACAACTCAACACAAATCTTGCAAACATCTCTGATTAGTCGAGAAGTCCTACGCCCTTGCTCTCTCCCTATCCACCTCACCCACAATCAACTTCCTCAAGCCCTCAAACCCCTCGCTCCTCCGTACATACCTAACCCTCCTCGGCCTCTCCTCCAATCCCACAAATTGCATCGGCAAGATGTCTGTAAACCGAAACTCTTTCTCCTCCACCAGCGCCATCTCCACCGCCTTCGCAAACTTAGCCGGATGCGCCGTTGCCAGCGCCACCTGATGTGCACCCTCCGCAGATCGCAGCGCCGCAGTTACCGCAATTGCAGAATGGGGATCCAAAATATAGCCATTGGGCCATCGATAAACATCTCGGATGGTGGCAATCGTCTCTGCATCCGATACCCGCTCCGCTGCGAAATCTGCGCGTACGGCATCCAGCACTTGTTTCTCGACGCTGAATCCGCCGTTGGTCTTTAATTGAGTCTGCCATTCTTTGACTTTCCGACCCGCTATTTCTCTTTTCTCTTGTGCGCTGTTGGTATTTGAGCCGTAGACGTCGTGCGCGACGAACCAGAGCAGTCTTTCGAAATTGCTGCTCACAAGAATGTCCATCGAGGGAGATAGCGTTTCCTTGACTCCTTCAGGATGCGCTGTTGCTCCTACAAGACCCCCTGCTGCCGCGGCGCCGTGAACGGGGTTTTTCTCGTACGTGCCGGTCTGCAAGAAACGGTGGAGGATGTCGTTCTCATTGCACGCGATGATGAGCTTCGAAACGGGCAGGCCCATCCGCTTAGCAAAGTACCCGGCTAGGATATCGCCGAAATTTCTGGTGGTAGATTCTGAGTCAGCGGTTTAGTTCTTGGGTAAGCGTGGTGAACTCGTACGAGGCATCTTTCGCGTAAGATGTGCGTGGGAAATGTCTTTTGACTCCAACCTCGGCTCTTGAGAAGGAATGGATAAACACTTACCCTGTGGGAACGACGAAACGGATCTGATCGGTCGAGGGATTATATGTGCCAGAGCGAACTAGCGAGAAGTAGGATGCAAAGTAATACGTTATCTGAGCTAGTATTCGTGCGAAGTTGATAGAGTTTACTAGTCGAGGCAAATATTAGTCTTAGTACACCATGTAGACTGAATCTTCAAACTATACCAGCGGCAAGTCTCTGACTTGAATTGATCAAAGGGTCGTTGAAAAGGTCTTTCACGAGGGCCTATTGAGTAGCGTCAAAAGCGACGTTTTCAGCAGAGGCAGGAGATATGGTACTTGACAGTCATCAAATGTCCCGTCAACGCTTAGACAATGCACTACAGACTAGTCATTAGAAGTCAATACGAGCGTTGGAGGACTGGTGACATACCATTCTTTGCCGTCACTGTTGCAAATCCGGAAGTCAGCGATGTTCTATCAGAAGTAGAGAAGAAGCCAGGAAGCATCTTTAACGACCTTCCACTCCCGAGCCATATTGCAGGGATTAGCTCTAGGATTAGGACTGGTGAAAAAAACGGCCTTATTAACCCACCCGTTGTCATCTGTGCCTCCTGTATTGGGCTCACCTGGGTTCGGAGTCAGTATCGCCCACTCAAAACTTTGAAATCTGTTGTAATTTACCTTCCCTGTCGGATACATGACGAACACCGAAACATCTTTCTTGCCTCTCAAGCCGTATATCGCGGCGCTTCCAGTGTCGCCACTTGTTGCGCAAAGGACGGTCAAGTGCTCCCGATCTTTGCCCGACTTTCCTTCGTTCCTTTTGACCAGGAAGAACTCAAATAGGTTCCTGTTCACGAATTTAGAGTCAGCAAGATTCAGGACTCAGCGTATCACATGGAAGGAGGATAATAGGCTCTACAGGGCATATACCCCAAGAACTGCAGTGCCTGCAACAGTCGACGTTAGAATCAAAGGTTGTTCGGCTGTGAGGGTTCTCTCATACGATGTCTTTGAAGGCAAATGTCTCTCCATGATACAGTTCCAGCAAATGTATCTTTCTGGCATCATTCAGCGTCACCGTGGGCGTCACGCTCGGAATTCTAAAAGTCGAGTACGACCGGTTGATGATGTTTCGAAGGGCCACAGGCTCGATTTCGCTTGGGGCAATATAGAGACTAAAGATTTGAAACGCGAGCTCCGAGAAGCTCATATGAGACCAATCATCCTGCCAATTTGACGGCAAGGAGGGAATGTCTTCTGGGAGAAATAGCCCCTGATCTGTAGCCAGTCCCTTTAAGACCGTCTCTTCGAAGGAGAACTGCGCATTGTTAGCTTTAGTGAGTGACTTGAGAGGTCAACATACACCATAGGAGCCGCCACGCGTGGAGAGATAGCGCTGTGATGTTGTGTGGGACGACATTGTATGTGAAATGAGAAAGCCTAGCTATTGAAAAGGGACTAGGGGATCGAAGATGACAGCAGCAATAGGTCGGGTGTCAGTGGTGGAAGGTTTTTCGAATGGCAAATCTTAGTGAGGGTCCGACTGCAATCAGTCCAGCTTGAATTTTGCTGATATTCGCAATGAGCGTAAGTCCTCGTCAACGAGTCATGAAGCAGCAATCATGATGGTCATCGATCGAAAGAAAAGAAGAGTGCAACAAACCTGCCGAATCGTCAAGGTAGACAAACAACGTATCTTACGACACTATCTCCGACTGCTAGAATGTGCAAAGTAAGAGATATCAGCTGGATTCCTTAATCTTTGGTTAAGCGCAAAAATCCTCAGGAGAGAAGGCTTAAGAGCTTGTGATAGATAAAATCGATGTTTTCGGAATGTGGGAGGAATCCTTGGCAGATCGGCCAATTAATTTTTACCTCGGGAGCGAGGGTAGCCTGTGGCCCGGGTATGATATCTAAGCACATCTTATCACACCCTTTGCCCTGCTCTACTCGATGTTCTTCAGAGCCACCGTCGCAAGAAGGTCTCCGATCGAAAATGAAGCGCAAGCGACAGGAGCTACTGGGGGAGAATGATTGCGAACCAGAATTGGGAAAGAAATCGCGAAGCAATCTAGATACCTACTGACGAAGCCACTCCTCCGCGAGAGGTAGCTAGACGGCCTTTCGACCAAACGTTGAGCGAGGCAAGCGATGACGACGCGTTGCTTCTTGCCGATGAGCCGGCTACAACAGCCGTGAACGAGTATGATGAGTTGCGCCAGAGTGCCATATTCTCAAAAGAGCATCGTCGTGTCATGCGAGCATCGAACAGAAAGCTCGTAGGTATGAAAACACAACTGTCTCAAGTGGTTAAATCTCATAACTCAATGGTTTACAGAACAAAACAAGCCTATGCCAATAAATCTTTCCAACAGGGGATTGAAGTGCAACGGTAGCCTAGCTATCCGCACAAAGCGAAATCGAAATCCAGATCGGGAGTCTTGCCCCTACGACATGACGGTAGATCTAGATACGTCACCCTTGGTGGCCTGGAGACTCGTAAACAGTGTAGGCGACGCTGGGCTTATGCTTGGCATGCGTTGCCACTTCTGCCACACGAAATTCAAGCTGCGTGAAGTCTTAAGGCGATGCCGAGCTTTGGCAGATAACGACAATGATCGAGCAATTTGCGAATGGGTGTCCTGTTTCAATTCCGCACTCCACCTTGCGAAGTACTGCTTCAAACACCTTGAATACGTCTGCATTGCGAAGAAATGGAAAGACCCCTGGAACACCATTGTTCCCGAGCGTGCGAAGCTGGTATTGAGGAAGGGTTTGGCCCCTCCAAGTCGTCAATGGTCAAGTGCTGGAATCGCAGCATTTGCGCAAATTAGTCGGAAATTCAAGAGTGGCGCGAAAGTCAATGCTATCGTCCTCGACCTCGAATTCAACACGGAGAAAGTTCATATGGCGGCGGCTTGCGATCTTTTCACTGGCGAGAAATTGTTCGACACTTGGCTTGATAACGAGTGGACAAATACTTCGTGCCCTCGAGTGCCAGACAGCACATCTGGCGCAACGGACATTCATAAGCAACTCGACATTGCTCGAAAGATACGTACTACGGATTTAGGTCACATGGAGCGCAGTCTTGTCAGAGTGAAAGGCAAAGAGCGGATTAACGCCATCAATGCTAAGCAACTTGTAGCAGAGTTAGAGAGAGCCAACATTGATTCGGATACATTTGTCTTCAGCTGGGCAACCTCATCAGCCACTGATCTTGGACGACTTAGCAACTGGATTGACAAGCGAATCACGCGAGGCACAAAGAATCCTCTCCCACCTATTTCTATGTGCATTCCCTTGATCAATATCTTCCGTCACAATATAATCAAGAATGTCACCGCGAAAGAGGCCGAAGACCTGACACTAGCTCTAGAAGTAGTATTCCCCTCGGTCTTCCCTCAAGAGCATACACTTATAGGATTCAACCATCAACCTCTCATTGATTGCCTACAAGCCCGACTCCTGGGACTTCAGGCGCTACGCTACTCCATCGGCGACGAACCCTTAGACAACCTTGTTTATAACGTGTCACCAGTCGCAATTTTGGGCCAAAGAGGGATAAATGCTCATTTCACTCGGGCAAATGAAAGAGATAAAGGGTCACTGAACTGATGGATCGCTAGTGGCTGACGTGCGGTAACAATCCATATCTGGCACATCAGCATGACCAATGTTTCGAGTTGGATGTGAATTTACAACTTGCGGGAAGAAGTGCTGTTTTAATTGTTCCAGTTGGGCTTACAGTGGATTGCGACTATGCCCATTCCACCACTCAAGGAAGACTGAAAGGGTTTGAAGGGTCCGACAAGCAATTTCTGACGCAATACTCCTTGATTAGACAATGGCACCATAGAACAATGACTGAATCTACTTCCTTGCTATAATGCACTTCAAATTCCATTCCGAAGTTACGATATGACTGAGCACGAAGAAGGTGGTTCTGGCGCGAGAACAACTAAAGAGACTTATTAAAGGTTACTGATATTGACCAAGTACAAGGTTTAACCATTATTTTGTCGCTATCTAGGCGATTAAGCCCCGCATCATCTGCCCTGGATTAGATGGATAATGATTTGCTGCATATCACCTCAATCCTTCGCTGATGTGTCCATTTCATCAAGGATCCCGAGCACTTCTTCTGTACCGAAAATATTCTTGGACTGATGATCTAGTGGAGCGGAGACCTTCATAGGTGCTGGATACTCCGCTGATTCCCGACCGATGTCTCCACGCAACTCGTGGGTCGACATATGATCCACCATTGACCACACTGTGTAGTACTTTCCGGGCAACGCGCCCATGCATCCTGGAACTGTGCATCGAAATCAAGTCTTTGAGGCGTTGTGATCATTCTCGAGGTGAAATGCGATGAAAAGCGTTTTTGCGGTGACGACTTTTGCAACCTTCATTCGCGAGGGGGCACTGAAGCAGCGTTCCGTGCGCATGTCTGTTGGTGACTCTCATTGTGCCTTTGCACCCTCTCTTCTGATGTTGCTTCATCTTGCTTGGTTTTTCAAACTCGTTCCCGCAGCTACCGCACGTCGACGCTTCTCGTGTCTTCTTTGTAAGGCATCCCCCCATTTTCAGATGCCCTTTAAGGCTATGGCAACTTCGTTCACAAGTTGGGCACACCTCGTAATTTCCTGGATGGACTTCCAGTTGATGCGCGTCTAGAGCTTCTCGATCGTGGAACCGTTTGCCGCATACTCTTGAATCTGCCTTGAGAGTCGGGCACCGAAGCTCTTTGGGACATTTGCCCAAAGATCCAAGATGCTCTTGAAGATCTTCCGCCGATGAGAAAACCTCATAGCAGGTCTGACATCTCATGTGAAGTGCTCGTTCATGTCGGTCTCGACCTGATCTATGAGACAATACCTTGTCACAATGTCGACACTGGTGTGGCTTGACGGATGGCCTCATCCCTGCGACGAGGATTAATTTGCTAAGATGGAGACACTGAGGAATGTTCTGCTATATTTTTAGCTATGCTGGAGTGGGAACCGGAATAGCCTTTCTGCACTTAATAGTGCAGCAGTAGTGCAAAAGATGAATCGTAGACGATAAGGAGTGGACAACGGAACATCTCTGGGGGGAGTGAGATTTCGAGAGACTCGGTGGCTGTCTCATCGGGTTCGTAAATCCAGTGGTGAACAGCCATGTTCCGTTGCAAAAAACACTAGTGGCAATGGTCAAAGTGTTGATACAGTGACTCGGTGTTGAATGTGGATCCAAGAACTGATCTGGTGTTGCACTGAAAACTTGATAACCTCAGATCGCTCGCTTTGTCACATGAGTATGCCACATTGCTTGTGAGTCGTTGAGCATAAGAAATTGAAATCGCTTGTCTCCTGTCAAAGCAAACAACTAAGTAAGAGATACGACACTCGTCCTTTGTCCCCGATCACGGTTCAGCATCAGTCAGCATCAGTCGAAGGTTACTGTACATAGCTGCACGTCGCCTTGAGGCCCAACAACCTCCTTGACAATGAAGCAGCTACCGGCAGTGGAGTCTGATCGCAATACTCACCCCATGATACCGCCCTCGAATGTCTCGACAGATGACGAGTCTTACTACGAAGACATCTTTAAGATGGCATTTAGAATTACAACTCCCATTTCCGTGAAGAGGGTCCAGAGACGCTTGAAGGCAATGGCGCTCACGAAGCTAATCGAGCCAACGGATCATGTGAATTGAGCTCTGCTGCCATTACCGCAGCGTCGAAGGACGTCTTTTAAGTTCTTGGCATGTTAGAAAGCAGGAATATTGTCAAACTTTGAAAGACTGCCGCCTGAGATACACATATATATCGTGAGCCACTGTCCATCGAGTGCGATTGCAGCGCTCTGTCAGACTTCCAAGCTCCTCTATAAGCGCCTGTCGAAGGGACTATATGAAAGCATTCATATAAGCGATTGTGTGTATGGCGTACCCGTGGGTAAGCAAAATGGGCTTCTGATTGCGAGTTCTTGCGTCCAAAAGTCTATGAAAGCAATGTATTGGAATTGACGTAGTGACAAAAAGGCCAGGCCAATTGTGATCACTACTATAAGTGCCCATATTTTCAAATTTCAACACAATGACAACGTTATCCGTGTCTGGGACAAACAGGACAGTTTTCTACGTACCCTTCGCGAGCGTGCTAACTATTCTAAACACGTGCGAGCGATCAGCTGGACGCTGATCTATCGACAAAGAGACGAAGGATCAGATGACGATAGGGATGAAGACGAATATGAGGACGTGGATGGAAATGTGTACCTCCCCGTCTATTGCGACTCGGACCGTCGTTCGAATATGTGGTATTTGCTAGGGACACTCAAGAACGTCACTTACGTCGAGTTATCTGTACGTCGCTCATATCTCTCAAAAAGTATCCCACAGCGCATGGCTTTGTTTCCGAAGGTAACTTCCTTGTCGCTCATCGGAGATCTCACGGATAGATTCGTATACTCGGCTCTCTCGAGTACCAAGCAAAAGTAGACAAGTGTGGCCCACCAGCTCTGGGGCGGTCAACCGCCCGGCTTTTCAAAATTCTGACAGGAAGATGCACCCTGAAGTCGGTCCGAATCTTTCAAGCAGACTTCCGACTTCACAAGAAAGAGGGTGAACAGGAGAGGTATCCTCACTTGTACCAAAAGCTCTCGACCAGACTCAACATGTTTTCGCTGCCCCTCCCGTAGACTCGTTGGGTGAGTTCCGAAACATTGAAGTCCTCTTCCATTTGTCAATAGTATTCCGCCGAATGTTCTATAGTCTATACCGCAGCTTTGCCATACTTTCTAGGAGCTATGCGGCCGATAGATTAAAGTGCTTGTTTATCGTAGTCAAGGCGTAAGGGCAAGGAGATAGAAAAGCAAGAGGCGACAGCAGTACAAGACGAAGGACGTGACAGAGAGGGTGGCTGAGCCCAGGAGCCAGTCCTGGAGTCGTCGCAAAGGGATGGTCGTGCATTTGTTATTCAACGAGAGGGAGAGAGCCTTATTACATAACTTCATAATGAGAAGGTTGAGCTGTGCCACACATATGACTGTAGCCGCGTTGATGCAGGAACGATGATTAGCACGTTGGACGGGTGCAGGGTGCAGGGGAGAGTGGTGGGGCATGGCTCTAGGGAGGCAAGGGTGCCAAAAGCAGCGTCCAGACCAGCCGAAAGAGGCAACCCTTTAGCCGTCCCCCCGCCAAAATTTATTAATATAACTATTAGTATAATCCTAAAAATACCTCGCTATTAGTATATTTAAGCTTTCTTAATAGCCTACTAAGACTGAATTCTTCCTTAATATAGATATCTATATCGCCGCCCGCCGGTAAGAAGAAAGAAGAAGAAGGAATAGAAGAAGAAGAAGGGTCGTTTTATACTTATTAATAAGCCTAAATCCGCGCTAGCCCTAATTAGATTTACCTCGAAGCCCTCTTAATAGTCTATTAAAATAAAAGTCTTCCTTAATATAAATATTTATATTACCGCCCGCCGGTAAAGAGAAAGAAGAAGAAGAAAGAGGAGGAGAAGAAAAAGAAGAGTTTTTAATACTTATCTAGGGAAGGAATAACGCGAGGTAAAAAGAGCCGGGGGGGGCGGTAATTAGTATTACTAGCGTCTATAAAGTTAAGAGGAACGAGGCTAAGAGAGAGGGGCGAATTGGAAATCAGCCTCAGCCCTATATGCTTAGCATATAGTATAAATATAACACGTCTCCTATAGAACTAAATTAAGTCGTTTACCGAATTCTAATAGGTTATAAGCCCGGGTTTAACGCATCTATTACGCCCGGAGACGGCTTCCTTTATAATATTACGTCGTATTCTTACCTAAGAAGGGTTTTACGAGGGAGAATACCGCTATAGTTCTCCTCTCGATACGCGATTTTACGTAAATACCTCCCTCCTACGAGATTTTCGGCTACGTCGACTAGAAATATAGTCGGCTACGGATATCTACCGGCGAACGATACGAGGCGGGCCTAAATAGGGGCTAGTAGTGCTATAAGAGCTAGGAGATAGGGGAGGAAAGCGGAAGCGTACCGGTAGAAGGAGGTCTTTTACTATTAGGGTAGCTAGAAAGAAGATATATTTAAGTTAGTTTTTAGGAAGAAAAGAATTAGGATTAGGGTCGCCCTCGTTAATAAAGGGTCTCTACGGAGTAGGATACTAAGATAGATCGCTATAAAGGTCTCTACGGAGTAGGACGCCATTATAATCGCCCCTAAATAGGGTCTCTACGGAGTAGTTATTTAGACTTTAATACCATACTCGTCTATATAGCAAGCCACGTTAAGAAGTCTTAAACGAAGATATTTAATCACGTCCTAGCACTCTTCCCGATTTTCACCTATAACGAGCGATTCGTGCGGAGGGGTTTTACGGGTTTAATAAGGCTTTAAAGTAGGATGTTTAGCTAGGAATACGATTCCTAGGGGAGCAACACTAAGGGTAGCCATTCTATGAGGAGCTACACCATTAAGAAGCTACGGTATTAGGCCAATTAGGCCATTTGGGCCAGCATATTTAGTTCTTTTGCTGATAGGGGAGTGTTAGAAATCAGCCTCAGCCCTATATGCTTGGTATGTAGCATAAATATAACACGTCTCCCATAGAACTAAATCAAGTCGTTCACCGAATTCTAACAGGGCGGGTAATTAATATTACTAGCGGTTATAAGGTCGAGGTAAAAAAGGCTAAATTATAAGAGATAAAGGGAGCTAAGAGGTAGTAAGCGTTTAATAATATTATTAAGGCGATATATCTATCTTAATAGCGAGAATTTATAATTATGTTCTAGTTTTCTAGAACCTTAAAAATATATAATCTCGACTAACCTCTAATTATATACTAATTTCTAATATAGATATTACTATATAATATAGGTTAGTCTATAGATAACCCTTTTTTAGTTAAGTTAAGTCGGGTTTTTATCTAGTTTTTATAACCCGACCCTAACCCGGCCCTAAGTCCTATTTTAACCTAACTTACTCTATCTTAAACCGGGCTACCCGGCCTTATTACGTAGTATACTTCCTTATAAGCTACTAAGGCGCCGTAATTTATACCTAATTAGGCGGTATATTAGTAGAGCGTTAAAGACGGGGTAAATACGGCTAATAATAAGGTTATTAATACGGCTAATACGGCGGATACTATTACCGTTTATAGTAAGGCGTCTAGCGAGTATTATATAGGTATATACCGCGATCGTACTAAGAATTTTAGTACGAATATCTATTCTAAGGATATTAGTAAGACGGCAAAGGCGTGGCGGTGCAAAAGCGACTTCGATCTTCATTTTCTTTCCTCTTTGACAACGATATCAAAATTCCCTGCAACCGTTCATGTCAGTGTTGCGCTTTGGAACCCCAACATGGGATCAAAGAGCCCAGAAGAACACCAGCAGACTCCTGGTGGTATGATTTCCACCTTCCCAGGCAAGATAATCAACAATTCTCACCTGTCCTTGCGACCTAGCCTCCAACTCCGTCGAGCTCAAGCCGGCCAATCCTGACCCAAAAATCTCTCAAAATGGCTCGATATCGGCCGATTTGGATCGTGGAGTTATTGGTGACGACGATGACGACGATGCTAAGGGAGACGCTGGGATGAACACCTCCCTTTCCAGTGCTGGTATGTTGCAATCTTACACTCGTGCCCCACTGACAGTCTGCCTGTTCACAGAAAAGAAAAAGAAACGCAAAAGGCCCAAGAAGAAGAAGACCAAAATCAGAACCTTTCCAGCGACGGAGCTCAAGCAAACGACCCCACCGCGTGTGATGCTCTCAACTCTATTCCCGTCTGAGTATCCAGCAGGAGAACTCGTCCCGTACGAAAATACGTCCCGCACCACCGACAAAGAATCACGTTACAATTCGTGTCTCTGGGACGAAGGCTTTCTCGCCGATTATCGCCAGGCTGCGGAGATCCATCGTCAGGTTCGCCAATATGCCCAGAAAGAGCTCATCAAGCCAGGAGCAAGTCTTCTATCAATTGCCGGGGGTATCGAAGATGGAGTTCGGGCGCTGTCTGGCCATCAGGGACTTGAAATTGGAGATGGTCTGAAAGCGAGCATGGGATTCCCCACTGGGCTATGCTTGAATAACGTTGCGGCCCATTGGACCCCAAACCCGGGCGGGAAAAACGTTATTTTGGAGAAGAGTGATGTACTGAAGGTAGATTTTGGAGTGCATGTGAATGGTCGCATTGTCGATTCGGCTTTTACAATCGCGTTCGACCACACGTACGACAATCTCCTTGCTGCTGTGAAGGAAGCAACGAATACTGGCATCTTGGTACGTCTGTTTGCTTGAGAGCGCGGATCTTGAATTGAGAATTGTGAAGCTGATGCATGGATAGCATGCTGGCGTTGACGCAAGGATGAGTGACATCGGCGCCGCGATCCAGGAGGTGATGGAAAGCTATGAAGTCGAGATTGCCGGAAAGTCTTTCCCTGTGAAAGCCATCCGAAATATTACAGGCCATGACATTCTTCGGTACCATATCCATGGCGGTAAACAGGTTCCCTTTATCAGAAACAACAATCAAGACAAAATGGAGGAGGGAGAAGTGTTTGCCATTGAGACTTTCGGGAGTACTGGCAGAGGATTCGTATGCGATGATGTAGGGACTCAATTTCTTTCTCATTTCCTTCATTTTGGGTCCATGTCCTAATTCCTCAGCAGGTGGGAATCTACGGCTACGGACGAAACGGCGACGTCTTAGGTGCCAACCTGCGTCTTTCCTCCGCAAAGGCTCTCCTCAAAACCATCGACGCCAATTTTGGAACCTTGGTTTTCTGTCGTCGATATCTTGAGCGTCTTGAAGTGAAGAACTATCATCTTGGAGTAAGCAATTGATACGACCATAGCGTATTGTGCAATTATTGATTGAAGGGTGCACAGATGAAAAATTTGATAGATAATGGAATCGTCGAGTCTTATGCGCCCCTTGCTGACGTGAAGGGTTCATACGTGGCACAATTTGAACACGTATGAATCCCTCTTATAAAACACCCTTCTAAGACTAATCATCCATTCCAGACGATTCTACTTCACAATGGTGGGAAAGAAGTGATCAGTCGTGGTGACGACTATTAGGTATTTGCACTTGCAATCGAAGCTCTCGTTTACGTGTCTTTCTTTTTATCGATGAAAGCCCCTCATGCAACATTCCGATATTCCACATCTTAGTTTATCTAGTTGGCCCGTCCTCCACATTGTCAAGTCCAGTCACTACCTCTACAGCAATTGAATATATACCACAGCCTGACTGCTTGCCCCGCACTTAGGTCAGGAGAATATCGCCTTGGACTGCCGATCATTGCTTGAAAGCTGGAGAAGTAGTGGTCACCTTGAGCACCCTAAATTACGGTGCACTCTCTATATATTGCTTTACTTGGCCGACTAAAGTTTCTTCTTTGTTTGGGATATCTTGACATTATGTTACTAATTGTGATTTTCCATTAGTAGAATTATTGTTGTCGCTACTTTTTGGCTTTCTTGCTATGGTCTATCTGATCCGTAATTCAAGATGGCTCCTCCAAAGCGGATGCTCCGCCATAGAAGGTCGTATGTGGAGGAGTGACTGATGCAGACAGAGTATGCACTGAGACACAGCGCATGATGCATCCACTTTTCCAAAGATAGGAGGTACGAAGAGTTTGCATGGTTATAGCATTCACGGCTGCCTGATTCTCTAGAATGTGGGATTTCTGACTATTTGAATAACTCAAAACGATGAAGTCGTTTGTCCCTAAGCCTATCATACTAGCGGTTTTTTCGTTGACACGTCTCCCTCTCAGTAAAAGTTGGATTCTCTAGGCCTCGAAGCTGTCGTCTCCGTGAATCATGGTCCTCCTCCCCGATTAATTTCGTTCGCTTTGGCGTCCGGATGTGGCTGTAGAAATCCAGGACCGGCCGGACTTTCACAACATGTCGCACTATCGAGTTCGCATCCGCCTCGATGGCGAAGCCATGCTATCTAATTTGATTGTCGTCGACGAGGATACGGCCGCTTTCAACGGCGCCTGGCTTAAAAGTATCGAAGCCTGCAACATCGATACTAATGGCGCAATCGAGCGGGAATCCTCCCATCAGCCGTCCATGGGAGGGTTTCAAGATCTGGGAAACCCACTTTCGAGCCTTACCTTTTTATTAGACTTCCTAGGATGGTAGCTACGGGCGTATATCCGAGTGGCTATCCGAGTGATATCTATTAGGCGAATCGCACAATTCACAGACACTGCCATATAGCCTAGATAAGAATTGGACCGCCAAAGTGAATGCAGAATCGTGGAGTGCGGTTCATATCCGACGTCATCTTGGGTTATAGAATTAACACAAGGGAAGCGTGTACAAGATTCATCCTCACGGGTTCCCCTTTTCTTATTAGATTCAAAGCGGAAGTAGCAAAGAGAAAACCAGTCACTGCTAAGTAAATTCCCAGTGGACGCTGCTCCCGACCAAAATAACTCAATCAAGCTGTCGGCATTTTACCAACGGGCGCAGTCCTAAATGACAGACTGAGAGACATTTGGGCAAAATTGCATACGGAAGCAAACGCTCCTAATTGATTTATCAAACCAATAAGGCCTACTGCCCGCCGCATCAGCGAGAAGGTTCGATCGTCTTTATGAATGAGGTTGTCATTCAATTGACGAATCATTGGGAAAACTTGGATCTCGCTATTTCCAGTCTTTATTCGGTCTAGCTCGTTGTAAGGATTCAAAGCCCCCAGCTACTTACAATGAGGAAAAACTTCGGTTTCAAAGTCACAGATATTTCGGGTGGTTTTCTTGCAACGCAAATTGCTTTTGGCCGCGTGAACTTCCTCTGGAGCTCCAGACCCAGGGTGAAATCCAACCCTAGGTACCGACCTTTCAAGATACCGTCTATGAACTCTACATGTTATACAAACAGCACACCAGCAACCCCCCCTCACCCCAGATAATTAAACTGCACACTAACCAAAAACCCTCCCCTCCCCCCCACCTTCCCCAACCCCCCCAACCTCCCCCCCACCCCCTCCACACACTCCTCCACCAACTCAACAGCCACATCCGCCACATCCACCAACGCAAACTCATCCTCGCTCCTCGTGCTCGTGGGCTGCAGATCGATGTGGCAGGTGCCGTGCGTCCAGTGCTTGATGATGCCGGAGGGGATGCCGGTCCAGTGGCGGGGAAGGAGGGCGGAGGGGTCGGTGAGGATGCGGAGGATGAGGATCCGGCAGTCTGGGAGGGTGGGTTCCGCGAGGGGGTGGGTGGGGGTTTTGGAGTAGCAGGAGGAGGGGGAGGTGAGGTTTTGTGGGAGGGAGAGGGAGTGGGAGTGGGAGAGGAGGAGGGGGATGGCGAGGGTGGTGTGGAGGAGGAGGGAGATGAGGAGGGTGTAGAAGGGTGTTCTTCTCGGGACAGTCATGGTTTTGTGTGGTATCTGTACGAGATATTCTTCGGTAAGTAGAAGACTTCTTGAGGCTAAACAAGAAGTAGAATCGGTTGGAGATATTTCCAATATTAGCGCGCGAGAGCCCAAAGAAGCAATCATCTCGATCCATGCGGAAGTATGTCTGTCATCGGGAGTAGCTTTGACCTTTCATAGACCGCAAGGGAATGTCGAGCGCTTGTAGCCCGCCAACGCAATAACACTTCAAGCAAGGACCCTGCTGCTAGACTTGAGCCCTGTGTGGCCTCTGCTGACGCACGTGGTCAAAGCTACGAACTCGTTTATTGATGTAGACCTGCAGGCAATGACAGTCGCGTTTCTCGAATGGAAAGGGACCACTGCTATTGCCACCTTTTCGAGGAAAACCGCGTAGTCAAAGTTAAGTTGAATTCAAACGTCTTGTGTTAATGAGATTCAAAACCAGAAAGAATACAGCATGATTTTCATTTCGGCGACTATCCTATATCACATGTCATACCATGCTCTTTTCCACTTTCCAAATGCAAAAAGCCTCTCAACCCAGACGCCATCTGCATGATGCATGACTCAAAAGCAGAAGAGGAATATGTAAACGCGGGAAAGGAGGAGAGTATTATACAATCGATCGTGGCACGCAACATTCTCATTCAGCGCGTTACTGAACTAGAAATCCTCATCAAAGCTGAAGTCCCCACCGTTCTCATTTTTCTTCTCTTCCTGTCCCTCGACAACCTCCTTCATAGTCGTGCTAGCCATGACGCCAGCCTTTTGATAGTCGCCGACGCGCTTCTCGAAGAAATTCGTCTTGCCGGCTAACGAGATCGATTCCATGAAGTCGAATGGGTTGGTGACTTTGTAGTATTTAGTATTGCCGAGAGCGAGCAGAAGGCGATCGGCGACGAATTCAATATACTGCTTCATCAAGGTAGCATTCATTCCTAAAAGCGCACACGGCAGTGCCTCCGTCAAGAATTCCTGCTCAATAGTGACGGCTTCGGTGATGACGTCCTGCACAGCTTGCTTGCTCGGGCGGTGATTGAGATGTGAGAATAGGAGACAAGCGAAATCTGTGTGCATTCCTTCGTCGCGGGAGATCAATTCATTGGAGAAGGTGAGACCAGGCATGAGGCCGCGTTTCTTAAGCCAGAATATGGAGGCGAAGGAACCGCTGAAGAAGATTCCTTCGACGGCGGCGAAGGCTACGAGGCGTTGGGCGAAGGTGGAGTTTTGGTCTGCGATCCATTTGAGGGCCCAATCGGCTTTCTTGCGGATGCAGGGGACTGGTACGCGTCAGTATAGTTGCATCAACGTGATGAGGGTGTCCGTACTTGTGTCGATGGCATCGAAAAGATATGTGCGTTGTTTTTGCTCCTTGATGTAGGTGTCGATGAGTAGAGAGTACGTTTCGGAGTGGATGTTCTCCATCATGATCTGGAATCCATAGAAGCAGCGCGCTTCAGGTATTTGCACTTCACCACTGAATCGCTCGACAAGATTCTCATTGACGATACCGTCTGAAGCGGCGAAGAACGCAAGGACGTGAGAAATAAAGTATCGCTCATCATCATTTAGTCGATTGTTCCAGTCGTGGAGGTCTTTGGAAAGATCGATTTCCTCTGCTGTCCAGAAGGAGGCTTCCGCTTTCTTGTACATTTGCCATATCTGTAGCAAGTAATTTTAGCACACGGACGTGAGAAGCACTTTACGCGTACCGCGTAGGGTAAACACGTACCTCATGGTACTTGATGGGGAAAAGCACGAAGCGATGTGGGTTCTCCTGCAGTAATGGCTCATCTGCTTCGAAGGACTTCATTGTAGGAGCGACGACTGCTGTCTCTTTCTTTTTCTCGTCAAACACTTCGGTGATGGGTTTCTTAATGGCAAGATCGTCCATAATGGGCGCAGGTGCGCTTGCAGGGACGTTTTCTTTGCCCGTGGGCTCGAAGCTGAGCTTCTTAGCGGGTGAGTCACCCATCTTGAGGCTTTCGAGGCCAGAAGACGCCTGAAGGTGAATCCCGTTAGCACCTCAACGACAGCGAAGTGGGGTGTGGCAATGAATTCATACCTGCTTTGAAGGCGTGACCTGAGTGGCCATTGTATTTGGATGTAGAGTAAAGCGATATAGTAATATGATGACTAGACAGAGAAGTAATTGGAAGAAGTGGTGGGTGGGTGAGAAGTTGGTGGTTTATACAAAGAAACACGAGAAAGCATGCATGAATATCGAAAACGCGCTCTCATGTTTTTGTCACGAGATTTGGCGCGCTAATGATGTAAGGTCCCGCAGCCAAGAGATTCAGCCCTATGGTCACGCTATCTGAAGGCCTGGTTTCCGTCCGATCTGATCGTTTCCCTTAATCCAATGACCTCCATCAATCTCATAGTTCTGATGCATACTGAGCCTGCGAGGCTTTTCGAATGTGTATCCAGCAAATGATCAAGAGATCTTTGGATGCATCATCATAACCTGCCATAGATCGCTGTATCTCTACTGCATAATCTTACCAGCTTCAAAGCATTCTCAGCATACTACCTGCGTTTCTGCCTCTGGGCTGTAAACAAGCAGAGGAATGTCTGCCTTCGAAGTAGCCCTGATTGCCGTTGACCAGTCAAGTCGCCTCCGTCTTCCGCTTCTTAATAAAGGGTGTCTATCCGCATCCTGAATAAATAGAGGGCACGGAGGAGAATCCCTGATGAGGACACACAAACGGCATCAAGCTCAATTCCAACTCCCAATGGTCGCAGCTGTTTCTCTGTCTTTTACTTCTAAAGGAATCGTCACTTCATTGGCAAAGACCCTTCCTCTTCAGTCTCCAACTCTAAACAATAGATGCAGAGTACTGTCTCGCGAGTCTCTTTCCCATTCTCAATGCCACAGGGTATAATTAGCGAATAACATTGAGTGAATCAAAACATTCCATATATACATAACCAAAGTCTCCAATCTCCAAACCCGCAACGACCGAGTAGGGAATTCTCCGATTTTTCAGCGCAATAGGAAAAAAGAAACGTAGCTCTGCCGGTCTCTAAAGCCAAAGATCATGCTCTTGGGGTCAGCACGACCTTACAGCCTCCCAACCCAGAACAAGTCAATCTCAGCTTTTCCCTCCACGGTTCCGGATCTTTACTTTCAATACCTTCAAACTCCTGCATCATTCTCACAGTAACGTATGCCGCTTCCGTAAGAGCAAATTGTTCTGTTGAATCCGGTCAGCAGTCGTTTCCTTCCATTTCACCTCCACAGCAAAATAGAGAAGTAAGGCAAAGAAGACCTACGGCCAATGCAGATTCTGGGTCCCCCATTGAAAGGCAAATACTCCCATCCCACCCTCAGCCCCTTGCCCTCCTCCCCATCCAACCATCTCTCCGGCCGAAAAACCTCCGCATCCTCCCCAAACAAATCCTTCCTCCGATGCATCGTCCACAAACTATACGCCACCAACTGCCCCTTCCTCACCACCACCGGCGCCTTTCCATCTTGCCCCCCACCCAAAGGCAAAGTCGTATCCCTTTCCGCCTGTCTCCCATTTTCCGGCACAACAGGATGCAATCTCAAACTCTCATTCAAAACCGTGCGCAAAAATTTCAATTCTTTGAGTTCTTCGAAAGAAGGGAAGGAGCCGTTGAGGGTGCTGATTTCGGATTGCAGTTTGGACCAAAGGGTGGGGGATTTGGAGAGCTGGAACCAGAGGTTTGAGAGGAGGGAGGCGGTGGTGTCGCGGCCGGCGAGGAGGATGTTGAGGAGCTCGGAGCGGATTTTGGGTTTCGAGGTCGTTTGGGAGCAGAGTTCGTGGAGGAAGATGTAGCGGTGGTCAGGGTTTTGGGATTTGGAAGACTCATATTTGTCTTGGTTCTTCAGAGCTTTTTCGACCAGGGAGTCGACGAAGTCTGTAAGGATCTGCACGTGAGTACGAAAAGCGGATTCAAACCCAATTCCAAGGGGGAAATAAAATTTCAAATTACCATGCACAGTCTTAATCTCCCCCTTGACCCTCCGATCCGGTACAAACAGACTCAAAAACCCCCACTCGCCCTCCATGCCTTCCATGACACTCTGACAGTAGGAAAATGCTCTAACAAATGCCTCCGTCTCCGCATTCACCTCTTCACTCAACATCCCCGTACTCTCTCCAAATAGGAACTCCGAAGCGATATCCAAGCTCATACTAAAAAAGACATCATGCAAATCAATCATTTCTCCATCGCGCGGGATGGCGCGGATGACGTTCTGGATGTGTGGTTCAAACATGTCGATGTCGCCGATCTGCGTCCGTACGAAATTGGGTCTTAGCATGTCCCGGGAGTGTTGCCATGCCGCGCCGTCGGTGGTGAAGATGCCCTCACCAAGTAGAGGGGTCATGAGGCGTTTGCGGTTGTCGCCTAGGCTGTAGGATTTGAAGTCGGTTGAGAGGACACTTTTGATGTTTTCAGGTTCGATGGTTGCGATTACGCTGGAATCATTTGCAAAAGTATTCATCAGTTATTGACTCTTCTTTCTCCCAAATTTCCTCGATAACCGCTGGTATTTAACAGCCAAAGAACAACGGAGTAAAGGAAACAATTTTCCTCTTTTAATCTAATAATCGAAACCCTCAAGACATGCTGCAACTCACCTATCGTGCAGCAACTTCAACCCCACAGTATTCGCCCCCGTATCAGCAAAATGTTTCTGGCTGAGTTCAAGCAACTTGTGATCTTTCGCCGCCTTGTAGACCGTCCAAAGGAAGTCAAGGCCGAAGAAAGGGTCTTTGACTTTGATTCTCTTGACCGGTAGACAGCCTTTACCAACAGCGAACCGACGAAGACGGGCGCCAGTGGTGAGCTGCCGGTACGTGAAGTGCGTGATATAGAGGCAGAGGATACAGGCGAAGGTTTGGGGGAGGGAGATGGGAAATTGTGAGAGGAACATTGCGGGAGAACTTGAGGGGGAAATGGGAGGATAGGTTGTGCTACAGAAGGATTTCAATATAGGAATATAAGACGAGGAATATCAGATGTTTTTCTAGATCAAGGGAAGAGATCCGAAATCAACTTCAATATACAAACCTGTTGCCTAGACAAACCCCAATTGGCCAGATAGCGCTTTTTTACCAGCTCAGCAATGTCAGAGACAAGGAACAACCAACACGTAGCATGATCATATAAGGACAGTCGTTCGAAACCCATACGATCGGAAGATAAAGACGTTGCTAGCAATGGGAGTTAGAGATGCAAAGTCAGGATACGAACCGACCAATGCGATCGAAGATCTCTTTAGCGGCCGCTGGGAAGATGACCTCAAAGACTACGACTCTATTGTTTCAGCACATTTGGATTAAAATCGACCCCCTGGGACGTTGCATTATCCTAAGCCGCCTTTTCTACAGTGACTGTGTCTGCAGATCCAACCATGGGGACATGCACACCATCATTATTATCGAACGCCGCTTTCCTTGCTCGTAGAATATTATACAGCCTCCCCACAATTCTCACACTCCAGTATCGGTTTCTTACCCGCCGTCCTTGCCTTGAAACTCCGCCCTGCACAACGTCTACAAACCACTTCTTTCGCCTCGCCGTCCGGCGGACTCCCGCTGACCTCACTCTCTTCTTCGCTGCTCAGTCGGCTGACAGTGGTGGTCTCCTTCTTTAGAGGAATGCCTAGATGTGCGTGATGGCCGTCGAAGCTGACATTACTGCTGCCGGCTGTGCTCGCATTCTGTGAGTAGCCGTTACCATTATGGTGATCGTGATGGTTAGAATTAGGATTAGGGTCGAGACGTGATCGATTAGCCGCCTGGGCTTGATTCTGATAGACGGACTGATCCCAGAACATGTAACTTTGCTCGCCGTGGAGCATGAGTGGGTTGGCGGAACTGTCGGTCATGGACATCGTAGGATTGCTTTTCAGATAAAGATCTGCGGAATCTGGTGCTTGTTTCCTAGATTCATCGGATGAACGATGCGGACTGGGGTGTGAAGAACGAGTGAGGAGAGATGGGGTTGAAACGGCTGTAGACTGCTGGCTTGGATGGCGGGCAGCTGACTGTAGAGACTTGCGAGGAGAGCTGCGTCGCTGATTCTTGAGACGGAAATTTTCCAAACTTCCATTGGTACTGTTGATGGACTGCCGCCAGGAGAGGATCCGATCTGAAGACGGTTGGCCGGTTTGCAAGGAATCGCGGCGAGAGCGATTGCTATGCTTGGTCGCCACCGAATTCGTCCGGCCAAGCATCTTCTTGGAGAAAGCGCTATTGTCATTGTTTCGAAGACGATTTTGGAAAGCGCAATCCTGGCGAAAAACTTTGATGTGGCCGGCTAAATCAGCGGTGACAATGATGTTGCCGTCGGGATGAGCACAGCGAGCGAGGTAAGCAGGAGATTCTTCGGGCTTCGTGACTTTAGTAAGATCAGGTGTTGCTGGTGTAGCTGGAATGCTGGGATCGGGCGATCGCCCGTCTTCGGTAGGAGGCATTGATGATGTTTGGGACTGACTGCCGCTGACGAGAGTCACAGGTGGGGGATTGCATAGATCGTATAACGGATCGCCAGATGCACTGAGAAGCTGTCTCGTTTTTATGGGAGCCATTACGGCCGTGGTGACGACCTCTGAATGGGCTTCGAACATCTCCATGGGCCGCTTGTCTTTCTCCGTGTCGGGCTGTCCTGATGACCAGATGTACACTTTGTGATCTTCACTGCCGCATATTATGTATTGAGCGTCATCGCTGAAAGATGCATGTATTTGACTGCAAGAGTTCTCGTTCCCCTTGAGCTTAAGCTCTAAACCTTTGTCCCTAAGATTATAGACACGCACTCGAGAATCATTACTCGTAATAAGTAGCTTGACATCCCCACTGGAATCTTCGGGTGGATAATTGATCGCCTGTATGCCCGTGATTTTGCTTCCTCGGGCGTTTTTACCGTGGGCAGACCGTACGTGTAGCTGCGTTTGATATTTGAGACTCTCGGTCTCGTAAAATAGACATAGCCCATTCAGACACCCTGCGATCGCGGTCTTCCCGTCCGGAGAGAATGCGACGGCTGTTATTAGGTCTGGTGTTTGGTTGAAGTAAGCAACGCTCTTGTCTGGTATACTCCACAGGCGAAGCTTTGAGTCAAGCGATCCGGCCAAGAAGAACCGGTCATCGCGGGGATGGAATCGAATGGATGTTACAAAATCGCTGTGCTTGAAGTTGCACAGGCATTGCTCCCGACTTATATGCCATAATCGTACCGTTTTATCCATCGATGATGAGAGCAAGAAGTTGTTCTGGCAGCAATTAGACTCTGTTTGTCGTAGTAACTGCATACACGTACTTTGCTCCAATTCAAGTCCAAGATACTTGCTTCATGGCCTTCATACTCTCGCACTGTCGTAGGTTTGAACACAGGAGCGCTCAATCGAACTCTTTCAGCCCCCTTCATTGAATCGTCTCCCTCGGCCTCATGCCCAAGACGTTCTTCTTTTGTCGCAATGACCTGCCACACCCTGACAACGAAGTCTTTCCCTCCAGCTGCCAGGTGCTTGCCATCTTTCGAGAATTCCATTGCCCATATCGCACTGCCATCTTTTTCACCCGGCTTGTACGCCCTGTTCTTGACAAGCCTTCCACCAGACTGCGCGATCTCTACCCCACTTCTACCCCTTAGTTCCTGTGCCAGGAATACTCTGTTGAAATCCTTCTCCTTTTTTCCATGTGATCGCACCTTGATGTATTTCGGCGGTGAGGGAAATTGAGGAACGTATCCAATGGGCTGCGAGAAGACGTCGGCATCCATCCCCTCTGTCCTTCGATCGCCCACTTCGGACTCATTGTCGGGGATCTCTAGCAGCGCGTCTTTCTTCTTCGGCGCGAATCGGCTGAAAAAGCTGACTCGGTTCCTAGAAGAATGATTACTCTGGTCAGCAAGAAACTTTGTGTAAGCTTCCTTGTATCTCAGCCGCAGATAGGGTAATCGCCACTGGAATGCTGACAAGCCCGGATTTGGAATACTCGCTTTTTGTCTTTTGCAACCAGAGTAGCGTTCTCGCTCTTTGCAGCTGCCAGGTCCGATGATGTCCGACCTGACGCGATAGATGCGCCTGTCTCGGGTATTGGTGACTCTCCTTCAGATGGCGCGCCAGTACGCATTTTGGGCGGTTGCATATTAGTATTCGTTCGCTTCGAGATGTGCTATTACGAAGGCATTATTAGTCGCTGCAGCTGTTGGATTCTTGGTTGTATCAACGCACATGCGATAAGGGATCAATGCCTTGGGAATCGCGCCTGCCTTCACTGTTTGCGGTCTTGGGTATATTATTTGCCTGATTACCAGAGAGCGATGGTTTGAGTTTACTAGGGTAGCTTCTCCCAATCGACAGTGGACGGGCTGCAGCATCGGCATCAGCAGCTGGTTCCAGTGAAACGAAACACTGCGCCATGTCGCCATGTTGCAGGATGAGCTGATACATACCTTCTGTATCATCTGAAGTCGTTGACGGTACATCCCCCTTGCGGTTGGTAGACTCCTTCAAAGCTACGCGTGCCAATCCCTCTGCTCTCGAGCTCCCATCTTGCGACTGGGTGTCTGCTCTGACTCTGATCTGAGGGATTGTATCTGCCATGGTGGAATTCCAAGTCTCAATGGAGCAAGCTGGCAGTCGGTCGCTTGCAAAAGTTTACGTGCCGGTGTATGCATTGCTGACGCATTACCATATCCGATTGCAGTGTGATAGGAATATCACACATCGACAAGGCTTGATCACTTGCATCTTCAACGGCTTTCCGGCGAACCAAGCCTGCCAAGACATCTGCTGCAGCCCTATCCGCTAATCTTTATCCGCCCTCATGAAACATGCACAGTGCATTAAATCACGATGGATCATGACTGTAGCTTGCTTCCACAAATGACTTTCAGTCAACAAAGGCTCAAGCGAGTGGGAAAAGGTGGTTATGACCTTTTCCCAGAATGTGAGAACTTAGGTGCATCAACGAGTCTGCATTCTCCGCACATTCCAGGGTTTCATTTTGAAACAGGTGGCTTGACAAAATTCAAGGAGCCAAGTAGTAGATGTATTATCAGCAGCTGCTCTACTCGAGTGGCTGCCATGAGAGGGAGCGTCGTTCAATTTTCTGACATCGTTCTTACACGAGCTCCCTCTAGTGTGAGTTAAAGCGTGGCTCGTCCTCCGCCGAAGTCTGGATGTTTTGGCTGCTCATTCTCAAGATGTTCTTTGTTCTTCCCTGATGGTGCAATGAGTGCCGCTGGTAATACCGGTCGTGTCGACCAGGCGTGGCGTTGTGAGGCTGGCTGCACTCCGCATCGCGTTGGCACCGGACGTCGAGATGAATGGCTGATGACAGCGACAAAGCCCAAAGGCCAAAGTAGCGTGCAGTCCGCCAGCTCGCCTATGCACGGACTAGCGGTGCATTAAACATGGTAAAAGCCTAAAAGCATAAAATGATCGGCAAACGCCCCGTGCGCTGCAGGGCAAATCGGTGGCAGGATGTTGATGTGCATGTGTACCCCGGCTTCTGAAACTCGTCTCCGCATCTCCACAAACACCAAATACTTCTACCGGCAAAGAAACGCACCAAATATGAGATAATACGTATGTAGATCTCGATCGTCCTTTCCAAGTGTTGGTTCGATTCACGAATCGCCCAAAGCGGTCATGTCGCTTTGGGATAAGTCAAGTAATTGCAGGCGATGGCCGGTGATGACAGCTGGAGAAGCGAGTGATCATGTTCATGATTGAATGGATTTGGCCGACGCCAACTTACTTTAGTCAACCTCGTTTTCTCGCCTCTCAGAGTCCTACAGGGATGTTCTTTCGGCCTTGCCCTTTCATCCCATCTTTGATAATCACTTGACGCGTCTGCTTTTGCCCGCTCAACATCCTGAAGCTGACTGCAGCGCCCCTCTCGCCGCTTGTAGGAAAGTGTACGCAATGACCGATTCCTCGTAGCATGTGGCCGGAGAGGCAACCAGTCTAGCCGTGGCCTCTACGGCCTGCCGGGGTCGGTGAGAAGTAGTGCATTCCCTAGGAGAATATCTACGGGCCTTGTGCTGGCCCTAGCCTGGAGGCGCTCTCGGTAGGCTCCCCATTTGCTGCACGCCCAGTGCTCTCCCTGCACCTAGGCTGGCTGCTAGGATTCTCCGCAAAAACCATGGCCCTGGCGTCTGGGGTAAGTGTCAAGGCAAGACAGCCTAACATAACGCATTAGTAGTACTATTCTGCCCGCTCTTGCTTTCAATATTAGTCGGTAGACCCCGCCATCATCAATGTCACTTGTTGCACAGATTGATCATGGACGCCCCTATGACTGCTTGATATGCTCAACAAATGGCCATGCGGGGGCACTGGTCGCACTGAAGTCAACAGTCTCGTTCCTCCCGAATGCCATGCCTACAATGCAAGTCACGAAGGCCTCCGAATTGGTCTAGCTAACCAATCTGATCCATGGAAGTCGCTCAAACGGCCGAGGCTCGATGAAAGCATTGATGGCGACGAGGAGGAACCCACCCAGAGGAAGAAAAGACGACTTCGGCTCGATCTTGTCACCTCGAGGTTGAGCAGGCCATACGCTGACCCTGCTACCCACATAATTGGCACCAAAGCCTGGAGAGCCGGAGCTTGGGCCAGGCAGAGATTTGTAGGGGGGAAGCTGCTTCGGAAGGCTGCGATCCTCAATTGGATCGCCATGAAAAGAAAGAGGAGTTTGCAGGAAAATGGAGGAACTGATGAATGTCGAAGTAGAAATACAACTTCAATGTATGATAGTATCATGCGAGATCTCTGTTCTGGAGAGCTAACATAACCAGGCCTCACTCTAGCCTAGGCTGTAACCTTTCGTCAGACCATATCTCATCTAGTCCTGTGACGCCACCCGCGGCGTCAGATTATGATGCTTTCGACTATGAAGAGGACGATTTCGATCATGAGGAAACAGAAGATGATGAAAAATACAGCTCAGATGAAGACGGTCAGCCCATACACAGTGACTTCCGTCTGCTGGAGTCGGATGATACCGATCCAGAATTCTTCGATACATCTTGGTCTTTCGTCAACACCCAAGACTCGGAACTGGAATCAAGTAGGACAGAGATAAAACTTGTCATGGAGAATGAGAGGAGGGATGAGGTATCAGTTGCGCCCACTAGACTTCCTGATGGTTTTGTCTCTTTGAGTGCAAGCATCCCAATTTATGGCGTTTGATGGGTACATAGCGTCACAAACCACGTTGTTCCCTCTCTTCGTTCGTACACTGTTCATTACTGTTCTTGGAGTTTTCGTGCTCGATCAGCAGCAATCTGGCACATTGCCTTAATTGCCTCGGCTCGCTCAAGGGCAATGTCCCTGCGGTCGATACGGGCTTGCATGTCTCGTGTAATAGCGGACAAGTCTCTGCCATCGACGAAGACTCTGAGGGAATATGGGATGAGAGAAGTGCACAAATAGATCAGCGTGAACCTACACGTATCTCAACCCAGGAAATGTTTCTTCATACGAAGCATTCAGCTCTGCTAGCTCATCTTGACCGACTTGATTCTTCGACGCTAGCTGCGCCTGTTCAGCTTGACTTTGCTGGCTGTCTATTTTCTTCTCCCCCAGTCTTGGATGAGCCCCTAATATGCTTTCTACCCACTGTGTATCGCTTGTAGAGGCCGACTCCGCTAGGTCTGTGAGCTGGAGGCCAATGCTGGTGATACAGTCATCGTATGAAGAGAAAGTTTCATCGCGTAGAAGTTGGACAGAGAGTGTGTGAAGCGGCACGCACGGCTCGAAGAGATGATCGAGAATAGCTGCGAGCTCGGGAGAGGAGAGAGTGCGCAGAGTGGAGATGGGCGGCAGCTTGTATGAAGCCATGGAGTGCCTGGGTATGCGACCGTTGTCACCGCGAAGTTCCACCAGGCGATAGTAACAAAGCACACTTTATCACGTAGATGGTCTCCTTGCTGTGACTGGGCCTGGTAGAGGTGATGGTGCTTCGGAGCGGGATTGGAGAGGGAGGGGCGGGTAGAGGACGCAGGAACGGTCTCTCGCTATCTTCATTTTGTGCCTCACAGAAGCGTGGAGCGGCAACAGAGGAACATTTCCCTTCCCATGGCATGAGTGTCTCTGGTGACTTCTGTTTTCCCTCGAGCTTCGACATCGCCCAATCCTTCCACATCCAATCGACTCGGAGAATTTCGATCACGATTATTCCACGAGATCTAGGCGCTAAGATACTCTAGCTCGCAGCCCCTGATTGATGATCGGCTCTAGCCTTAAGCGACAGAGAGGGCTTGCAAAATCTTGACCAGGCCAGGCAGACGAGCTCAGCGGCAGAGTCCATGAAGAGACAAAATGTCTCTCAATGGCTTGGAGGCCACGGAGGTGAACGAGGCCTATCAGTCGGCCCTGGGAGAAGGCGGTGGATGGTCGGTTCAAAAGGTGCTAGTCGAAATACAAACAATGGGCTAACAGCTTTGCCTGCAGGTTTCTGCTCAAATACACCAGCCGAGATGAGGTGGGCCTTCTGGAACGGGGGAACGGGGGCCTTGTAGAGGTCCAAGAAGCAGTCAAGCGCTATGAGGAACCGTCTCCACTATTTGGGTTTATACATTATCGTAGGAGGAAGGTGCTACTCAAATATGTACCGGAAGGGACCTCCAGGTTGCTACAAGGTACAACCTCGATGCCCTCACACACAGAAGTTGGCCACAACTTGCTAATAGTAATACAGCCCGAGTCACAGTTCACTTTCAATCACTCACTGAAAAGCTCACACCCCATGACACTGTATTTTCCTTCACCAAACTAGAGGAGCTTCAGGATTCCTCCCTCTCTTCGGCGTGTTCATTACATACCGCTACACCGTCGGTCAAGTCCTCGAACGATTCTATTCCTCAACGAAGTTTGGCCGGAATAACGGAAGATGCCTCTGAATCTCGTGTTGACGATGCTGAGGAGAGGGGGAGTGTCGAGAAAACCCAAAGGATCAATCTGCCGCGTCAGGAATCAGGAGATTCGCAGACGCGACCTAAAAGCGCGAAACAAGGACACCAAAAGTCGCCCTCCATCACGACACAGACAAGTCTCAAACGCGCACGTACTATCAACAATGTAGACAAAGCCCTTCCCCCAATACCAGGACGTGCAACCTCTGAGAGGGTAGCAAATGGTAGAGACTCAAATGAGAAGGCCACAACCTCCCTCTTCGATCACGGTGACCACGAAGGAAGACCTAGCGTGGAAGGGCGGATCTCCTCTCAGTCTGCCAGGCCAAGTATCAGGGATTTATATGATGCGTATGGTTACAAACAGAAGGTCAAAATAGGACCCCGCCCTTCAATCGAATCTGGCGGACGCTCAGACAACATGGATCGATCCAACGATTTTCGACCTGTGTCAACACTTCCTGCCGGTCTTCGCATGCCTGTGAGGAAAGCGGCTCCCCAACAAGTAATGCCCGCACGGCCACAGTCTCAGCAGACACAACGCGCATTTCCGTCAAATTTCTCGCAGCGAGAAAAATCTCCTGCAATGCCAGTGACGCCTATCCAGATACCTGATCGTAAAATCCCGATCGTGAAAAACGGACTTTTGACGCCTGCAAAGACACCTGCAGAAGCTAGCTCGCCCAAGATAACTCCAGAGAAGAGGCGGTTGATGAAAGCTCTCCAGATTCGGCAAAAGCAACTGGCAGCGCAGAAGCCAACAAATGGCCTTGACACTGACGAAATATCCGCTAGGCCGGAGAATACAAAGCCTGAGGTGGATGAATCAATTCTCAACGCAACATTAGATGTGCCGAGTCACGAAGCGGACTCTGACCTGATACATGTGACAGTAGGAGATCCTAGCAAAGAGGATAATCGCAACGTCGAGGCTTCGCCCATATCAATACCAGAAACATCGGACGGACCCTCTACCCAAGCTTCTTCGATTACAGACGAGGAAGAAGCTGCGGCGCAGAACAAGCAAGCGTCTGGCACGGAGGAAGACAACGCACCGCCATTGGGTGACGGTTTATCTTCTCAAATCTCCAGGCTTCGGGAGTCACATGATGGCGAAGGGACAGAGTCGTATCAAACACCGCCTGGAGCTGAGACACTCAACGATCCTAGTATGAGTAATAACCGGAACACTATAACGCAGGCCACTGAGCTGCCAGGGCACCCCCCTGGTGTAGTAGACGAGGCTTTGCTAGGGCGCATCGATCTGCAAGAACACTCAATAGCAACGCATGCTGTAAATGATGCACCAGCCACTACATCATTCCCGCCCTCTATGATTGAGAAGGAGTTACCCAGAGAAGATTTGGCAGACCATCGGGAGGCGCTTTCCTCCTGGGCCAAATCACCAACAGTGGCGGAATTCGAATCTGTGACGAGGGAAATTACCACCTCTACAGTGGACACGCATGAAGAACAGCCATATTTGGCTAGGACTCAATCACCAAAATCAGACATCATACCAACGCAGCAGAAGGACTTGCTCGCCTTTCATGCCAATGAAGAGGAACGAGCGTCATCGCAGAACAGCCCCAAAATCCCAGCAGCCCTACTTGGGGGAAGCACTTTAAGCCCCAATTCACCATCTACTCAAATAAGCCATGAGATGAAGATTGAACCAATTCGTTTGGGACCTTCGACCCCTCATAAGGCCACCGATCAAATAAGTCCTCTTGAGATACCTCTACCACCAATCGACGAAGATGAAGAAATGACTCTCAGATCTTGTCAACCTTTACCACGGGCAATAGACTATTCACAGAATTCCGCGGCCCAGATGAAGTCTCCACCGAAGTTGTCGGAAGCCAAGCGACAATCGCAGGACAGTGACGTGACAGCGACACGACCATCCACCTCCGACGCCGTTGGGGAACCACAAACTGAACGTCAAATACGAAGACGTGGGGTTGTCAACCCTCCAAAAAGATTGTCCAGTCCAGAGCACTCTGACGAGCAATTCCTCTCAGATGATTCATTCATGGAGGAGCTTAAGAGCGCCACGCTTCAAGAAGCGAAACCGATATCCGTATCTAAGTCGCCCATCAAACCTGTGTTCCCAAGGTCTGACAGCGAGCAAAGGTTGGTCGATACAACAAAGGCAACTCGAAGTGTTTCGAGCCCTCTGAATCCGCCAAACAAAGACGAGGAGATCTTTTCCCCACCCCGAAAACCCACGCCTCTCTCGTCCCGCTCTTTCTCTGCTAACCAGTCCCTTCGACCTGACAGTCATCAACCGTCAGCCCCAGTACCCAAGAAAATTGGCGTTTCCTCAGGAATCTCGCAGCGTATTAAAGCGCTCGAGCAGCTGTCAAGCCGGCCCACTAGCCCTCAATCCGTAACTTCGCCTAATACATCTACATTCATGACTCAGCGTAAATCGTCTTTCCGCAGTCCTCCAGGAACGTCAGATCCTAAAAGCATTCCTAACGTCCAAAGTCGCCCGAGTAGTGCCTACCCCTCACCCTCGCCGTCTCCTGAAGCAGTCAAATCGAATCCCTTCAATAATCTTAATAGAGCAGGGTATGCCCGACCAGAGTCTGTATCTGTAACCGCCACCATCGTTCGTGACGCAAGAAACAAGACGCCCGAGATCCCACTCAACCCCTCCGAACCACGTACTATGGAGTTCCATCAAAGCCCCCTTGTGGTGGAACACCAGAAGATGATGCCTCCCGCACTCTCGCCTTTGGAGCCTCCGAGACCTCGATTTGCCCGCTATGCCTCCGCTCGATCTGGATCCTCTTCAAGCACTGAGCAAAAGGTCGAGTCCCCCCAAAATACGCGACGAGATTCATTTGCCAGCATTCTCTCGAGGTCTAGCCGCGCAGGCAGTGAGGCAGAACTTCCAAGAACCCTCAGCGATTCTTCTTTGAGCGGTACTGCGAGTAGAGACGAGGGCCGAGAGGAGAAGAAGGACTCCAAGCGAAGCCGCCTGATGAAGAGGATGTCAAGCATCTCCTCCATGTCTCGAAGGAGCATAGCAAATGCTTTAAGCCCTAGTCCAAAGGAAGCTCCTATTATCGAGCGTCAAGAATCCATCGCCGAGACGCCCTCTGCTTTAGTAGATGTGGGCGATGTCAACGTTCAATTTCCCGATACTTTGGTAAGCTCTTCAAGTAACGTTGTCCAGGCTGAAGACTAAACATCAATCCAGCTTTGGAAGAGACGTCACATGGTGATCGATGAACAAGGCATATTGATCTTGTCTGCGTCGAGTTCTGATAATGTAAGTTCGATGTCATTCTCGGAGCTTTGATAAAACAACTTATTGACATATTCCTTTTAGAATTCGAAAGTCATGACTAAAAAGTTCCCAATGTCTGAATTCCGATCGCCGTATATTCCAGACCAAGATCGTCAAGAGTTGCCAAACAGCGTCGTCCTCGATTTCAAAGACGGCAGTACCTTGCAGTGCGCATGTGAGCATCCACAGGGACAAGCAGGCGTCTTACAAAGTATGTGGTGCCTGCATCAATCTGAATGTACCTCGACTAACCGAAACCTCGTACCAGCTCTTCGTGAAGCACATTCACTTCATCAATCGTAATAAGTTCATTTTCAAACATACTCTCGTCCACTTCTTCCTCTCTACCGGATTGTACATTAAATTTTGAACACAGCAATGTGGGCAGTCTTGAATATAAGACTGCATATTGATGAAAGGCATGATTGTACGTATTTCTAGCGGGTGTCGATAGTGAGCCTGGTTTTTTTTGCGAGGCTAGGATATTTGCGAGGATAGAAAAGCCGAGCGCGTGGGCATTGTGCGAGAACTCTTCTTCGTATGCACACAGAATTTCGCAGGAAATAGGTCTATAGGAAAATTGGCTTTCCGAGAGATGGAAGACTCTCTGAAGAAATCGTTTTCGCACTTGTGCCTGAAGCGCTGCCATGATCAATTTTGCGTGCTGGCGCCTGGCTAGCGTCTGGTATATTATGAATGATATCTACACTTTTGGTGTTGTAATCACGAATGAGTATACTGGCCACTAGTCTCATGTTTCAGAACATTTAATAGAACATGGAGTAAGATAAAAGACCGCAGTCCACAGATTGCCTTGGAAAGTCCCACGGCATCACGATTGAATCTTCCGGGAGATGAGCATAAGTGACAATAGAAACAGAGAAATTAGATAGCCATTGGCTTAAGACCGTAGCCTTACAGCTACTAGTCTTCACGTCAAGCGAAAATGGAGTTTGGTTGCTTCAAGATTAGTTGGAGGGAAGCACGAGTTGATTTACCATTGTTTATCTATCTTTGGGCTCCACAACTCATCCTTGAAATCATCACCGCACATGATGGCGAGATGATTCCCTGAATTTCCTGGATTATATAGCGCTCTTTATCGAATCTATGCCTTCTAAACATCTTTCTAAATTCCAATTCCTTTTCCATGCAACAATTTTCGTTAGGGAGGACATCTCATCTTCGAGACATTGATTCCTTTACGACTCTTGGGGAAAAATACCTCTTCATGGATAATTGCGTTGCAATGCCGCATAAACTGAAAGCGTCTTTAGTGCCCTTGGATCTTTGTGGGAAACTCAATCGTGACCGGCTTGGAGGCGACTAGGACACATAGCTATTTGAACGAGGGTCCTGTAGCTTGAAGTCTGCATACGGAACGTGGGGTTAAGACTGAGGGTGGTTGGTATCGAGAATTTGCTGGCTGTTTGCAAGTTGTTGAGGCGATGTGGGCGGGCCGTTTTGTTTGCGATGGTTCTCATCACAGACTTGAGGGATATGCCGGAGTTCCGTTTCTACTTGTTCCTAAAGTAAGAGCTAGCGATAGCCATCGAGAGGTTGTCTTCATGATGGATGCCAAGCTCGTCGACTTTTTCTTGGAAACCTCGCCCGCGGTCCTCGCGTAAACGACGCTGGAAATGGGGATGGCTAAACCGGGCGAGGTCTTGATTCTCAAATTTTGTATCTGGAGAGATTTTGGCGACTCAAGAAATGTTATCTCGTATTATGGCAGCTTCACCATCCCAACGTGTTCATCCGGGAGCCAGAAAACAACCTCCCGATCGGCACTGGCCATCATGTTAAAGCGTGGATTCCACTCCACCACGCGCGTCGCCCCTTTACACGGTAGTGCACATGTCGGCTTCAATTGGGTTGTCTCCACCTCTACCTGTCCCTGCGTATCCCACACCACCGCATCCCTGTCAGCCCCACTACCGCCTATCAGGTATCTTCCATCTGAGCTGAAGCATGCATCGCCTTGCCCCAGCTGGCCAGGTTGTCCCGGTGCCGCGCGAAGGTTCGCCGGATGTCCCACTGAGCGCGGACAGTGTGCGTGTAGATGTCCGTCAAAGGCGTCCAGAAGTAGGTGTCCGGTACTGCTATTGGAGGCGACTAGGAGCCATTTGCCGTCGTTGGAAAATTCGAGCTTGGTCCATGGGGGTGCGGGAAGCTCGGCTTGTTGCTTTGTCAAATAGGGGTGCATGTCGAAGGTTGCGAAGGGGGGGTTGTCGTAATTTCTTAGGTCGTAGAGGAGTACGCTGTGAGTTGATGCGGAAGCTATTGCTATGACTGTGGCTGAGGGGTCGTACGCGGCGAGGTATGGTGTGGAAAGGTTCAGGCGCGCTTGGGGTGACGGCGATTGCAGATTCCAGAGGCGGACGGTATTGTCAAGGGAGCAGGAGAGAAAGGTGTCGGAGGCGGGGCAGAGGGCAAGCGATGCTACGGGAGCAGTATGCCCTCGGAAGTAACGCAGGAATGCATTGTCATGGGTGGATAGATAACGTATGCAATCATCTTCTTTCGTGCTGGAGTAAATTATGGAGGTAGAGTGGTGAGTGAAGCGTGCAAGATGAGCGCCATATTTTTGCGAGAGTAGTGTCTTTATGGGTTTGCCCTCTTTGGCGTTGTAGAGGAGGAGAGAGTCGGCGGAGGTAGCGGCGAGGAGGAACTCGCCCGAGTCGTCAAAGTCGAGGGAAGTGATGTGCGCTGTTGAGGAGTCAAGTTTGAATTGCTTGAACACGTATCAGCGTCAGTGTCCACTGAATATGGAAGGGTCAAGAAGGCTTTACCTTCGTTGGTCTAAACGTGCCAATAACTTCAGAGGTCTTCTGTGCAGGCGTAGGGCCTCCTGGAGGTGGTGGAGGCGGTGGTACCACCAAAGGTCCAGCCATTGAAAAATTTGATTTAGCTTCTCTTCTCCATTCAGTTGAGCGAAATGTAAAGATTGTTAGGCTTCGTCGAATATTAATGAGCGAATTTTGCAACTTATTCAACGTTTCGACGTGAAATTCACAGGAAAATAGATCGACATTAGCCCTAAAGCTAAACTTTATAGAGGTGCAGCGGAAGCTAAGCCTAAATGGCATATGGGGATTCATGGGCGGTTTTTCTCGGGCTTCATGATGGCCATTTCTTATGTGTGTTATCTAAGCTTACTACATACGATCCTCCAAGCTGGGGCAGAATCAGCAATGGCTCGAACAGCATTGCGATAACCCTCAAAATGGCCCCCATATTTTACTAGCTCTCTATCTCAAATTCTCATTCAAAGAAAGTCGCGAATCCCCATCTCGCTGATCGCGCCGACGAAGATGGCAACGACTGTTGGGTATACCTAACCACACTTTTATTTGCAAAGAGAGATGTCGCTGAAATGAATCCAGAGCTTTCGTCGCTGGCGGTATAGCCGCATGCGGAGCTGTAACCGTCACTCATCCTTTCGAGACAGTCAAGATCCGGTGATTGCACAAGGCCCAGGACACATGAATAGCACTGACCCGGGACTCAACTAGATTGCAACTACAAGGAGAATTGCAATCAAGAAAGGAGGCGCCTCGGATGTACAGAGGGGTCTTGCACGGCGTCAGCGTCATATTTAAGAACGAAGGCCCGAAGGGATTGTTCAGAGGTATAGGGGCAGCAGTATTCCACACTCAAGGGCTATGTTGTCCGTGGCCAAAGCTAAGCCTTACTTGCAGTATGTGTATCAGATGATACTTAATGGCTGTCGACTGGGGTTCTACGAACCGTTACGGAAAGGCGTCACGACCGCCATCTTCAAAGACGCAAACGTTCAGTCTCTGGGTGTAAACATCTTCTCGGGTGCATCGTCTGGTATCCTCGGTGCCGCAGCAGGGTCGCCCTTCTTCCTCGTCAAAACGCGCTTACAATCCTATTCCCCCTTTTTACCTGTGGGTACCCAACACGGCTACAAAAATGCTCTCGATGGGCTGCAGCAGATTGGTCGCAATGAGGGTATCAAAGGGCTATATCGAGGTGTGGGAGCGGCTATGGTTCGGACGGGTTTTGGGAGCAGTGTACAACTACCGACATATTTCTTTGCGAAACGAAGGCTAGTGCGCCATCTTAATATGAAGGAGGGACCGGCGTTACATTTGACGAGCAGTGCTTGTAGCGGCTTTGTCGTGTGCTGCGTCATGCATCCACCAGGTATGTCAGTCATCTGGTATGCAGTATCATTGCTGATTCCTTGTGTGAAGATACTGTAATGTCGCGAATGTACAACCAAACTGGGAAGCTGTACAGCGGCGCTCTCGACTGCTTCGTCAAGACAGTGAAGACAGAGGGCGGTTTAGCTGTCTATAAAGGCTTCTTCGCCCATCTGGCGAGAATCCTACCACATACGATCCTCACTCTGAGTTTAGCGGAGCAGACCAACAAATTCATGCGGAGGGTTGAAGACAGGGTGCTACCTCCGACGGTGAAAGAGAAAATTTGAATTACATGCAACGCATGCTGTATAGACTTGGGGGACATTTGGAGCATGGCTATGGAGTAAAAGATAATTAACATAGAGATGGCCCTTCGAGGTCAAGTGGCAGGGCATGCGGAAAGATCACGAGCAAATATCCCAGGATACATCCCTTTACTCCTAGATCGATGTTTGTTGACTGAAGATGGGCCAAAGGGCTTACCAAGGCCAAGGAAGGAGGCGGCTATCGTCGAAAATCCCGGTAGAAATGGGTTTACACTCCATCGAAGGGGTACGATCGCAGCGAGGACGCAGATACTACCTCAATAGAACAGTGCTCCTCCACGTTTCATACGCCAATACAATTGACAAGATGAAATCGTTGCAGTCGTGATGATTCAGAGCATCAAGTTTAATCTACCTGTCTCAGCCCCCAGAATTGAGCCGCCTACCAGTCGCTGGAAAAGAAGCACGACGTAGGTCGCCGAGAGGTTTAGTGGCATTGCCGATTTGATCGTGACATATTCTATTAGCTAGAATCGAGAATTTCATCGCATGTGGTTGCTTTCGCGCTCTGTAGATGGCTTTGCTTGATTTGCAGTGCATCAGAAGCCAGCCAGTACCTTGCCACGCAGGATCAACATCTGACAGTACATGCAAATTGGTAGAGATAGCAGCTGCCTACCTGTGGCTTCAATGGCTGCCGACCCCGAGTTATCTTGAGGAAAGATGTGACAAGTCTCGAGATCTTTCATACTTTACTTTCGGTTCACCAAAGCCTTTCATGGGGGACAAACCAAACACTTCACTCTAGAGCTTGGCTGTGGCAACGGGAATGATTCAGGCCAGTGTAAACACTCCTGATTTCAATATACATCAGCTTACAACCAACTTTGGGAACTCTCAAAAGAGCCGTCTCCTGTGAGCAAAGTAGGCCTTCCACGGTAACTTCCAATCTCTCCTTCTTAGCTCTTCCTGGAAGACATCGAAATCGAGTCTCTGTAGCTTATTGAGCCACATTTCTGTCGCTACTGCTGGCATGAATACTCCGAATGCCCTCTCTATTTCTTCCTTTTGCTGCAAACCTTTGCCCTTTGAACTGATATCGTATTGATGTTCTTCCTCTCCTCCATGCTCGAAGTCGTGGTCGACATCTTCACCAGCGTATACGTTCTTGAGCATCTGCCGGGCGGTGATCAGATGGTCACTTGCTCTAGTCGCAACCTCAAAGACTGCATCTCGCAAACCCTCCGCCTCGGCACCCTGCCTCAGCACATCCTCATCCCGGACTCCATTTCTTGCCATGACGTCAAGCGGTAACGTCACGCTCCCTTGGCTCCGTCGCTGACTGTCAAGAGTTCCTCCAAGTGGACTTGAATTACTGTGATGATTAGGCGGTGGTGGGAAGGCGACGAGCGGTAACCCTCGCAAAACCACCGTAATACCTGCTGCCTTCCCGATGTGGCTCGCAATATGATCGGCTGTGACGCTTCCAATTGGTAGCGCCTGCAACGTCAAATACAGCAGCGTCGAGTATGTGTTCTCCGCGTACCTTTCCAGTGACTCTAATGTAGGATATGGTGCATTATTGATGTACTTTTCTCGTTCTGCAATGATCCTCATGAACCAGCTTCTGCTCATCTTCATCGTTCCCCCACTGCGTGTGTCGAGATCCTCCAAGGCGTGCGCCAGCAGTATTGACACGGGCTGCTTGGGAGGTGAGCCATCGAAGGCACGATTGATGTTATCCCGCCAGAATTGGAAGCGCATAGCACCGACAGTCGGAGTTGAGACAGAATCTGCTATGCGTGAAGTCTCAATATTGAAGGCGCGGAGGGCAAGGTAAGCTGGTTGTGATGCGGGCGGAATGAAAGCGAGGAGGGTATGGGAGGGAGAATCAAAGTTTCTAGAGAAGCGCCATTTAGCAAAGAAATTTCGGAAGGAACAGTGCAGTGAGAGATGCCAATTACTGGAGTAAATTAGAGCAGTAATTCTTGGCTGATTGGACCTCCGCCTTCGATGTTCCGACAGGAGCAGGCGTGCTGTAGCTTGGTGTTGTATACAGGCGTTGCAGATGGCATTGCAATCTGGGCTCTCGCAAGAAGCGCAAAGACCTTGTACTAGGATTTCTGGAGAACATGATGGGTTTCAAAGACAAATATAAGCAAGCAGAATGCTATGAATACACAAGAGAACGAGGGTCCATGTATATAGGAAACAGCGGCCGTCTGCACTCCATCTCGATGTAGGTGAGGTTCAAAACAGGCTTGCCTACGCCTAAGGATACAAATACAATTGAACAATACAATTGCTCGGAGAAGCTTCGCTCAATGCACTATAAAAACAAGACGTCAACCAAAAGAACGTGTTAATCAAAAAATATGTCACTTCCAATTCAATGACGGCATCGTTCCCGCGCCAAATCTAGCCTGTGTCAGCCCTACAAGATCTCATAACGCAGATCAGTAAAAAATGTAAAACGTAAAAGGGTAAGCTGCTTCAGCTGCTTCAGTTGGATATCAATTGCAGATACTCAGACAAAGTACAAATAGATGTCACGGTAATTCCGATGATTTCGCAGACGATCTATCTCCGTTTCCGTACTCTACATACAAGTTCCTCATTAGGCACAATCTGGCAGCATGCAGGCACCGAAAGCGATCGCGGGGCTTGCATGAATTGACGATACCTTCCTTTCCAATCAACAAGGTTCCAACGAACTTCGACATTGCCTGCAGCGGACTGTCGGAATCCCTGCACACCGTCTCTCTTCGGTCCGATGATGCCATCAGGATCTGTAACTGCAGCTGGCTGTCGAGGAGAGAATGGCATGTAGTTTGCATGGCATGTGGTAGATGAGATGATTCGTTGGAACATCGGCGGTAGTATGGGCCTTACACACCATGTGTTGACTGCTAATAGTATCCAAAGGTGTTGCCACGGGTGTGTGGTCAAATGTGAGCAGTACCGTCAGGCTAACGAGCTGAGATTCGTGAAGAGTTGTGCATCTCGTAAGTCGTAAGAAATCGTTCCCAAATCCCTTCACCACCCATTCTCTAGCAGATTCTCGACGTCGTCGTCGAACGAGAGACTCGCTAGAGCCTCTGATTCAATACGTTTCGAATCTTTCTCCCCATTGCTGCTGAGAAGCGCACCTAGACTCTGGCGGTGTGAGAGGAAGAGGTTGCCGGCAACAGAAACATAATTGACGCTCTCTTGAGTCCGAGACTTTTCCGGTAGATCAGAGTTGGAGACACCCAGGAAGGCAGTGGTGAGACAGATGAGGAAGAGTCTGTACTGAGTCAGTAAGAAGTATGTACGAATTGACCAAACCAGAGGAGACTGACTCTAGGCCTGGCATGGTGAAGATGTGAACTTGATTCACTTGAGCAATTCGATCTGTAAGATCCTGAGAACGACTATGAGGATTTGATTGATTGATGAAATCCAAGTGTGAAAGAGAGAAAGAAACAAAGTGTGCAGAGGGCACTTTGGTGCTTTGATCGAAATTTTTGTTGAACCACGAAAGTGGAGAAACTTGGTTCGACTGGCTTGATGGCTTTTACGCCTTCAAAATTCCGGAAGGTATGTACTTGATCACTCGTTGAGGTCAATTGATTTTGGCTTTCCACATCGGTGAGTCTCGGAGACAATTCCAGTGTGGTACTGCGGTCATATTGGACTATATAGTCCTGCTCACGGATTATGGACGGCTGGCCTGAAACGGGTTATGCTAAGTACGCAGGAATCCGACAAGCTTTGCAGCATGATGCTGACCGAAAGTATATCACGAAGGAATAATCTAGACGATGTCAAACTGCAGGAAGAGGCTGACGAGGGGTAAACTTGGATGGTTTCAAAGCGACTGACGGTTTTTCTCTGTTGGTGTGGGGCTATGCGATGAGATAGTGCCATGCTCGCCATGTTGTCAAGCCATCCAAGCCATCCCGGAGCCTTTGAGCTTGACGATGTACAACATCACGATGAGCGGGAGGCCTCAATCTCACTCGCAGGAACATTGCATGGACCTAACGCGCACGAATAGATTGAATTACATGATCGGTGCTGCTGTTGCCCGCACAGCGCAGAAACTCGGACGCAGTGATTTCGAAGATCCACTGAGTTCGCCTGCCTGCTTCCCGTCAAGGCTCAAGGTTTGAGGGTGGCTTGAGAAATTCTGGGAGCGATAGAAGTCATCCTCGTGGCAAAATAACATCCTCAAGTCACCATGATCCCGATGAAGAATGGACGAGAGGATGAGTCAAGGTTGGTGAGATTGAGCGCGCCTCCTAAAGCTACGGTTGGCGGGGTGTTTCGAATTTGGAAGCGCCATCCGAGCCAGCTACGCCTCGTCATCCTGGAAATAACTTTCTCTTTGTTTACTCAATTATGGTCAGACTTCTGGATGGCGATAGTGTAGGTGATTACTGACAAAGTGGCTGTTGAAGCCGACTTCAAAGAGGCACAATTGCGAGAGTCTAGCTGTGAACGAGTGAGTAATCCATCCGATGGGTTGAGGCGACGCTCAATGATGAATTTTATCTCACAATATCGTCGATACTCATTGCCTTGACAATTTTACTCAACAGTTGCTGACTCACGAATTGTATTCTGAGGTTTGCTTGTACATTTCGTATCTGGCAAGATTATGTAAGAACGACTTTGGATGGCTTCCACGACATGCCAGCCACAAAGGCAAGAAAGTCTTACCATGGCAAAGGTAAGCGTGACTGGCGCTGGCTTCGGATTCCTCCGTATATTCGCTGAGAGGTCGCACGCGAGGGTATCGTCAGCCCATGGGCGGCCTCGTACAAAATCTGGCAGTACATTGTTGCTGTTTGGTAGCCTAATGGTCATCAGCAACAAAGCCAGTCCATCAGCTGCCACGCTTCGCTTACACAAAAAACCCGAAACCCATGGGTAAGTATGGGAGAGCAGTACAACAAAGCCGGCTTTCAGAAAGCCAAAGCTGAGTGCCTCCGACACCGGGATGGAATACTGACCTCCATGAACAGGTCAAATACGGGGCAATAGTCACATCAAGCGACGGCTTGAGCGCTGTATTCAGCATTGGGCAGGCATCTACAGTTGCAAAGGACCTCCGCTCCGATGTCATCGGGCATATATTTCCAAGCCATGGGTAATCCCTTGTCGCGCTGGGAAAGTCTCCACCTTGAACATTCATTCCATCAAACAGCGGGTGCCAACATTGCCTAAGCCTATCTCTGTGATTTGCCGGCTGATATGCACAACGAGAACACTTCTCTTCTCTACATCAAGCTTCGACTCAAACACGTTCATACCACACAGCGGCCGCCTCCATATACAGCGGACGTATCTGTCCCGGCCGCCGGGTACATGCAGCAGTGCAGGCTGAGGAAGTTCTGGGAGTCTGTACCTATTCGGGATCAACGGGCATGAGTCTGCTTTGATATCGCACTGAAAGTGAAGAGTTTCTGCCTTCATCCTCCTCCGTTGACTAGTACTGATCCAGAGAGTCTATCACTCAACTGTGAAATCGTCAAGTATCATTCCATCTCCGTAGAACTTGCAACGGTAGGATAAATCTCAGACATCCAGGCCCAAACTTCCGCTTCCCCGGCTTCATCAAGACAGAAATATAGCTACAATACCAAATATCTCCTGATTGGCTGATACAAATGGTGCCCAAGAATGCTTCCGGCGCTACATCACAAGTTCATGTCATTTGGCGAGTCACTGCATGAATCGGTATGGAAGATCACTGTGAAGCTGAATCTATCTTCGAATCTCAAAACCAGCTTCATCGGATTCATCAATGGCAGCTTTCAGAGGAACTCACGATTGATACTTCACGCAATACCATCCCTCACTCGTGTCGCTTTCTTGCAAAGCCACTTCTGGAGCTTCAATGACGCGCCCTCATACAAATCACTGATCATGTTTCAAGCCGTGTCACTATTTTACTCCTTTCACTAGCAATCTTTGACATTGTCCCCACCTGACTTCATTGAATATCAGCAATGAAAAGCCTGCTTCATAGTTTGAAGTCAATGAACAGTGACGGCACCCGTCCGTAATCTTCACCGGGGTGCTCGAAGCCATCAAGAAGCTGTCCCGGGCGACTTCACAAACCGCTTCATTGGACTGTGGGAGCCTTCACCACCAAGGTGGTGGGTACTTAAGAACTCTTCTTTCTCGTTCGCAACTTCTTCTTCTTTTATATCCATCAAGCTTCTCCATCGAGCATCCTGCCCATCCAGCTTCTGCTCCATCCATCAAGTTCCTTCTGCATCCATCAAGATTCTTCTCCTTCCATCAAAATTTCTCTCCATCCATCAAGCCTCTTCTCCATCCAGTAAGTTTCTGCTGCACTCAACATGCTCCATTCAAAAAGATCTTGTTTTTCACCCACCATGATGAGTAGGCAATATCTGCAGGTCAGACATACATATATACAATTCTCTCATTTGTAGGACATTCCGTATTGACATTCTTTGATGCATGATACATTTCAATCTCAAATGCAATCACTCAAGATTCTCTCCACATTCCATACAGCCTTGAGGAAAGCGCTACAAGTCCAGATGTGATGGGTACAACTCCCAAAATCCTTGAATTGATACGATCGTGACAACGTTGCCCCCAAAATCCATCTCCACAAGGTTATCGAGATCATTTATCGATGCCGGCAATACAATCGTAAGGTTCCTTCCTTGTATTCATCGAATCCTATCATTTCTAGTTGTCATTTAGTGACACAACGGATTCCAAACCAACTGAGCCACCTACGGTGGCTCAATACCACGCACGACGAAGGATGTTCCTCCACACTTGACATGTTCGCACGCGTAGGCAACCGGCCCAGCTACTGACAATGGATTCCGCGAAAACCTGTCAACAGATGCTTCGATGGATAAGGGCGAAGGGGAACGAAACAGACAAGGCAAGGTATGGCAGGTGCGCTTCAACAAATTAAGTGCTGAGGCGAGACGTGCGATTTTGGATGGCAGTATCCAACCACCAACTTATGAGTGGAAACAAAATGTCAAGAAACTTCAGCATTTGTCAACAAGTTGGCAAGGCAAAATGCTAGCAACCGAAAAGGCTGACCCAGAAAGATGGTGGCCCTGGCTCTACTCATTAAGGTTGTGGGCCTTGCCCTCTTGCGTGGGTGTTTGCGTTATCGAGTACAACTTCTTCCAGTACCTGCGCAACTTGCGAAGGGAGACGCAGATCTTGGGGTCCGTCCGCCCCTGTGAAACGTTCCAAACTGGGAATTCTCGAGAGGGGCAAAGACAGAATTTACTCGTAACGCTGGACCTGGAAGACCAAGACTACAAGTCCTTGCTCGAGAAAGATCGCGCTGAAGACGAGGAGATGAGGGGAAATGTGCCCGCCGCCAAACAGAACACGACGCCGGTGAAGATTCCTCCGCAGCTCTTCCAGCTGAGAAACTAGAAAGCGAAACTCTTGACGAATTTGGCAAACGTCCTCGGCTACCCCGAGCCCTCACATTGATGGCACCCCGGTATCGCTATTACATGGAGTTCACCCCTCAGGAGATTGCGGCTTTCTGTGAAAGCGATTGGAACAAGCATATGGTCAATACTGCAAGTGCCAGCGCGGACACCGTGGGCGAGATCCTGAACCACCACGATAGAAACATGTCCAGATTTGATGTGGGAATACGTTGTAGCACCACCGTTTGAGACCCAGCTAATAAGATATATTCATCCTCTTTCTTTCGAAGTTCTAATTGATGTCGCTAATCCTAATAATCTTGCAGGGACTCCAACAAGCCACAAATTGTGCGAAGAGTCAGATTTGAGGAGTACCCCGACAAGGTCAAGGAAGCATACAGGAAAGAGCAGCCTGCTGCGTCAAGAGAGGCCAACTCAATGTTATTTCCATTAGTATCAGACGCAAAATTGGGCTATAAAGATCTAAATCATACTCATATCTCAATCTTCATTCTATTGCTTATTCTGTGTCAGCTCTAAAAGCATAACCTCCATTCTCTTATTCCCTGTGTTCTACATTGATCGATCTAGATTATCAAGCGTCTGCAATCTAGTGAAGTAGGGGCTTCTTCACGAGAAGTCAAGAAACAATTCTCCTTCGTTTCATATCTGTGACTGTCAGTACAAGAGATTTACTGGCGCGCCCGTTCTAGCTACGAACCTCCTACTACTACTTATAGTAGTTAGGAGAGCTAAGAGATTCTCCCCTTAAGGAGTACGATAGCTCCGAGACTAAAGCGTTAAGAACTAGCGGAGTTAATGATACGTATACCG
>JAABUP010001781.1_pt1 | contig 44095 bp, 41 predicted proteins | sample 5559201 | NCBI WGS metagenome assembly JAABUP01 (sample SAMN10711887, study PRJNA513373) | rock metagenome | isolation source: Antarctica rocks | place: Antarctica
ATACAGTGCGGTCGCAAGGGTGTCCAGGTCGGCGTCCACGAGAACCTCCGGTTCGACGTTGGGTAAGCACGCCGATCCTGGGCACCCGTCAACGGCTTCTCAGCGCAACACGCCGCCAGACCCCTTGAAGCCCGGCGCAGCGGGATCTCGCTGCGCCGGGCTTCAGAGGTGGGATCACCTATCGGGTCAGCTGATGACCTTGCTGACGGTGCCGAGCGTGGGGTCGACGGCTGTCAGTGTCTGGCCGGTGAGGGTGGTGATACCGCGGTCCGGTACGAGGAAGGCGACCATGCCTGGCTTGGCCTGGTCGGCCGGGGTCTCGCCATGGTTGGCGTCGGCGTTGCTGCCGGTGATCGGGTGGACGCCGCTGCTGTCGGTGACGCCTTCCCACACGGTGGTCGAACCCGGCCAGGCCGGGTTCTGGTTGACCTCGGCCTGAAGATCCACGACGCCTGTGACCGGGCCGCTCAGCGACTCAACCGAGTTGGGAAGAGTCGTGCTCGCCAGCAGCCTGAAGCCGCCTGGGAGCCCGGCAGCCCCGACAGGTGGTGCGGGCGCCGCGGTGGCCCCCGAGGAGGTCGCGGCGATGGTAGCGACGCTGGCGCCGGCGGCGGCCACGGCGAGCGCCATGGTCAGGGCCTTGGGGTGCCTCTCATGGGTGGGGTCCTCTCGTCGGTTGCGTGGCGGAGTCTTTCAGCTGGGGTCACGTGTCACGGCCCCGCGGGTGGCGGCGTCGCGTTGCCGCGCTGGATGGAGCTGATGCAGTCGTTGTAGCTGCCCTGCGGGCAGGCCGACTGCGGCACGTTGCTCAGGGTGCGCCGAGTACCCGCGGGCTGCCCGGCGCGGCTTGCCCTCCCGGCCCAGCGCCAGCAGCAGCAGGCCCAGCGCCGCGAGCAGCAGGTCTCCGACCATCGTGAGCAGCTTCAGGAACCGCCGGTGCAGCGTTGGCGGGAGATGGCGCGCCGTGCCGCCCCGTCAGCATGCGGCGCAACCGCTGGGTTCAGGAGGGCAGCACGAGCTCGTCGTCGCGGGTGGCCGGCGCCATCTGGGCGCGATTGCGGCCCTTCTGCTTGGCGAGGTACATCGCAGCGTCGGCGGCTGCCAGCAACGTCGTGACGTCGTGGGTTCCCTGGGTGTCGCTGGCGGCAACACCGACACTGGCGGAGGGGTGGACGAGGGCCTCGCCGTCGGTCAAGCTGGCGACCTCGACTCGTGTCAGCCCGATCTGCTGGCGCAGCCGCTGCGCGAGCATGAACGCGGCCTGGGCGCCGGCGCCGGGTAGGCAGATCACGAACTCCTCGCCGCCGAACCTTCCGAGCCGGTCGCGGTGGGTCAGGCGCTCCCGGAGCACGACCGCGACCGCTTGCAGGACCTGGTCGCCGGCGAGGTGGCCGTGCACGTCGTTGACCCTCTTGAAGTGGTCGAGGTCGACCAGCAGGACCGCGACGGGCTCAGCGCTGTCGGCGCACCGTTGCGCGGCCTCCTCGGCTGCCTCCTGCCATGCGGCCGGCTGCAGCAGCCCGGTCTTGTCGTCGGTCGTGCTGCTGACGCGCAACTGGGCGGCAGCCAGCCCCTCGCGGAGCACGATCTCCATGGGCACCATGCACGGCACGAGGACCGGGTGCACGGTCCACACCAGCGCGTAGATCACAGGCAGCAGGGTCACGCCCACGGCGAGCAGGTTGTAGGGCACCCGCCAGGCGGGGGGCGCGCCGCTGGCCAGCCGGATCGCCAGCAGCACCCCGAGCGGCTCGACGCCGTAGTCCACGGCCACCGCCAGCGCGACCGCGGCCGGCGTGCGCCAGCTGTGCTCGAGCAGGAGCGCCCCGTGTGGCCCCTTGTCGAGCAGCGGGCGAATGCCCAGCGTGATCAGCGAGGTGCAGATGACGCGGTTGGACAGGTTGAACCCGATCTTGTACGGGGTGACGTCGCGACCGAACAGCCGAGCGCGCTGGTACCCGTCGACGACCATCATCGGCAGCGCCCACACCGCGCCGAGCAGGATCCCCAGCGCGGAGGCCGCGGCACCGCCGGTGTCAGTGTCCGGGGCCTGGTCGGGGTCGTTGTCCAGGCGCCGCTGCGGCCGCCGGGCGGTGAACCGCCACACCAGGGTCCGGGTGAGCAGGAACGTCCCCACCACGGGGAGCTGCCCGACCCCGAACACGGTGCCGGGCACGGTCGCCAGGGCCAGCACGACGGCTAGCACGCCAGCGCCGACCAGCAGCACCTGCAGCCGCCTGGGGAGCTCCCACAGCGCCCAGCGCCACGGCGCGGCGCGGGTGGTCACCTGCAGAGGCCTCGGTGCCCCCGCTGGAGCACTTGACCACGTGCGCCGGTTCGCCATAATCATGTGCAAGCGTTGTGCCTGGCCATCACCCGTGTGGGCTATCAAGTCGAAGCAGATGGCCTAACGTCGGCCGCGATCGAGCGAGGCGAGGGGGTGGATCAGGATGCGCGGTGTCACCACCTGGGGTTAGCCCCTGCAGCGCGCGAAGCTCCGCCGCCACTAGGGCCGCCAGGGGCGCGCGTCGACCACCCGCCGCTGGCCTGCCGCCCGGCCCACGTGCTTTGAGGCCGGAGCTCCTGCGCGCACCGCGTGCACAGCACGTCCGCTGTCGGCGCCGAGCGACTGTCCGCGCTGACGACCGCGTGGCCGCAGCGCTCGCAGCTGCCGCCCGGGCCCAGCCGCCTGTCCGCGCTGTCCGCGCTCGGCCGGCTCCGTACGACATGCACGCGCCCAGCTTGCGCCCACGGTCCGACAGCCCGGTCCTTCGCGCGGCCCTGCGGGCTGCGGACGCCCCGTCGGCGCGGCCCCTGGAGCCCGGGTCACCTCGACCGTCCCCCATTGCGGCCGGGCGTCGCAGGGCCACCCGTCTAGCTAGTCCTCGCCGAGCCCGTGCCTGTGGGGGTGCTGAGAGCCGGGCCCTCGTCGCCGCCGGCGCCGCCACCATGGATCACGACAGGTGCACTCCTTCGAGCAGAGGCGCAGCGACGTGATCGAGGCACACGGGCTCACCAAGAGCTACGGCGAGAAGACCGCCGTCGACGACCTGAGCTTCACCGTGCCCCCCGGCATCGTGACCGGCTTCCTGGGTCCGAACGGCGCCGGCAAATCCACGACGATGCGCATGATCGTCGGCCTGGATGCGCCGACGGGTGGGACCGTCACCGTCAACGGCCGGCCCTACGCCGAGCACCCGGCGCCGCTGAACGAGGTGGGCGTGATGCTCGAGGCGAGGGCGGTGCACACCAGCCGTTCGGCGTACGACCACCTGCTCGCACTGGCGAGGACAACCGGCATCGGGCGCAGCCGGGTCGACGAGGTGATCGACCTCGTCGGTCTGCGCGAGGTGGCCCGCAAGCGGGCCGGCGGCTTCTCCCTCGGGATGGGCCAGCGGCTGGGGATCGCCTCCGCCCTGCTCGGTGACCCCGCCACCGTGATCCTCGACGAGCCCGTCAACGGCCTCGATCCCGAGGGCATCCGCTGGATCCGCCACCTGCTGCGCGACCTCGCCGGTGAGGGGCGCACCGTCTTCGTGTCGTCGCACCTGATGAGCGAGATGGCCCAGACGGCCGACCACCTCATCGTCATCGGCCGGGGCCGACTCATCGCGGACACCAGCGTCGACGACTTCGTGGCGAGCGCCTCCAGCAACGTCGTCCGGGTGCGCACGCCCGATGCCGACCGGCTCGCGCCCGCACTGACCGGGCCGGATGTCACCATCGAGGCGGACGGCGCCGACGTGCTGGTGGTGACCGGCCTGTCCAGCGAGCAGATCGGGCGCAGCGCAGCCGATCTGGGCGTCGTGCTGTTCGAGCTGGTCCCGCAGCAGGCGTCCCTGGAGGAGGCCTTCATGGAGCTGACCGCCGACGCTGTGGAATACGCCGCGACCCCCTCCCCGACATCCACTCCCAGGAACGCCGTCCAGACCGCCGGGAGCCCCTCATGACCGCCACGCCGCTGCTGCCCGCGACGAGCCGCGCCACCGGATCGGCCCCCCCGCGTCGCGCCGCCGGCGAGCGGGTGACCCAGCTGCGGGTGATCGGGTCGGAATGGACCAAGTTCCGCTCGCTGCGGTCCACCTGGATCACCCTGGGCGTCGCCGTCCTCGGGGTGGTCGGCATCGGGGTCCTCATCGCTGGCGTGCAGTCGGCGAACTTCGCCCAGGAGAGCGCGGAGCGCCGCGCACAGTTCGAGCCGATCGCGACCACCCTGAACGGCGTGCAGCTCGGGCAGCTCGCCATCGGCGTGCTGGGTGTGCTGTTCGTCAGCAGCGAGTACTCCACCGGGATGATCCGGGCCTCGCTGACCGCGGTCCCCCGTCGGCTGCCCGTCCTGTGGGCGAAGGCGGGGCTCTTCGCGGCGGTGACCTTCGCGTTGATGCTGCCGGCGACCTTCGTCGCCTTTTTTGTCGGGCAGCGGCTGCTGGACTCCCACGGCCTGGGCACCACGTTGTCCGCCCCCGGCGCCCTGCGCTCGGTGGTCGGGGCAGCGCTCTACCTCACCGTCATCGGGCTGCTGGGGATCGCGTTCGGCGCGATCACCCGCAACACCGCCGGTGGCATCGCCGCCCTGTTCGGCGTGCTGCTGGTCCTGCCGGGGATCTTCGCCGCCCTGCCGGCGAGCTGGCGGGACGCGGCAGCGAAGTACCTGCCCAACAGCGCGGGGCACACGTTGTGGTGGCCCCGCCCGGATGAGGTCGTGCTGCGGCCCTGGATCGGCTTCGCGCTGCTCTGCGGCTATGCCGCCCTCGCGCTCGGCGTCGCGGCGCTGCTGCTCCGTCGCCGCGACGCCTGAGTCGGCGCGGCGCCGCCGGGGCTGCGAGCATCGGGGCATCCCACCGGCCGGCACGACGGGCCGGCACGACCAGAGGAGCACCGTGTCCGTTGCGAACACCAAGCAGGCACGGGCGTCCAGGGCGCCCGGCATCGACCATGAGCTGCACCACCAGCGGCGGTGGCTGGTCCTCGGGGTGGTGGCGGTCGCCCAGCTGATGGTGGTGCTCGACGCGACCATCGTCAACATCGCGCTGCCGTCGGCCCAGCGGGCGCTCGGGTTCGCCGACACCGACCGCCAGTGGATCGTGACGAGCTACGCGCTGGCCTTCGGCAGCCTGCTCCTGCTGGGCGGCAAGATCGGGGATCTGTTCGGCCGCAAGAACGCCTTCATCACCGGGCTGGTCGGCTTCGCCCTCGCGTCCGCGCTAGGTGGCGCCGCCCAGTCCTTCGGCGTACTCGTGGGCGCCCGGGTCCTGCAGGGGGTCTTCGGGGCACTGCTGGCGCCGGCGGCGCTGTCCACGCTCGCCACCACCTTCACCGACCCCAGGGAGCGGTCCAAGGCGTTCGGCGTCTTCGGCGCGGTGGCCGGAGGGGGCAGCGCGGTCGGCCTGGTGCTGGGCGGCCTGCTGACCGAGCTGCTGTCGTGGCGCTGGTGCCTCTACGTGAACCTGTTCTTCGCCGCCGCCGCGGTCGTGGGTGCGGTGCTGCTGCTGCAGGGCGGCAGGGCCCAGCAGCGCCCGCACCTCGACATCCCCGGCACCCTGCTCGCGTCCACCGGCCTGTTCTGCCTGGTCTTCGGCTTCTCGCACGCCTCGACCAGCGGGTGGGGCGACCCCCTGACCGAGGGGATCCTCGCCGCGGGGGCGGTCCTGCTCGTCGCCTTCGTGCTCGTCCAGCAGCGGGTGGCGTCGCCGCTGCTGCCGCTGCGCGTCGTGCTCGACCGGGTCCGTGGCACCTGCTACCTGGCGGTCGGGCTATCGGCCATCGCCATCTTCGGCGTGTTCTTGTTCCTCACCTTCTATCTGCAGCAGGTGAAGGGCTTCTCACCCATCGTCAACGGCGTGAGCTTCCTGCCGCTGACCGCCTGCATCGTCACGGCCTCGACGTCGGCGAACATCCTGCTGCTGCCGCGTACCGGGCCGCGCCCGCTGGTGGCCGGCGGCATGGTGCTCGGCGCGGTCGGCATGTTCCTGCTGGCCCGGCTGACACCGGGGTCGGGGTACGCCGTGAACGTGCTGCCGTCCCTGCTCGTCCTCGGCTTGGGCTTCGGCCTGATCTTCGCCCCGGCGATCAGCAGCGCCACGCTGGGCGTCGCCCCCCGCGACGCGGGGGTCGCCTCCGCCATGGTCAACACGATGCAGCAGGTCGGTGGCTCCATCGGCACGGCGCTGCTGTCCACGGTCGCGGCGAGCACGGCGGCGTCGTTCGCCCGCTCGCACCGCGGCGTCGGCGTGGCCGCGCGGGCCGCCGTGCACGGCTACACCGTCGCCTTTTCCATCTCCGGGAGCATCTTCGTCGGCGGGGCGATCCTGACCGCCGTGCTGCTGCCCAGGGGCGTGCTTGCCAACCCGGCCGCCCCGGCGCAAGGTCGCGAGGGTGCCGCCACCTGACCGGCGGCTCGGCCGACCGCCCGACCGGAATCGCCTGACCAGCACCCGAGGAGACACGACGCCGTGACTGCCCTGGAAGCCCTGTCCGTCGAGAACCGCCGCTTCCCGCCGCCGGTGGCGCTGGCACGGGACGCGGTGGCGACCGAGGGGGTCTACGCCGAGGCCGCCGCCGACCGGCTGCGCTTCTGGCACGGGCAGGCGCTGCGGCTGACCTGGGAGGCCGAGCCGACCGAGACGCTGGACTGGAGCGGCGCCCCGGTGGCCCGGTGGTTCGCCGACGGCAGGCTCAACGTCAGCGTCAACTGCGTGGACCGCCACGTCGAGGCGGGGCTCGGCGACCGGGTGGCCTTTCACTTCGTGGGCGAGCCGGGCGACACCAGGACCATCAGCTACGCCGAGCTGCAACGCGACGTCGCGCAGGCGGCGCACGCCCTCACCGCGCTGGGGGTGACCGCCGGCGACCGGGTCGCCGTCTACCTCCCGATGATCCCCGAGGCCGTGGTGACCCTGCTGGCCTGCGCCCGCCTCGGTGCCCCGCACAGCGTGGTCTTCGGCGGCTTCTCCGCCCACGCGCTGGTCGACCGCATCCTCGACGCCGACGCCCGGGTGGTCGTCACCGCCGACGGCGGCTGGCGGCGGGGCAGCCAGAGCGCCCTTAAGCCAGCGGTCGACGAGGCGCTGGAGCGCTGCCCCGACGTCCACTCTGTGCTGGTGGTGCGTCGGACCGGCCAGGACACCGCGATGACCGAGGGCCGCGACGTGTGGTGGCACGACCTGGTGGCGGGGCAGCCGACCGAGCACGCGGCCGAAGCCTTCGACGCCGAGCACCCGCTGTTCCTGCTCTACACCAGCGGCACCACCGGCAAGCCCAAGGGCATCCTGCACACCACGGGCGGCTACCTCACCCAGGTCTCCACGACCCACCGGATGGTCTTCGACCTGCACCCCGCGACCGACGTCTACTGGTGCGCCGCCGACATCGGCTGGGTCACCGGCCACAGCTACATCGTCTACGGCCCGCTCAGCAACGGCGCCACCTCGGTGCTCTACGAGGGCACCCCGGACGGCGGTGGCCAGGACCGGTGGTGGCGGATCGTCGAGGACTACGCCGTGACCACCCTTTACACCGCCCCCACCACGATCCGCACCTTCATGAAGTGGGGCGACCAGCTCCCCGCCGCGCACGACCTGTCCTCGCTGCGGCTGCTGGGCAGCGTCGGGGAGCCGATCAACCCGGAGGCCTGGGTCTGGTACCGCCGGGTCATCGGCGGTGACCGCTGCCCGGTCGTGGACACCTGGTGGCAGACCGAGACCGGCGGGATCATGATCAGCCCGCTCCCGGGGGTGACGGCGACGAAGCCGGGCTCGGCGCAGGTGGCCTTCCCCGGCATCGTTGCCGACGTCGTGGACGACGCCGGCGTGGCTGTCGGCAACGGCGAGGGCGGCTACCTCGTGCTGTCCGAGCCGTGGCCAGGGATGATGCGCGGGATCTGGGGCGACCTGGAGCGCTTCCGCTCGACCTACTGGGAGCGCTTCCCCGGCCAGTACTTCGCCGGCGACGGCGCGAAACGGGACGCCGACGGCGACATCTGGCTGCTCGGCCGGGTCGACGACGTCATGAACGTCAGCGGTCACCGGATCAGCACCACCGAGGTGGAGTCCGCGCTGGTGTCGCACCCGAGCGTGGCCGAGGCGGCGGTGGTCGGCGCCACCGACGCCACCACCGGACAGGGGATCGTCGCGTTCGTGACAGTCCGCGGCGGGGTGGCCGACGACGTCAGCTCGGGTGCGGCCTTCGTCCAGGAACTGCGCGACCACGTGGCCACCGAGATCGGCAAGATCGCGAAACCGCGGCAGGTGCTGGTCACCCCGGAGCTGCCCAAGACCCGCTCCGGCAAGATCATGCGGCGGCTGCTCCGCGACGTCGCGGAGAACCGCGAGCTCGGCGACGTCACCACCCTGGCCGACCCCAGCGTCCTCGAGGCCATCCACAGCCGCGTGAACGCCGCACCCACCGAAGACTGACACCACCCCACCCACAAGGCCCACACGGAAGGCGGAGGACACCATGAGCACACGTACGACGACACCCACCGGCGCGCCGACCTGGATGGACCTCACGACGTCGGACCAGCCGCGCAGCCTGGCGTTCTACACCGGGCCGTTCGGCTGGACTGCGGAGGAGCCCAACGCCGAGATGGGCGGCTACGGCAACTTCCGGCGCGACGGAGCCCCCGTCGCCGGCTGCATGCCAGCGACCCTCGGCATGCCGGACGCGTGGACGGTGCACTTCGCCAGCACCGATGCCGAGAAGACGGCCGAGCTCGCCGGTTCGCACGGCGGTGCGGTCCACGCACCGGCCATGCAGGTCATGGACCTCGGGCACGGTGCATGGCTGGGCGACCCGGGTGGCGCGTCCTTCGGCGTCTGGCAGGCCGGCACCCACAGCGGCTTCACGGTGCTCGACGAGCCGGGGGCGCCCAGCTGGTTCGAGCTGCACACCCGGGACTACGACGCGGTGCTGGCGTTCTATCGCGACGTGCTGGGCTGGCAGACCACGACGATGGCGGACGCACCGGACTTCCGCTACACGGTGGCGGTCGCCGGTGGCGAGCAGCTCGCCGGCGTCATGGACGGCAGCGGCTTCCTGCCCGAGGGCGCACCGTCGCAATGGGCGGTCTATGTCAACGTCGACGACGTCGACGCGACGGTGGCCCAGGCGGTGGCCCTCGGGCGACCGTCGTCGACCCGGCGATCGACACGCCCTACGGCCGGGTGGCGACCCTCGCCGACCCCACGGGCGCCGCCATCAAGCTGCGCCAGCCGCCGGCGCACTGAGCACTGGCCGGAGCCGGGCCGCTCCACCCGCACGCTCCTGACCTGCCGGGGGAGCCGCCCGAGGACTGAGCCGCCCCGGCTCGGGCATGCTCGCGGCGTACGCCCCGTGATCGCGCCCGATAGGAGCTTGACCGTGAGCCACCCGACCACTGCCGCCGCCCCGGGCGCCATCCGCAGCGACGGGGCCGGCAGCGCCGTAGCCACCGCCCCCGCGACGGTCGACCTGGCCGCCCGCGATGCGCGCAGGCAGCCGCCCGAGACGCCGCTGAAGGACCTCGTCCAGCTCGCCAGCAAGGACCTCTCCCTGCTGGTGAAAAGGGAGGTCGATCTGGCCAAGGCCGAGCTGCAGGTGGCCGCAAAGGACGCGGCGAAGGGTGCGGTCGGGCTGGTCGTGGCCGCGGTGCTGGCGCTCGGCGGCTCGATCATGGCGCTGTTCACCATCGCCGAGGCGCTCAACGAGTTCCTCCCACGCCCGCTGGCTTTTCTGGTCACCGCGCTGCTGTTCTTCCTCCTCGCGGGGGTGGCCGCGCTGGTCGGGCTCACGACGGTCAAGAAGGTGAAGGGGCCCCAGCGCACCGTGACCACCGTCAAGGACGACATCGCGTGGGCCAAGCACCCGACCAGCGCCCCCACGATCGTCACCGGCTCCTGACCTCTGCCGCCTGACCTCTGCCGCCTGACCCACGTCGCTTGACCTATCTCGCCGGCGCCGACGCACCCGAGCCGTCCGTCGTCCTCGTCCCGGGTCCGTGGCAGCACCGTGACGTCACCGCCAACGGGCAGCGATTCCACGTCGCCGAGTGCGGCGACCCCGGTGACCCGCTGGTGCTACTGCTGCACGGGTTCCCGGAGTTCTGGTGGTCGTGGCGGCACCAGCTCGTGGCGCTGGCGGAGGCTGGCTGGCACGTCGTGGCCGCCGACCTGAAGGGGTACGGCGGCAGCGACAAGCCACCCAGGGGGTACGACGGGCCGACCCTCGCCGCCGACGTCGCCGGGCTGGTCCGGGCCCTCGGCGGGGCGCCGGCCCACGTGGTCGGCCACGACTGGGGTGGGGCGCTGGGCTGGTGGGTCGCCTCGGTGCACCCAGGCGTCGTGCGCACGCTGACGGCGGTCTCCATCCCGCACCCGCTGGAGCTGCGACATGCGCTGCTGACCAAGAGCTCGCAGCTGCGCCTGTCGGCGTACATGCTGCGCTTCCAGGCCCCCCGCTCCGACGCCTGGCTGCTGGACGACGACGCCGCGGAGGTGGGGCAGTTGCTGCACCGTTGGGGCGGCTCGGGCTTCCCGGATGCGGAGACCGAAGCCCGCTGCCGGCAGGCGATGCTGGTCCCCGGCGCGGCCCACAGCGCTCTGGAGTACTACCGCTGGGCGCTGCGCTCACAGCTGCGGCAGAGCGGGCTGCGCTTCCACCACCGCTCAGCGGCACCCGTGCAGGCGCCGGTGCTGCAGCTGCACGGGGGACGCGACGGCTGCCTGCAGCCGTCGGTCGCGCAGGCGTCGGCGCGACGGGTGACCGGTGACTACCACTGGCGGCTCTACGACGACCTCGGGCACTTCCCGCACGAGGAGGACCCCGACCGGGTCACCGCCGACCTGCTCGCCTTCCTCGCCCCGCACCGCTGACCAGGGCCCGCCGCGGGATCAGGCGGCGGTCGCGCGCGCCTCGGCAGCGGCAGCCAGGTTGGCGAGGAACTCCCCGGCCATGCCGCCCACCCCTGCCGGCTCGAGGTCGCCGTCGGTGCGCAGGTCGAGCTGCGCCCTCGTCGCCAGCGGGCCGTCGTAGCGCAAGGTGAGGGTCCCGTCGACGTCGGGGACGTCGACGCTGCCCGCCCAGGCGAAGCGGGTCACGAAGCTCACGGGCGTGCGGCGGGGCGGCAATGCGGTGAGCAGCACCTCGGTGGCGCCAGCGGTCCGGCTGTCGGCCTGGCTGTCGGGGTGCGCGTCCAGCCGGCCGCCAGGCAGCACGGCCAGCCCGGGCAGGGCCGCGGTCACGCGCACCCGCCCGTCGACCTCCCCGTCGCGCCGGGCGCCGGGCCACAGGTCGACCGCGGTGGGGCCGGCCAGCAACAGCGCCGTGGAGGTGGGGTCGGCGGCGATGCGCCGTTCCAACGAAAGGCGGGTCACGACCGGTCCTCCTCTCTCGTGCCTGCTCCGGGGACTGCGGAGCCGCTGCTTGCAAGAGTAAGCGCGCAAGCAAGCACGCGCCAGGGAGGCCCGGGTGAGATCCGTCGCACCACGTCCACCCAGCGCCCGCTCGGTGTCGCTCAGTCGCAGCCCTGGGTGCTGACCGGGGCGGTCGCCTGGCGGCCTTTCGCCGCCGAGGGCGCAACCTCTTTCGCCGAGAGGGCGAACCCCTCGCTGCCGTCGTCCACGCTGGCGGCGAAGACCACCCCGTCGACGTTGCCGTCCTTCCCGATCAGCGGTCCGCCGGAGTTGCCGGGCCGCACTCGGGCGAACAGCGACTGGATCTCACGTGTGACGTAGGACCGCTGGTAGACGTCGGGCCCCTTGACGGGGGCGACCGAGCGCACGCGGGAGGCAACGGCGGTGAACGGGCCGTTCTCCGGGTAGCCGACCACCGCACCGCTCGCGCCGGCCGCGACCGGCGCGGCAAACGACAATGCCCGGCCGCTGATGCCAGGCACCCGCAGCACCGCGATGTCCTCCTCGGGGTCAAACAGCACCACGGTGGCCGGGAGCGTCCGCCCGTCCGTGGTGTGCACCACCGGGGCCGGCACCCCCGCGACCACATGGGCGTTCGTCATCACCCGCTCGGCCGCATAGAGGAAGCCGGATCCCTCCACGCTCGTCCCGCAGCTTGGCGCCGCGCCGGTGACCCGCACGACCGAGGGGTAGGCCGCCCGCACACCCGGCAGGCGCAGCACGGCCTCGTCGGGGGGAGCGGCCGGGACTATCCGCTCGGCACCGAGTCCCGGGAACACCTGGGGGAAGCCGGTGTCGTCGACCAGCCGCAGCACGGAGGCGAGCAGATGGTCAGCACCCCCCGGCACGAGCGCGTCGACCCGGGCCAGCACGACCGAGTCACGCACCTGGCGCTGGACACCGGCGAGGTCGGTGCGGGTGGCGACCCTGGCCAGCCCCCAGGCGACGATCAGCACCGACAGCGCCGAGATCAGCGCACCGGCCACCGCGTCGACCTCGCGCAGCGGTCGCCAGGTCAGCCGGCTCCGCAGCAGGGCTCCGACGGTGGCAGCCGCCACCTGGCCGACCACGGCGAAGGCGATGACCGCGAGCAGGCCGAAGCCGGGCGCCCTCCCGGCGGAACCGGTGGCGCCGAATGCCCTGGCCAGCGGCGGGGCCAGCTGAGCGCCGAGCAGCGCCCCACCCACGAAACCCACCAGGCTGAGGACGCCGACGACGAATCCCTGGCGGTAGCCCGAGACGGCGAACCCGATCACGGCGGCGAGCAGGAGCAGGTCGAGCAGGTCCACCTCAGGCACGCCTCTCCGGCGCGGTCTCCGCCAGCTGCGCCGTCGCGATCGGGAGCTGTCGCAGCGGCGCCCCGGGCGGCTCGGGACCGAGCAGCCCGCCCAGCTCGAGCAGCCGCGCGAGGAGTCCGGCGGTGAACCCCCAGACCAGCAGCCCGCGCACCTCGAAGCCCTGGCCGACCCAGCCGCTCGGGTGCCGCACCCGGACCCGATTGGCCGGGTCCTCCAGCTCGGCGAGCGGGACCCGCACGACCGCCGCCACCTCACCGGCGTCGACCGGGGCGACGGGGGACGGGTCGCGCCACCAGGCGAGCACCGGGACGACGGCGAAGCCGCTGAACGGGATGAACAGGGCAGGCAGGACGGCGAGGACCACCACCCCGTCGGGGTCGAGCCCGGTCTCCTCGACCGCCTCTCGCAGCGCCGCCTGCACCGCGGTCTCACCGGGGTCGACCGCCCCACCGGGGAACGCCGGCTGTCCGGCGTGCTGGCGCAGCGTCGCTGCCCGCTCGATCAGCAGCACGTCGGGCCCCTCGGGACCCTCGCCCAGGAGCACCAGGACGGCCGAGTCACGCTCACCCTCCCCCGGTGGCGTGAACCGGGACAGCTGCTCGGGCAGCACCTCGCCGGCACCGGCTGCCAGTGGACGCAGCCAGCCGGGAAGATCCGCGGACCGCCCGGTCACGCCGCGGCCGTCGACGCGTCGCCCTTGACCAGCCTGGCCGCCTGCACCGGGTCGGTCGGGCCTTCGCCGTACGACGGGCACCAGCGGGTCAGCGCACACGCGCCGCAGGCCGGCGTCCTGGCGTGGCAGACCCGGCGGCCGTGGAAGATCACCCGGTCGCTGAACAGCGTCCACTCCGCCCGGGGCAGCAGCGCGCCGACGGCTGTCTCGACCTTCACCGGGTCGTCCTCCGCGGTCCAGCCGAAGCGTCGAACCAGCCGGCCGAAGTGCGTGTCGACGGTCAGCCCCGGCACGCCGAAGGCGTGGCCGAGCACGACGTTGGCGGTCTTGCGCCCGACCCCGGGCAGCGTCAGCAGGTCGGCCATCCGCTCCGGGACCTCGCCCCCGAAGCACTCCACCAGGCCGGCCGAGAGCCCGAGCAGCGAACCGGCCTTGGCGCGGTAGAACCCGGTCGGGCGGATCAGCTCCTCCAGCTCCCCCCGGTCGGCGGCGGCCAACGCGGTGGCGCCGGGGTAGCGCGCGAACAGCGCCGGTGTGGTGAGGTTGACCCGCTTGTCGGTGCATTGCGCCGAGAGCACGGTCGCGACGAGCAGCTCGAACGGCGTGGCGAAGTCCAGCTCGCAGCGGGCGTCGGGGTGCGCGACGGCGAGCGCCCGGTTCATCCGGCGCGCCCGGCGCACCAGCGCTGTCTGGCTCTCTGCGGTCGGGGTCTCCGCGCTCGCCACCGCGTCAACGTACCCAGCCGGGCCCTCGACCGGTCCGTCAGCCAGTCGGGTGGTCAGTCATCCGGCGGCTCAAGGGCCTGCGCGGTTGCCCCGATCCGTGAGCTGTGACCACCACCGTGCCTGCCCCGGCGCCGTCGCAGGCACCCGCCGGGCGGCCACCCCTCGGGGACACGCCCCTTGGGGCGACGCCCCTCGGGGAGACGGCCGAGGAGCGACGCCGACGCCGGGACAGCGCGAGGGCCGCCCGCGCGGCGGCCCGGTCGGCGGCCCGGGCGGTGGTTCCGGAGCGCTCTCCCGATTTCGCGCACCTCGTCCTGGACGATCTGCGTGCCTACCGGACGGCGCTGCTGGAGGAGGAGGACCGGGTCTCCTACTGGCGGCGCATCCTGCAGGCCCGACTCGACGTCGTCCGCGCGGGTGGCCGCCGCCCGGCCGACGTCAGCCATCTGGCGCCCGTGCTGGCCCCCCACCGGGTGCAGCGCGGTAGGACCGCGCTCGTCACGGTGGTTCCCAGTGCCGACGTGCCCCCGCTGCCGGATCTCGCGCGGCTCTGGGAGAGCACACCGGACCCCAACGACGCGGTCGCGATGGCCACCCTCGCCGACGGTCTGGTGGCCGCGGAGGCCGAGCTCTCGGCGTACCGCTCGGCCCTGCACCGCCGGCTCGACGCGGCGACCACCGAGCTCATCGCGCGCTACCGCGAGCAGCCGCGACTGTGCCTGCGCGTGCTGCCGCTGGGCGAGCCGGTGCTGGGCGAGCCGTAGAGGGCCACCGTGCTCGTCCTGTGGGTCCCGGCGTTCCCCCTGCTCCTGCTCGTGTCGCTGCTGGCGCTGGAGCGGCTCGAGTGGCGGGTCGCGCTGGGTGGCCTGTCGGCGGACCTCGACGAGGTGCTGGCCCGGGCGCAGGCGGAGGACGTCGAGGCCTTCGTGGCGAGCGGCTTCGCGCCCGCGCTGGACCGGTACTGGAGGCGTCGCGCCAGGGGCAGCACCCGCACTGCGGCATGATCGGGGGCGTGCAGGACCTGGACCGCGCGCTGTCGACGATGCCGTTGCTCGCGCCACTGACCCCGGAGGCCCGCAGCGGGCTGGTCGCGAGGCTGACGCTCGGCGACGCCCCGCGCACCCGGGTGATCTTCCGCGAGGGCGAGGATGGGGACACCCTGCACCTCATCCTGGAGGGCAAGGTCAAGATCAGTCGCACCTCCAGTGACGGCCGGGAGAGCGTGCTGGCCGTGCTGGGACCCGGCGAGGTCTTCGGCGAGCTGAGCCTGTTCGACCCCGGCCCCCGCACGGCGACCGCGACAGCGCTGACCGACCTGGCCTACGCCTCGCTCGACCACGCCGACCTGCGTCCCTGGCTCGGCACCCGGCCGGAGGCGGCGGAGCTGCTGCTGCAGGTGCTCGCCCGCCGGCTGCGCCGCACCAACTCCGCGCTCGCCGACCTCGTCTTCGTCGACGTCCCTGGCCGGGTGGCCAAGGCGCTGCTCGAGCTCGCGGACCGCTTCGGTCAGCCACAGGCCGACGGCGCGGTCCGGGTCGAGCACGGCCTCACCCAGGAGGAGCTGGCGCAGCTCGTCGGCGCCAGCCGTGAGACGGTCAATAAGGCGCTGGCCGACTTCGGCGCGCGCTCCTGGGTCCGGCTGGAGTCCCGCGCTGTGGTGCTCCTCGAGCCCGAGCGGCTCCTGCACCGGGCCCGCTGACCGGGCCGACGATGACCGGGCCAACGATGACCGGGCCGACGATGACCGGGCCGACGATGACCGGGCCGACGATGGTCACCGAGCGGGAGCTGCGCCGGCTGACCGGCGCCGGGGTCCTCGCGCTGGTCGTGCTCTGCACCTACTGGACGCTCTGGTTCACCGCCCGCTCCATCGTGGCGAGCTCCACCACCGCGGCGTACGTCGAATTCGAGGACGCCTTCCCGTTGGCCGACGCCTGGCTGGGGGTGGCCACCCTGCTGTCAGTGCGGGCGGTCCGGGCCGGCCGGGCGACGGCACTGCTCTGGCTGCTGACAGCGGGCGGTGCCGGCGTCTACCTGTTCTGCATGGACGTGCTCTACGACCTCGAGCACGGGATCTACGCCGCTGGCGCCGGCGGGGTCATCGAGCTGGGGATCAACCTGCTCACATTAGCCCTCTCGGCCTGGTTCCTGCGCTGGGCCTGGCGCCGCCGCGACGCCCTCCTGAGCGGCGGCGGCCGGGTCGGCCCGCCGGCGGGCGGCAGCGGCAGGTGAAGGGCGCAGGTCGCGTCAGGTCGCGTCAGCCCACCGCGGCCAGGGCACGCAGGGTGGCGTCCCGTTCGCTGACCTGCTCGGTTGAGCGCAGCACCGCCAGCGCCTCCTGCAGCGCCGCGCGGGCGGCGACCGGCTCGCCGCGTGCGGCGTAGGCATTGCCCAGCGCCCGAAGCGCCACGATCCGCGAGCGCACGTCCTCGGCCGGTACCGCCACGGCGCGCCGCGCGGCGTCCAGTCCCTCGTCGAGCCGACCGAGCTCGAGGAGCACCCCGGACAGGTGCGCCAACGCCTGCCGGCGGGGGAAGAGCAGGGTCTGCCGCCCCTCCATGTCGGCGACGCCCTGCAGCACGGTGAGGGCGGTCGCCCGGTCACCGCGGGCGCGCGCCACCTGCGCTGTCAGCACCTGCACTCCCGCGTCGGCACCCGGCTCGAGGTCGATCCCGGTCAGCAGGGCCGTGGCGGACGTGACGCAGGCCGCGGCTCCGTCGACGTCACCGTCCTCGAGCCGGGTCAGCCCCAGCACCACAGTGGCCAGCGTGCCGGTCATCGGCGCCCGGCCGTCACCGGCACGCTGGACCGCCTGCTCGAGCACCGCGAGGGCCTCGGGCCGGCGACCGGCGCCGCGCAACGCTGCCCCTTGGGCGGACAGGGCGAGCACCGTGGCCCACGGGTCGTTGGCGTCCTCGAAGACGGCCGTGGCCCGCCCTGAGGCGGCGAGCGACTCGGTGAGCGAGCCCAGCTCGGCCGCCGCCAGCGCGTCGATCGTGAGGCAGGCTGCCTCCGCCCAGCGGTCGCCCAGCTCGGCCGCGGCGGGCAGCAGCCCGGCCACGAGCTCGCGCGCCTCGGTGTGGCGCCCCTGCAGGACCCGGAGCAGCGCCTCGGTGCCAGCCACCCAGGACAGCCCGCCGATGTCCTGCAGTGAGGCGAACACCCCGGCGGCGTCGGCCAGCGTCGCGTCCGCCTCGTCGTAGGCCCCACGGGTCGTCGCCGCCCACGCGCTGTGCTGCAATGCCCACCCGGTGCCGCGCAGGTCGCCCGTGCGGCCGGCGAGATCGAGGGCCTCGGTGAAGCGCTGCTCGGCGGCCCGCAGCCGCCCCGCGAAGTAGTCCTGCAGGCCGAGGTGGCGGATCGCCTCCGAGGCGACCCGGTCCAGCCCCGCCTCGCTCGCCAGCGCGAACGCCGAGACCCAGGCCTGCCGCGCCGCCACGTCGTCGCCCTGCTTGCGCAGCACGTCGCCCAGCACGACCAGCGCCGGTGCGCGCTGCACCGGGTCGTCCTCGCGCAACACCGGTGCGAGCACCTCGTGGGCCTCCTCGAGTCGCCGCTGCCGGGCCAGCTCCCCGGCCAGGCTGACCCGCACCTGCGCCCCGGCCGCCTTGCCCGAGAGGGCGAGCGCGCGGGCCAGCAGCCGCGCAGCCGTCGCGTGGTCATCGCGTACCGCGGCGGCCGCGCCGAGCCGGGAGTACGCCGCGGCGCCCGGCTCGCGCACCGACCAGGCGGGGTCGTCGGCGGCGAGACCCATCTCAGCGGCCAGCACCACGGCCCGGTCGGCATGCGTCGCCACTGTCTCGTCGACCTCGCTGCTCGCTGGCTGCGCACCCATCGCCCAGCGGGCCGCCAGGGCGTGCCGGTGCGCCCGGTCGGCCTTGGGCACGGAGGCGTAGGCCACGTCACGCAGCAGCGAGTGGGAGAAGGCCAGCGTGCGCAACCCGTCGATGGCGGCCGGGTCCGGCTCCTCGGTCTCCACCATCAGCCGCCGCGCGAGCAGCTCGGCCACCGCCGACCGCACCGACCCGCGCTCGGCCTCCCCGCCGGCCAGCGCCACCAAGCCACCGAGCGGCACCCGGGCACCGAGGACGGCGGCATCCGCCAGCACCATCGTGACGGCCGGCTCCAGGCTGTCGATGCGGGCGGCGAGCACCGCGCGCACGCCGGCGGGGAGCACGTCGTCCGGCAGCGCCCCGGACAGTGCCCAATGCCCGCTCTCGTCCGGCCGCAGCACTCCCCGGTCGACGAGCAGGTGCAGCAGCTCGCCCAGGAAGAACGGGTTGCCCTGGGCCCGCCCGAGCAGCTGCTCACGCACCCCGTCGGCGAGCCCGCCGACCCCGCCTCCACCCGGCCCACCCGGCCCGCCCGGCCCACCTGGCCCGTCCCGGTCACCGAGGAAGCTGCGCAGCAACTGTTCGGCCGCATCCTCGTCCAAGGGGCCGAGCGCGAGCACCTCGGGGTCGGGCAGCCCCGCCGTATCACCCCGCCCCGCCAGCAGCTCGCCCTCCCGGCCGGCCAGCACCAGCAGCGCCGGCCCGTCGAGCTGCCTGCCGACGGCTCCGAGCGCCTCGCGCAACGACGGCCCGGCCCATTGCAGGTCGTCCACGCAGACCACCAGCGGGCCCCGCGTGGTCAGCGTGCGCAGCAGCGCCGCGACGGCGTCGGCGTCGGCCAGGTGGCGCGGCTGATCCCGCCCGGGTGGCACGGCGGCGGGCATCGCCTGGCCGTGCGGGTCCTCCTCGACGAGGCCGAGCAGTCCCAGCAGCCGCTCCCCCATCGGCGGCGGCAGCCGTGCCGGCGTCCCCTGCTGCTCCAGGCGCGCCAGCAGCCGGCGCACCCTGGCCGCCTCCCCGTCTGACCCCTGCTCTCCGGGGGGGCGCTCGACGTCCGGACCGGAGAGCCCGAGCGCACCCCGCACCAGCTCCACGAGCGGGGCGAGGTCACGGCCCACGCCGTACGGCGCGCAGCGGCCCCACAGCACGCTGCCACCGGGCAGCTCCCTGGTGAAGCGGCCGAGCTCACGCACCAGCCGGGTCTTGCCGATGCCGGCGTCCCCGGTGACCAGCTCGGTGGCCGGGCGCTCCCGCTCGCTGACGTCGACGAGTCGGGCGATCAGCCGGCCGAGCTCGGCGTCGCGCCCGACCAGGGGCGCCTCCTCGCCCACCCCGGGGCCGGACAGCAGCGACAGCGCTCCCGGTCCATCGCGCAGGCCAACGAGTTCGTACGCCGGAACCGGCTCGCGCTTGCCCTTCAGGCGCAGCGGCGCCAGCGCCCGCCAGGACGCGGTCTGCATGGTGGCGGACGCCGTGTCACGGCCGGCGAGCACAGCGCCGATGGCGGCGGCGTCGGAGATGCGGGCGGCGGTGTTCACCGTGTCGCCGACCACCGTGTAGGAGAGCCGCGCCTGCACGCCGGCGAGCACGGCACCGGTGTTGAGCCCCACCCGCAGGCCGAGCTGGCGGCCGTCGGGAAGCCCCGCGCTCGCGCCGGCCCACTGCTCCTGCGCGACAAGACCGCGCACGGCGTCCTGCATGGCGGCGGCGGCCCGCACCGCCCGCGTTGCGTCGTCCTCGTGGGCGGTCGGAGCGCCGAAGACCGCCATGATCCCGTCGCCGGTCAGCTTGTCGACGTGCCCCCCGTGGTCGGTGACGGCCGTGGCGCAGGCGGCGAGCACCCGGTCGAGCACCAGCCCGACCCGCTCCGGGTCGAGGTCCTCCGCCCAGGCGGTGAAGTCCGACAGGTCGCCGAACAGCACCGTCACCACCCGTCGCTCGGTCCGCTGCCCTGACACGGCTGCCGGGCCGGGGGGCGCCGTCGCCGCTGGCGGTGCCTGCGGGGCGCCGCAGTGCTGGCAGAAACGTGCGCCGGCAGGCACGGGCAGACCGCAGACCGGGCAGCCGGAGTCGGCGCCCCCCCAGGCCCACTCCGCGGTCACCCGTGCTCCTGCAGCCACTCCATCTGGGCCGCGACGGACAGGGCGGCTGCTGGCCACAGCGAGCGGTCCACGTCGGCGTAGACCCGCTGCACGATTTCCTCCACGGTCGTCGCGCCGGCGGCCCTGGCATCGCGCACCTGGGCCAGCCGCTCGTGCCGGTGCGCGAGGTACGCCGAGGCGACCGCCGCCAGGTCGTCGAGCGGCGGCCCGTGGCCAGGCAGGACCTGCCGCTCCCCGAGCGCCTGCAGGGCGTGCAGGGACGCGAGGTAGGGGCCGAGCGCGCCGTCGGGGTGCGCCACCACGGTGGTCCCGCGGCCGAGCACGGTGTCGCCGGTGAAGACCCGGTCGGCACCCACCAGGCAGACCGAGTCGGCGGTGTGGCCTGGTGTGGCCAGCACCAGGAGGCCGTCAGCCAGCTGCTGGCCGCTCGTCAGCGACCCGTCCGCAGCGCGCAGCACCGGCACGCCCAGGCTGTCGGCAAGGGTCCAGGCGCCCTCGCTGTGGTCGGGGTGCATGTGCGTCAGCACCAACGCGGTGACGGGGCGCCCGGCGACGGCCGCGAGCACGCGGTCGTGGTGCCCATCACCGGCCGGCCCGGGGTCCACGACCAGCAGCTCGCCACCGCCCACGACGTAGGTGTTGGTGCCGTCGAGCGTCATCGGCCCGGGGTTGGGGGCGAGCACCCGGAGGAGGTCGTCGGCGAGCTGCACGACGGTCATCGCAGCTCCTCGTGGGCCAGGAACGCCCCGCCGTCGGCGTCGAGCAGCACCCGGGGCAGCACCGGTGCGCAGTCTCGCTCGACGGCGGCGGCCAGCACGTCACCCACGCCGGCGCACTCGGTCAGCTCCGCCAGCGTGAACGCCGTGGGCGGCAGCATGTCCAGCTCCCCGTCCCGGTGCCGCGCCAGCGCGTCCGCCGGCGTCAGCCAGACGGCCCGGTCGGCCTCGCCGCCGGCGTCGTCGGCAGCCGCGTGCTGGCCGGCCGGCAACGCGGCCACGAAGAATCGGGTGTCGTAACGCCGGGGCTCGGCGTCGGGGGTGATCCAACGCGCCCAGGGGGCAAGCAGGCGGGTGGCCGGGCGGACGCCCAGCGAGGCGAACGGCGCCAGCCGGGCGGCAGCGAGGTCGGCGGGCAGCGGGTCATCGGTCAGCAGCACCCCCGCCTCCTCGAAGGTCTCGCGCACGGCGGCCACGACCACCGCACCGGCGAGAGCCTCGTCCGCCCCCAGCAGCCGGGGCCAGCCTGCCGGCAGGTCAACCGGGACCTCGGCGTCCGCGTCGTCGACGCGCCCGCCGGGGAACACGTGCATGCCGGCGGCGAACGCCATCGAGGAGACCCGCCGCATCAGGTGCACCTCAAGCCCGGCCGGCGCGTCCCTGAGCAGCACGACCGTAGCGGCGTCGCGGGGGGCGACCGGCTGCAGGGTGCCGGCGGCCAACTGCCGGGCCCGCTCGGCCAGCGCCGAGGGCACCCGCCATCCCCCGCCCCCGGTCACGGGCCCGAGCTTAGGTCCGCCCGCCGATCACCTGCCGGACGGCCGAGCCGCCCTCACGGGTCGACGGTTACCCGCTGGTAGTCCGACACGACGGCCTGGCGCGGGCGCCGCGCCCGCGGGCGGGCGTGCCGGCCGGGGGTGTCCACGGCGACCTGCACCTGGCGGGCGTTCTCGCGCTCGCAGGTCGCCAGCAGGTGGTCGCGCTCGGCCGGGCTGAGCCCGGACGTCAGCACGCGCATCATCTCGTCGTCCATGTGTCCCCCTCGGGCGTCGCTTGCCTTGTCTGCCGCCTGGTGCCAGGCGGTGTCTGTCTGTCTGTCCGTCTGTCTGGAGCGGCTCGCCGGACCCATCGGAACAGGCCGCCGAGGGCCGGTATCCGGGTCGGCCGCGCAGACCGGCTCCGGACAAAGGAGACGGGACGGGGCAGGGCCCGCGGCTCCGGCGCGCTGTGACGCTCCAGCCCCGCGATGAACGCCGCCGGGTCGCCCCCGGCGTCGGGGTGGTGCGCCTTGACGAAGTCCCGTCGGCGCCGCCGCTGCTGGGCCGCCTCCTCCGGAGTCACACGCAGGAGTTGTCCCCCGGATGAACGCTGTAAACGCCGCGCCTACTGCTCCCCGACGAACAGGGTCAGCTCGACCTCGACCGGGGCGCCGAGCGGCAGGGCGGCGACGCCGACGGCCGACCTGGCGTGCACGCCGGCGTCGCCGAGCACGTCGCGCAGCAGCTCGCTGGCGCCGTTGACCACGGTCGGCTGGCCGGTGAAGCCGGGGGCGCTCGCCACGAAGCCGACCACCTTGAGCACCCGGGTGACCGCGTCCAGGCCGCCGGCCACGGAAGCGGCCGCGGCCAGCGCGTTGAGGGCGCACACCCGCGCCAGCTCCCTGGCCTGCTCCGGGGTCACCTCGTCGCCGACCAGGCCGGCCGCAAGCAGGTGGCCGTCGCGCATCGGCAGCTGGCCCGAGGTGAAGACCAGCTCGCCATGTCGCACGGCCGGCACGTACGCCGCCAGCGGGGCGGGGACCGGCGGCAGGGTCAGCCCCAGCGCGGCCAACCGGTCGCTGTGGGTGGCCATGCCTCAGCCGGCCTTGGGCCGCTTGAAGTAGGCGACCAGCTGCTCACCGGTCGGACCCGGCAGCACCTGCACGAGCTCCCAGCCGTCCGCCCCGAAGTTGTCCAGGATCATCTTGGTGTTGTGCACCAGCAGCGGTGCGGTCAGGTACTCCCACGTCGGCATCACCAGAGCGTGCCACCCGGGCCCCTCCACCGGCACGCCGCACCTACAGTCCGTGGGGTGCCGGACCCGACGTCGACAGCAGGACCGTTCGCCGGGGTGCGCCTGCATGTCGTCAGCGGCAAGGGCGGCACCGGCAAGACCACGGTCGCCGCCGCGCTCGCCCTCGCGCTCGCCGGTCGGCCCGGCAGCCGGGTGCTGCTCTGCGAGGTGGAGGGGCGGCAGGGGCTGGCGCAGCTGTTCGACGTTCCGCCGTTGCCTTATGAGGAGCGCCGGGTCGCGGGGGCAGCCGGCGGCGGGGAGGTCTGGGCACTCGCGATCGACCCGGAGGAGGCGCTGCTCGAATACCTCGAGATGTTCTACGGCATGCGTCGTGCCGGCAAGACGCTCAAGCGGCTCGGGGCGGTGGACTTCGCCACCACCATCGCGCCCGGCATGCGCGACGTCCTGCTCACCGGCAAGGCGATGGAGGCGGCCAGGCGCCGGCGCGCGGACGGCGCCCCGGTCTACGACGCGGTCGTGATGGACGCCCCCCCCACCGGCCGGGTCACCCGCTTCCTCAACGTCAACAGCGAGGTGGTCGGCCTGGCCCGGGTCGGCCCGATCAAGGGGCAGGCCGCCACCGTGATGGGCCTGATCCGATCCCCGGAGACGGCGGTGCACCTGGTCACGATCCTGGAGGAGATGCCGGTGCAGGAGACCGCAGACGGGGTGGCGGCGCTGACCGAGGTCGACCTGCCGGTGGGCGCCATCGTGGTCAACATGACCCGGGCGCCGCTGCTGTCGCCGTCGGACCTGGCTGCCGCCCGCGACGGGCGGCTGGACGCCACGGAGGTCACCGACCAGCTCAAGGCCGCCGGACTGGAGGCGGACGGCGCCCTCGTCACCACCCTGCTCGCCGAGGCCGCCGACCACGCCGACCGGGTGGCCCTGGAGGAGGACGGGCGCGAGCGGCTCACCGCGCTGGCCCGCCCCAGCGTTGAGCTGCCACTGCTGGCCGGCGGGATGGACCTCGGCGCCCTGCACGAGCTGGCCGCGATCCTGCGCGCCGGGCTGCTCACGTGAGCGCATCGCCGTACCTCGACGTGGACGCGCTGCTGTCGGACCCGGCGACCACCACGGTGGTCTGCTGCGGCTCGGGCGGCGTCGGCAAGACGACCACCGCCGCGGCGCTGGCGCTGCGAGCCGCCGAGCTCGGGCGCGAGGTCGTGGTGCTGACCATCGACCCGGCCCGGCGCCTCGCCCAGTCAATGGGACTCACCGAGCTCGACAACACCCCGCGCGCGGTGGCCGGCGTCGACACCACCGCCGGCGGCAGCCTCGACGCGATGATGCTGGACATGAAGCGGACCTTCGACGACGTCGTGCTCGCGGCAACGACGCCGGAGAAGGCCGAGGCGATCTTCGCCAACCCGTTCTACACGTCTCTGTCGAGCTCGTTCTCCGGCACCCAGGAATACATGGCGATGGAGAAGCTGGGCCAGCTCAAGGCCACCGGCAGCTGGGGCCTGATCGTGGTGGACACCCCGCCCACCCGATCGGCGCTGGACTTCCTGGACGCTCCGAAGCACCTCACGGCGTTCCTCGACGGCCGCATGCTCAAGGTGCTGCTCGCCCCGGCGAAGGCCGGCGGCAAGGCCTACCTGAAGGTGGTGTCGGCGTCACTGTCGGTCTTCACCCGGGTCATCACCAAGATCATCGGAGCCCAGGTGCTCACCGACCTGTCGCACTTCGTGGCAGCGCTGGAGACGATGTTCGGCGGATTCCGCGAGCGCGCGGAGGCGACGTACGAGCTGCTGGCCGCTCCCGGGACGGCGTTCGTCGTGGTCGCCGCACCCGAGCCGGCCGCATTGCGCGAGGCGGCCTTCTTCGTCGATCGGCTGGCCGAGGAGCGCATGCCGCTGGCCGGACTGGTGCTCAACCGCGTGCACCGCACCGCCGCCGTGCAGCTGACCCGCGAACGGGCGCTCGCGGCGGCGGAGGTCCTCGACGAACGCGGACCCGACGACGAGACCACCGCGGGGGTGCTGCGCGTGCACGCGGAGCGGGTGGAGCTCGCGGAGCGGGAGCGGCGGCTGCGCGAACGCTTCACCGGCGGCCACCCGACGGTGCCGCTGGTCGAGGTGGGGGCGCTCGCCGGGGACGTGCACGACCTGGAGGGGCTGCGCGGCATCGGCGCCCAGCTCGCCGGTCGGCAGGCCCCGGACGCGCCGGGCGACGCGGGCGCCTGATGGATCGGCCGGGGCGGGGGCTCAGCCGGCGCGACGCGTCGGGTGCGCTGCCTCGGCTTCCGAACGGGCCTCCGCCCGGGCCTGGAACAGCAGCGCGGACCAGTTGGTCACATCCGGCCGGCGGCGCAGCAGGGCCCGGCGCTCGCGCTCCGTCATCCCACCCCACACCCCGAACTCGACGCGGTTGTCCAATGCGTCGGCCAGGCACTCGGTGCGCACGACGCAACCGCTGCAACGGGTCTTCACCTTGTTCTGCTCGGCGCCCGTGACAAACAGCTCGTCGGGGTCCGCGCCGCCGCAGGCCGCCCGCGACGTCCAGTCCGCGTCGCCGGTGTGCGGCGGCGCGGCCGGCGATGCCGCGGTGGGGAGGGGGAGGGTGGCGATCATCGCAGCGGTGACCTTCCGGTCGCTCGGGTCAGTGGGACGGGCTCCCGGCGCGGCGCTGCGCTGACCTCGTGGGGGTCCTGGGTGGCGTCCTGGATGGCGGTCTGGGTGACGTGGTGCCCTTGTGACGGCTGTACACGGAGAAGGGTCGTCAGGGGGGCCGCCTTTCGGCAGGACCCATAGAGGCCACCCCGGATGACCCAAATGAACCAGTACCGCACCAGTGCCGGCCCGCATGTCCGGGCCCCGCCGTAGCCTCTCCAGTCGTGGCAGGGCGACGGCAGCGGCGTGCGGACGGGCGCGGACCGGGCCACGGCGAGGGGTCGCTCCTGGTGCGCCTAGGACTGGTGCTGGTCACCTGCGCCGCCGGCGCAGCTGTCCTCGCGCTGCTCGCATTGCCCCTGGTCAGCGGGGCCGGCCTGGTGGCCAAGGCCGCGGCCGACACGTTCGAGCACAACGATCCCGTCCTGCTGGTCCCCCCGCTCGCCCAGCGCACCGTGCTCTACGACAAGACCGGCAAGGAGTTCACCGAGCTGCACGGCGCCGAGGACCGGGTCGTCGTCGCGTTGGCCGACGTGCCCATGCTGATGCAGCAGGCGATCATCGGGATCGAGGACTCGCGGTTCTACGAGCACCACGGGGTGGATTTCCAGGGCGTGCTGCGGGCCGCTGTGCGCAACGGCCAGGGGGGCTCCACCACCCAGGGCGGCTCCACCTTGACCCAGCAGTACGTCAAGAACGTGCTGAAGCTGTCCGCGCACAGCGAGGCGGAGCGCCAGGCAGCGACCGCGCAGACCTTCGACCGCAAGCTGCGCGAGGCGCGCTACGCGTTGCAGCTCGAGCGCGAGCTGCCCAAGGCGAAGATCCTGGAGAACTACCTCAACATCGCCTACTTCGGTGACGGGGTCTACGGCGTCGGCACTGCCGCGCAGCACTACTTCGGGGTGCGGGTCAACGACATCAACCTCGCCCAGGCCGCGATGCTCGCCGGGCTGGTGAACAGCCCGAGCAGCTACAACCCCTTCCTGCACCCCGTCGCCGCGAAGACACGACGCGACCTGGTGCTCAAGCGGATGCTCGACCTCCGCTACATCACCGCCGCGCAGCAGCAACGGGCCGCCGGCGTCCCCGTCCCCACCAAGGCCAGCCGGACCAGGCCCGCCGACGCCTGCGAGGGCACCGAGGCGCCGTTCTTCTGCGACTACGTGCGCTACACCTTGCGCAACGACCCGAAGCTCGGCGACGATCAGGCGACCCGCGACCGGGAGGTCTACGACGGCGGCCTGCGGGTGCGCACCACGTTGGACCCGCAGGTGCAGGCCGCTGCGCAGGCCGCCGTCATGAACGTCATCCCGGCCACCGACCGGGCGCTGGCGGTGCTCGCCGTGGTGGAGCCGGGGACCGGCAAGGTGCTGGCCATCGCGGCCAACCGCACCTATTCGAGCTCCAAGAAGCCCGGCACGACGAAGGTCGGGATCGGCTACACACCGCTGGGCTTCCTCCCCGGCTCGACGTTCAAGATGTTCACGCTGGTGACCGCATTGCAGCAGCAGCTGCCGGTCTCCACCAGCCTCTACTCCCCCGGCTGCTACACCTCCAAGATCTACGTCACCCACAACGTCGGGCCGTGCCAGGGCTTCAGCAACGCCGGGGACGAGACCGAGGCCGGGACCTTCGACCTGGCCTCCGGCACCTGGTTCTCCGTCAACACCTTCTTCATCCAGCTCGAGGAGAAGGTGGGCCTCGACGCGGTGCAGCAGACCGCCGTCGACATGGGCATCCCCGCTTCCCGGCTCGAGGGGGTCGGCGGGGCCCTGACGCTGGGCGGCCTCCCCCGCGGGGTCACCCCGATCGACCTGGCCACTGCCTATGCCACGCTCGCCGCGCACGGGGTGGAATGCGAACCGCACCCGCTGTCCACCGTGACCGACCCACAGGGCAAGCCGGTCGAGGTCAGTCACGTGTCCGACTGCCACCGCGTCGTCGACACCGCGGTCGCCGACACCGCGACCGGCATCCTGGAGGGTGTGCTCACCCAGCGCGGCGCGACGGCCCAGGGCCACGGCCTCGACGGGCGGGTGAGCGCCGGCAAGACCGGCACGACGGACAACGAGACCTCGGCCTGGTTCGCCGGGTTCACCCCGCAACTGGCCACGGCGGTGGGGCTCGGCGACCCCGTCGCCCCCAGCTCGCCGCTGGGCACGGTGCAGGGCATCGAGCCGGTCTTCGGCGGGACGCTGCCGGCGACCATCTGGCAGCAGACCATGAACGCCGCCCTGATGGGCAAGCCGGTCGCCGACATGCCGCCGGCCGTCGCAACGTCGGTGTCGGGCTTCGGCCCGCAGGCGCCGTACGTGCCCTACCGGCCGGCGCCGGTCGGTCCCGGCCGGGGCCGGGGGGCGCTGCCAACGGGCGTCCCCTCGCTCGGGCCCGTCCTGCCCACCGCAGGCGCGCCCCTCGGCGGCCGGCCCGGCGGCCCTCCCCCCCGCGGCGGCGGCACCCGTCCGTCCCCGCCACCCGGCAGGGTCGGCGGCCCCCCCAGCCGGGCCACCCCTGGCCGCGGCGCACCCGCCAGCCCCTGACCCGGTGTCCGCCGGTGATTCTGTCAGCCGGCGAGCCGTCGCTTCACCGCCGCCGCCACCCGGGCGCCCTCCACCCGCCCGGGACCCACGGTTGCGGCCAGCTCGGCCTGCACGGCCTTCATCGCGGCTCCCATCGCCTGGGCGCCCGTGAGCCCGGCCGCGTCGAGCACCCGCTCGACGAGCGCGTCCACCTGGCCGTCGTCGAGCTGCCGCGGCAGGTAGGCCTCCAGCACGGCGGCCTCCGCACGCTCGCGTGCGGCCCGGTCCGGACGACCGCCCCCGTCGAAGGCCGCGGCCGCCTCGCGGCGCTTGCGCACCTCCCGGCCGAGCACGGCGAGCACATCGGGCTCCGACAGCTCCCGCTTGACCGGTCCGGCGACCTCCTCCGAGCGCACCGCGGTGATCGCCAGCCGCAGGGTCGAGCTGACCAACCCGTCCCTGGCCCTGATCGCGGCTGTCAGGTCGGCCTGCAGGGTCTGCGGCAGCGGCGGGGGCGGGGTCACCGGTGGGGTCGGCGGCACGGGCGCGTTCATGCAGGGAGGATGTCAGCATGGGGCTCCCCGCGCGCCTGGCCGTGCGAGCCGGGCTCGGAGTCGCGGCGATCGGTGGCGCGACGCTGGCCTACGGCGTCGGCTACGAGCGCAACGCCTTCACAGTGCGCGCGATCACGGTCCCCGTGCTGCCGGCCGGGACCAGGTCGCTGCGGCTGCTGCACGTCTCGGACCTGCACCTGACGCCGACCCGCACGGCGCTGGTGGCCTGGGTGCGCGGTCTCGCGAGGCTGGAGCCAGACGTCGTCGTCGCGACCGGTGACTTCCTCGCCGCGCAGGACGCCGGACCGACGGTGGTGGAGGCACTCTCCCCGCTGCAGGGCTATCCGGGGATGTTCGTGCCCGGCAACGCCGACTACTTCGCTCCGGTGCCCAAGAGCCCCACCCGCTACTTCACCGGCCGGCGCAAGCGCGGCGCCCCGCTGGCCTGGGCCGACACCGCCGCGGCGCTGGCCGCCGGCGGCTGGATCGACCTCACCCACGTGCGTACCTCGGTGACGATCGCCGGCCAGCAGCTGGAGGTGCGCGGCGTGGACGATCCCTACCTCGGGCGCGACGCCTATCACCTCGTCGCCGGGCCGGCCGACCCGGCGGCGGCATTGCGGCTCGGCGTCGCGCACGCCCCCGAGCCCCGGGTGCTGGACGCCATGACACGCGACGGCGTGGACCTGCTGCTGGCCGGCCACACCCACGGCGGGCAGGTGCGGCTGCCGGTCCTCGGGGCACTGACCACCAACTGCGGCATCGACCGGCCCCGGGCCAGGGGGCTGCACGCCTACCACGTGGACGAGGGAGCGCCGGAGGCCCGGACCGCGACCCTGCACGTCAGCGCCGGGCTCGGCACCTCGCCGTACGCCCCGATCCGGCTCAACTGCCGGCCAGAGGCGACGCTGCTGACCCTGGCACCGCGCTAGAGTTGGCCGGGTCCAGCTCCAGCGGGCATCTCGGGATGTGGCGCAGCTTGGTAGCGCGCCTCGTTCGGGACGAGGAGGTCGCAGGTTCAAATCCTGTCATCCCGACCACCGGCTCCCCGTGTCTGACCTGACCCTGCGGGGCCAGGGCGACACGGGGAGCTGCGTCGCCGGGCACGCCGGCCCGGTCGGGCGGCGGCGCGGACTGGTGCTGCTGGCGGTCGGCGCTGCACTGTTCCTGTCGATGCTCGACACCACCGTCGTCACGGTCGCCCTCCCGGACCTGCAGCGGCACAGCGCCATCGCCGTCAGCGACCTGCAATGGGTGGTCAACGGCTATCTCGTGGTCTTCGCCGCGCTGACCCTCGCCGGCGGCGCGCTCGCGGACCGGCTCGGGCGCCGCCGGCTGCTGGTCGCGGGTCTGGTGGTCTTCGCCGTCGGTTCGGTGGTCACGGCCGGCTCCGACCCGCTCGGTGGCTGGGACGGGGTGCGGGTGGGGCGCATCGTGCAGGGGCTCGGCGCCGCGCTCTCGGAGCCGGCCACGTTGGCCGTGGTCAGGAGGACCTACGACGACGACGCGGAGCGCTCCCGGGCACTGGGGGTGTGGGCCGCCGTCGCGGGGTTCGCGATCGCGGTGGGACCGGTCGTCGGCGGGCTGCTGGTGGCGCTCGGCGGGTGGCGGGCCGTCTTCTGGGCGAATGTGCCGCTCGCGGCGGTGGCCGTCGTGCTCGTGCTGGCCTTCGTGCCGGAGAGCAGTGACCGGGGCCGGCGCAGCTTCGACGTACCCGGCCTGGTGCTGGGGGCTGTCGCGCTGGGGGCGGTGTCCTACGGGCTGATCGAGGCCCAGCAGCGGGGGTTCGCCGACACCGCCGTGGTGACGGCGCTGGCGCTGTCGGTGCTGACCGGCGTCGGCTTCGTCGTGGTCGAGGCGGTCACGCCCGAGCCGTCGCTGCCCCTGCCTGTCGTGCTGGGCCGGCGCACGCTGGGGCCCAACGCGGCCGCGCTGGCGGCGAGCTTCACCGTCTTCGCCGTGTTCTTCTTCGTGAGCCTGGACCTGCAGACAGTCGGGGACGCCGACGCGCTGGGCACCGCCGCGGTCTTCCTGCCGATGACCGTGGTCATCGTCGCCGGCGCGTTGGTGGCCGGGCGGTGGAGCGCCGCCCGTGGGCCCACCGAGCCGATGGTGCTGGGCCTGCTGCTCGCCGCCGGCGGCCTGCTGCTGACCGACCGCACGCTCGGGGTGGACCCCTCGCTGCCACCGGTCGCGCTGGCCCTGCTGGTGGTCGGCACCGGCCTCGGACTGGTGCTCGCGCCGGCGGCCGACGCCGTGCTCTCGAGCGTCGGCCCGGAGCAGGCGGGGGTCGCCGCCGCCACCGTTAACCTGGCCCGCCAGACCGGCGGCCTGCTCGCCGTCGGGGTGCTGGGGGTGATCGCGGTGGGGCGGCTGGACGACTCGCTCGAGACGAGCCTGGTGCGCCTGAAGGTGCCGGTGCTGCTGCGGCCCTACGTCCGGAACCTCGTGCAGCGGCCCGGTGCCACCGGCTCCGGCCGGCGGGCGCGCGGCGGGACCTCGCTGGTGGACCGGATCGTCGACGGTGCCCGCGGGGCCTTCGTCAGCGGCTCGCACGCCGCGCTGCTGCTCTCGGCCGGGACCCTGGTCGTCGCGGCGCTGCTCTGCCTGCTGGGCGCGGCGCGGCGCGCGCCGACGGCATCGACCACGATGGACCGATGAGCACTCCGACCACACCCCCGCCGTGGGAGCAGCGCCTGCTGGCGCCGCGCATCACCCTGCCGGACTGGGCCAACGACGCCCCCGACCGCTGCGTGGTGCGCACCAACGCCACCGGCACCTGGGAGCTCTGGGCCTGGGACGCCGGCACCGGCGAGCTGCGCCAGGCCACCCGTCGCGACAACGGCACGGTGGACGGCACCGTCTCCCGCGACGGCCGCGAGGTCTGGTGGTTCGCCGACACCGACGGGGACGAGCTCGGCAGCTGGGTCCGGCAGCCTTTCGAGGGTGGCCCGGGCAGCGACGAGCCGGCGTTGCCGGGCGTGCCCCCGGCGTACGACGTGGGGCTGGAGTTCGGTCCGGCCGGCCAGGTCGTGGTCGGGTCGACGAACGATGAGGGCTCGGTAGTGCGCCTGGTGAGCTCCCCTGGCGCCGAGCCGCTGGTGCTCTACCGCTCCGCCGAGGACGCCTCGCTCGGCGCGCTGTCGCACGACGGCACCCTGGTCGCGGTCACCCACAGCGAGCACGGGGACTCCCGGCACCCAGCGGTGCGCGTCCTGCGCGTCCCGCCGGAGCACGGCGCCGACGGGTCGCGGGTCGCCGAGCTGTGGGACGGCGAGGGGCTGGCCGTGCACGCCGTGTCCTTCGCCCCCGTGGCCGGCGACCCGCGGCTGCTGGTCGTGCACGAGCGGCACGGCCGGCCGGAGCCGGCGATCTGGGACGTGCTGACCGACACCGTCCAGGAGCTGCCGCTCGACCTGCCGGGCGAGCTGTCGGCCGACTGGGTGCCCGACGCGACGGCGCTGCTCGTGGTGGCCGACCACGAGGCGCGCTCGACCGTGCACCGGCTCGAGCTCGAGCCGATGGTGCTCTCGGCGGTGCAGACGCCGGCCGGGGTGGTCAGCGGCGTGACCGCGCGACCCGACGGGGCGGTGTGGTGGAGCGGGTCCTCGGCGTCGATGCCCTCCGCGGTGCGGGACGCCACCGGGGATGTCGTGCTGCGGCCGCCGGGCGACCTGGTGGCGCCGGGCTCGGTGCCCGTGCGCGACGTGTGGGTGGACGGGCCGGGCGGACGGGTGCACGCGCTGGTGTCCCTGCCACCCGGTGGCGCCGCCGGTCCGCTGGCGGGGGTCTTCCTCGTCCACGGCGGTCCGGAGGCACACGACGAGGACGCGTTCCGGCCCGACGTCGCGGCCTGGGTGGACCACGGCTACGCCGTCGTGCAGGTGAACTACCGCGGCTCCGACGGCTACGGCGCGGCCTGGCGCGACGCCATCACCGGCCGGGTCGGCACCACCGAGCTGGAGGACCTCGCCGCCGTGCGGGCGGCGCTGGTGGCCGACGGCACGGTCGACCCGGCCCGGCTGGTGCTGACCGGGGGCAGCTGGGGCGGCTACCTCACCTTGCTCGGCCTCGGCCGGCAGCCCGAGCTGTGGGCGTGCGGCATCGCCGCCGTACCCGTCGCGGACTACGTCTCGGCCTACGCCGACGAGATGGAGGGGCTGCAGTCCTACGACCGGGCGCTGTTCGGCGGTTCGCCGGCGGAGGTGCCGGAGCGGTACGCCGAGAGCTCGCCGCTCAGCTATGTCGCCGCGGTCCGCGCGCCGGTGCACATCAGCGTCGGGGAGAACGACCCGCGCTGCCCGTCGCGGCAGGTCGACGTCTACGTCGAGGCACTGCGGGCCCGCGGGGTGGAGCCCGAGGTCTACCGCTTCGACGCCGGGCACGGCTCGCTGGTCGTGGTGGAGCGGATCCGCCAGCTGCGCGGCGAGCTGGCCTTCGCGCTGGCCCACGTGCCGCCGGACTGAGCTGGGCGCGCGCACAGGAGGAGATCGCGTCACGGCGGCGAAACATGGGGCATGACGCGTGTCACACCCCTGCGGGCCCTGCCCGGCGTGCTCGCCGCCGGCGCCCTAGTCCTGGCCGCCCTCCCGCTGGCCGCCGCCGTACCCGCCGCCGCCGCCCCGTCCGCCGCTGCCGCCGCCGCAGCCGCAGCCGTGGATAGCAACATCGTGACCATCACCTCGCTGTCCACCCGGGCGGACCTGGTGAGCGGGCACGACGTCCTGCTCGGGGTCACGGTGCCGGCCGGTGCCAGCGGGCTGAGGGTGTCGGTGGACGGTCGCGACGTGACCGGTGCCTTTGACACCGGACCGGACGGGACGCTCCAGGGCCTGGTGACCGGGCTGCGCCTCGGGGCCAACACCGTGACCGCGGTCGTCGCCGACGGCCGCGGTGCCACCCTGCAGGTGGCCGACCACCCGATCGGCGGCCCGACGTTCTCCGGCCCGCAGATCCAGCCGTGGGCCTGCCAGCCGGGCGCCACCGACGCGCAATGCGACGCGCCGACGACCGTGACCTACCGCTACCTCCCGGCCGGCGCGCCGAACACGAGCGGGGGCGGCACCGGCGGTTCGGCGTACAGCACGCCGTTCCAGGCCTATGACCCGGCGAACCCCCCGCCCACCGCGAGCATCGCCACCACCACGACCGACACGGGTGTGACGGTGCCCTTCATCGTGCGCACCGAGGACGGCTACCTCGACCGCGACGCCTTCCAGACCTCCGTGCTCTACCAGCCGGACCAGCCGTGGACGCCGGTCAAGCCGCAGGCCCAGTGGAACCGCAAGCTGGTCCTGACCCACGGCGCGAGCTGCGACACGACGTACGGCACCGGCGCCGCGAACGACACCAAGGGTGGTGTCCTGCTCGGCCACGGCTACGTGCTGGCCAGCCACGCCCTGGACAACGCCGGCCACAACTGCAACCTCGTCACCGAGGCCGAGTCGCTGCTGATGACCAAGGAGCACGTCCAGGAGACCTACGGCGCGCTGCGGTGGACGATCGGCAGCGGCTGCTCCGGCGGGTCGCTGGTGCAGCAGCAGGTCGCCAACGCCTACCCGGGGATCTACCAGGCCATCACGCCGCAATGCAGCTTCACCGACGCCTGGTCCTCCTCGATGGAGTACGAGGACTACGTCGCCATATTGAAGTTCCTCCAGGACCGGACGCGCACGGGCACGACGGCCTACGACCCCGTGGCGATCCAGTCGATCCTCGACCACCCGAACGTCGGCAACCCGGTCACCTTCACCCAGGCCATCCCGAACTCCGGGGACGCCGAGCGCTCCTGCCCGCGGGTGCCGGCCGACCAGCAGTTCAACCCCGCCACCGGCACCGGCGTGAAGTGCACGCTGTCGGACTACCAGGTCAACGTCTTCGGCACCCGGCCCGACGGCTTCGCCAACCGGCCGTTCGACAACACGGGCATCCAGTACGGCCTCAAGGGCCTGCTGACCGGCGCCGTGTCGGTCGACCAGTTCACGACGCTGAACGCCGGCCTCGGGGGCTTCGACATCCGCGGTCAGGTGCAGCCCGGCCGCACGCTCGCCGACCCGGTGGGCCTGGACCGCGTCTACACCAGCGGACTGGTCGACGGCGCCGACCACCTCGACCAGATCCCGATCATCGACCTGCGCGGCCCGGACTTCGGGTCCTTCCACGACGTCTACCGCACCTATGCGATGCGGGCCCGGCTGGTGCGCGATCACCGCACCGCCGCCAACCAGCTGCTCTGGCGCGGCCAGGTCGACCTGCTGGGCGACACCAACTACGCCGACCAGGCCGTCATCGCCGCCGATCGCTGGGTGGCGAGCATTCAGGCCGACGCCCGTGCCGTCCCGCAGGCCCAGAAGGTCATCGAGGACAAGCCCGCCGACCTGACCGACCGCTGCACCAACGGCTCCGGAATCGACGCCCCGGCCGCGACCTGCGACGCGACCGTCGTCTCCTTCGGGACGCCCCGCTTCGCCGCCGGCATGCCGCTGACCGACGACACCCTCAAGTGCCAGCTGCAGCCGCTGGACCGGTCCTCCTACCGCAACCCCGCCGGGACGCCCATCACCTTCACCGATGCGCAGTGGGCGCAGCTGGTGGCGGCGTTCCCGACCGGGGTCTGCGACTACGCCCGGCCGGGCGTCTCCCAGCACGCAGCGACGACCTGGCAGCGCTACGACGTGCCGGGAGGCACCCCGATGGGCGACGCGCCCGTGTCGGTGCCGTTCGGGCCGGCCGCTGCCGGCGCCGGCACGGTGACGCAGTCGACGACCGCCACGCAGCCGGTCAGCACGACGAAGCCGGCGAGCAGACGGCCGGCCAAGCGGGTGACTGCCCCCGTGCGTTCCTCGCGGGCGACGACCCGCACGCCGGTCAGCCAGCCGAGGCGCACGCTGGCCTTCACCGGCCTGCCGGCAGCCCTGCCGGTGCTCGGCCTGCTGGCCCTCGGGCTGGGCGTCGGAGCGCGGCGACGGCTCGCCGGGAGGCGCCGGGCCTAAGCCGTCCGAGTGTAAGGGGAACTCCTGCCGCGCCCGGCAGGACCGTGGTGGACCAAGCCGAAAACCACCGCCGAGCGCGTGCTGTGCAGCCGCACAGCACCACCCGGCCAGCAGCGGCGTACACCCGGGCCAACAACGCGGTCGTCACCTGGGAGCTCGGCGAGGTGGTGACGGGAGTGCGCTGCTCGTCCCCGTCGGCCTCCGCCGCCGCCGGGCAGCCCGCTTCTGAGCCTCTAGCCGCTGGTCAGGCACTGGTCGAGCTCGGTGCCGGCAGCCGCGGCGTCCTCCTTGGCCGGGTCCGGAAGCTGGCTGGTCGTCTTGGTGCCCGCCACCAACTGCTGCAGGTCCGCGGCCGGCTCGTAGCGGATCAGCACGTCTGCGACGCACTTGCGCTGCGCGCTGCTGATCGCGGCGAACCGGGAGTCCTTCGTCAGCGCGTTCTGCACCTGGGCCTCGCTCGGGCGCTTGACGCCGCTGCTCCCGCCGCAGCCCGTCAGCAGCGCCGCGCCCAGCAGCACCGCTGCCAGCGTCCGCATCCGATGGACGGTAGTCGCGCCGCAGCGCTCCGCCCGGGGCGCCCGATCAGGCGGCGAGGGTGGTTTGGCCGCCGGTGCTGGTGCCGCGCGTGATGGTGATGGTGCCGATGGTGGTCGCGGTGGAGTTTCTGGTGTCGGTGGTGCAGGTCGTGGTGGTGGTGTCGGCAGAGCAGGGCGAGTAGGTCGAGCGGGCCCGTCGCACGGTCCGCGACACGCGGGTGCCCTCCCATCGGGCCGGCCGACGTCGCAGGCGGACACTGGGCAGTCGGCAGGGGCCCGGGGCGTAGTAGTGACCGGGCCCGAGGACGCCGATCTGACGATCGTGGAGGACCAGACGTGATCCTGGACGACCTGTTCGTCACGCAGGTGCCGCTCGCGGAGAAAGTGCTGCGCACCGTTGCCGTCTACCTGCTGATCGTTTTGTTATTTCGCGTTTCGGGTAAGCGGGGGATGGCATCGTTGAACACCTTCGACTTCGTGGTGGTGTTCCTGCTGTCGAACGTGGTGCAGAACGCCGTCATCGGGGCTGACAACAGCCTGTTCGGCGGTGCCGTTGGCGCGGTGACCCTGGTGACGTGCAACGCGGTGCTCAACCGGTTCTCCCTCGTAAGCCCGCGCGCCCGCCGGCTCTTCGAGGGCTCGCCCACCACGGTCATCAGCGACGGGAAGCCCGACGTGGGATCGCTACGCCGGCTCGGAATGCGCACGGAGGAACTCGACCACGCCGTCCGACTGCAGAACGGCGACGCCGTTGGCGAAGTCGCGAATGCCGAACTCGAACCCGGCGGCCAGCTCGTGATTACCCTGCGGCCGGCAATGCAGGACGCCGACAAGGGTGACGTCGCCGAGATCCTCCGGCGGCTTGAGGCCATCGAGGGGCTGCTCAGCGCCCGATCGCCGGCTAGATAGCAGGCCCAGAGAGTGACGGTAGTTCAGCGTTGCGACGACGAGCGGCGCGGATGTCGTCAGGGACCCGCTTGGGTGCAACCTGCAGTCGTGGGTCCGCGGGGAGGAGGCTCTCCCCGTGTCCGGCGCTGACCTCGGTATCGGCCCCCAGGCCGGTCGCGGCTGGACAGCCAGGATGCGTCTGCCCGGCAGCGGTCGCGCCAGCGGCAACTTGTACGGCAACATGCTCACGCGCGCGGACGGCGAACGAGGGCTGAACTTCGTGAGCGACGCGGCGTGGGCCGCCTACCGTTCGCACCCCGGGCGGGGGGTCGAGCCGGACCGCTGTGAACGAAACCTGCTGTCCAGCCAGCCCCTGGCCTTCAACCTGTTCGGTCCGCTCACGGTGGACAGCGCCCTGGCGACCCGGCTCCTGCGTCCCCTCGTCGAAGACCTCGACGAGGTCACGGGGGTCCACATCGAAGTGCCGCCGCAACCCAAGGTCGAGTACCTCAACGACAGCACCTCGTTCGACGCCTTGGTAACGTACCTGACCACCGACGGGACGCGGGCCTTCGCTGGCGTCGAGGCCAAGCTCACCGAGCCCTTCACTCGTAGGGATTTCGGTATCAAGCCTGCCTACCGCGAGATCACGGAGGCCGGTGGGTCGCCGTGGCGTCCTGGCGTCATCGAGGAGTGCCACGACCGACGCTGGCGCCAGCTATGGCGCGACCACCTCCTGGTGGAAGCGTGTGCTGGTCACCCTGAGCGGCCCTACGGCGAGCGGGGCCGAGTCGTGGTCGTGCGCCACCCTGGCGACCCTGAGATCGGGCCGGTGATGACGGGCTACCAGCGACTGTTGACTCACCCGGAGACGTGCGTGGACCTGCCGCTGGACCGCTTGCTGTCGTCGTGGCGTGTGCACGCCCGTAGCGGGACCGAGCAGGACTGGCTGCAGCGGCTGCACGACCGCTACCTCGACCTCGCCCTTTCCGAGCATCTGGTGGTGCGGTCGTAGCAGCGGGCACCGTTCGGGTCGCGGCCTCGTCAGCGAGGGCGGCGCCTGACGGCGGACTCGTGCAAGAGTGTTCCGGTGATTCGTCGGCGCAGCGGGGGAGCCGACCTGACCGCCGTCATCGTCGCGGGACTGGGGCTGGCCTTAACCGGGTGCTCGTCGACGAGCAAGTCGCCGGCTACCACCACGGCGGAGGCCGACAAGCACCCCGAGCAGGTTCTGGCGGACGCCCGCGCAGCCCTTCGGCGTGCCAGCAGCGTGCACGTGCACGGGCAGGTCCATCAGATGGGGCAGGCGTCCACTGTCGACCTGACGATCGCGCCCGGGAAGGGCGCGTCCGGGACGGTGACGCTGGGTCCGACGACACTGACGCTGGTCAAAGTGGGCACGGCGACGTACGTGAAAGGCCAGGCCGTCCCGGGAGTCCCCGCCGGCAAGTCGGGGTTCACTAGACTGCCCGACAACCAGGCCGTCGGCCTCGACGCGGTGCTCGACCTGCGTGCCCTGGGGGACGCGGCACTGCAGCCTTCCGGCCGCCTGACCCGCGACGTATCCCGGAGCACCACCGCGGGCGTGCCGTCGCTGCTCCTGACCGACGCGGTCGACGGCAGCGAGCTCTTCGTCGTGGACGGCCCCGACCCGCGCCCCCTAGTCGCGGTGACCAAGGGCGCGAACAGCGGGACGCTCACGTTCGACGAGTACGACAAGGACGTGACGTTCCTGACCCCCGCTGGTGCAGGCTGACCCTTGTGTCCGCTAGGGCCGGGAGCATTCGGCACGAACGGCCTAGATGCGTACTAACCTTGCTGGTGAGTACAACTAGCGCAACGTGACTATGCTGGCGGTCCCGAGTGACGGCCGGACAACACCCGGCGCTCGTACGGACATCCACGCCACAACCTGTGACGTGGATCACGCACTCGGTGGTTTAGTCCTCCCATTCGGCCGTCGGGTCGATGAACTCAAGGGAGAACTGAGCATGATCGTTCGTAGATCGCTCGTGTGCGTGTCCCTCGCCGTCACGACCGTGCTGTCCACGGCTGGCATAGCCGCGGCCGACGACGGCGGGCAGGTCACGACCTCGCCGGACAGCGCGAAGAAGGTCGAGCAGGCGCTGTCGGCAGTGGCACCCGACGTGCTCGCGCAGAGCGCGACCACCGGGGTCAGCACCGACTCGGACAGCAGCCTGGTGAGCCAGCAGGCGTCCGGCAGCGTCGACGCCCCGAAGGACCCTGGCTCCGCGCCCGTATCCGTCGTGACGGCCAACGGCCTGTCGGTGCAGGTCGGCATCCCCGGTGCCGCCCAGGCAGCCGACGCCGCGACCGTGCAACCGGGCGTGGCCGCCTACAGCGGCATCGCCCCGGACGCGAGCCTCGTGGTCCAGGCGACCAAGGACGAGGGCACCAGATTCCTCACCATCATCAACGGCGCCGACGCGCCGAGCGACTACCGGTTCGCCATCACCCCGCCCAGCGGAACGCACATGACACTCGACTCCGACGGCGGCATCACGTTCGTAGACAACAGCAACGACAGCGGCGTCTCCGGGATCGCGCCGCCGTGGGCGAAGGACGCCAACAGCAACCCGCTGCCCGCCAGCTACCGGCTCGACGGTGACACCGTCGAGCTGCACGTCGACCACGCAGGCGCCGCATACCCCGTCGTGGCGGACCCCTGGCTCAGCGGGCACTGCGGCTGGTCGCGCTGCTCGTTCGTCTACTCCCGGTCCATGACGCAGAACCTGAGGAACCACGCCACACTCATCACCGGCGCGGGCGGCCTCGCGGCCCTCGCATGCGGCGCCGCTGGCCCCTTCGCGATTCCCTGCCGCATCGCCGTCGTCGTCTACTTCGCGTGGACGATCGACACGCTCAACAACGCGGCCCGGCAGAACCAGTGCCTCGGCTTCGGCCACGAATACTGGATGCTCTTGAGCGCGGTGTGGTACCCGTACATCGCCCGCGGCGGCTGGTGCAACAACAACTAGCGTCCGGCTCCAGTCCCGGCCGATCCGCGACGACCCGGTGGAGATCGACAGGAGCAGGACGTGACCACACCTCGTAACGTGTCCAGGTTCTACCCGTGGTTCGAGCGGCTGAGCCTCGTGCTCGTGCTGGCGCTCCTGCCGGTCGCAAGCGCCGGCCATGTTGCGCTGGTGACCTACATCGGTGTCTGCCTGACCTTCGGTGCGGTCGTCGCGGCCACCGAGACATGGCACAGCAGGCGTAAGCGGCGGCCCTGACCGACAGCCGGATGCGGCCGAAGGGGTGACGGCCCGGGCGCACCTGCCCGGGCCGTCACCGCGTCTCCTTCTCCATCACGTTGTCGACGCCCGAGCCGCTGGCCCCGCCGATCCCTCGCACCGCTCACCCACCGACCCTTCTGGAGTAACCGCCATGGCCCGCCGAGCGCCCGCCCGGAGCACGACCACCGCCCTGCTTGCCGTCGCGACCGGCGCGCTACTCGCCGGCGCCGCGCCTGCGTCGGCCTCCCCGCCGGCCGCCACTGTGGCCGCCGGCCCGCAGCCCCGGCTGCTGGGCCCCCGCGACGTCCCCGGGTTCCGCCAGGACCAGCGGGAGCGACCCCGGCGCGTCACCTCCGCGTCGAACCGCTCCTGCGACACGTTCGGCCCCGTCGGCGCCACGTTCTCCACGGCCACGTTCACGCTGGCGCCGACCGCGGGGCAGGCGCCCGGCGGGGTCGCGCCGGTGGCCCTGGCCGAGGTGCTGCTCGTGACCCGCGACCCGGCGACGGCCCGCGGCACGCAACAGCACGTCGCCCAGTACCTGAGGCACTGCTTCGGCGACGGCGCCCTGACGCCCGGCACGACGACGCGGGCGCCCACGACCAGCGTGAGCGTGGGACCCGCCGCCCACGTGCCCGGCGCGTCCCTCGCAAGCCTCGTCGACCTGCGCGGCCAGGCGAGTTCCGTGGTGTCCGGGCACCACGTGACCGAGCGCGTCCGGCTCCGCGCCCTCGCCTACCAGGCGGGACGCACCGTCGTGGTCCTGCTGCCGTTCCGCCTGGCGTTCTCCGGCGACGCGGCAAACAGCACCACGACCGCAGAGAGCACGCCCACGCTGCTCGCCTTCGCGCGCCGCGTCGCGCCCCTTGCCGTCCTCGGCGCCAGCCAGTAGGCCGGTCGCCGGCTGCGTCCAAGACTGGGCGGCGGACAACCAGGAGGAGCGCGCTCGTCGCGCTGATGCCCGACCGCGGAGCCCGGGCTGTCCGAGTCCGACCCGGACGGGACGCTCGGCGCCCGCCGGCCGCCGCCGGTGTGGCGAAGCCCGGGGGGGCCGGGACCTTCGGCAAGCTACGTGCATGGTCCCGCCCACGGTTTCGCCGTCGCGGTGGACCGGACCGGCACTGCCGGTCCGGCACGCCCGCGGCCAGAAGGCCAACGGGCCCAGGCGTTCCACACCGCTGCCTACCCGACTGGCGTGGGCCCCGCCGCCTGTGTCCGGGTCGCAGCCCGCCTCTTCGGAGCATCCTCACGGAGAGTGACCGGGGCGTGCGAACGCCTACTTCACCATGCGAACGCGCGCTTCACCGATGAAGTCGCGTCCGCGCTAGTGAAGTCTCACGTTCGTCTGACAGACATTCAGCCCGAGCAGCCACCAGCTCGGCGATCTGGACGGCGTTCAGGGCCGCCCCCTTGCGCAGGTTGTCGCTGCTGATGAACAGCGCGAGGCCCCGGCCAGCTGGCACCCCGGGGTCGGAGCGCAGACGCCCGACGTAGCTCGGGTCGCGGCCGGCGGCCTGCAGCGGCGTGGGCACGTCGGACAGCTCCACCCCGGGCGCGTCGGACAGCAGCTCGGTCGCGCGCTGGACCGACAGCGGCCGCGCGAATTCGGCGTTGACCGACAGCGAGTGTCCGGTGAAGACCGGCACCCGCACGCAGGTCCCGCTCACGAGCAGGCCGGGGATGCCGAGGATCTTGCGGCTCTCGTTGCGCAGCTTCTGCTCCTCGTCGGTCTCCCCCGAGCCGTCCTCCACGACGGAGCCGGCGAGCGGCACGACGTTGAATGCGATCGGCCGGGCATACTTCACCGGCTGAAGTTCGCGCCCCAGTGCCCCGTCGTGGGTGAGCTCCGGCCCCCGCCCGCCCAGCGCGGCGACCTGCTTGTCGAGCTCGTCGACGCCGGTGAGTCCGGAGCCCGAGACCGCCTGGTACGTCGACACAACGAGCCGCAGAAGCTCGGCCTCGCGGTGCAGCGGCGCCAGCACCGGCATCGCGGCCATGGTGGTGCAGTTGGGGTTGGCGATGATCCCCCTGCGGGCGTCGCCGACCGCGTCAGGGTTGACCTCGCTCACCACCAGCGGGACGTCGGGGTCCATCCGCCAGGCCGAGCTGTTGTCGATGACCGTGACCCCGGCGGCGGCGAAGCGGGGCGCCTGCTCGCGTGACGTCCCGGCGCCGGCGGAGAAGATGGCGATGTCGAGGCCGGCTGGGTCGGCGGTGGCGGCGTCCTCCACCACCAGGTCTCGACCCTGCCAGCGCAGGGTCGAGCCGGCGGATCGCGGGGAGGCGAACAGCCGCAGCTCGGCCACCGGGAAGCCACGCTCGGCGAGCACTCGCAGGGCGACGGTGCCGACCTGCCCGGTGGCACCGACCAGGCCCAGCCGGACGTGCCGCAGCCGGGACGGCACCGGCCGGCCGCTCACCGCCCGCTCCCGGCGTAGACTACGGCGCCACCCTCGCCCGGCTCGCCGCCGAGGTCGAACGCGTCGTGCACCGCGCGCACCGCGCTGTCGAGCTCGGTGTCGCGGCAGAGCACCGAGATGCGGATCTCACTGGTCGAGATGGCCTCGGCGTTGACCCCGATGCCGGCCAGCGCCTCGAAGAACGTCGCGGAAACCCCCGGGTGCGAACGCATCCCGGCGCCGATGAGCGAGACCTTGCCGATGTGCTCGTCGCTGCGCAGCGCGTCGTAGCCGACCTCGGCCTGCACCTTGGCCAGCGCTGTCACCGCGGCTGCAAGCTCGGCCTTGGGCAACGTGAAGCTGACATCGGTGCGACCGGTTGCGCCGGAGACGTTCTGCACGATCATGTCGATGTTGATCTCGGCGTCGGCGACGACGCGCAGGATGCGGGCCGCCGTGCCGGGCTTGTCGGGGACGCCGGCGACGGTGACCCGCGCCTCCGAGCGGTCGTGCGCGACGGCGGTGATGATCGCGGACTCCACGATGTCCTCCCCTGAGGGGCCGGTGGTGACGAGCGTGCCGGGTAGCGACGAGAACGACGAGCGGACGACGAGCGGTACGGCGTAGCGGCGCGCGTATTCCACGCAGCGCAGCATCAGCACCTTGGCCCCGCATGCCGCTGCCTCCAGCATCTCCTCATAGGAGATCCGCTGCAGCCGACGGGCATTGGGCACGACGCGGGGGTCGGCGGTGAACACGCCGTCGACGTCGGTGTAAATCTCGCACAGGTCCGCGCCGAGCGCGGCGGCGAGCGCGACCGCGGTGGTGTCGGACCCGCCGCGGCCGAGCGTGGTGATGTCCTTGGTGTCCTGGCTGACCCCGGCGAAGCCGGCGACGACGGCGACCGCCCCCTCGTCCAAGGCGCTGCGGATGCGCCCAGGCGTGACGTCGATGATCCTGGCCTTGCCGTGCACCCCGGTGGTGATGACACCGGCCTGGCTGCCGGTGAACGAGCGGGCCTCCAGGCCGAGCGAGGTGATGGCCATCGCGAGCAGCGCCATCGAGATGCGCTCACCGGCGGTCAGCAGCATGTCCAGCTCGCGGGCGGGCGGCAGCGGCGTGACCTGCTCGGCCAGCTCGATCAGCTCGTCGGTGGTGTCGCCCATCGCGCTGACGACGACGCAGACCTCGTGCCCAGCCTTGGCCGTGGTCACGATCCGCTCGGCCACGCGCTTGATACGCTCGGCGGACTGCACGGACGACCCGCCGTACTTCTGCACCACCAAGCTCATAACCCCTACCGTAACGACCCGGTCCACGCCCTTGCGCCGCTTGTCAGGTGTGACGTGCAGCGGCATCTGGCGCGGTTCTCGCAGCGACATGTGGCGGGACAACGGGACGGTGATCATGTCCGGTAAGCGATCGGCTACCGGTGCACGGCAGGATCAGCTTGCGTGACCCGCGCGCGGGTGGCAGCGCTCGTGCCTCTGCGCGCCAGTCGCTGATGAAGCTGGTTGCGGAGGTCGGGCCATTCCGGTCGCAGGAT